>ERZ650308.1417-NODE-1417-length-12429-cov-4.805641_pt1 | contig 12429 bp, 13 predicted proteins | sample MGYA00376244_ERZ650308 | MGnify/ENA primary metagenome ERZ650308 (study PRJEB26733, sample SAMN07839295) | wastewater metagenome | biome: small river; feature: stream; material: water | place: USA: North Carolina | collected 2016-04-26 ...
AATGTAAATAGTAAAATTGCTTGTTTCATAAATACTTATTTATTTCGATGAGGGGCTTTCAGAGACATATCAAAAAATACTTCCATTCCAAGGATACAATCCATCCCTTAAATAGGTGTATTCCAAAGTTAAATATATACATGAGCCAATCATAACAGCAATCATTAAACGCGATACAATTGGTTTTAAAACAATATTTTTTAACCTAATGATAAGAAAGTAAATCCCTAGAACAATGATCCAGAGAATGATGAGAAATAAATACATTAAACCACCTAAGCCAGCACCAAATGACAAAGGTCCGAAACCGCTTAAAAAAGCAATTAGCGCAAAGTAAAAAATGGTAATTGTTAAAATCGTGTTGTGGGTCTTCATAAGTTAATGGTTTAGGTTTAATAATCTGCCCGTAAACCAGTCATAGCTTTTATTTTTGGTTAAGCATAGAAGGTTCTTTATTCATCATTCCTAATGAGACTACAATAAAACAAGCTAGTATTCCCATTGACGGTATTGACATAGAAATCGCATAGTCCCAAACTTCTTGGTCGGAAAAGGTACTCCAAGATGCAATTCTATCATCAAATAGCGGTACCGTTATTTTTACGATTGATACAGGTACAAAGTATACTGCTACGATCAGTCCAATTAAAAACGAATTTGCGCCGAGTTGTTTTAATAAAAGGTAAATCGCCACAAGTGGTAAAAATAAATATACCAATGAGGTCATAAATGTCTGTTCTATAATCAGACAATTCCAACATTCGTTTGATCGACCATATTCTGTAATCAAAACAATATATGGCTGAAATATGGATACAAGTCCTATGAGCAGAACAGATCTTTTTATTGCTTTATTGGTGAGTATGCTTTTCATAGTACATGATTTTCTCAACTAGGAGAAGAACTATTTTCTCATTTATCAAATTTAAAATGCCAACTATTGATAATCTAGCTCTACATTGAATTTGATGGTGGCGCCAAGTGCTTTAAATATTTTAATGATCGTATCGAGTCGTGCATTTTTAATACTGTTCTCAATTTTTGAGATTTGCGCCTTTTGAACACCGACTAGTTTACCCAATTCTTCTTGTGTCAAGTTGCGTTCTTGTCTTGCTTGTTTAATGGCTTGACCCACTAAGTCAAGACGCAATTCATTTTCAAATTCGTCTCGTTTTTTTGTGCCAATTTTTCCAATATGTTTGTCAATTAAAACTTCTAAACTTGTTGTTTTCAATTTTCTATTTTCCATTTTTTTGCTTTTATAATTCAAAATAAATAGTTCTTAAATTTTCGGCTTTCAAAATTTCGTTTTTAGGAGTTTTTCCAGTTTTCTTTTCAATTCCATGAGTGGCAATAACCAAGGTTTCATGCTTATTGGTTTTATCCCAAAAAGCAAAAAATCTATAATATGTTTTATTATATAAAGTTCTGAATTCCCAAATGGTATCGGTTAATTTTTTAAGTAATTCAGTGTCATTTTTATATTGTGACAATTTTATGTTGTAATAAATTTTTGCTCTTGTTTTTTCATCAAGACTTTCCATGAATTCGACAGCTTCGTCTAAAAATTCAACTTTAAATTTGGGTTCCATACTATTCTTGTCAAAGGTAAAAGTTTCCTAAATAAGAAACAAATTTTTAATAAAAGTTATGAAATAAATAAAAATTACGCATTCAAAATAACGAAAGCGTTATCCTAATTGCATAAGCGTTACATTTCATTATAAAAATCTGTAAAAGGAAAACGACTTGGGGTCTATTGCAGTTACAGGGGCTTTTCAAATGTAGCAATTTTTTTAATTTGGAAATGAACTAATTCAAAAAATAGTGTCTTAAAAAACTATTTCTTCAAACTCATTTTCAACCACAAAAAACCCAGAGTCCCAGAAACAAACGAAGCAACCAAGACGGCTATTTTAGAATAGGTAATTACAGCTTCGCCATCATTTTTGAAGGCCAAAAGCGTAATGAAAATAGACATAGTAAACCCAATACCACCCAACATACCAGCGCCGAGAATGTGTTTCCATTGTAACTCCTTGGGCAAAGACCCAATGCCTAATTTGACAGATAGAAAAGCAAAAAGAGTGATTCCAATGGGTTTTCCTAAAATCAATCCCGCCATAATTCCGATTGAGTTGGTATGAATGAGTCCTTCGTGCCAATTACTATCAATAGCAATTCCTGTATTGGCGATAGCAAACAAAGGCAGAATAAAAAAGGCTACTGGGCGGTGCAAAAAGTGTTGTAATCGGTAAGAAGAGGTTTTTTTACCGCCATTTCCATACGGAATAACAAAGGCTAAAAGCACACCAGTTATCGTAGCGTGAACGCCTGAATTCAGCATACAATACCACATTACACCGCCACCAATAAGATACGGAATCAGGCTGTGTACATTTTTTCTATTGAGGATAAATAGTATTCCCATGACACCAAACGCCATACCTAAATATAGAAAAGAGATTGTTTCTGTATAAAAAAGAGCAATTACAAGAATAGCGCCTAAGTCGTCAATGACTGCCAAAGCGGTCAAAAATATTTTCAAGGAAGTTGGTACTCGATTGCCCAAAAGAGATAAGATCCCAATGGCAAAAGCGATATCGGTAGCCATTGGAATTCCGGCACCGTTTTGTGTGATCGTACCCCAATTGAATGCTAAAAATAGTCCTGCAGGGACAATCATTCCGCCAAGTGCTCCAAAAATAGGTAAAGTTGCATTTCTTATATCAGACAATTCACCTCCATACATTTCGCGTTCCAATTCCAATCCGATGAGTAAGAAGAAAATCGTCATCAATCCATCATTAATCCAATGCGTGATGGAATGATGTCCTATTTGTGTTTCCCAAAAATTGATATAGCTGGATTGTATTGGAGAATTTGCTAATGCTAAGGAAACCAAAGTAACCAATAGTAATAGAAGTCCTCCAGCTTTTTCACTTTCGAAAAAATCTTTAAATAGGCGGGTAGTTTTCATGTACATGGATTGGAATTAAGATTGCAATTTACGCATTTTACACTAATTTTTTTGTTAATTTGTTACTAGTAAACAGAAATTAGTAATGGCAGTACACATTCTTCATATCGACAGTAATCATCCTTTGCTTTGGGACCAATTGGAACAAGCGGGTTTCGTGAATCATGAAGATTTTACGTCATCTAAAGCGGATATTGAAGCTAAAATAAATGATTATCAGGGGATTGTTATTCGTAGCCGATTTAAAATTGACCAAACGTTTTTAGATAAAGCCACTAATTTGCAATTCATAGCACGAGTGGGTGCTGGATTGGAAAGTATTGATTGTGAGTACGCCCAATCCAAAAATATTGCCCTGATTGCTGCTCCCGAAGGAAATCGTAATGCAGTTGCCGAACACAGTTTGGGTATGATTTTGTCATTGTTTAATAATCTCAATCAAGCCGATGCAGAAATTCGCGCGGGACACTGGAACCGAGAAAGCAATCGCGGACACGAATTAGACGGTAAAACGGTTGGAATTATTGGTTACGGAAATATGGGCAAGGCTTTCGCCAAAAAACTTCGTGGGTTTGATGTGGACGTTTTGTGTTATGATATTCAAGAAAATGTTGGTGATGCCAATGCCCGACAAGTCCATTTTACTGAATTTCAAGAGAAAGTAGATGTCTTAAGTTTGCACCTTCCTTGGACTCCCGAAACGGATAAAATGGTGAGCGCAGATTTCATAAATGGATTCGCGAAGCCAATTTGGATCATTAATACTTCGCGTGGGAAAAATATTGTCACAGCTGATTTAGTTGCTGCCTTACAATCAGGAAAAGTACTAGGTGCTGGACTAGATGTGTTGGAATATGAAAAACTATCCTTTGAAACCTTGTTCCAAGACGCAACGACACCCGAAGCTTTTCAGTACTTGCTCAACGCCAAAAATATTATTTTGACTCCTCACATCGCAGGTTGGACTTTTGAAAGTCACGAACGATTAGCGCAAGTGATTGTCGATAAAATAAAAGCCCTTTATTCATAATTAAATACTAGTGTATGGAAACTGTAAAACACGAAGCTTGGAATACTCCAACACCTCAATTTCAAAACAATAAAAAAGTAGCTTGTGGTATTTTTGCCATTTTATTAGGTCCGCTAGGAGTGCACAAATTCTACTTAGGATACACAGGAACTGGAATACTTTGGCTCATTTTAAGTATTTGCTCTTGCGGGACATTGACTGGTTTATTTGGTTTAATCGAAGGAATTATTTATTTGACTAAATCAGACGAAGAGTTTTATCAAACCTATCAAGTTGGGCAAAAACACTGGTTTTAGATTTTTATATTTGGTTTTGTTTTTTGATTGTAATTTTTAATTATTTTTATAATTATTAATCATTAACCAAATCTTAATTATGGAAAACAATTCAAACGGAGATTTTACTACCCAAGTAAATCCGAAACCCGAAAACAAAAAAGTAGTGTCGGGAATTTTAGCAATTTTATTAGGCTCCCTGGGGATTTACAAATTTATTTTAGGCTATACACAAGCTGGAATAATTCAAATAATCCTTACTATTGTGACTTGTGGATTTGCAGGTATAGTAGGACTAATTGAGGGAATTATTTATTTGACTAAATCAGATGAAGACTTTTATCAAACGTATCAAGTAGGTAAAAAAACTTGGTTTTAATAAAAAACAAAATCCCGAATTCAGAATTCGGGATTTTTTATTTACTCTTCTTTCTCGTTGGATTTTCGTTCTAATTCGGCTTGGTATTCTTCCATGACAGGTTTCATAGTGCTTTCAGGAATATCCGAGATTCTTAGGTAAATCAATCCGTCAATAGCATCATTAAACAATGGATCGACATTAAAGGCTACCAAACGCGCATTTTGTTTGATGTATTTTTTAATCAAAACAGGCAAACGTAAACTTCCAGGTTCTAACTCGTCAATTACTTTATCGAATTTATTCAAATCGGCTTCTGTTTCATTGAAAACAAAATCTTTGTCGGCGTCTTTTAATTTTACCTTGTACTCTTTTTTAGGGTGAATGTACTGCGCAATATACGGGTCGTAATAATGCGATTTCATGAATTCAATCATCAATGATTTGGAAAAATCAGAGAATTGGTTGCTGATACTTACTCCTCCTAATAGGAATTTATGTTCTGGATAATGTAAAGTAGTATGAATGATTCCACGCCACAACAAGAACAACGGCATTGGTCTTTGTTGGTATTCTTTAATAATGAAAGCTCTTCCCATTTCGATGGATTTGCTCATCATATCATGTAATTCAGGCTCAAAACGGAACAGACTATTGAGGTAAAAACCATTCATTCCGTATTTCGGATAAATTTCCCTACCTAGTCCCATTCGGTAAGCACCAGCTACTTTTTTGGCGTCGTCATCCCATAAAAAAAGATGGTGGTAGTATTGATCGTATTGGTCTAAATCGATGGATTCATTGGTCCCTTCGCCTACTTCTCTAAAAGTTATTTCTCTCAAACGACCTAATTCATGTAATACATTTGGAATTTTATCGGCCTTTGTAAAAAACACTTCGTAGTTTTTACTTTGTAATAACCGAGCGTCAGAAGCTCTTAAAGCATCCACTTCGGCAATCATTTTTTCTGTACTAGCAGGGGTTACAATTTCTTTTTGATTTTTCTTTGTAGGGTTAAGACTTACCGTTTTTAAGAATTTATTTTTTTTCTCGAATGGATTAGCCAACATATAAGTTTTCTTTCTCAAAAATTCAGAGAAATCTTCCAATGTTTCATATTCGTTTTGTTCAGCAACCGAAATAGGTTTACCAATACGCACTTTAATAATACGACGTTTTTGACTGAATACTTCCGAAGGTAATTTGGCAGTTCGCAAAGTGCCACTGATTTTTGAAAGGATGTAAAATAAGCCGCTATTTTTGGCGTGAAAGTAAATGGGAACAACAGGGACTTGACCTTTACGAATGACTTTAATAGCGCCTTCCTCCCAAGGTTTGTCTACCATTAATTTTCCATCTTTATAGCTCGAAACTTCTCCTGCAGGGAAAATCCCTAAAGGTTTTCCATCACTTAAATGGCGTAATGTTTCTTTAATTCCCACCACGCTTGATTTAGCATCCTTATGGTTTTCAAAAGGATTCACAGGCATGATGTATTTTTTTAAGGGCTCGATTCGGTGCAACAAGAAGTTAGCTATAATCTTAAAATTAGGTTCTCTTTCAAGCATTAATTTCAACAATAAAACGCCGTCAATCCCCCCTAGAGGGTGATTAGAAATAGTAATATAAGGTCCTTCTTTTGGGATACGTTTTAAATCCTCTTCAGGTATTTCAAATTTGATTTGCAAGTCGTCCAATACACCATTCAAAAAAGCGACTTCGCTTAGGTGTTTGTTTCTGTCATAAACGTTATTTAACTCAGATATCTTAAGCACTTTCATCAGCAACCAGCCTGAAAAAGTCCCCAAGAATCCGTATTTATCGGCGTTGATTGCTTTCGCAACTTCTTTAGCAGTTACTAAACCCATAGTTTTTTTTGTATTTGAGGCAAGTGACAAAGATAACAAAAAAGTCCATTTTCTGAATTTTACAAGGCAAACTTCTACTTTTTTATTACATTTGGGAACCCATTTATGCTTCTTTAGACAATAAAAAAACGTACTATTTCTATGAAAATCATCTCCTATAATGTCAACGGAATTCGCGCAGCAATTTCTAAAGGACTACTCGAATGGTTGCAACAAGCCAATCCAGACGTTATTTGTTTCCAAGAAATTAAAGCACAAGCCGATCAAGTGCCAACTTTAGACATTGAATTAGCGGGATATCCGTATCATTATTGGTTTCCAGCTACCAAAAAAGGGTACAGTGGAGTGGCTATTTTATCCAAAACCAAACCTAACAATATCGTTTTTGGCACCGGAATCGAGCATATGGATTTTGAAGGACGTAACATCCGTGTGGACTTTGATGATGTCTCGGTGATGAGTTTGTACCTTCCGTCTGGAACTAATGCAGAGCGATTGGATCACAAGTTCATGTACATGGATGATTTTCAAAACTACATTAATGAAATAAAGAAGGATGTTCCTAATTTAGTGATTTGTGGCGATTATAATATTTGCCATGAGGCCATTGATATTCATGATCCTATACGCAATAAAAATGTATCTGGATTTTTGCCTGCTGAACGAACGTGGTTGGATAATTTCTTGAAAAGTGGCTTCATTGATAGTTTTCGTTTTTTAAATAAAGAACCGGATAATTATACTTGGTGGACCATGCGTTTTCCAACAGCGAGATTGAATAATAAAGGATGGCGTATTGATTATTGTTTGGTTAGCGAACCATTAAAAAATAGAATCAAACGCGCTTTGATTTTACCAGAAGCCAAACATTCGGATCATTGTCCGATTATGGTAGAAATTGAGTAGCTTTGTTAGAAGCTTGACTCGCAATAAAAAAGAAAAAATATAGTTTAAGTTATAAATACAATATAAACCCCATTTATTATGATCAAAAAAATTTCCATCGGATTGTTAGTATTGGCGCTAAGCACATCTTGTGTGTCTAAAAAAATCTATACCGATTTAGAAAGTAAATACACTGATTTAAAAAAAGAAAATAGAACGCTGGCTGACGAAAATGCCGCTTTAGCGAAAGCTAAAAATCAATTGGAATTAGATGGTGCGGCTCTAAAAACAGATTTAGATAAATTGAAATCGGATTACACTAAACTGAAAGCAGAACACGAAGCGAATCTTGATAAGTACAAAGCGTTAGAAGAGTCTTACGCGGCACTCGAAAAAAATAGCAACGAATCCTTAGAAAGCAACATGAAGAAAAATCGTGAATTGTTGGATGAGTTGGACGAAAAAGCAAAAGCATTAGCGTTAGAGCAAGAGAAATTAAGCAAAAATGCCCAACGTTTGCAAGAACTAGAAGATATGATTGCGGCTAAAGAAGCGAGCATGAAAAAACTAAAAGAAACCTTGTCTAAAGCGCTAAATAGTTTTGAAGGTAAAGGATTGACTGTAGAACAAAAAAACGGAAAAGTATACGTTTCTATGGAAAATAAATTATTGTTTAGTTCTGGAAGTTGGGCAGTAAGTTCAGAAGGAAAAAAAGCAGTAGTTGAATTGGGGAAAGTGTTAGGGGATAATCCTGATATTGCTGTCTTAATTGAAGGACATACAGATGATGATGCCTTTACCGCATCAGGGCCTATAGGTGATAATTGGGATTTATCAACTAAAAGAGCCACTTCAATTGTAGGGATTTTGAGTGAAAACAAAAAAATCAACAAACAAAATTTGACTGCTGCTGGTAGAGGAGAATTCTCACCATTAGCTAGTAATACTACTGCTGAAGGAAAAGCTAAAAACCGTCGTATCGAAATTATCTTAACACCAAGATTAGATGCTATTGCAGAAATGTTAAATGAAATTAATTAGAGTTTCAGAGTAGCTAAGTTTCAAAGTCATTGCGAGGAGGAACGACGAAGCAATCTATAACACAGATTATAAGTATAAAAGCCTAACATTATGTTGGGCTTTTTTGGGATATAAAAATCCGTTTTAATCTGTGTGCTATTATTACCGAAGAATTAATTTTCATTGTTTTGCAATTACCATTCCTTTGTATATTTGTTTCTCAAAAAAAAGCAACTTACAAACATGAAATACACTACTATCCCCAATACTGAAATTAAAGTCAGTAAAATTTGTTTAGGCACCATGACTTTTGGAGAACAAAATTCAGAAGCAGAGGGGCATGCCCAAATGGATTATGCCTTAGAAAACGGGGTTAACTTTTTTGATACGGCCGAGATGTATTCGGTGCCAGGACGTCAAGAAACCTACGGAAGTACGGAACGTATTATTGGGACTTGGTTTAAAAAAACAGGAAATCGCGACCAAGTAGTTTTGGCAACGAAAATAGCGGGACCAAATCCGGCGTTTACGTATATGCGTGAAAAAGTTGACTTTTCGCCAGCGAGTATTCAGTATGCCTTAGAGCATAGTTTGCAACGCTTACAAACGGATTATGTAGATATTTATCAATTGCATTGGCCAGAACGCAAAGCCAATTTCTTTGGACAACGCGGATTCAAAGCACAAGACGACGCTTGGGAAGATAATATTCACGAGGTGTTGACTAGCTTGGAAGGTTTTGTCAAACAAGGAAAAATCAAACATATTGGATTGTCTAATGAGACACCTTGGGGGTTGATGCGTTTCTTGGAAGAACACAAGTACCACAATTTACCTAAAATTAAAACCATACAAAATCCGTATTCTTTATTGAATCGCTCTTTTGAAGTGGGAAATGCTGAGGTATGTTTGCGCGGAAATGTAGGTTTGTTAGCCTATTCTCCAATGGCTTTTGGACTTTTGTCAGGGAAATTTTTGAATGGACAACAACATCCTACTTCTAGATTGGCTTTATTTCCTCAAATGGCACGTTACAGCAGTCCACAATCAGCAGAAGCCACTCGTTTGTACAACGAAATTGCCCAACAAAACGGATTGACTTTAACACAATTGGCTTTAGCATTTATTGAACAACAGCCTTTTGTAACGAGTACTATTATTGGCGCCACCACGATGGAACAATTAAAAGAAAATATCGACACGATTCAAGTAACACTTTCGGCTGAGGTAATGAAAGCAATTGATGGAGTTCAAGCTATTATTCCTGATCCAGCACCATAAACTAAAAAAGTTTCCAACTTATATAAGGTTGGAAGCTTTTTATTCAAACTTCGTACATCGTAAATCGTATATCGTCTATTTACTTATTCTTCATCCGTTTTCAAAAACTCAAAATCAAAGTCTTCTTTCGGCGGAATAGAATCTACTGCTATACCAGTAGTGTCTTGGTGTTTGCGAATGGTTAAAAAAGAACGTGCATTTCCGGAAAGCGAAACACCATACGGGTTAATGCTATCACTACTAGTTAAAATACCGCGACGCAACATTAAATTACTCAAATAGCGTTGGTTTTTTAAAGCAAATCCTTTCAGATTTCCTTGATCGTCAAACTGATACATGAATTTCTTTGGACTCGGAATAATAGTAGCCAAGTACAAACATTCGTTAAAGGTTAAATCGGCAGGGCTTTTTTGAAAGTAAAAACGGCTGGCTTCGCCAATTCCGTATACATCAGGGCCCCATTCAATAATATTGAAATACACTTCCAACATGCGTTCTTTGTTAACAATTCTGTTGTTTTCTAAGATGTAAACCAAAAGAATTTCCTCCAATTTACGAGATAAGGTTTTTTCACGAGTTAAAAACACATTTTTAATCAATTGCATACTGATAGTACTTCCTCCACGAGAGAATTTTCGAGTCTTGATATTTTTAATAATCGATTGTTTGAATGCCTCTGTAATAAATCCGCGATGTCTAAAGAAAGAAGGATCTTCAGTAGTCAAAACACATTTTTTTAAGTAAGGCGAAATCTGATCCATCGGAGTATAGTTGGGATTGGAACTACCTACAAAAATAGGACGCTGACGTACATTGTTAATAATGGCTCGGTATTCAAATTCGCCATTGAGTTTTCCTAAATTGGCTTGTCCAAAACGATAAATTCGTAAATTTTCTTTGTTCAATTTACTGTCAAAAACAATGTCTTCCGGTTTGTTTTTATTGAACATAAAATCCAATTTATAATCAAAACTACCGCTAGCTAACATGCCTTGGAAATTAGTAAATAGTCCATCAGGAAGCGAAGTGATAAAATGCTGCGCTTGCATTTTTGGAATACGAATATTCATTTTATAAATGGTATCCTCTTCGGTTTCGTAAGCCAAATAGGGATGAAATTTAATCTGATTCAATTGAACCGTTGAGGTGCTATCTAAGGAGATAAAATCTTCGCCTAGCAAGAAACGGTAATCAAAACGAGCATTGCGAATGACTACATCTTTACTCGCAATTTTGGAGTGATTGACTTTTAAATTGGCAATGGACGAGTAGCCATCAATATGAAATTCATCACCATCACTTTCAATATTTTCGATATTCAAACGAATAGAATCAAAACTAGAAAGCAAATGGAATCGTTCGTCAAAATAAGGTACTTTTATTGGTCCGCCATCCATATTGAAAAACTGAATGTCAGCAGTGCGGTCTCTTGGATCAGCTTCTCCCGCAATGCGCCAACGCTGTGCGAAAGTATTGGTTTTAACATGAATTATACTTTCTAAATCACCTCCGTCTAAGGCTAATTTTTTAATATCAATCGTAGCTTTTTTCCCGTTGTCGTCTAATTTGAAAACCAAATTTTGGATATCCATATCCGTTGGAACCAAATTCAATAATCGGAATATAATGCGTTTTGCTAAAGCAGCATAATCTCTTTTTTCATCTGTTACTTCTTGATTTTTGTTCTTTTTCAAAAAAGCATCAAAGTTGCGAACGTTGCCTTTTTTTATGAGTTGCACCAAACCATTTTTAATTTCTAAAGTACCCAATTGCACATCACCAATCAGCAAATGCCAAAAGCTGATACTGGTTTTCATCTTTTGAATTTTGAATAAAGTGTCGGCATGTTTGGGAGCCAAAACCACATCGGTTAGATTTACGGCTGAAATTCCGTCAAAAGAGGCTGTTTTTATAGTGAATTTACTATCGTAATCACGATCCATTTTCACCGCTACTTTCTCTAAAGTTACTTTTAAAATTTCGTCTCTGAAATAATAAAAAGTTGCCAAAGTAGAAGCCAATAAAACCAAAAGAACTCCGAGAGTAATTCCTATTTTCTTCTTGTTGAATCTCATAAAAAAAACAAATTATTGAAGTTGTAAAGAAAGTAAAAAAAAGCCAATTTTTCAGTTGAAATTAAAAGCGGTAGCACTTTTTTGGGGTGATACAAAAATCCAAACGGACGTCTTTTTCAAAAATATCGATAATGGAGTTTTCAGCTTCAAAAAAAGAAAGGCCAATTTTGATGGTTTCGGGTTGGCATTCAGACAAAAATTGATCGTAAAAACCTTTGCCATAACCAACACGATTTCCAAGGGTGTCGAAAGCCAAAAGAGGTACAAACACTACTTGAATTTTGGACGAAGGCACTTCGATTCCGTCCACAGGTTCTGGGATATTGTATTCGTTTTTTTTGATTTTGGTATTGTCAGTTAATAGAAAATGCGTCATTTTTCGTGTGGTAAAATCGGATTTCGAAATCACAATTTCTTTGTCTTTCCCCGATAGCAAATGCAGTAAGAATTCGGTATTGACTTCTTTTTGCTCTTCAATGGGTAAAAAAACGTGGAAATAAGTTTTGTCCCAAATGTCAAGTGCCAACACGCCATTGACAATAGCCAAACTTTTTTCTTCGATTTCGGCTTCTGAAAGATTTTTGCGAAGCGCTTTGTATTGAGTGCGTAATTCGGTTTTTGTCATTGCATGAAAAATAGAAGATAAAAGTAGTATTA
>ERZ650308.1418-NODE-1418-length-12428-cov-5.612059_pt1 | contig 12428 bp, 7 predicted proteins | sample MGYA00376244_ERZ650308 | MGnify/ENA primary metagenome ERZ650308 (study PRJEB26733, sample SAMN07839295) | wastewater metagenome | biome: small river; feature: stream; material: water | place: USA: North Carolina | collected 2016-04-26 ...
CCTCTAGATTGTAACCCGCAATTGCCATCAATGTTAAACCAATCTTATCTGCTTCGCTTTCATGACTTCTGCTAAAAGGTAACATTACGCCTACTTGAGATCCAATACCGTAATATTTTTGCCACATTTCTTGCTTTTCAGCACTCTCTTTACCTGTCGCTAGAGCTACTCCTACAGCTCCTATCTGTTGTAACTGAGTTGCGCTCATTCGTTGCGCTCCATGATTGGCTAAAGCGTGAGAAACTTCATGCCCCATAACCGTTGCTAACCCAGCTTCATTAAGGGTTACGGGTAATATTCCTGAATAGACTACAATTTTACCTCCTGGCATACACCACGCATTGATATCTTTGCTTTCTACTAACTTATATTCCCATTCATAACCTTTCAGATATTGCGTTTGTCCCAAATAATTCAAATATTTTTCGGCGGCTAATTTAATTCTGATACCTACTTTCTCCACTAATTTAGCATTAGCAGTACCTGTAATTACTTTATTTTCTTTTAAAAACGTTCCGTATTGTTGGAATGATGACGGAAATAATTCTGCATTTGAAACAAAATTAAGTGTTGATTTTCCTGTCAATGGGTTGGTTGCACAAGAAAATAATAATCCGAAAGCGGATAGTCCAAGTAAAAAATATTTTTTCATTCGATTTAGATTTAAGAGTTACAAATTTACTGTTTTAAAATCTTTATTAAAATCTAAATCGAACAAAAACAAAATATACGGTTGAATTACGAAATTCTGAATACCATGACCGCCAAAGGAGCTAAATCTAATTCTATAGAATAATCTCTACCGTCGTAAGGTGAATTTTCTATGGTTAATTTAGCTGAGTTAGTTACCCCACTTCCTCCAAAAACTTCAGCATCACTATTGAATATTTCGACTAATTTTCCTTTTTTAGGCAAACCAATTCTATAATTTTTACGCACTACAGGAGTAAAATTACACACTACAATCACATCTTCTTTTGGATTATTTCCTTTACGGATATACGTCATTACTGCATTATGATGATCCGAATAGTTAATCCACTCAAATCCTTCTGGACTAAATTGTTTTTCGTGTAGAGCAGGTTGGCTTTTATACAAATCATTCAAACCTGCGATTAACTTTCTTACCCCTTCATGAAATGGATATTGTAGTAAATGCCAATCCAAACTTTGTTCAAAATTCCATTCGCCACTTTGCCCAAACTCAGCACCCATAAAAAGTAACTTGGTTCCAGGATGCGTAAACATATAGCCGTAAAGCAATCGTAAATTGGCAAATTTTTGCCATTCATCACCAGGCATTCTACCTGCAATAGAGCATTTCCCATAGACAACTTCGTCATGCGAAAGTGGTAACATAAAATTCTCCGAGAAAGCATAGGTCATCGAAAAAGTCAAATCATTTTGATGGTACTTTCTATGAATTGGATCTTTTTTAAAGTATTGTAACGTATCGTGCATCCAGCCCATCATCCATTTCATTCCAAAGCCTAAACCACCCGCAAATGTTGGTCTTGAAACCATTGGAAACGAAGTACTTTCTTCAGCAATAGTTTGAACACCTTCATAATTAGCATAAACGGCTTCGTTGAAATCTTTTAAGAAACTAATCGTGTCTAGGTTTTCTCTTCCACCAAAAACATTGGGCTCCCACTCTCCATCTTTTCTAGAATAATCCAAGTACAACATCGAAGCTACTGCATCTACACGAAGTCCATCAATATGATAATGTTGCAACCAAAATAAAGCATTACTAATCAGGAACGAACGCACTTCATTGCGTCCATAATTAAAAACCAAACTTTTCCAATCGGGATGATATCCTTTACGTCTGTCGGGATGTTCAAAAAGATTCGAACCGTCAAAGAAGCCTAAGCCGTGCGCATCGTCAGGAAAGTGTGAAGGAACCCAGTCCAAAATCACTCCGATTCCTGCTTGGTGTAGTTTGTCTACCAAAACCATGAATTCTTGTGGAGTTCCAAAACGAGAAGTTGGCGCAAAATAACCGACTAGTTGATAGCCCCAAGAAGGATCATACGGATACTCCATCACAGGCATAAACTCTACGTGAGTAAAACCTGTTTCTTTTACGTATGCTACTAATTCATCCGCAAATTCTAAATAGGTCAAAAATCGATTTTCTGAACCATGACGTTTCCAAGACCCCAAATGCACTTCGTAAACCGAATACGGCTTATCCAAAGCATTGTGTTCTTTACGGGTTTTCATCCAATTGGTATCTTTCCATTTGTAATCCAAATCCCAGATTACAGAAGCTGTAAGCGGTGGTTTTTCACAGTAAAAAGCAAAAGGGTCTGCTTTTTCAGTAATTATTCCACCATTTTCAGATTGAATTTTATATTTGTAAGTAGTTCCTTTTTGAACTCCAGGAATGAATCCTTCCCAAATTCCAGAAGAATCCCAACGAACATTTAATTGATGCTCACCTTGAATCCAATAGTTAAAATCTCCAACTACAGATACAGAACGTGCTGATGGCGCCCAAACAGCAAAATAAACACCTGAAACTCCATCCACTTCAATAGGATGCGCTCCAAGTTTTTCATAGAGTCTAAAATGTTTTCCTGCTTTAAATAAATCAATATCAAAATCGGTAAAAAGGGAATATCCTTGTACTTTGCTCATTGTGTGTTTTTATTTCTATAAGTATTAAATATACTTTTATATACTACTAATTTTTATCAAATTCCATAATACTTGCAATTCCGGTCAACGGAATTACAGACCAACGCGGACGTGAATTGAGTTCATATCCCAGTTCATAAATTGCTTTTTCTAATAAACAATATTTTAACAAAAAGTCAATTTCTTTGTTGTAACCAATATTCAAATTACCTGCTTGAGCAACTTCTACATAGGTTTGTAAAAATACGCCAACAAAATATTTGAATAACACTTCTCCTGCCTTAAACAACTCTTTTTGTTCAAACGGATACTTTTCTTTATTGTTGAAAATAGTTGCATAAATAGAATAATGAAAGGAGCGGAACATTCCCGCCACATCTTTCAAAGGCGGCTGTTTTACTTTTCTATCTCGAATAGTACTTTCCGGTTCTCCTTCAAAATCTAAAATATAAAAATCATCGCCATTCACAAGGACTTGTCCCAAGTGATAATCGCCGTGAATTCGGATACGTTCCGATTTCATTTTAGTCCAATCAAAATCCAAGAATAATTTTCGAATTTCTTTTTTATGATCTAAAAATTGATTGGCCAAGTCCAATGCTAAACCATCTAATTTATGCAAATTATTTTCCAGAATATTCAATCGATTCTGAAATTGATAGGTCAATCTATTTTTTAACCAAACCGTATAATCACCATTGTAAGTAGTTGGTGTAAAAGCCGTTTCGTGTATGTCACTTCCTAAGGCAATATGCATTTCAGCAGTACGTCTTGCTAAAGTTTGGATACGTAAAATAACACTCAATCCAGCCCAATCGATAATTTCTGGAGGTACTTCATTCAATCGTAATTTCTGAAACAGTTGAATATTAGGTAACCTATCAATATTTATTTTTTTCGAACTCAAATTAGAGAAAATTCGATCTACTTCATCCAACATATATTTCCAAGCATCGCCCTGATTTGGAACTAATTCTTGCATTAATCCTAAAGTTATATCTCCTTCAGAAAAATTAACGCTAATACTTCCTTTGTATTCAGGCGAACTTTTAAAATTCATTCTTTCTGTTAGAAAACGACTAATTTCGTAGTCGGGATTCATACTGATATAGATGCGTCTAAAAATCTTTAATACTAAATTTTCATTGTAAATAATGGAAGTATTACTTTGCTCTACCCCCATGAATTTAGATGAAATATATTCTTTATCAACTAATTTCACCCCCTTGTGAAAATTCACTTTTGAAATGTCATTTTCTTTTGAGTTAATGATTTTATCAAAAAGTAATTTTCTAAAATCTTCTTGATGCAAAGCATCTACCAAAAAACCTTCCTTATCGTTCAGTTTAACAGGAGCAATAATCGTATTGGTATCCAATTCCTCTTCTAACATAAAGGAAATAGGCATGAAATAATGTTGAAAGAAAGCTTCTTTAAAATTTACCTCCAACAGAACACCATAGTAATTGTTGTTTTTTGAGGTGATTTTAAAAGAATCAACTACCTCGATATATTTCAATGTACTCGCCTTACCGCCATACCAACGCTTGTTGATAATGTAGTTTTCTAAAATATCTGACGAAAAGACTTTTACAAATTCTTCGTCATCAAAGGCATTTTTCCAATCTGTTTTAAAAACAAATGGATTTTGAAATTCGGCTTCGTTGATCTTGTGTTCTTTCATTATCGCTGAATTTTAAATAGATGAAATGGTAGTTCTGGCGAAAGTTCGATAAAATTCCACTCCTGATTCCAGTAATAACTATTTCCTGTAATCAAGTCAGTCACTTGAATTTGTTGGGTTCCTAATTGCTCTACCGGAATTCTGATTGAAGTTTGAATCGTATTAAATGGATCCAAATTCACTACCATCAGTGTTTCATTTTGTTTGTCGTCATCAAATTTATAATAGGCTAAAATTTGATCATTATGGGTATCACAAAAAACAATATTATTCGTTTGTTGCAATGACGATTGCTCTTTTCGAATGAAATTGATTCGGGTTATTAAAGTGGTTAATTTATTTTGTACACTCCAATCCCATTTCACAAATTCATATTTTTCTGAATTGAGGTATTCTTCTTTGCCTGGAGCCATTGGTTCACAAACTCGGTATTCAAATACAGGTCCATAAATACCTACACTAGAACTCAAAGTAGCTGCTAAGAAATACTTTTGCAAATGCACGGATTCGTTACCACTTTGTAATGCAAATGGATTGATATCAGGAGTATTCGGCCAGAAATTAGGTCGGTAAAATTCTTTCTGATCGGATTGCGTTAATTCAGTTACATATTCTGTCAATTCACTTTTTGAATTTCTCCAAGTAAAATACGTATACGATTGACTAAACCCTTGTTTGGCTAATTCATTCATAATTTTTGGACGCGTAAAAGCTTCCGCCAAGAACAGTACATCAGGATGTTTTTTCTTAATTTCGGCAATCAACCAACCCCAGAAATAAAATGGTTTTGTATGTGGATTATCTACTCTAAACACTCGAATGCCGCATTCTTCGACCCAAAATAAAGCCACATCAAGCAACTCTTTCCAAAGATTTTTCCAATCACTACTTTCAAAATAAATAGGCAAAATATCTTGGTATTTTTTAGGCGGATTTTCAGCATATTGTACCGTGCCATCAGGACGCCATTTGAACCATTGAGGAAATTCCTTTACATAAGGATGATCAGGAGCCGCTTGTAAAGCATAATCCATAGCTACCTCAATACCTAAATCTTTAGCTGTTTTTACTAGTGATTTAAAATCTTCAATAGTTCCTAATTCAGGATGAGTGGCTTTATGTCCGCCATATTGAGAACCAATTCCCCAAGGCGATCCTACATCTCCTGGCGCTGCATTCGTAGCATTGTTTTTTCCTTTTCGGTTCACTTCTCCGATAGGATGAATGGGAGGAAAATACAACGTATCAAATCCCATAGCGGCAACTCTTGGTAACAGGGTTTCACAATCTTTAAAAGTTCCATGTTTACCTTCTTCTTGCGAAGCCGAACGTGGAAAAAATTCGTACCAAGTACTAAACAAAGCTTTTTCTCTATCCACATATACCTGAAGTTCTTGTGATTGATTCGCAAGAAAACGCGAAGGGTATTTTTTGAAAATCTGCGTCAAATCATGAGATATTGCTTCACTAACCCCATTTTCATATTCAGAATCTGTCGTAAATAAAGTCACCACATTGTCTAAATATTTCTTTTCTTCTTTTGTTGCTAATGCAATAACCTCTTTTACATATTCGGCACCTTCTAATAATTCAGACTTTACATGCTGACTATCAAATATTTTTCGTTCTGTACCATGCTGCCAATTCAGCGCATAATCCACCCAACCTTCAACAAAATAAGTATATGTACCTTGTTTTTCGACTTTAAATTCGCAATGCCATTCATCATTATCCATAGGAATCATTCGAACTTCTTGCCATTTTTTATCCGATTGGTGTTTGAATTTTACACTACACTGAATTACATCATGTCCATCTGAAAAAACAGATGCAGTAACACGAACTTTTTGACCAACAATTCTTTTTATTGCAAAAGCACCTCCATCTAATTGAGGTGAAACATTTTCTATTATAATACGGGTTTGATACTGCATTGTATAAAATTATATTGAATTGGAAATTTAGTAAAAAAAATAGATACGCAAAACTTTACCCTAAAAATTATGGGTATTCTAAAAATAATAGATTTTGAATGCTAATAATTATAAATAAACTTAAAATTATCAACATTCACGCTATTATATTTTACCAATTGAATTTTTTGCTTTTTAGGATAAAATAGACCAAGTAACTACTTCACAACAAAATTATTTGGAATTATAGCTCCTTTTTTAATAACAACGATTCCGTCTTTAACCGCGTACAATTCATTGGAACAGTTTTCTAAGTGCTTACCGCCATTAATATAAACATCATTTCCAATACGGACATTCTTATCAACAAGTGCATTATTGATAAAACAACGTTCTCCAATACCCACTAATAATTTGTCATTATAAATATCATCTTTCATATCCTCGATACTTTGATAATAGTCATTTCCCATCACATAACTATTTTGAATAATAGTACCCACTCCTATACGGGAACGAATACCAATAACAGACTTATTAATTTCCTTTGCATTTAAGATACATCCTTCAGAAATAAGCGATTTATCAATTAATGTTTTCTGAAATTTAGAAGGAGGCAATAACCTTGGTCGTGTATAGATTTTATTTTCGTTATCAAATAAATTGAATTGTGGAATATCATCTGTCAATCCAATATTAGCTTCAAAAAACGAATCTATATTTCCAATATCTGTCCAATACCCCTCGTATTGGTAACTCAAGATTTTTTGATGACCAACAGCCTGAGGAATAATTTCTTTACCAAAATCTTTGGTGTCAGGATTTTTCATCAACTCCACCAATAATTTTCTGTTGAAAATATAAATCCCCATCGAAGCCAAATAATGTTTTCCTTGCGCTTTCATTTCGTCACTTACATCCGATTCCCACTGAGGCAATAATTCTGCTGCTGGCTTTTCAATAAAAGCTTCAATACAACTTTCTGCATTGGTTTTTAAAATCCCAAATTCAGGTGCATCTTTAGCATTTACAGGCAACGTAGCAATAGAAATGTCTGCTTGAGCGGCAATATGCGCTTCAATCATTTCATTAAAATCCATTTGATATAATTGGTCTCCAGAAAGAATCAAAGCATAATCAAAATCATGATTGAGAAAATGAGGCATGCATTGGCGCACCGCATCCGAAGTTCCTTGAAACCAAGTTGGATTATCTGGAGTTTGTTCAGCAGCTAAAATATCAACGAAAGAATGGCTAAATACACTAAAATTATAGGTGTTTTTAATGTGTGCATTTAAGGAAGCCGAATTGAACTGAGTCAAAACAAACATTCTATAAATATCAGAATTCAAGCAATTGGAAATTGGAATATCTACTAATCGGTATTTTCCACCTATTGGAACTGCAGGTTTCGAGCGGGTTTCTGTTAATGGATACAATCGAGAACCTTGTCCTCCTCCTAAAATAATCGCAATTACATTTTTCTTTTTTGCCTTCATTTCCGAATGAATATTTAATGTTAGTAAAGTATTATGGATTCTTCAAAATATTGGGGTAATACATTGTTAATTAAAGTACTTTTATGTTTTTCTAAATTTAGTAAAAAAACGATTACTTTAGAACTTTCTTAAAGAATTACGACAATGTCAAAAAAACCAATAAATTCAGCTAAGCCTTTAGCAATTCCTAAAATTATTCTATGGATTAGTGCATTTTTAAGCCATATCTCTACAAGAGCCGTTACTGTATTTGCTGCAAAATTATTCACCACTCCCATCAAACACAAAGTACCTAAACGAGAATTAGGCATGGATAATAGTGCTAAACAGCAATTAATTCTGATCCCTAACATCAATAAATCGATTATGGTGTATGAATATGGGAATAGTTCTAAAAAAATGCTTTTAGTTCACGGTTGGTCCGGAAGAGGAACGCAACTTTTTAAAATAGCCGATGCTTTACTACAAGAAGGCTATGCTACGATTAGTTTTGATGCGCCTGCTCACGGAAAGTCACCAGGTAAATCAAGTATTATGCTCGAATTTATTGCTTCTATTTTTGAATTAGAAAAACAATTTGGCCCTTTTGAAATTGCTATTGGACACTCTTTAGGTGGAATGGCGGTTTTAAATGCTGCAAAATCAGGATTACAAGTACAAAAAATTGCGGTCATTGGAAGCGGAGATAGTGTTCAGGATATTTTGGATAATTTTATTCGAAGACTAAAATTAAAACCAATTATTAGTCTGAAATTGAGAGACTATTTCGAGAAAAAATATAACGAAGCAATGGATAACTTCTCAGCCTATAAAGCAGCGAGAACACTAGACGTTCCTATATTAGTAATCCACGATAAAAATGATCTTGAAGTTCCAGTACAAGCTGGAATTAATATTCATCAACATTGTAAAAATGGAGAACTTATGTTAACCGAAGGTCTAGGACACCGCAAAATATTAGGTGATTCTCAAGTAATTAAAAAAATAATTGAGTTTATAAAAATCAATAATTAAACTCTTTCAGTAACTTTAGCGCATCAATAAAATCCAATTCATGAAAACTACCTCTTTTATTTATGCAATTCTAATGGGATTGATGTTTCAAATTAGTCCTGCACAAACAATTGTAAGCGATCCAGAAATCAAAAAAATGGTTTCGGAAGTTAGCGCTTCCAATATGGAAAATACGGTACGAAAACTAGTCTCTTTTGGCACGCGTCATACCTTAAGCGATACCAAAAGTAATACACGAGGTATTGGAGCTGCGCAACGCTGGGTAAAATCCGAGTTTGATAAATATGCTAAAGAATCCAACGGAAGATTATCTGCCGAAATTGATTATTTCACCATTAAAGCAGATGGCAGAAGAATTGCAGTTGATAGCCAATTAGGTAATGTGATGGCTACTCTAAAAGGAACTGATCCAACCGATAATCGTGTTTTGATTATCAGTGGACATCTAGATTCACGAGCATCAGATGTAATGAATACTACAATTGACGCCCCAGGTGCCAATGACGATGGTTCTGGTGTCGCGGCGGTAATGGAAATTAGCCGAATTATGAGCAAAAGAGAATTTCCTTTTACGATTATTTTTGTTGCTGTTGTTGGAGAAGAGCAAGGATTGTATGGAGCTAGACATTTAGCTGAAAAAGCCAAAGCCGAAAACTGGAATGTTGTTGCCATGCTCAACAATGATATGATTGGCAATAGCTTATCAAACGGAACTGGTTTAAGAGATAACTTGAATGTACGCGTTTTTAGTGAAACTATTCCGTATTTAGAAACTGAATCGGAAGCCAAAGTGAGAAAATCTACCAATCGTGAAAATGATAGTCCGTCACGTCAATTAGCACGTTACATTAAAACAACAACAAGTCAATATGTTGACCAATTGAATATTAATTTAGTGTACCGAAATGATCGCTTTTTACGCGGTGGAGATCACACTCCCTTTTCTCAAAATGGATTTACAGCCATTCGTTTTTGCGAAATGAACGAAAACTATGATCACCAACACCAAGATATTCGATTAGAAAAAGGAACTCAATTTGGTGATTTACCTGAATTTATGGATTTTGAATATATGAGAAAAGTGACCTGTGCCAACTTGGCCACTTTGAGTAATTTGGGTTGGTCGCCTAAAGCACCGAATAATGTAGGAGTAAAAATAACAGAATTAACCAACTTTTCCGATTTAGTTTGGACAGCTCCAGAAGGGAAAAAAATTTATGGTTACAATGTATTAATCCGTGAAACATCTTCTTCTCATTGGGAAAAAACATTTTTTTTAAAAGATACGGCCACCTCCATTCCGTATTCAAAAGACAATTATTTCTTTGCCATACAATCCGTTGATGAATTGGGACATGCTAGTTTACCCATTTTTCCAGTTCCTGTAAAATAAAAAAGAGCCTGTCTAAAAAGTTTTGTACTTGTCAAACTGAACTCGTTTCAGTTTATTTAATTAATTGATTACTATTGTTTTATAGATTCCGAAATAAATTCGGAATGACAAAATCCGTACTTTTTAGATAACCTATTTTTATACTAAATTCTTAAAGTAGTTTAAAAGAATCGAATCGTTCTCACGAGTTGGAGTGAAGACTTCCAAAATAGCAGGTTGGTCATTTTGAGCAAACAAATTAGTCAAAGCCTTTTCTAAACTATTTTCATCACTTGCAATAGAATAATTGAAACCATACATTTTTGCCAAATGTTCCGCAGTCAAACAATGTGAGGTTTCGAAAAAAGTATTAAAAACTGGTGTTTCTTCATGACCAGGTAGGATTCTAAAAATACCTCCGCCTCCATTATTAATCAAAATAATTTTGAAATCCTTGGGGATATAATTATTCCAAAGTGCATTGGTATCATATAAGAAACCAATATCTCCAGTTATAAAAGTGGTTTGTTTCCCATTGGCAACAGCCGCACCAATTGCAGTTGATGTAGCTCCATCAATCCCACTCGTTCCTCTATTGCAATACACTTCAATGGAAGCGTCTATCGGAATTAATTGCGCGTATCGAATAGCCGAACTATTACTAATTTGTAATTGGCTATTTTTTAGCAATTGAGGAATTGTTTTCTCAAAAACTTTAAAATCAGAAAAAGGAATTGTTGATAAATACTCCTCGTGTTTTATTTTTCTACTTCGCTTTACACTATCTAATTGTTGTGCATAATTACTTGCTGCCGATTGTGTCAAAGGAAGAAATTGATCAAAAAACAATTGCGGACCGATTTCAAAGTGCTTGGTTAAAGCATTAAACGTATCATAAGCTCTTAAACTGTCAATATGCCAATGATGTTTGGGTTGGTATTTTCGCAGAAATGCTTTGATGCGTTTAGAGACTACCATTCCTCCAAAAGTAACTAGAATTTCAGGTTGGAAATTCTGAAAATCTTCAGCCGTAAAAGGCGTAATAATTGTGTCTATATTTGCAATGAAACTAGGATGATGCAAATTTGAAGTCGTTTCAGTCAATACCACTACCGAAGGATCGTTTGCCAATAAACCAATCGTTTTTTCATCAATAGCATTAGGTTCGTTTACACCCACCAATACCATTTTTTTGGTAGATTGATTCCAAATTTCAGCAAACGAGGTTAAGTCTACTGTCTTTGTCGCATCAACTTTTAAAGTGGAAATATACGATTGTAACTCAAGTTCCGAAACCGTCTCATACAAAGGTTCTTCAAAAGGAGCGTTAATATGCACTGGTCCTTTTTTGGCGGAAGCCGTGTCCAAGGCTTCATTTATTTTGATGTCGTTTTCTAGACTTGCCAATTCTTCCAAATTCGCATTGTATAAAGAATGATTCGCAAATACATTTTCCTGACGAATAGTTTGTCCATCGCCAATATCAATTTTACTCTGTGGCCTATCTGCAGAAAGCACCACCAAGGGAATTTGACTATAAAAGGCTTCGGCAAAAGCGGGATAATAATTCAATAACGCCGAACCTGAGGTGCAAACTAACGCTACAGGTTGCTTGGTTTGTTGTGCAATTCCAAGCGCGAAAAAAGCAGCCGAACGCTCATCAGCAATGCTATAACAAGTGAATGCAGGGTTGGATGCAAAACCAATTGATAAAGGTGCATTTCTTGAACCTGGTGAAATAATTATATTGGTAATTCCTTTGGCTAAAAAAATCTCAAGGATATTTTGGGCTAAAGGTATTTTGGGGTATATCATGATTCTGAATACTTCAATTAGAATAAAACTCAAATGAGAAACAAATTTACAATTGTAATTCCATTCTGTTAGTAAAATCAAATATAAATTTGATGCTGATTCTAAAAAACAAAATATATTTGCAGATGCAATTTAAAATAACCAATATGAAGCCCCACTTTCGATACTTAATTTATTTATTGGCATTCTTTTTTTCTTTTGTTGTTCAGGCGCAAGATTCAATTCGTTTTGATGAAAGTGGATTAGAGGCAGTTATTCAACGTTCAAAAGTTGAAAAAAAACCAGTTTTTTATATGATTTATGCTAACTGGTGTGTGTATTGTAATAATATAAAGAAAAATGTTTTGAAGGATCCAGAAGTCATATCCTATATGAACTCAAATTATATTTTTGCTGGATTAGATTTCGAAAAAAACGGATCAGAATCTTTTAAAGAAAAATATAAAATCAAATCCTTCCCTACTTTTATTATTATAGACGAAAAC
>ERZ650308.1420-NODE-1420-length-12417-cov-5.435609_pt1 | contig 12417 bp, 13 predicted proteins | sample MGYA00376244_ERZ650308 | MGnify/ENA primary metagenome ERZ650308 (study PRJEB26733, sample SAMN07839295) | wastewater metagenome | biome: small river; feature: stream; material: water | place: USA: North Carolina | collected 2016-04-26 ...
GTTGCGCCGTAGGCTGCCAGCAGCGCCAGAACCGCCGAGCTGAGCGTGTGAAGCTCAACCGTTGAATCACGCAACTTGCCGTCATCGCGCTGGATCAACTCGAGGTTTGTCAGCGTTTCGGAGAGCGTCTGCGCAACCGCATCTAGCTCTGCATCGACTCGCGCCGTTCGGACGGTTGACCGCCCCCCGACGTTGGATGCTTCGTCTTCCGCAAACGCGGTCGCCCTGGTGTACGGGGTCGGCTGGCTCATGCCGGGCATTGAGCCCGCGCCGGGGAAGTCTTTTCCCTACGTTTAGCCTACACTTGCGGTATGCAAGCAGGCGATCCGCTGTGGATAGCTATCGTCGCGCCGTTTGGGGTGGCGTTCTGGTCGTTCGTCTGGTGGCTATCGGACAGAATAGCCGAGCGCACTGCCAGCCGCGACAGGCGCAGGCGCGAACAACGCAGACAGCGCCTGTACCATCTGGGGGTCAAGCTCGGCCGCTTCTGTCGGCGCACCCTGTAGGGCCGCTGCGACCTCTCGACGGTCGGCGAACTTGCCGATCGGCTGCACCACCCAATCGTTGACGAACGGCAGGCCCTTCACGCCGCGAACACGGCCGAGCATGCTTGTGACCATCTGGCCGGTGCCGCTGGTGTTCGGAGTCGCCCCCTCGGGGACTTGCTTGATGTACGCCAGCACGCGGCCAAGGCGCATCATCTCGTCGGCGCCCTCTTCGCCCATCAGCGCGACCAGTTTCGGCCGGCCGATGCGCTGAAGTTCACGATTGAACGCGGCTTGAGCCGACTTTCCATCGCCGGCCACGTTCGCGCCGAAGGCTTTGTTCCGAAGGTGCGCAGCCATCTGCGATGCCATGATCTGGCGACCTTCGGGGCCGACCGTCTCGGCAAGGCGCTGGATCTCGTTGACCTTGCCGCCGATCACGAAGCGCTGGACGAACTGATCCGGCTCCATGCCTTCGACGGCAGCACGCAGGCCCGGCGTGGACGCCAGGTTGCGGAAGTTGTCGGCGGCGAACGAGCGGGCCTCTTTCGCCAGCTGCGCGGCCATCGCGCCTTCGCCGGTCGCCGCGTTGTCGGCGGCTCCGGTGATCGCGTTCTGCACGGCAGCGCGAAGCTCGCCAAGCGCACGGGACGCCGGCTTGTTCATCGGGTCCGTGTTCGCGTTGATCGTCTTGATGAGGTTTTCGGCCTGTTCAAGCGTCAGCCCCTTCAACTGCTTGCCGCCCATCAGGCCAAGGCCCTCGAACTGGCGGCGCACAGCCCCCGGGATGGCGTCACCGAAGGTCTCCAGCGTGCGGGCGTAGTCCTGTGCCATGCCCTGCAGCGGCACCTCAAGATCCCGGCCAGTCGACTGCCTGAAGGCGTCATAGGCCGCGCGCACGCCTGCGTCGCGCTGCTGCTGCGTCTGCTGCGCCAGCCCGATCAGCCGACCGCCGTCGTCGAACGCCTCGCCAGCCCCGCGCGCCAGCGCATCCATGCGCGACTGAACGCCACGGGACTGCGCTGACATGACGTTCTGCAGCGGCTCGCCGACTCCCTCGACGCCGGCCAGGTTGAACTCGCGCTGCCACTGCATCGGGTCTCGCGTCACTTGGCCGCGAAGGGCCGGAACACCGACAGCGCGGAAGTCCTGCTGCCGAAGCGCCGCAGCCGGATCCAGCTTGCGCCCACTGGCTAGCGCAGCGCGCACCTCGTCCTGCAACTGCGTGAAGACATGCTGCGGGATCTGGTCAGCGTCGATGCCGTCTGCCGCGAGCTGCCGCGTGATCTGCAGACGCAAGCCCTCGGGCGTGACGTTGACCGTGCCGCGGCTTCGGTAGGAGTCGAACACGCGCGCAGCAGCCTCGCCAGCCTTGGACAGAAGCGGAGCAAGAACGGCACCACCAGCGGCGCCTAGAGCCACCTGCCCCGTCTTCTCGGCCGCGAAGTTTTCGCCGGTCACGGGCTGGATGGCGGCTCCCGCAGCGCCTGCAACAGCACCGCGGGCGGCCAAAGACCGCACAGGGGCGGTGATCGCGCCACCCGGGACCATCTTTGTCGGCATCACGTTTGCGGGGCTGGCAATGTTGCCGACCAAGCGCGCGACGTCCGTGCCTTCCTGTCCAGTCGCCTTGCGTGCGGCCTCGTACTCGGAATTGGCATCCGCCATGCCCTGGCGCATCTGTTCTGGGGTCTGCCCCTTGATGCCGACCACATCGCCGAGGAACGTGCCCTCGCCGCCAACGGCGTTGGCTGCAGCGTCGATCATGTCTCCAACGGACTTTCCGGTTGCGGCCTTCGTCAGCAGACTTGCAGGACTGTACTCGGCGCCCATGCGAAGCAGTTGAGCGGCGCCGTCAATGCCCTCCTTCATGCCCTTGGCAAATCGCATGGGCAATGACGAGAGCGTCTTTTCCCGCTCGGTCGGCTGCGGGTTCATCTGAGCGCGAATCTGCGCCACTCGCTCACGCAGGCGCGGCGAGTCTGCCGGTTCCTCGTCCGGGATGTTCTGGATCGTGATCCCGTCCTTGGTGGTGATGCTGTATGGCACCCTCATTCTCCTCAGATGGTGCAGCCAGCGTGCAGTCGACGCTTGGCATCAACGTAAGCCTTATGGGCAGATTCTTCTGTATCGAAGACGCCAAGGTGATGGGCCTCACGCCCAACCCGGATTTGTGCCTTAAAGCGATTACGCCATCGGGTGACACCAAGCAATCCATCTCTGCCGCCGCGAGCCTTCCGCTCGTTCTGCTTGTTGACAGCATGAGGCACATCGCGAAGGTTGACCCAACGGTTGTCGTTGCGAACCATGTTTAGGTGGTCTACTTCATGTTTCGGCCATGCCCCAGTCATGTCCAGGAATGCCAAGCGATGCGCCCTGTAAAGACGACCATCAACGCTGATCTGAATGTATCCATCCGGCCGGACTGTTCCTGCAACCGCACCATCAGGCCGATAAAAATTACCTGTGTCTTCGTCGTAACGCAGCAGCATGCGCAGGCGATCTTGCGTGAGCATGGTCAATAGTCCACGACGACGGTGCGGCCAAGCTTGGCGTCAAACTTCGGCATCGAGTCGGGCGCCTTCTGGCCTCCAGCGGCTTGCGGTTTGCGTGACGCTCTCGCTTGGGTGACGATTCGCTCGAACTCCGGCGCCGACTGCTCGCCGAACTCGGCCTTCATGCCCTCGATGGCAACGCGGCGGTTTGCGGCCTTGTTGCGCTTGGTCTGCTCGTCGTCTCCAGGCTGCGGGAAGTACTGCTGCGCCGCGTTCTTGAACTCTTCCGGGCTGATGACGGCGCCGGACTCACGGCGCAGCACGGCATTGATGAAGTCGCGTTGCGCCTGGGCAGCCTGCCGCGACTCCGGTGACATCTGCGAGTTGACCATCGGCCCGGCCACCATCGTGCCGAACGGCAGATCCGTCGCGGACCGCAGCGCGTTGACGCCGCCGATAGAATACTTCCCGTCCAAGTCGTTCAGGATCTCGTCGGCCACGGTCATGCGCGAGCCAAAGATCAGGGCCTTGGCTTGGCCTTCGGTCGGAGGCTTCGCCAGTTTGGCGCCCTTGGTTGCCGGGTCGGCCGGGCCGCCGGGGATCGGTTCCAGAACCTCGCCGTTCCAGCGGTAGCCGGTCGGCGCCTTATGGCCGGAGCGGTTGGTGCCGTCGCGCATCTCGGCGCGGGTGCGCTCCGCACTGGCGCGCGACGCATCAGCAGAGGCGTAGGACTGCACCGCGTTCGCACGCTGCGCGCCGGCCTGCTCCTTCTTGAAAGCAATCGCGCCCTGCGCCATCGGGTTGTTGGTGTCGAGCGCACCGCCGAACAAGTCGAGAACCGCACCGTTCGCATCGGAGTTGAACAGCGGCTTCGCCTCGACGGCGGCCTGCGCGCGGCCCACATCCGCAGGCGTGCGCCGACCAGCTAGCACATCGTCGCCGAGATCGATGCCCCGGTACGAGTTGAGCGCCTTTGCCCAGTCGTCGATCTTGATGTCCCCGCCGCTCATCAGCACAGGGGCGAAGCGCTGCAGCTCGCGGGCGACGCGGCTCTGCACGTTCGGGTCGAACTGTTGCGAGCCAACGCCCATCTGGCCGTCTTCCGTCTCCGGCCCCATGGCAACCTGCGGGCGCTCGCCGGTCTGCACGAAGCTGCGAATGGCGCGCACCATCGGCACGTCGGAGCCGGCCGAGTTGGCGATCATTTCCTCCACGAGCGCCGGACGGCCCTGCAGCATGCCGGTCTTGGCGCGCTCGTCGGCCGCCCTGGCGGTGTTGAAGTCCGCCGAGGCATCGGATGCTCGAGCAGCGGCCATAGCCTGCGCCAAGCGCGACTGAAGGCCAAGCTGCTGGTCGTAGCCCTGCTGGTACGCGCCATCCCCGCCGGCAAGCGCCATCGCCAGCCGAGACATGCCGGGAGTCGCTGCGGAGAGGATGCGGGAGCCTTGTGCCATGGTTCAGCTCGAAAAGCGGATGCGGGGAGCGACTGCGGCGGCGCGCTGCCACCACGGGACAGACGCAGCGCCGGCCATCGGCGTGGCGCCGAGTGCCGCGTCCCATGCGCCGACGCCAGAGGCCATTCCTTCGCCGAGGAAGGCGCCATTCGCCCCGGTAACGCCTGCGGTGCCAGCCGCGCCGGCTGCAGGAGCGAGCAGAGCAGCGGAACCGACCGCAGACGCGATCTTGCCCAGGTCTGAGTACCACGGAGCCTCGACGGACTGCGCATCCATCTGCGCCGCGTTGCTCATGTTCCGGTTGCGCGACCAGCGGCTGCCAAGTTCGCCGGTCAGCGAAGCCCGGCGCAGGGCCTCGGCATTCTGGAGGCTTCCTGGCGCGCGAACCTTGGCCGCCTCGCGGGCGATTGCGGTCAGGCGGTTACCTTCGGAAATGGCGCTGTCGGCCTTGGCCTTGAGGTAGTCGGCCGAGACGTTGCCGGAGGCGGTCGGGATGTTCGCTGCCGCCCCGCCGCCGACGTCTGCCTGCGCGCGATCGTAGGCCGACTGCTCAGCCTCCTGCATCGACTGCATGCGCGCCTCGGGCGTGAACTTCTTCGCCTCGTCCATGACCTGGGACGTCGCCTGCTGCTGCGTCTTGGCGGTGTCTTCCATCGCGCGGTTGAGGATGGCTCGCTGCTTCTTCTGCTGCTGGCGAGCGCCGATCATCTGCGCGCCAGTGCCGCCAAGCGCCAGAGCTAGTGCGAGTTCCGGTCCCATGGTGTCCTCAGTTGGTCGAAGTGATGATGCCGCTGGTGCCGCGTCTCATCGGCCGGTAGGCCGGGTACTGGTTGTAGAAGTCGCTGTAACCGTCGCGTTGCCCACGCGCCGCGTTGCTCTTGGTGTAGAGCAGTCCGGCGCTGGCGAACAGGTCGTCCAGTGCAGTGCCTTGCGCAGCCGCCGCCGCGCGGTCGCTGTTCAGCTTCATCTGGTTGAGCGCAGACGACAGCGCCGAGCCCTGATCCATGCCGGCGTCGATCGACTGCAGCAGACCGAGGCGCGTCTGCTCGTCGGAGTTGGCAAACTCCGTCCGAGCGGCGTCGGCCCGCGCCCCGAGGTCAAGCAGGCCCTTGTCGTAGGTCCGACCGAGCAGCGAGTTCTCATCGACATCCACCGACCCGCCATTCAGCCCTTGAGCAAAGAGCGAGAAGCGCAGGTCACGCGCAGCTCTGTCGCGCATCTCGTCAAAGCCGCGCTTCCCAGCTGTGAAGGCGTTGTCGCGGATTCCCTGGTACAGCGCATCACGGCTGGCCTTGTTCTTCTCGGCCTCGCCGCCCCGGCTGTTCCATGCATCCATCGCGGCGTTGTAGCCGGCCTCGTCGAAGATCGGGCCGTCTTGCTGCAGTTGGCCGTCTTCCCAGCGGTTCCCTGAGAAGCCGCCGAGCATCATCCCGCCAGCACCCGGGCGCTTCATGAACTGCTCGCGAGTCGGCGCAGCGCCTCCGGTCGGCGCGACGCCGAACATCAGATTCAGCGCGTCGCGCGCCTTCTGCTTCTCGGCTTCTTGCTGCGCTTGGCGTGCACTGTAGCCGCCATCGCCACCACCGCCACCCATGTCAGCCCTCCGCGATGATCGAGGTGCCGTCGCTGCGGTATCGGGTGTACGGAGCGACGTTGAGTTGGTAGGTGGCCCAGATGTTCGCCAGTTGCGCCGCCGTTGGGGCTGCGACCTCGCCGGCCGTGATGCTGATCGGCGTGTAGCTGCCAGCCGCCGCGGGCTGGTCTGCCACCTCCACCCACTTCCCGTTGGGGCCTACAAATCCGGTCGCCATGCTTTCTCCTTCGGTGCACCGATCCTCACCCAGACGTTGACATCTTCACCGCCGCAGCCGACCGCGAAGCGGCGACCCTCAAGCCGAAGGCCAAGGCGCTCGGCAAACGCATCGGCTTCCTTCCAGCCGGCAAGCGTATGAACCTCGACGCGGTGCCGGTAGTGCGGGTGATCGGGGTTGCAGACATTGGCGAGCACTGTGCGTGCGTGGCGCAAGAGATTTCGCCATGATTGGTGCGCCAGCGCTGGTGTTGCCACCATCCAGAAGACGGCAGACCATCCGGTCGAGAAGGACAGACCGCCAATGGCTGCTGGCTTGCCGTCCTGCAGAAAAGTCCAGGCCGGGCCGTCCGTATGCCAACGGTTGGCGGCGAAGTCCTCGGCACTCAAGTCTCCACAGATGGCACGAACGCACTGCCAGTCACGGGCGCGCATGTCCGAGCAAACTGCCAGCGCGTCGGCAAGTGACAGGGTGCGGAACATCAGCCCATGAGACCCAGGGTTTCGTAGTACATCGTGACCGCGTCGATCTGCGCCGCCTCGTTGGCAGAGTGGCGGAAGACAGGCGCGATCGCAGGCGCGCTCACCTCGACGGAGATCAGTTCTCCGGGTCTGGTGTCGCCGCCAATGCTCTGCGGGACTGTTTCCTTGGCTTGGTCTCTCGGGTCGTAGAGGTACGAGACTTCCCAGCTGCCGTCAAACACGAAGTCAGCCGCGTGGAACTGCTTCAGGACTCCTGGCGACTTTGCGTCCTGAAAGGCCATCTGCACTTCGACGTCGATGGGCGCGTTCGCGTCGGTGTACTGATCGTCAGCAAGCTCGAACATGAAGTCGGCGGAGCGCACGTAGACCTTGCCGGCCTTCGTCGCAAGGGCTGTGATGATCAGCCCAGCGGGGAATGTGTACTCCGACCATGCGGCCAACTTGGAAGCCTTGGAATAGCTGTACACCCACGCCTTGCTGTGGGTGCCCATGTTGAAGATTGCCCAGTACTGGCCGAGCTGCGGGATCCACGCAGCGATGACCTTTGAAGGGTCTGCAGATGGGTTCGCTACGGCAATGTCAGGGACTACCAGGCTGTCGATCGGCGAGCCGATGTCGAGATCGTCGATGCGGTCTGTCTGGGTGCTGACGAACATCGACCGGAACCCGAACGGTGACAGGAACACGAGATCGTTCGAGAAGCTGGCGAGCGAGTACGGAGCCGTCGTGCCGAGGCCGAAGATGCGCTTCCTGATCTTGTTCGCGCTCGGGTCAACGGCAACATCCCAGACTTGGGCCGATTCCTCGAAGAACGTCACCAGCGCGTCATTGAACGTGCCGACCGCCGTCACGGGACTGTTTGCGTTCTGCTGCAGGGCGGCCGGGAGGAAGCCTGCGTCACTTGCCGCGGTCCAGTCGGAAGCGTCACCAGCCTTTGAGTACCTGACGACCTTTCCGGCATCGGCGAAGATCCGGCTTACTGCCACAGTGACGCTCGGCCCGTGCGGGCAGTTGGAATCCGTGACGATGCCAGTGACGCCGTCGAGGTAGTGGTGCTTGTAGAACGCACCGACCGATGGATGCGCCCACTTTGCGACGACGTACAGGAAACCTTGGAAGGCAACACAGTACGGGACATCAATCAGCGTGGACGGGGTTCCAGACAACACCGGAGCGGCCAGCGGAACTCCGGTGACTCCGGTCGGCAAGCCGGCAGGGATAGACGCGGCACCGAAGGTGACGAGCTGCCCGTTGACCGACGTCAGTCCTGCGGTGCTCTCGCCGGTGAACGGGTTGTAGAACGCGCCGAAGACCTTGCGCAGTCCGGGCCGCTTCTTGATCTTCTTCCCGCTGGTGATGTAGGCATTCTTCAGCGTCCACAGTCGCGAAGCATCCTGCACGTTGATCGACAGCCGCCGATCCGTGCCTCCGCTGAAGTCGTTGTAGGTGATTGCCGGCATCAGAATGCCTTGCGCATCTGCACAGCAAACGTGGCCGGAGCCGCGCCCTTGATCGGCGGGACGACGGTAGCGGCCAGCGAGCGGCCCTCAGTCTCCTCGTTGAAGTCGCCGCCGCCCATGTGCTTGGAACGGAACCCGGACATGATCTCGCCGCGCGGCTTCTCGGCAGCCGCAGCGGCGATGGCCTGGGCGAGCTTGGACTGCAGATCCATCAGACGTCCCTCCCGACCACTGCCGGCTTGCGCTCGAGCGGGCTGTCGTTGCCGCGGCGGTAGACGCCATTCGACCCGAAGGACTGCCCGCGGATGCTTGCCAACAGCGTGTTGAGTTGGCCTTCGTACAGCTTGGTGTCGGGGTGGCGGTAGTGCGCCTTCCCGTTGGTGACGGCGTGCAGCAAGATCATCTGATCGTCCAGCGTCGCTCGGTCGTTGTCTTCGACGAACGGCTGCAGATCCTTCACGTACCAGGCGCGCACGGTGTAGGTGGCGACATCCGGCTCCGGGTAAAGCTCGATCTGAGCGAAGCGCTCGTAGCGGCACGGAACGGTGCGCGTCGTCGCGGTCGAGCGCATGGAGGTAGTGATGCCCTCGGCCAGTTGGCTCCACTGGCTGGCGTAGTTCACCTCAAGGCGCAGCAGTCTCCGATCCTGCGCGCAGTCGTCCGGGTAGTCGTACAGCGTCTGCCCGACGCCAGTCAGGAAGTCGTCGTAGTCGATCAGGTGCCGCCAGTCCTGCAGCCAGTACAGCTGCGTCTGCGCGTTCTGCAGCAGGCTGTCGAGCAGGGTCTGATTGGCGCCCCCGGACGAGCCCTGAGCGCCGAAGCCAAGCCGGGTGCGCAGGAGGCTGCGCAACTCGCCCAGGGTCTTGTACGCCATGGATCAGCCCTCGGACTTGCGGCGCTTGGCCTTCGGGGCCTCTTCGGCCACTTCCTGGGCCGGCTCGGCTTCAGGCAGCGGCGACAAGCTGCCGTCGTCGTTGAGGACATGCACGACGAAGCCTTGCGCCACGTAGGAACGGGCGGCATCGACGTCGGCGACCTCCTTCGGGATCTTGGTCGCCGCGTCCTTCTCGATCAGGATTTGCATGTCTTCCCCTCAGTCGATGGCGACGCCGAGTTCGGCCGCAACGCGCGGCAGATCCTTGGCCTCGGTCTTCTTGGCGACTTCCGGGCCGCCGTAGTCGTTGACCAGCTGGCGCAGTTGCGCTTCCGGCAAATCGTCCAGCGTCGGCGTGCCGATGACGGCAGAGAAGCGGCCTGTCTGGAAGCGCCCATAGACGTTCTCCGCCCACGACATGCGCACCTCCGGGTGCATCCCGTAGGCGCCGACCAGGCGCTCGTACTCGACGGCCGGCGAGCCGATGAACACGAAGTCGATGCCGCTGGCCTCGCTCGGGCGCGGGATCTTGTCCTGCTCCTTGTTGTAGATGAGCAGTTCGCGCGCAGGCTTGTCGGTGTAGCCCTCGTCCATCGTGTCCGGCTCGATGATAGGCACGTTGCCCTCGCCGTAGATGGCTTCGAGGATGGGGAGTTCGTGCTGCCACACGACGCGCGGCGTGGCGGTCGTCTGGTCGCGCTTGACGTTGACGAGCACCCGGCGCGAGAGCACCTTGGGCGCGATGGATTCGGAAGCGGCGGTCCTGGCCATGTTGTGGCTCCTGTGTGTGTCCGGCGGGTCAAAAAGCGGCCGGCGAACCGGCCGAAGTGCAAGCGGCGCCGCCGGGCCACCGCAGGCAACTGCAAGGAGAAACGACAAAGGCCGGCCACGCTTGCAACATGGCCGGCCCCTTGCTCACGTCAGGTCAGACTCAAAACCGCATTTGCGTTTGCCCTGTTCATCGTAAGGGCACCACGCCAAGTCAAGCCCCAATAGTACTCATAGCGGTCGTAGGCCCGCGGCGGCTTCCGGGAGATCATGTCGTGCCCCTGGAGGGGGCGCAGCGTGATCGTCTGGGTGTTCAGGAAGTAGCAGCGCTTCTCCCAGACCGTGGCCGGCGCGTAGCGGCTGTCCAGTTCCTGGAACTCCGGCGACCACTGCACCTCGACGCCCTGGAAGGTCAGCACCGAGGTGCCGCCTTCGACACGCTTCGTGTTGCTCGGACCGAAGTCCATGCGGCCGAAGGTGTTCAGCACGAAGTTGCGGTAGCCGTCGATGAACGTCGAGCCGGCGACGATCAGATCCGGCCGGCCGCCGTTGCGGGCGCACTGGCGGAACATGACCTCCATCTGGTTCAGGATGGTGCCGGTCGAAGTGGTCGTGGTCAGGCCGGTCGCCACGTTGTTGCGCCAGTAGGCGTTGGCCGCCGCCGAGCGGTCGATGCCGCCGACCGTGCCCGAAGTCGGCGCCAGCGAGACCAGCGAGTCCAGTCCGGCAACGGCGTCGGTCGACTGCGTGCCGTCCAGATGCAGCTGGTAGCTGAACTGCTCTTGGAAGCCGAGGCGCAGGACTTCGGCCTGCTCTTCGATCAGGTTGGTCAGCATGATCTTCTCGGAATCGCTGGCCTTGGTCGGGCCGCGATCGTCCGTGACGATGATGCCGTTCTGCGCGAGGCGGTCTTCGTCCAGCGCGAAGCCGTCATGGCACGAACGCCAGGCGTAGTTGGCCTGTTCCACGGTCTGGCGGCGGTTGTACGTCACGATGGACGAGCCGTTGAACCACTGGAAGTTCGAGCTGTAGCGGGCGCGCAGCTGCTCGACGACGAACTGCTTGGCGCCGGGCGCCGACTTCTTCTTGCCCTGCAGGGCCTTGAGGATGGGACGTTCGAGCGCGATCTGGTCGACCGGCTTCTCGGCGAGGTAGAAATCCAGGCCGATCTTGCCGGCGTCTTGGATGTCTTGTGCGCTGAATGGCATGGTGATCTCCGTGTGTGATGACTCAAGCCGGCCAGAGGCCGACAACACGCGGGGACGAATCCGCTATCCGTCGCATGCCCTTGGCGATGGGGCTTACGCCGTGCGCTTTAGGCCCGCCGGCCTTGCTGGTGCGCGATTCCAGCGTTACGCGCTCGGGGCAGAGCCCCACATCGCCTCGTGCATGCTGCGCGGCCGTGCGGCCGGCGAAGCGCTGCCCGTGGGGCGAAGGACCGTCTGCGACGGCGCGGAAGTAGCACGAGCCGCGGCGGCCTGCTTGAGCAAGCGGTACTGCGTCTCGATCGCCGACTTCCACTGCATCGGAGGCAGTCCAGAAATCAGGTTCTTGATCTCGGGCAGCAGAAGCGCCTCGATGGCCGGGTAATCCACGTCCGTCTGGGCGATCTGCTTGCAGAACTTGTCGATCTCCAGCAGGCCGGTGTTTACCGCCTGCTGCGTGCGTTGCTCTTCCTGCTGGCGCTGCTGCGTAGCCTGCCAGTTGGCCTGCGCGAACTGTTCGTCTCGGCGCCGCTTGGCAAGCTCGATGGCGTGCGTCTCGCTCATCTGCATGGCGTCCACCGCTTGGCGCAGATCGGGGTGTTCGGACAGCACATCGACCCCCGGCAACGGCTTTCCGAGCGCGAGCGCGATCTCGGCCCGCTGGGCGTCCAGCGCCCGCAGCGCTTGTTCGAGGTTGCCCGAGTTGATGGCGCCGATAAATTGCACCGCCTGCTCGAACTGCTCCCGGCGCACGCCGTGCTGCTGGAAGGTCTCGCGGATGTAGCTGGTCTGCTGCTCGGCCTGCTCGATGCGGCCGGTCAGTTCCTTGTTGGTCTCGACCAACTTCTGGAAGCGCTGTTGCGCCTTGGGCTGCAGGCCCTCCGGCATCTGCAGCAGATCCTCCGGCGCCTCAGGCTTGGCCGGCTTCGTCGGGTCGGCCTTCTGCTCGGCCGCAACCTTGGCGGCCTGCTCGGCTTCCTTCTCGGCCTCCGTCTTGGCGAATCGGCCTTTCTCGTCGCGCGGCTGGCCTCCTTCAGGCGTTTCGAGCGCCTGATTGATCGCCTCCAGCATCGTCGCAGGCTTGTCCGACGCAGCGGGTGCGGAAGCGCTCTGCGGTTCAGGCGCATTTCCTTCCGAAGCAACCTCGACGCTGGTCGCAGGCGCTTCCGCAGCCTCTGCAACGCCGCCGCCGCCCCCGTCCTCGGTGATGGGGGTCATGTAGAAGCGGAAGAGGCGTCGAATGATGTTCATGAGGTCGGCGGTCGGCAGTTGTGCTTATGTGCCGGCATGCTCCCGCCGACAGCCGCGCATTTTCTCAATGAATCACAGGTCAATCATGCTCACAGCCAGTGCGATTGCCTCTTGGTCGTCGTCTTCGATCTC
>ERZ650308.1421-NODE-1421-length-12412-cov-5.340617_pt1 | contig 12412 bp, 28 predicted proteins | sample MGYA00376244_ERZ650308 | MGnify/ENA primary metagenome ERZ650308 (study PRJEB26733, sample SAMN07839295) | wastewater metagenome | biome: small river; feature: stream; material: water | place: USA: North Carolina | collected 2016-04-26 ...
CTTACCCTCGCTTCATCCACGCCGAATTCATGACCCATCGGGTCTTCAGCCGCAACGCCAGTTCGTCTCGTGCCATCCCTGTGGCCAAGATGATCGAGCAGGTGCGAAACGACCCCGCCATGCCGATCCACTGGGGCAAGAACCAGCCAGGCATGCAGGCGCACGCCGAGCTTGAAGGTCAAGACCGCGCGTTCGCCCAGCAGCTCTGGCTGAAGGCAGCGCAGCAAGCGTCCGACATTGCCGACTCGATGAATTCGTTCGGCGTACACAAGCAGGTTGCCAACCGCATTCTGGAGCCATTCCAGTACATGCACGTCATCGTGACGGCAACGGAGTGGGAGAACTTCTTCGCCCTGCGTGCGCACCCTGATGCCCAGCCTGAGATTCACGCTCTGGCACTGGTCATGAAGACTGCGATGGACGAGTCTGTACCGCGCTGGTTGGATGACGACGAGTGGCATCTGCCCTACGTCACCTACGCCGAGCGTCTGAACCTCCCGACTGACGTGCTCCTGAAGATTTCAGGCGCTCGTTGCGCTCGTGTGTCGTACCTGACCCACGATGGCCAGAACCCCGAAGTCGAGAAAGACTTGGCTCTGTACGACCGACTCGTCGGCGGTGTGCCTCTGCATGCCTCACCGATCGAGCATCAAGCCACACCGATGGCGACAGGTGATATGTGGTCAGGCAACTTCAGGGGCTGGATGCAGCATCGGCAGTTGGTCGAAGCGACATTTAACCCCGCGCTCTGATCGCTACACTTAACTCACCAATGAACTACTAGGAGAACTATGTTCCAAGCATTCAAACCAAAGAAGACCGTTGCATCCGTGATGGCCAGCTTTCATCAGACGATCGCCGATCTCACTGAGGTCGAGCAAGATCAGGAAGCCGAAGCAGATCGTCAGATCGAAGTGGCTCGCGCTGCCAACACCGCCGCAAGCGCTGCGCTCGTCGAGCGCGATGCCGCTGTCGGCGTGCGTAAGAAACTCGAATCCCTCATCAACGCGTAAGGACGCCACCCTCATGAACTTTAAAGAATACCAACAACGCGCCCTCCTGACCGAGAGCAAGCCGACTGAGCTGAACTTCGGTGAGGTGGGCCTGCACATGGTCTTGAACGCCGCCATCACGATGGCAGAACTCGTCAACCAAGTGAAGCGCACCATGTTCTATGGCAAGCCCCTTGACGGCGAGATCGTGCGCAAGCTCGCTCAGGACTTGGCCGGCTACGGTCAGCTCATGTACGAAATGTCCGACCACCTCGCCACGAAGAACGACAAGGTGAACTACGGGGCGCTCCCTGAAGAGGCTCGCGGCGTCGACCCGAAGAATCTGAACCTGCGCTTGGCTCACGCCGCTCTGGGCATCTACTCGGAAGCTGGCGAGGCACTGGAGCTGATCCGTGCGCAGCTGGAAGGCAAGCCCTTCGACGATGTGAACTGGGGCGAGGAGATTGGTGGCGACATCAGCTGGTATCAGGCGCTCGGTCACGATGCAGCCGGCACCGACGAGGAAGTCGAACGCGCCAAGAACATCGCCAAGCTGGAGCTGCGCAACAAGGGCAAAGTCTTCAACGCTGAAGCCACTCTGAACCGCAATCTGGAAGGTGAGCGTGCGATTCTGGAAGGCAAGGCATGAAGCTCAAGGGCTTCTTGATCCTCTGGCTTCTGGTGGGCTTGGCTTCGGTCGCGTTCGCTAAGGGCGGTGGTGGTCATGGCGGGGGAGGTGGTCACGCCTCTTCTGGTCACGCTTCCTCCAGCCATGCCAGCTCGGGTGGGCGCAGCTCCAGCGCGGAAAGCACCGCACCACGTACCGCCAGCGTCCCCGCTACGGCTCACTCGGGCACTAGCTGCTCCACTGAGAAGCGCAAAGCAGGTGGCTGCTGATGATCGGACTGTGCGGCGCTCACCGAACCGGAAAGACCTCCCTGGCTCGTCTGTACGCCGAGAAGAACGGCATCAAGTTCCTCGAGACTTCGGTCTCGGCGATCTTTCGTGACCTTGGCTACGATGCCTCGGTGACATACGACTTCGATACCCGCCTGAGCATTCAGGAAGAGGTCTTGAAGCGCGTGGATGCCCAGTACGCAGAGTACGCAGGAACAGAGTTCGTCACTGACCGCACACCGCTTGACATGGCGGCCTACCTTCTCGCTGATGCTATCGGCGATCGGGTGCCACCACACTGTCAGGTACGGGTGGCCAAGTACGTGAATGCCTGCTTCGAGTCCACCAACCGACGCTTCGGCATCGTGTTGCTGGTTCAGCCAGGCATTCCACTGGTGGTAGAGGAGGGCAAGGCTGCCATGAACGTAGCCTACATCGAGCACCTGAACAGCCTCATGTTCGGACTGACCGTCGATGAACGCCTGAGCTGCCACAACTACTACATGCCTCGCCATGTACTCGACTTGGAGAAGCGTCTGCAAGCGCTCCAAGCCTCGGTGTCTCGCTCGAAGGAGCGAACCAACGCCGACTACGCCGATGCAAACCGCACAGGGCGTATTCTGATCCACTGAGGGTAAAGTCACGGGTGACTGTAAAGCCCGTGACTTTCTCGCTAAGATTCAGTCATCGCACGAATCGCGATGCACATAAGGAGAACCCCTAAATGTCACTGAAGTCATTCTTACTTCGCTTGATTGGCAAGCAGTTGCCTCAAGACACGGTAGCAGCCCAACGCACACCTCGATCTTCCACCAAGAGTCAGCGCCGCTCACGCAGTCGCCCTGGCGGTCAGTGGATCAAGCGCCAGTTGCAAGACTACGACGGCAAACGAGTCTTGATCCTGCGCGTACCAGAGGGCATCCCCATGCCTCACGCACAAAGCTCGGTGAACGGTCACATCGCCAAGCGCTTCGGGCGAAACCTGTTCACGACGCGCCGCTTCTTGTCGGCTCGCACCATCCACATTCAACCGTTGAACGCTTGAAATGAGTGGCGTACCCGTTCTTCAAGACGAGGTGAATCGCAAGGCGTATGACGCCTTGAGCTACCTCACGATGGCGGTCACGCACAAGAAGATCACGCCAGAACAGTTCTCGACAGGCGTCGATGTGCTGTTCATGGCGGTGTCGGGTCTCGTGAACGACCGTGACTTCATCCACATCATCGGTGAGGCTCAAGCCCTCTGTGTACCAGCGAAAGCTGAAGAGGAACCGAAGCCCACCGAGCCGTGGTGAAAACGCTAAATCGAGGCCAACTTTTTTTGGTTTTTCCCAACATCCTTATACATCCATGACCCAGAGCACCAACGACATCACGGGCGACATCCTGGCGACCAAGCCAGCGACCGAAGCCTATATGGACGGTCACACGCTTATCTTCGGTAAGAAGGTGAAACCAGACCCCGTTCAAGAAGCGCTGGAGAACCCCCAGCAGATCACACACGTTGCTTTCAAAGACGGCAACAAGATTTATTCGCTGCCAGCCCCGAACCGCCACCATGACGTGATTCGCATGATTGGCGGAACGCATGGGCAAGAGGTTCAAGGCTTTCTGGACGCGAACGGCACGTTCTTGAACCGCAAGATCGCCTTTGTCATCGCGCAGCAGACCGGACAGCTCAATCGCGATCCGAATGGCTATCAAGGCCCAGAGTTGTTCTCGGAGGACTTGTGGTAGAGGGCTACGTCGAGAGCCTGAATGCGATGATCGCATACGGAGCTTTGGGTGACACCGCCGCTGCCGCCAAGAACGCACTTGGCGGTCACTTTCACTTGACGGACGAGCGCATGGGCGAACACCAGTACCGCGCTTTCATCGTCGCCCCACCGAACGGTCGAATCCTCGAGGGTGTGTGGACTTACGACGAGTCCGACATCATCATCAACTGGAGTGTCGGCATGTCGGTGAAGTATCCGCACAACCTGTGGCATGTGAACCTGCCCGTTCTGAAGAAGATTTGGAACCGCGAGAAGAACGACAAATGAAGTGGTCAGGCACCTTTCTGTACCTCGTCGGCATGGTGCTCACCGCTGCCAACGTCTACCCGCTCAACCTGATCTTCGGTGCGCTCGGAGGCACGCTCTGGGCGCTCGTGGGGTTTAAGCAGCAGGACAAGGCGCTGATCGTTGTAGAGTTGGCTTCGGCCGGCATCTACACCGCAGGACTTCTTCACTGGGCTGAGTCACAATTTCACATTCTCGCTTCGGTTGGCGCGTATGCTTCGATCAGTCACTACTGACACGACAACCGGAGAACGATATGCTCGACCCGAAAGCAATGCAGGCTCATGCCGAGAAGTGCGCAGACGAAGCTCAAGAGAAGACAGCCTGCCCGTTCGACCTCAACACACCGATGGCGGAGCGCTGGTTGGACTTCTATTACGCTCGGGTGATGTGGCTGTCGGGCGAGCTAACCGCTTAGGAAAAGACATGAATCAGAAGTACACAAGCCTATGGGCTGTCCCGCTCTGGGAGATCGACCTTGGTCTTGGCCAAGATCACAACGACGCTCTGCTCGCCACGTTTCGGCGACTCACCTGTGGCTCGACGCCTTTCAACCTGTTCGATTCTGAGGACTTCTGCGTGAAGGTGCTAGAAGCGGCAGTGGAGCAGGCGACTAACGAAGCGTTCTCGGACGCTGGATTCGACCTTCGCTTTGCTGCTATCGGACGCGCATGGGTAAGTATGCTTCGCGAGAACGAATGGGACACGCCGCACACGCATCGCAGCACCGATCTTGTGGGTGTCTACTACCCACAAGTGCCTCCTGGCTCTGGCGCTCTGTGGATCAATGATCCTCGAGGCAATGCGACCTTCGGCAAGATGGTTGATGGCAAAGATGGTCGTGTTGGGCATCGTATCGAACCACGTCAGGGGATGCTGGTTCTGTTCCCTGGCGATGTGACGCACTTTGTCGAGCCGCATCGAGGCACAGCTCCCCGATTGTCTGTCGGTATGAACATCAGGCTGAAACCGACACCCCGATGATTTGCCCTGCGCGATCGGTGTCTAGCCCGTAATTTCGTCGCTACACTGCAATCAGTCGCTTATGACTGAACCAGCAACAAGGAGAAATCTATGGCCCGTTTAACCAAGTATCAGCGCGAGGCATTCGTCAGCGCTGTCATGCAAGACGTTCCGAGCGTCAATTACGAAGCTCAGGCACACAAGCTCGTCAAAGACGCCGCGATCGCGGTTCTGCCCCCACAGATTCAAGCCATCGCAGCCGACAAGAAGCTCTGCCACCACCTCGAAACCTCGAGCCACTGGTTTGGCTACCACCACGGTAACTTCGGCAGCGTCACCGTCTTCGGCGGTCGTAATCAGGACTACATGACCAAAGAAGTCCAGGAGACGCTCGACGCCATCATCTTGCTGGAGAAGGCGCAGCAAGAGCGTCTGGATGACATGCGATCCAAGCTGAACGCCGCCATCATGAGCTGCACCACAGACAAGATGGCCCGCGAACGCCTCCCCGAGTTCATCAAGTACCTGCCGGAAGCTGAGGAAAAGACGCCTTACCTGCCAGCGGTCGCAAACATCGTGGCTGACCTGATTCATCTGGGTTGGCCAAAGGACGGCGCTGTCGTCAAAAACGCATAAGTCATCACTGAAAGAAGGAGCTTCTATGCCATCTGTATCCACCTCAATGGCCGCCCTGCGGTCAATCAGCCCAAGCCACCTCGAGGCTGAAGTGCTCAAAGTCATCGAGGGCTACGGCGTTCGAGGATGTATCTCGGATGAGGTGCGAGGGCACTTCCCATCGCTTGCCTACTCGTCGGTCACGGCGCGGTACGCAGCGCTGGAGAAGAAGAAGCTCATTCACCGCTCAGGCAAGCGTGCCGGCGACTCCGGTCGTCATCAGTCGGTGATGTTCGCCAACTCTGTTGTGCCGCTCGTGTCATGAGAGGCGGAATCATCTTCCAGGGCGAACTTCTCGCCCCAGGCTCACACGCACACAAGCTCCACACGGAGAAGAAGTGGTCAGAACTCCAGGCTCACATGAAAGAGCTGGAGCGCAAAAAGCAACAACTTGAAGGGAAGAAGCAATGAAAAACGCTGTCTTGGAAGACATCGCGAACTACGCGAAGAAGCGCCTCACCGCCGAATACGGCTTCTGTGGCGTCGCCCTGAGTGAAACCTCCGCGTTCATCAACTCCGGTAACGACACGAGCGAGATCACTATCAAGATCGAGGAAAAGAGAGAGGAGGGTGCGGCATGAGCGAATTTAGCTGCCCAGTCGTCCGCGTGACGATCGTGCCTCACCCCAATGCAGACGCTATCGAGATCGCGCAAGTGGGTGACTTCCAGTCCATCGTCAAGAAGGGCCAGTTCAAAGACGGCGATCTCGGTGTCTACATCCCCGAGCAAGCGATCGTTCCTCAGTGGCTGCTGGAGGACATGAATATGTGGGACGCCACGCGCGGCAAAGGTGGTCTTGCAGGCTCGCTTGGCAACCGCGTCAAGGCGATCAAGCTGCGAGGCGTGCTGAGTCAGGGTCTGATGCTCACGGTGCAGCCATACAGCGATACAGAGGTCTTGGTGATCTCCGAGCCGCACGAAGGCAATCAAGGCGCCGGCATTGTCGCGATTGACGGCGACGCATCGGACTGTCTGGGCATCAAGAAGTGGGAGCCGAAGGTGCCATCGCACATGGCGGGCAAGATCGCAGGCGTCGATCTCGCAGCCACGCTTGGCTACGACTTCGACAACATCAAGAAGAAGCCTGACCTGTTCACTGAGGGCGAGGAAGTTGTTATCACTGAGAAGATTCACGGCACGCTTATGCAAGTCGGCGTCGTACCGGAGAGCATGGCTAATGATCGCTACTACAAGGGGCGCGTCACTCTCTCCAGCAAGGGCATGGGTCGTCAAGGCTTCGTCCTCGACTACACCGACACCGACAACCTCTACGTCCAGGCCGCCTTGAAGCATGACCTGTTCGAAAAGGCACTGAAGTTCTTCGGTGATGCAGCAAACGAGATGGACAAACCCTACTTCATCGTTGGCGAGGTCTACGGGCTGACCTACGGTGGTGCAGGGGTTCAAGACCTGACGTATGACCGCCAGCAGCTCGGCTACCGGATGTTCGACGTGGTGTGCGGCACTCGAGGCACTGAGGAGTGGTTCAGCTTCGAGGAGTTCGTCAACACGGCAGCGGAGATGGATGTACCGATCGTGCCAGTGCTTTTCATTGGCCCGTTCAGCAAGGCTGTTGTCCTCGAGCACACCGATGGCAACACGCTGGTTCAGCCAACCATGACCCGCAACCACATCAACCAGATTCGTGAAGGCGTGGTGGTCAAGGCAGTCGATGGCGGCCACCACCAGTCCTACGGGCGCAAGATCGCCAAGAGCGTCAGCGAGGCATACCTGCTCCGTAAGGGCGAGACAACCGAGTTTGCCTGATGTTTAACTTCCTCAAGCGAACACCCGAGAAGGTCGAAACCGACCAGACGGCCACGATTCTGAGGCTTCAGGAAGAAGCCCAGGCGATGAAGGTTGTGATTCAGCGCCTGGCTCAACGAGTGGCCGAGCACTCACTGGACATCGAGAACCTGAACTGCGATGTCCAACGCATCGACCAGTTCGGTGAGGCGATCGCTGAGTACGGCACGGACGGTTCGCTGGAGCTGAAGAAGCACGAGTGCCAGTTGGCCGGTCTGTGGTCGTGGCGTGCGGCCGTAATCGACGACCTGAAAGACATCAGGGCGAAGTTGTGATTCAGGGCAAGTGCAGACACCCAGCGATACCCCGCTCTGCGCTTGCTAGAATCATATCAGTCAGCAATGAGTCAAGGAGATATATGCCAGACATTACCATGTGCAACGGCGCCGGATGTGAAGCCGCAGAGCAGTGCTATCGCCACCGCGCGATACCGAACGAGTTTCGCCAGTCATTCTTCGTGACGGCACCAGTGGAAGAGGGCGGTTGCGCTCACTTCTCGTCATTCACCGCAGGCGATCGCGTCCGCGAGTTCATACCGGAGGCAATCAATGTTTATTACGGGGCTTGATACCGAGACGACAGGGCTTGAGCAGAGCAAGGGCCACAAGATCATCGAGATCGCCATGCTCACCTACGAGCTGGAGACTCAGAAGCTGGTGGATCGCTTCGTGATGCGATTCGACCCAGAGCGAGCCATCGACCCAGGCGCTCAAGCAGCGCATGGCATCAGTTACTCGGAGCTGGTCGGCGAACCGAAGTGGGAAGACCACGCTGAAGAAATCGCCAAACGACTGAGTACGGCTGACCTCCTGATAGCGCACAACATGGGCTTTGACGGCCCCTTCATCGCGGCAGAGCTGCTGCGAGTTGGACTCGAGGTGCCAGACGTTCACAGCCTCTGCACGATGGAAAACGCTCGATGGGCATGCCCAGACGGTAAGTTGCCCCGTCTAGGCGAGCTGTGCTTCGCGCTGAATGTACCGTATGACCCCGCCAAAGCTCACGGTGCTGACTACGACACCACGGTGACAATGGACTGCTTCTTCAGAGGTCTGGCCAGGGGCTTCTACAAGCTGCCGAAGTCGCTGCAACCGATTGCCGCCTTCAAGAACTGCCACGACGCAGAGGCGGTGCCAGCATGAACTACGAAGATAAGCCTCGCGCCAAGATCAAGAGTGCTCACATTGAGCAATGGGGCGCCACCGAAGTCTTGGTTGGCTTCTGCACCGAGCACGCGGGTCGTCCTGAACTGGTCAACCGCGTCATCCACACCTCCGCGATTCTCAAGATCGAAGGCAACTTCGTCGAGACGCGCAACACCCGCTATCAGGTGGAGTGGCTGCTGTGAACTGGCCGGAAGAGCTTGAGAACGTCACCTGCTTTGGGTTCAACGACGCGCTACTTCCAATTCTCATGAGTGCCGTCGATAACGAGCATGTGGATTGGGTGACGCAAATCAGGAGCGAGAAGACCTCCGATGGTCGCTACTCCGAGTTCGACTACTTAGGCTTTCGCTACGCGGTGGACGAACTGTACGAGATCACCGGCATCGAGCCAGGCGTCGACGGTCGCCCTCGTGAGACACACGCCTACGTCCCCGTTCGCGTGGAGAAGATCGCCAAGGTGGATGTAGACGACGATGGAAAGGTCTTCGTCGTCGAGCAGTATCCGCTTGGCATCAGCCAGACGCCTCGACCACCCAAATACCAAGGCGCCTGGGCGTCATTCTGACTATGGCTCTACTTTTCACATCAGACACCCACTTCGGTCACGAAGGCATTCTGAAGCACTCCAGCCGCAACTTCCCTGACTCCTTCTCGATGGATGGGGAGCTGGTACGGCGCTGGAACAAGAAGGTGAAACCGGACGATACGGTCTATCACCTTGGCGACCTGTCGTTCAAGGGTGTCGCGTACACCGCCGACATCCTCGAGCAGCTCAATGGCACGATTCACTGGGTGCTGGGCAACCACGACAAAGCGCTCAAGGGCAAGGCTGAGATCAAGGCTCGCATGGCGTCGATTCAGCCTCTGCTGGAGCTTGTGCTCGACGGACAGCACATCGTCATGTGCCACTACCCGATGCTGACGTGGAACAAGGCTCACTACGGCGCCTGGATGCTGCACGGACACTCACACGGCACGCTCAAGCATCCGTATGAGGGCATGCGCCTCATGGATGTCGGCGTCGATACCAATCATCTGACTCCCTACTCACTCGAGGACGTCAGGCAGTACATGCAGGGTCGCGGTCACACCTCCGTCGATCACCACGAGACGAAGGAGGGCGTATGACGCCAAAGACCATCTACATGATTCGCCACAAGGCAACTGGACTCTGGAAGCTCGGTGGTTCGGGTCGCAACGAGGACAGGGGCGCCTGGAGCAAGAAAGGCAAGGTCTGGATGGGCATCGGCCCGCTCAAGCTGCACCTGAATCTCCACAAAGATTGGCGCACAGAGAAGTTCCCCGACCATCTTCTTGAGGAGATGAAGCAGTGGGAGATCGTCGCCATTCGGGTCACACAACAGGAGACCCACACCTTCACCATCAAACAGCTCTACGAATAAGGAGAACACATGATCCACTTCCATACCTATGACGTGAAAGAGGAGCGCACCTGGGTGCCTGCACCCCTCGAGTTCCGCGCCGGCCACAATCCGAACTACCTTCAGTCGCTCGTTGCAGGCTGCTTCTCGCCGTTTCTGCACCTGCCTCAGATCATCTGGTTCAACAGCGTGTGGCCGTTCCTGAAGTCGCTCGTCGGTGGACTGACATTCATCGTCATGTCCTTCGTCGCTGGTGTACTGGGTCGAGCCAACGGAGTGCGCACCATCAGCGTGACACCTCGCGAGCCTACGATCGCAGAGAAGGAGATGGCGCTGGCCAACATGCTTGCAGGCACCGGCTACAAGGCGGTTCCGATCAAGACGACGCTTGCACCGAACGCGCAGGGCTTCTCACAGGGCAATGAAGAGGAACACTACTAAGTCCTGTGTTCAGTGTCTACACTTCAGTCATTAGCAACTTATTGCAAGGACTGACATGAAATTCACTCTTGAAATCGACTGCGACAACGCCGCTTTCGCTGACTGCTGGCGCACTGAAGTGGCAACCATCTTGGAGAACCAAGTGGTGCCACGTCTCTTGAATGGTGGCATAGACCCGACGTTCCTCACGCTGCGCGACACCAACGGAAACGTCGTGGGTGAGGCCGTACTGAAGGTCAACGGATGAAGTGTCCTCACTGCCAGAAATCTCTCGTCCCACCGTCGCTGCTTGGCTTCATGCCAGGGTTTCGGTGGGTGCATATCTGTGACGTGCCGGCTTCGGCGAATGAGGAGACTTATGAAACCCCACCCAGTCCCTAGAGTCGGTGACACCGTGGTGCTGAACGACTGCGGGTTGGAGCAAGTCTTCAATCGCAAGCTCGGCTTGGAGCACATGAAGACCCTCAAGATGAAGGTCACACAAGTGGACGCCGAGTCCATGACGTTCCCCGAGCCGACCTTCTGCCTCGAAGTCGACAACGAGGCGATCAACGCCTACCTGATCGACCACTGGTGCTTCGACATTGTGGAGCGGGCATGAACATCTTCGTCCTTCACGAAAGCCCCCAGATCGCAGCGCAGATGGCGTGTGATCGGCATGTCGTCAAGATGATCGTGGAGTCGGCTCAGATGATGGCGACCATTCATCACGGCGCAGGCTCAGTCGTTCACTACAAGCCAACGCACCCGCGCCATCCCTGCACGCTCTGGGCAGGCACTACGGCGCACAACTACGCATGGCTGCTGGCTCACGCGAAAGCACTGTGCCGCGAGTACACCTTCCGCTACGACCGCATCCACAAGACCGAGCAGTACATCATGGGCGAGCTGCACCGGCTGCCGTCCAACATCGACCTGCATACGGGTCAGACGCCATTCGCTCAGACCATGCCTGACGAGTGCAAAGACCCCAACGCTGTGATCGCCTATCGCCGCTTCTACCTCACGCACAAGGCGGCATTTGCGACATGGAAGGTACGTGACACGCCGCTCTGGTTTCAGTACGGCCAACCGGAGCTGACGCTATGAAGCGCAAGAAGGCACCGCCCAAGAAGCGCAACCCAGTCGTGCGCGAGACGATCAAGAACCCCAACCGAAACGCCGGCGCTCACAAGCGCAAGGGGACGAGCAAGCAAGACGAAAGGAAATTGGAGCAATGACCATTACACTCAGCAACGACGGCTTACAGGACTTCATCGGCGAAGCTGGTCATAGCCGCATCAACAACTACATTCTTCCTGGCTTGAGCAGCATCATGCTCTCAGGCGGCGACAGCGTAATTCGGATGTTCGAGAACACCCGCAATCAGGTAGGCACCATCACACCGCACAGCCATCGGTTCGATCTCGCCTGCTGCGTTCTGCGAGGCGAAGTCCACAACAGTCTCTATTTGGAAGAAGTCAATCCGCCGATCGTAGGCCATCCCATCGACGAATATGAGGCCAGCACCCTGACGTACCTCGGTGAGCCAGGCCACTACGGCAAGAAGCGGGGCAGAGTCGGCAGGTGGCGCAAGTACCCAACGAAATACTCGATGGGTCAGTGGTACTTCATGAAGGCTGCGGAGATTCACTCCATCGAGTTCTCGTCCAACGCGCGTGTGCTTGTCATCGAAGGCCCCGACACAACGAACGAGACAACGATCCTCGAGCCTTACGTGAATGGCAAGGTGGTGCCCACCTTCAGGGTCGAAGGTTGGATGTTTCAGAAGGAGTCAGCATGACGATCTACGTGAGCAAAGAGGGGCACCGCCTCCAGCGCGTCGAGTGGTTGCGCCTTCAAGAGACGCCTGACTACAAGATCGTCAAGGAGTTCGACAACGGTCGCGTCCGAGCAACGCTCTACTGGCACGGCGCCATCAGCAATGCACTGGCGGCATCCCTGCGCGAGTATTGGCCCGTCTTCTGCATGAAGGTGGAGAACTACAACGCCAGTGGCGGTCTTGTGAAAGACCCCAACTACGATG
>ERZ650308.1422-NODE-1422-length-12407-cov-6.234780_pt1 | contig 12407 bp, 12 predicted proteins | sample MGYA00376244_ERZ650308 | MGnify/ENA primary metagenome ERZ650308 (study PRJEB26733, sample SAMN07839295) | wastewater metagenome | biome: small river; feature: stream; material: water | place: USA: North Carolina | collected 2016-04-26 ...
TTTCAGGTCGGCAGAGTCGATGAAGTGTTGTTCAATTCGTTGCTCAAGCATGGGGGCAATGATACCTTTTGTGTCTATGGTTCGCTCACCGATCAACCCGCCTCAAAAGCCGCTTTGAACCAGTGCAAATCATCGCCCTCTAGGGCAATGACATCAAACCGACATGGTGGTGTTTGCCGAAATTTCAACAAGTAGTGGCGCGCGGCAAACACAATGCGGCGCTGTTTGGCGAACGTGACACTGGCCAAAGCGCCGCCATGCTTGGCATTGCCGCGTTTGCGCACCTCGACGAACACCAAGGTGCCATCGAGGTCACGGACGATCAGATCTATTTCGCCGCCGCCGCGCCCGGGGGTCCGATAATTGCGCTGCACCAGTTGCAGACCGTGGGTTTGTAAATGGCGCAACGCGCGGTCTTCGGCTGCATCTCCTTTTTGCTTGGTGGTTGATTGCAATTGCGCACGCGCTTGCAGTGAGCCATTGGGTTTGTTCACAGCACCTCCTTGATGAGCACCAACTTTGATTCCGCCTTGTCGGCAGCGCACGCCGCCGCCGCCACGCAAAACCACCCAGCAGGCACGCTGTATGTGGTGGCTACGCCCATTGGCAACTTGGCCGACATCAGCTTGCGTGCGCTGCATGTGCTGAGTCTTTGCGACACGCTGGCGTGCGAGGACACCCGCCACTCACAAACTTTGCTGCGCGCCTACGGCATCGACAAATCGTCTGCGCACTGGTTGGCCGTGCACCAACACAACGAAGCCGAAGCCGCCGAAGAGGTGATTCGACGTTTGCAAGCAGGCCAGCGCGTCGCCTATGTGAGCGATGCGGGCACGCCTGCGGTGAGCGACCCCGGCGCACGCTTGGCTTGGCAAGTGCAAAGCGCAAGCCTGCGCGTGGTGCCACTGCCCGGTGCCAGCAGCGTGACGGGCTTGCTGAGCGCCTGTGGCACGCCCTCGCCCGATGCATCAGGCTTTGTGTTTGTTGGCTTTTTGCCGACCAAAACCACCGAGCGTCAACACGCGGTGACCGCCTTGAGCCAAGAAGCCAGAACGCAAGTTTTGTTGGAGGCACCTCACCGCATTGAGGCGATGGCGACCGCCTTGGCCGCCTTGGGCACGCGCCCCGTCACCGTGGGCCGAGAACTCACCAAACAGTTTGAAGAAATTGCCACCGTGGCCGCACAAGACTTGCTGGCGTGGGTACACGCCAACCCACAGCGCACGCGGGGTGAGTTTGCGCTGGTGGTGCATGCCCAAGCCCAAGCTGTGCAGACAGGGGGCGACCACGACCGTATGCTGCGCTTGCTGATGCAAGAGTTGCCGCTGAAGACCGCCGTCAAGCTCGCGGCGGAACTGACAGGCGAAGCACGCAATGGCCTGTACGAACGGGCTTTGGCACTGAAAAACGAAGCTTGATCGCCAGCGACAAGATCGCGGAGAATGAGTGTTCCGTGTTGCTTGGGTTGTTTGGGCTGGTGAGCATCACTCTTTATAGGTTCTTGTATGACACGTTCTTTTGCATTTCGTACCTTGCTTGTTTCGGCACTGCTGTGTTTGCTGGCTGCTTGCGAAACCAATCCACCCATCGCCAACACCCAAGAGGCAGCGCCTGAAGTGGCCTTCTTGGACTTGGATAAGTTTGACCACCAACTGGCCCAGTCCTTGTCATCGCCTTTGAAAGAAGTGAATGTGCCGCTGCTGGAGCACGTGTCTCCCAACAAAATGCCTGAGCGTTTGAAGGTGTGGTTGAACCACGTGGAAAAGAATGGCGGCAAGATTCAAGTGCAAGAACCACCCAGCTCATCTGGCGTGACCGCTAAAAATCCGTTCTTGATTTTCAGCTTGATCAACGCCATGAAAACCTTGAACGATTTGTCAAAGAAGGCCGAGAACGAGAAGAACTTCTTCTCCAACGTCCAAGGCCACGACGTCAAGATCATGTTGGCCAACAACGCCAACAACGAAGTGGTGGTCGAGAAACTCGTGTTTCTCAAGACCGCAGCCAAATAAGTCTCAGCGACCGCCTTCGCCCACCAGGGCATAAGGCGCCCAGTACGTGGGATGCGCGTACTGCGGCATCTTCATGGTGTCGAGCATGGCTTGTCTGAGCGCTTCTGCACGACGAATTTGCGGGTTCTTTTTGTAGGCCGCAAAGGTATTGGTCGTCAGCAGCATGGCGCTTTCCGATTCCACCGACCAATGGGTGACCAACAAGCTGCGGCTACCCGCAAAGAAGAAACCGCGCGCCAAACCACTCAGGGCCTCTTCAGCGCGGCCATCGGCCCCCGCGGTGTTGCAGGCCGACAGCACCACCCAATCGGCATTGAGCTTCAAGCTCAGCACGTCTTCTAGCGTGAGCAAGGGAGACTCTGCTGGATTGAGGGTCGAAGCCATCGCCAAGGCGGGTTGGTTCAAATTGGGCAAATCACCGGCGAGCAAACCGTGGGTGGCAAACACCACCACTTGCTTTTTACCCAGCTGCCCCGACGCGCTGCTCTTGAGCACCGACTGCCGCGTGGCATCGGCGCCCAAGATCAGGTCGTGCTTGGGGTCGGCCGCCAGAATTTTGGCCAGCTCCACCACCTCATCGCGCGTTTCAGGCAAAGCAGGAATCTTGCTGTAGGCCAAATAACTGCTGGTCTCTGCTTGGTCCAATCCTGTGGGGGCTGAGCGTGTGTTGATCACCGATCGCACTGCGGCCCCAGCATTGGCACTGGCCACTTGCTGAGCGCCTTTGGCGTCAAACAAAGGGTCGCCCCAAGCCATCAAGGGTTGCACGCTGGATGGCACTTTGCCAAAGCGCTTGAGCGACAGCCAACCGCTGGCAGTGGGCACTTGGCTGACCGCCATGTCTTTGATGAGCCACGCAGCCGTGGCGGGATTGGCCGAGGTGTTGGGTTGACGAAGCAAGACGCCCAGCGGCATCTTGGCCAGTGCGCCTGAGGTGGCCACGATCACATGCGTTTTGCCTTCCAACTGTTTTTCAATCGGTTGGAAAAGGCCTTTGTAGAGCTCGTAGGCGCCTGCGTAATGAAAGGCAGGGGCACGATTACCCAAGCTGGCCACGTCCAAGGTTTGACGGATGCGCTCGACCAACGCATGGCTTTGCTTTTCACCGATTGCCCATTTGTGAAACTGCACCGCGCCCTGAGCATCAATGGCCCAGACATAGGTTTCGTTCTCCATCGGCAAGATGGACACAAACAGCTCATCGGGTTTGAGTTGCTGCGCAATGTCGGTGTGCGTTGGCGACTTCGGTTGGATGAGTTGAAAGTAGTCTGGAAACCCTTTTTGAATTTGAGCTTTGTAGCCCTTGCGTTGGGACTCAAGCTCGCGCATGCGCTGCTGCATTTGCTCGATCACTTGGGGGTTTCTTTTTTTGTCGCCCTCACTGCCCTGCGCGGTGATGTAAGACATCAGGCTGGCAACTTCGTTCTTCGCCTCTTGCTCTTGACGAATCACATCGGACAAGCCGGGGATGCTGACGCCTGAGCGCACAGCGGCATCCGACAAGGCTTGCTGCACGGAGGAGGCATTCAAGTGATCGGCCATTTGAAAAATGAGCGCCGCGTCTTTGGCATCTTTGTCTGCGGTGGTCGCCAACAATTCGATGTAGTTTTGGAAGATGAATTTCTTGCCTTTGCGGCGGAACACGTCTTCACTGAAGTCGCCCGTCAACGCATCGGGTGAGGTGATGTTTTGAATCGCTTGATCAAACTGCACACGAGCCCCTGCCAAGTCGCCCAAACGGAACAAGGCCGAGGCATACATGCCACGCGTGTAGGCCGTGAAGTAATGGTTTTCGCCAAAGTTTTCAACGTGCCATTTGAGGGTGCCTTCGTAGACGCGCTTGGCTTGTGGATAGCGACCGTTTTTCAAATACACATAGCCGCGCAGCCACGCTTGAAACGCAATCGGTGACTTGCTGTTGAGCCGCTCCATCTCACGGTCCACCGTGTCAAAGCGCTCCACGGCCTCGCGCCAGCGGTCCATGCCCGCCAAGGCCAAGGTGCCCGGTGTTTGGGTGAACAACCAACTGGGCGAACCTTTTTGAGCGCCCTGGCCCAAGATGATTTTTTCGCTGCGTTCGCTGTAGGCCAGGCCATCAGCGAATTGACCCGTGACGTTGCGCAACCATGCCACCCCGTTGAACACGCGCACCAGTTGGTTGTCGCTGAAGTCATTGGCTTTGGCAAATTTGTAGGCCTCGCGCAGGGTCATGTCCGCCTCGGCGTAAAGCCCTGCGGCAGATTGATGATCGGCGAGTTGGGCCATGGCCGATACATACCAACTGCGGCCAAAGTTGCGCTCGCGTTGATCGACCAAATTCTCAACACCAATCAAGTCCTTGCCCTTGCTGGCGGAGAGCTTGGCGGCTTGGATGCCTTCTTGCCACTTGCCGGTGCGGCGCAAGAAATACGACTTGGTCAAATTGAATTCCATTTCCGCACGGGTGAGCCAATACACATTGGCACCTGCACGGCTGACCCGGCTCCACTCGTTGCGGATGATGACTTCGGCCTCTTCAATCAATGCGCCGGCTTGCTTGAGGTTGCTGTCATCGAGGTAGTTGATGGCGAGGGTCGCGCGAATACGCACCGCGGCCGGCGGGTATTTGATTTCCTTGATGAGCTCATGCCCGATTTGGTAGGCCTCGGCACGCTTGGGCGTGCCTGACAAAAAGTCGCGCAAACGCCAGCGGGCGCCGGGGTCGACTTGGGCCCATTCGCGCAGGATTTCTTCTTGCTTGATCAGATCGCCCAATCGCCAGGCTGCGCCGTCTTTTTCTTTGTAGGCCTCGATCTTTTTGTTGTTCAAGGCATTGGGATCAATGGGTGCATCCAAAATCGCACGCAAGCGTGTCACCTCTTGCGCAGACAAAGTCAATGCGGTGTCGCCCACGGATTGGGCCAGGGCGAGCTGTGCCACCAAGGCCCAGCACACCAGCAAGAACTTCACAGCAGTCGAGGGGCCTTGAAAGTGAGGCATGGCGTTCTCCATACGTGGAAGGTTTAAGGCACTTCGCGCACTTGCACCAAGCTCGCGCCATACGCGTCCGAGCACAAGGGGTTGTTCTTCGCAGCGGCAGCGCTTAGGCAAACTTGGCTGGAGACCAGTTTGGACGTGGTCATCAAAGCCCCCAGTTGTGCACGCCCTGCAGCGTCATTGAGCGAGGTGAGGAAGGGTCCTGACTTGCGCCCGCCCAAGGCCGTCAAATCGCGTGGCGCATCGGCCACCATGACGAGCAGATGGTTGGTGCCTGCGGGGCCTGAGGATTTGATGCGCCAATTGCCTTGCGGCAGCTTGAGCGTTTGGCCCGCTTCGATGCGGTTGTTTTGGTCCAAATCGTTGGGAAACAACATGTACAAAGCCTTGCCATCGGAGCCCGCCAAGGCCGCATAGACATAGCCTGCGCGATCAGACTGCACCGAGAACTCGAGCGCATCTTTGCCGATGACCAAATCGGGCTTGGCCAAGGTGACAGTGACTTTGCGTTTGGCATTGCGCTGATCAAACATTTGCAACAAGGCTTTTTCACCGGATTGCGCTTGCGCAGCAGGGGCTGCCGAAGGTTGCGCGGTGACGATAGGCGGCTGAGCAGGCGCTGCGGGTTGAGCAATCGGGGCGGCCACCGATGCCGTCGCTGCCGTCGCTGCATTGGGCGTTGCCGGTTTATCCGCAGGCGCCAAGGCCGTCATCACATTCGTTGCGGGCGCACCGCCTTGGCTGAACCATGCAGGAACAAAATTCGGATTGCCGGAGAGCACCAAGTTGTGCGGTTTGAAGTTGTTGTCGTTTTGCATGCGACGGTTGATTTTGTCTTGTGCGCATTGACGGATTTCATCGATGTTGATGGCGCCTGAACCGTCCAAATCTTTGGCATCGCGCAACATGCAGTCGCGCATGTATTGGGTGGCCAAGCCGCCTTTGTGTTCATCGTCAAAACTGATTTCGTTGTCGCGAGCGGCCGAGAGATGGATGATGTCTTGGGGGATGGCACCGCGGCTCACCTGCTCGCTGACCAAGCCACGCGTTTTGATGTTCACAGGACGACCGCACTCTTCTGAAATGCCAGCAAACTTGGGCCGCAAAGCGCCCTCATCGTTCACGTTGGCAATGCCACGGGTACGCGCAGCGGTCGACGGCGCCACCAAGCCGCCCGAGTGGCACGCGTCGTACATGACAAACAGCTTGTCTGTCTTCTGCGTGATGCCCGAGAGCAAGCTCGCGACCTCGCGGTTGCTGATCGTGCCTTTGCTCATGCCGTCGTAGGGCAGCAAGGCCTCGACACAGCCGCCGACTTGTGGATCGTTGTAACGCGTGCCATGGCCGGAGTAGTGAATGAACACACGATCGCCATCTTGCACACGCGCGGTCAAACTTTGCAGCGCGGCACGGATGTTCTCGCCCGTTGCCTGTTCGTCTTGCAAGTATTGGATGTTGCTGTCTGGCACTTGCATGGCCTGCGCCATTTGCGTGGCGGACACGCGGTCGAGCTTGGTGCCAGGCAGGGGTGGCACGCTGGCATCGCCGTACTGCCCAACACCGATGATGAGCGCATGACGGTTGATGCGTGGGGTCATCTGCGGAATGCTGCGCACCCCCAAGGTCAAGGCGGTGTTGCCTGAGGCCTCACGGCCACTCGACAAACCCGCCACGGCCGATGCACCGGCTTGCATGTTGAGCGCACTGGCGCGAATCCAACCCGACACACGTCCGGTGGCGGCTGGCATTTCCACCAACACCCACCCGCCCTCCACCGACACCACGCGCACACTGGCGCCTTGGGCCACGGGCGCCAAGACGGACGACGATGCCAACTTGTCCGCACGCAGCTCTGCAGCGCGCGTGACACTGGCGTTTTGTGCCCAAGCCAGGGAGGCGCTCAAGCCGAGTGCCAGCATCAAGCTGCGTGTGAGTGTGTTGTTCATGGCGTTGTCTCTTGGTTCGAAGAAGAATCGGCATGCTGCAACTCGCCCCAGCCTTGCAAGGCGAGGTAGGAGATGCGGCGTTGTAAATCAGAAGGCGCGTCCAGCGCGGGCACATGCTGCAACGCGCGGGTTCGCACACGCAAGGGATGCACCGCTTGCAGCAAAGCTTGTTGGGCATATTCAAGCTCCGTTGCGGGTCCCACGATGGCGAGACAGGTGGCGAACGGCCGCCACTTGAGCAGATTGCTGTCCGCGGGGCTGATGTCGAGCAGAACCAAACGGCTGTGTGCCGCGGATTTTTGTAAACCCGTCATCAAGCGATCGAGCAGGTCATCGGTCCATGGCTTAGACGCTTCCCAAGACCACACCGCGAGCGGGCCAGCCTCGGCGGGCAACTCGCCGCACCAGTGACGTTTGCGCAAGGAATACCAAACCCGCAGCACCGCTAAAAACAGCACGGCCAATGCGGCGGAGAGATGCAAATCTAAAAAAGCGGCCTCGGTGTGCAAACTGATGAAGCTCACGCCCAACAAGATACCCGGCAGTGCCACCATCGCGGGGGCCAACGAGGACACGCTGCGCCGGTAGCTCCACAACGCAATGCCCGCACACATCAGGATGGCCAGCAAGGCCCCTGCCCACTTGGGCAGCTCACGCATGACACGACGATGCAAGGCGTTGTCAATGCCTGTGGCCAACGACTCCACGCCCGCTTGGGTGGCTGACAACGGTGTGGGGTGAATGTCATGCAGGCTAGGCGCCGTCGCGCCAATGATGACAATTTTTCCGGCAAACGAGGGCAACTCGGCCATGGGCTTGCCCCCATCTGCAGCGGCAAACACATCGGCGAAATTGACCCGCGGATAGTTGTTGGGCTTGCCACGCCAATTGACCAACACATCTTGCGCAGTCGCATGCTCGGTATCGGCCTTGGCGTTGTCGTTTTGAAATCGCGTCAACCAAAACGCATGCGTTGAGGGATCTACCCCTTGAACCACACTCATCGGCAGCGATTGAAGAATGCCGCCATCGTCCAAGCGCTCGAAATATCGGTAGCGCCGCAACACACCATCACGGTCGACATAGCCGTTGTTGTAGCCCAAAGGTTTGGCGGCAACGCCGGGCAAGACGGGTGGAATCATGGCGACGGCAGACGCCGCGTCTTGCGCAGCGCTTCCCTGCTGTATCCACAGGGTGGGGAGGTTCTTTTGGGTGACTTGGCTTTTGTCGTCGTTCGCCTTGGGCAAGCGCACAACGCTGAAATGGCTGTGTGCGCTGCGTTTGGCGGCTTCATCAAAAGCGGCATCGCCGCCGGGGCTGAGTCGGTCGACATCTGAAAAAACAATGTCCCACACCACGGCTTGCGGCTGCTGGCTTTCCACGTAATCCAACACGGTAGCCAAGGTGTCTCGCGGCCAAGGCCAGCGACCAAACTCAGGCGCCATGCGTGCTAAGGCGGCTTCGTCGATGTCGACGATCACGATGCGTGGGTCATGCGGCGCAGCCATCAGACGCCCGCGCACCATGCCGTCATACGTGGATTGAGCGAGGCCGCCGGTGACGCCTAGAAACAAAACATCCACGATCACCCACGCTGAAAACAGCAACACCAAAACGAGGTGAACGTAGCGATCTGGCCAGCCAGCAAGGGTTGCTAAAACCCGACGCTCCAGGGCATGCCAGATGGGCTGGGCTTTGTTACTCGAGGTTGACAATGCGAACTCGACGGTTTTCTGCACCCAACGGATTGGCGGCATTGGCGAGTTGTGTGGCGCCTTTGCCGGAGGCGACCAAGCGCGTTCCTGCAACCCCTTGGCTTACCAAGAACTGCTGAACTGCATCGGCCCGTTGTTGACTGAGCTTGAGGTTGTAATCGGGCAGACCTTTGGCATCGGTATGTCCTTCGACAGCGAAGTTCGACGCGGCCAACTCTGCGGCTTTGAGCGCACTGGCCAAGTTCAACAAGGCTTGCTGGCTTTCGGGGCGGATTTTGGCTGAGTTGAAATCAAACTGAATCATCAGCGACAAGGAAGGACGGACCACAGGTTCTGCGGCTGCAGCCCCCGTATTCGCAACAGCGTTTGCCGCTGGACTGTTGGCGTCGCCTGTGGCTTCAACCGACAAATTGCGTAAGCCCCGGGTTCTTGGCGCGAGCGGTGGCGCCTTGAGCTGCTCAATCATTTGCTGAGTGCTGGGTGTGCTGGTCTGCGCCCAGAGGGGGGAGCCGCTGCCCATGAGCAGGGCAAGAGCGACCGTGAAGAGATGTACTTTGTGCATAGCGATTTAGATTATGAATTTGACGTTCAATTGATTATCTATAAATCGCTGCGCCCTGGAAAGCACGAGGCGTTTGGTGCGGCTGGCGGGGATCGAACCCACGACCCTTGGCTTCGGAGGCCAATACTCTATCCACTGAGCTACAGCCGCGACGCAGGTAGCCGGGGTATTGTAGGGGGCCCGCTATAATTTAATTTGTTCTGAAGCCGTTATCTAAGGACCCATTCATCATGAGCGACAACCACCACGACGAAGACCATACTGGACCAATCAAAACCCCGAAGCAACTCCTGTTGGCTGTGGGTTATTCGTTTGTGTTGCCTGTGTTCATCATTATTGGTTTGGTGTACTTCGTCACATCAGCGAATAAACCACAAGCAGGTTCATCCAATGCACCTGAAGCCGTGGCTGCCCGCATCCAGAAAGTAGGCGCGGTTGAAATCAAAGCCGAAGGTGGCGAGCCACGCACTGGCGAAGAGGTCTTCAAAGGCCAATGTGGCGGCTGCCACGCGGCAGGTTCTTTGGGCGCACCCAAATTTGGGGACTCCGGTGCTTGGGGCGCTCGCATTGGCAAAGGTTTCGATGCATTGCTGACCTCTGCACTCAAAGGCAAAGGCAATATGGCGGCACAAAGCGGCGGTGAGTACAGTGATTTTGAAATCGCGCGTGCTGTGGTTTACATGGCCAATGGTTCTGGCGGTAAGTTGGCCGAACCCAAAAAACCTGAAGCCAAATAAGCGCTGATGTCATCATTAAAAAAACCGGTCAATGACCGGTTTTTTTATGTCTGCTCGGTTTGTTGTTGAGGGCTGACAACATAGCCAAACTGGGTCGCCATGGTCGCCGCTTCAATGTCATGAGGCACCCAGAGTCCCTCTTCGATGTAGGACGCTGCATGCAACACATCTTGGGTATGCAAAAGCCCAAAACCCACATCGGTTTCCAAATAGACGCGTCCTTGTGCATCGACAAAACAACGCTGCATGCGCGCGGGCCGACCTGTGTGGGCCCGAATTTGGCCATCCGGCTCTAATCGCCAGACCCACGGTGTGAGCTCGAGTTCCACGTAGACACGTTGGGGGCCATTCTGGAAATACCAACGCCCCTGTGCATCCGGTTCGTAGTTGCGACCGATGAAATCAATCAGCTTTTCATGCTGAAGACGTGACCCTTTGTTTTGCACAAAAGCGCCTTGTGCTTGCACACGGTCATCACGCATGTACCAATCACCCCGCGCATCCAAGCCCAACCAGCCGTAGCAATCGGGAACATTGGGCCATTTTGCTAACGCTTGTTTAACGATGTCATCCATGTGTCGTGTGTTCTCTCAATGGTTTGAGCTGCCTGTTTCTAGCCAATTCACAACGGCCTGCGGCATGGCGCGGACGTGGCCCGGAAAGCTTCCAGCCACAAAGCCTACATGCCCCCCATCACGAGGCTGCCAGAGCTGAACCCAGTCTCCTACCGTGGATGGTGTGGGCAAGGAGTCCGCTGGAACAAACGGATCGTTCAGCGCATTCAAGACCAGGGCAGGGACTCGTATGCCTGACAAACCAGGCTTTGCAGAGGCACGATGCCAATAGTCGTCCGTATTCTCAAACCCATGCAACGGCGCAGTGAACACATCATCGAAGGCGTACAAGGTATCGGCTGCAAGCAACGCCTCTTTGCTGAACAGTCCTGGGAATTGTTGCAGCTTGTCCAGTGCGCGGGGTTTCATGCTGGCTAAAAACATGCGCGCGTAGACCAGTTTGTTAAATCCGCGATCAATGGCATGGCCACTCGCAGTCAAATCGATGGGCGAGCAAACCGAAGCAATGCTCCGCACGTGCTGACTGGCTTCATGCCCCATTTCACCTGCCCAGCGCATCAAGGCATTGCCGCCCAAGGAAATACCCACGGCATGCACTGGCCCAGCAGGATGCTGTTGTCGAAATTGTTGCAGCATCCAACCAATCTCTTCAAAGTCACCTGAGTGGTAAGCACGAGGTCGCCAATTGATCTCGCCACTGCAGCCACGAAAATGCGGCACAGCCATCCGCCAGCCACGTGCCGCAGCGATTTCGGCAAAGGCTTCCACGTAGTGACTTTGTGACGAGCCTTCGAGTCCATGAAACAGCACGAGCAAAGGCGAGTTTTCAGTTGCATGGGGGCTCAGGAGCCAATCCACATCGACAAAATCTGCATCCGGCGTGAACCACCGCTCGCGTGCCCAGTGTGGCATTGCACCTTCGTATCGTTGGGCGAATTTGGCCGCGTAGATGGTTTGCGCATCACCTCCTGGCAACCACCAGGGGGCACGATATGCCCAAGTCAATGCAACACCTGTGGCGCGGTGTGTGTGTCGGGCTGCGCCGCTGCTGTGCCAGGGCTGGCATGATGCGCGACCATGCGCCAACCTTGTGGGGTTCGTTGATAAACATTGGTCGCGAGTACAACCGCCTCTTGTCTGCCTTCTGCGGTGGCGATGTGAAGACGCTCGATGACGTTGTGCATGGCACTGGTGAGTGACTCGACTTTGCAGACATGCTCTGGGTAAGCATTGATGGTGCCATTGGCGAACATCGCGCCAAATGCCTCACGAATTGCGGCGCTGCCAATCAGCCGAGGACCGCCTGGATGCACACAGACAATGTCATCCTCATCGGCCCAGCAGGCCATGAGTTTTTCAAGATCACCCGTTTGCAACGCCTCATAGAACTGTGCTTCGATGACGTCTGCTGTACCACCCACTGTGGCAGCTTGAAGTTTGGCTTTAGGCATGCTGAAATTGTCTACGGATTCGGCCCATGAAAAAAGCCCCGGTCGTGAGACAGGGGCTTTTGAGAAGAGGAAACAACAAACGTTGTTTACTTCTTGCCGCGATACCGACGCAAGGCAGCCAATTCGGCAGCCAAGATGGTGAGCTCTGAGCGAGCGCGAGCCACATCGATTTCGCTTTTGGCGTTCTTAACAGCTTCTTCAGCTGCTTGTTTGGCAGCGTTGGCTTTTTCTTCGTCCAAGTCTTTGCCACGCACGGCGGTGTCAGACATGACGGTGACGCAATCAGGTTGCACTTCAAGAATGCCACCTGCCACGAACACAAACTCTTCGCCACCATCAGCCGTGTGAATGCGCACCGAACCGGGACGGATGCGCGTGATCAGCGGCGTGTGGCGCGGATAAATACCGAGCTCGCCCGCCTCGCCTGGCAAAG
>ERZ650308.1423-NODE-1423-length-12405-cov-4.596761_pt1 | contig 12405 bp, 11 predicted proteins | sample MGYA00376244_ERZ650308 | MGnify/ENA primary metagenome ERZ650308 (study PRJEB26733, sample SAMN07839295) | wastewater metagenome | biome: small river; feature: stream; material: water | place: USA: North Carolina | collected 2016-04-26 ...
AAAAAATTACCGATGAAAATCCGTATGAAACACCAATGAAAATCTATCCAGCAGTGCATTACACTATGGGTGGTGTTTGGGTGGATTACAATCTTCAATCAACAATTCCTGGTTGCTTTGTTACAGGTGAAGCGAACTTCTCAGATCATGGCGCAAACCGTTTAGGTGCTTCTGCTTTAATGCAAGGTTTGGCGGACGGATATTTTGTATTACCGTATACACTTTCAAACTACTTAGCTGATGAAATTAGAACAGGTAAAATCTCAACTGATTTACCTGAATTCAATGAAGCTGAAACACGTGTGAAAGAATTAATCAATACGTTCTTAGCAAACAACGGAACTAAATCTGTTGATTATTTCCATAAAAAACTTGGGTTGATTATGTGGAATAAAGTTGGAATGGGTCGTAATGAAAAAGGATTAAACGAAGCAATCGTTGAATTAGCTGAATTAAAAGCAGAATTCAATAAAGATGTTTATGTTCCTGGATCTGCGGATGAATTGAATCCACAATTGGAGAAAGCATTAAGAGTTGCTGATTTAATTGAATTGGGTCAATTAATGGCGATGGACGCTTTACAACGTAATGAATCGTGTGGAGGACACTTTAGAGAAGAGTACCAAGATGCAGAAGGAGAAACATTGAGAGATGATCAAAACTTCTCATTTGTTGGAGCTTGGGAATACAAAGGAGATAATATCAACGATGAAGTATTACACAAAGAAGAATTGAAATACGAATTCATCAAAATTGCAGCTAGAAATTACAAATAAGGCAATAGCAATAGAGAGCAATTAGGCATAAGCAGAAAATGGCTGAAATTAAAACATATAAAGATTTACTAATTTGGCAAAATGGAATTTTGTTAGCAGAGCATGCTTATATGCTTACAAATGAATTCCCAATAGAAGAGATCTATTCTTTAACAAGTCAAATTAAACGATCTGCTGTTTCAATTTCAAGTAATATTGCAGAAGGTTACGGGCGTAATTCAACAAAAAGCTATGTTAACTTTTTAAAAATTGCTAGAGGTTCTCTTTATGAATTGGAAACTCAATTGATTCTTGCAGAAAAATTCAACTACATCTCAAATAAAACTTTATTAAATGATGTTTTTTTAGAAATTGAAGTTGAAAGTAAAATGCTAAATTCATTTATTAAAAAAGTAGATAACATTAATTGAATAGTTTAGGAAATGGGCTTCACTAATGCCTAGTGCCAAACAACTAAAAACTTAAAATATGGCATCAAAATACATCAACGTAAACCTGAAAGTATGGCGTCAAAAAAACGCAAATACAAAAGGAAAAATGGAAACGTATAAATTGGACAATGTTTCAACGGATAGTTCTTTCCTTGAAATGATGGATCAATTAAATGAACAATTAATCAATGAGCGTCAAGAGCCGATTGCTTTTGATCACGATTGCCGCGAAGGAATTTGTGGAATGTGTTCATTGTATATCAATGGACGTGCTCATGGTCCAGACAACGCAGTTACAACATGTCAATTACACATGCGTAAATTTGACGATGGTGCAACAATCTATATCGAGCCATGGAGATCTAAAGCATTTCCAGTAATCAAAGATTTAGTTGTTGATAGAAGTGCTTTTGACCGCATTCAACAAGCGGGAGGTTTTGTTTCTGTTAATACATCTGGTAATACTATTGATGCAAACGCTACACCAATTCCAAAGGCTGATGCAGATAAAGCGTTTGAAGCGGCTGCTTGTATTGGTTGTGGAGCATGTGTAGCAAGTTGCAAAAACAGTTCAGCTATGTTATTTGTTGGAGCAAAAGTATCTCAATATGCTTTGTTACCTCAAGGAAAAGTTGAAGCAACAAATCGTGTTTTAAACATGGTGCGTCAAATGGAAGAAGAAGGTTTTGGAAACTGTACAAACACTGGTGCTTGTGAAGTTGAATGTCCAAAAGGTATTTCATTAGAAAACATTGCACGAATGAACAGAGAATTTATGAAAGCAATGATTACTGCTGAGTAAAACACAATAAAGAAAATGTTTAAAAAGCCGATTCAAATGAATCGGCTTTTTTTTATTGAAAAATAAATAATTGTTAATTTTTTTATACCTTAGCACAAACTAAAATTATTTTATTATGAAAAAATTATTACTCTCTTTAACAATAGTAGGGTTTGGTTTTTGGGCAAATTCACAAGTAATTTGTGCAGTAACATCTCCCTCTTCTATTGCAGGAAACTACAACTTTACATGGGCTGATCCAGCAGGTGGAGCTTGGACTACACCAGATTTTTTAACTCCAGGTACTTTTGTGGAAGATACCTTAATCATGGTAAATGATGGAACTCCAGGAACAAATGCAACCTTTGGTAATTTATTAGCTGAAGAAGGTTGTAATCCTTCTCCTGCAAATGCCTATGCGGGAAAAATCGCTGTATTACGTCGTAACACATGTGAATTTGGTATGAAAGCATACAATGCACAACAAGCAGGAGCTGTAGCGGTTATCATTATAAATCGCGACAATACTGTAATTGCAATGGGTGGTGGAGCAATGGGTGGTCAAGTAACCATTCCTGTTGTAATGTTAAACACATTAGATGGTGCTAACCTAATCGCTGCGATGCAAAATGGACCAGTAGTTGCTTTCTTAGGAAACAAAAACGGGTTTTATCCAAATGACTTTGGAATGAATAACGGTGAAGTAACTTATTCTAAATTAAGTGCTGTAAACAGTGTTATTGCACAAAATGGTACTGACTACTCATTTAAAGTTAAAGGAATGGTTCGTAATTTCGGAACAAATGCTCAAACGAACGTTGTTGTAAATGCTAAAGTTACTAGAAATGGTGCTACAATTTATAACCAATCTTCAACTCCTGCAGCGCTTCCAATCGGAGATTCTTTGGATTTTGTTTTGCCTGACTTCGCTCCTACTACCTACCCTGCAGGTCGTTACAAATTAACTTACACTACAACAGGAACAAATACAGATGACTATCCAAGTGATAACTCATTATCTTATGAATTCTATGTTTCAGATTCATTGTTAGGTTATTCTAAACTAGATACATTAACATTTACACCTGAAGCAGGAAATGGATCTCGTCCAGGAGGAACAACTTACACAAGCTACATGCAATGTATTAACTACAAAGACGCAAATGCAAGTCGTTTAATGGCAGAAGGTATTTATTTCAACTTTGCAGTTAATGCTTCTGACAGTATCACGCTAAGCGGACAAGAATTTACAGTTTCTGCTTACGAATGGGCGGATGTATTTACTGACTTAAATGATGTAGCTTTTAGTAATGCTAATTCATTTAATTCTGTTTTCAACAACCAATTAGCATCTAATTCATACTACTATCCTAACACTACAACTACAGATACTTCTGTATATGCAGCGTTCAATACTATTTTTGAATTGGAAGACAACAAAAGATACTTGTTCTGTGTAAGTCCATCTGAAAATAAAATTTTCTTGGGAATTAGTAATGCTTACAACTACTCAGCGAACTTGAATGAATACGCAGAACCAATTAACCCAATTAATATTGTAGATGCAGCAGTTGCTAATCCATGGGGAGTTGTTGGTTTTGGATCTGACACACAACCAAGTATTGTTGTTAGAGCTGAAGCAAATACAGTTGGTATCAACGAAAATGCAACAATTGAAGGTGCAGTTTATCCTAACCCTACAAACGGTGATGTAACATTGTCAATCAATGCTGAAGGAAAAGCGACTATTTCAATCGTAGATCTTTCAGGTAAAACTGTTTCTACTTCTACAATTAACATTGTTAACGGTAAAGCTCCAATTGCGATGAATAATTTAGAAAGCGGCATTTACTTATTCAATGTTACTTTAGCTAATGGTCAAGCGACTCAATTCAAAGTAGTTAAAAAATAAGTTGAACCTTTATTGAATTAAAAAGGCGGTAGTAATAACTACCGCCTTTTTTGCGATTTAAGCGCTTAAAAATTTAAAGACAGTCCGAATGTTAACGGGTGAACATTATCGGTTTTATTTGGCTTAAAATAGCTTAATAAGCTATAATCAACAAACAAACCCAATCCTTTGTAGCCAATTCTTGCTGCTGAATTCAAAATAAATGGATTAATTTCATAATCTCCTTTAACAGATTCATCAAATGTTTTTCCATCAAATGAACCTTCTCGGTGAATGCGAGAATAGATTTTCACCCCTCCAACAACTCCAGCATTAAAATAAAACCCTTCATCTTCATAGTTACTGCTACAAAACTCTAATAACAATGGCAACGTTAAATAAGTTGCGTTTAATTTATTTTTAGAATAGGTATAAATTGGATCTACAGCAGCTGTAATTTCTGGGCCAGTTGTATTGATGATATAATTGTTATTGAACGCAAACTGCGTAAAACTAAAACCTAAACCAGTTGTAAAACCTAAATGATGTTGAATAATTGGAAATTTACGTTCTAAAAAATTAATGTTCCACACCATAGACTGCGCAATATTATTCTCCAAAAAAACATTGTTTTCAAAGTCTGGAGTAAAATTATCGTTTAACATTGTTCTAAATCCAAAATCAACTCCTGCCCAATGCGCCTCTTTTCTTCCGAATTTGTTATCTTTTCCTGTTACGTAAGTAAGAGTGTCTTTGGTTTCTTTCTCTTCTTTTTTGTCTTTAGAATGGTCGATCAAAAGAATTTCTACCTCACCCATATTGATTCGAGTGGTATCACTTTCTTTCTTTTCTTGTGCAAAAAAAGTACTGGTAAAAACCAATGCTGCAAATGTAATCTTGTTTTTCATGTTCTTTTTTATTTAAGTTCTTCCTTTAGACTTCAAAACCATAAAAAAGTTACAATTGCATTAAATTATTCCCAATTATCAAGAAATTCATCTAAATTTCTTCGGTCTTGTTTGGTTGGTTTACCTGAACCATTTTGTCGGTAAACAGCTTGTGCGAGTTGATACGTTTTGTATTTTTCAAGCTCTTCAAGAGGTGTAGTGTCAATTAAATAATCTGCTACTAACTTTGCTCCTACTCTTTTTTCCAACAAAGCAATTACTTTATATGAAAACACAGCAGTGTTTTTTGAAATTTGAATGGTGTCTCCAACTTTTGGTTCTTTTGATGGCTTAACAGGAGATTGGTTGATTTTAATTCGCCCTTTTGATAGGGCTTCGGATGCTTGCGATCTTGTTTTTTCAAGACGAACAGCCCAAATATATTTATCCCATCTCAAGCTCATTGCGTTCTTTTTTTGTTAGAGATTGAAACACTAAATTATAGGAAATATCGATTAATTCTTTCAATAAATCATCGGAAACATCAGCATTTGCTGAAACAGTATTCCAATGTTTTTTATTCATGTGATAGCCTGGCTGAATGCCGAAATAAGATTCTCTTAATTCTATCGAACGCTCTGGGTCACACTTCAAATTTACACCATCAAACGCATCAACATCCGCTAAAGCAAACATTTTTGAACCAACTTTTAACACAAGTGTTGATTGATCAAAAGGAAAGCCTTCTGTAACAAAAGGCTTTCTTAAACAATATTCATAAAATTCTTCTAGAATCATTTCCAGTTAATGAATCGCAGGAGCTTCATCATAATTTCCTAAACGATACAACATTTTTGTGTGTTCTGCGATTGCTTTTGCAAATGTTTTGTAAGAATGATATGGCAAGTTATATTCAGCTGCCGTTTCTTTAACAATTTTAGACAATTTAGCATAATGAACATGACAAATGTTTGGAAACAAATGGTGTTCAACTTGATAATTTAAACCACCAACATACCATGAAAGTAATTTTGCTTTCGGTGCAAAATTAGCTGTATTGAATAATTGATTCACGGCCCAGTCAGCATTGATGTTGCCTGATTCATCTGGTATTTGATAATCAGAAGTTGGAACAACATGAGCCGGTTGGAAAATGGCTGCCAAAATTAATCCTGAAACAAAATTCATCAAGAAAAACCCTAAAAAACTAACCCAGAAACTTAACCCTGTAAATAGTATTGGTAACCCAATTAAAATACCACCATATAATAATTTAGCAATGATTAATGTAAAAATATGACGTTTAAACGTAATGTTTTGTGTTTTAGTCAACCCCATTTTCTCGTAACGAATCGCTTGTTTATAATCTTTCGTCAAGAACCACATAAATGTCATTAATCCATACAAAAACCAGGCATATATATGTTGAAAACGGTGCATGAATCTTCTCTTTTCATGAGGTGAAAATCGCATAATAATTCCTGGATCAATATCTTCATCCATTCCGGTTACGTTTGTATATGTGTGGTGTAACACATTGTGCTGAATACGCCAATTTACATCACTTCCTCCCAATAAAAACATGATATAACCTACAAATTTGTTGACTTTCTCATTTTTTGAAAATGTTCCATGATTAGCATCGTGCATAACAGAAAGTCCACAACCAGCCATTCCAACTCCCATTCCTACATACAATGCAAAAATAAACCAAGGATTTTCAGCAATTGTCAATAACAAAATAAAAGGAGTAATATACAGCCCAAGCATTACAATCGTTTTAACGACCATACTAGCATTGGCATACCTAGAAATGTTGTTTGTTTTGAAATATTCACTAACTCTTTGACGCAAAACTTTATAAAACTCTTCGTTTTGATTTTTTGCAAATGTAACTGAGGAAAAATTCATCTAAATCTTTTAATTTTTTCAAATTTACACAATTAACTTTAATCTTTATTCAATTAATTGTGTTTGACTATTAACAATGATTTGTTATTAGTAATAATTCCTCATAAACATTATAATATCTATTTTTGTTTCACGTGTTAATTAACATAATTTTAGAAAAATGATTGATTTTAAAACAACAAAAAACTATTGTGTTGACCTTTTTGAAAGAAAAAGATTGAAAACTATAGGTGTTCAAATCGGAATGTTAGAACTAGGAGGAAATCATCCGATTCGAGTACAATCAATGACAACCACCGACACTTTAGACATTGAAGGTTCTGTTAATCAATCAATTAGAATGATAAAGGAAGGGTGTGAGTTGGTTAGATTAACAGCACCTAGCAAAAAAGAAGCTGAAGCATTGGTTCAAATCAAAGAAAAATTATCAAAATTAGGTTTTACAGTTCCTTTAGTTGCGGATATACATTTTACACCAAATGCAGCTGAAATAGCAGCAAAAATTGTAGAAAAGGTTCGGGTAAACCCTGGCAACTATGCCGATAAGAAAAAATTTGAAGAAATAGATTTTACTGACGCTTCTTATGCTGAAGAATTAAAACGTATAGAAGAAAAATTTATTCCATTAATTGAATTGTGCAAAAAACACAATACTGCAATGCGTATTGGAACGAATCATGGTTCTCTATCAGATCGAATTTTAAGTCGTTATGGAGATACGCCTGAAGGAATGGTTGAATCTGCTTTCGAATTCATTTGTGTTTGTGAGAAAAATGAATTTTATAACCTCGTAATCTCTATGAAAGCGAGCAACTCCCTTGTTATGGTTCAAGCATATCGCTTATTGTGCGCGAAAATGATTGAAAACAAACGTGTTTATCCATTACATTTAGGCGTTACAGAAGCGGGAGACGGAGAAGACGGAAGAATTAAATCTGCAGTTGGAATTGGCGCTTTATTAGAAGATGGAATTGGCGACACTATTCGCGTTTCATTAACTGAAGATCCAGAAAAAGAAATACCAGTTGCTCAAAAATTAATTCAGAAATTTAGCAATTACAAACCATTTGAAGCGATTTCATCTTCGGAAGAACTTCCATATTCACCATTTGACTACCAACGAAGAAAAAGCATCGCAGTTGAAACAGTTGGTGGCAAAAATGTACCCGTTGTTGTAGCCGATTTATCAAAAATTACAAACATAAAACCTGCACATTTTTTTGGGTTTGGTTATGCCTATTCTATTCCACTTGATAAGTGGAATATTATGGATCAAGCGGCTGACTTTGTTTACATTGGAGATCAAGAAATAAATATTGAATTACCAGGAACACTTGGTGTTATATGCAGTTTTAAGAATTGGAATCAAAATTACGCCAACAAAAAAGGGTTCTATCCCCTTATCAATATAGAAGAAGTTCACACGATTGATCCTGCTGTTAAATCCTTTGTTCGTATCAATAAAGAACAAGAAACAAATTTAGATGTCATTAAAAACTACCCAAACAGTATCCTTCTAATTGAAGGAACACTAAACGAAGCAACTCATTTAAACCGAAATTTTCATATAAATTTTGCGAAAAAAAACATAAACAACCCTGTTGTTTTGAAACTTTCAACAGAACTTAGTGAAGAAGAGCAATTCCAATTATTTACTTCAAGTGAATTAGGAATTAGTTTTATTGATGGTTTTGGTGATGGACTGTGGTTAACAGGAAATGTATCGTCACAATTAATAAATTCAACATCTTTCGGAATTTTACAAGCAACAAGAACAAGGATTTCTAAAACTGAATATATTTCTTGTCCATCATGTGGAAGAACATTATTTGATTTACAAGAAACTACAGCAAAAATCAGAAAAGAAACGAGTCACTTGAAGGGAATAAAAATTGGAATTATGGGTTGTATCGTAAATGGTCCTGGTGAAATGGCTGACGCTGATTATGGATACGTAGGAACGGGAATCGGAAAGATACACTTATACAAAGAAAAAACAGTTGTAAAGAAAAATGTTCCTGAAGAAGAAGCTGTTAAAGAATTAATTAATTTAATTAAAGAAAATGGTGACTGGATTGAGCCGAAAATTTAATTTCTTGCTGTTCCACGTGAAACAAGTTAATTGATGTGAATCAATAAAACTGAGATGTCACTTGGCGAAACACCACTAATACGTGCTGCTTGACCAATTGTAACAGGAGAAACCTTAGATAGTTTTTCTTTAGCCTCCAAGCTTAAACTTTTAATAGATGAATAATTAATTGTCTGTGGGATTTTCACATCTTCAAGTTTCAACATTTTATTAGCTAGTTCTTGCTCGCGCTCAATATACCCTTCATATTTCATTAAAATCTCAGCTTGTTCTAAAGCACTGATGGTTGCAATGTTGTCTTGATCTAATTGCATAGAAAAATCATCAGACATACGGATGATATCAGACATTTGAAGTTGTGGACGTGTAATTAATGAAGATAATTTTACTTGTTGTGTAAGCAAAGTAGAGTCTTTTTCTTGCAAAATAGAATTTGCAGAATCAGGAGTTACACCAATAGATTTTAACTTTGATATAATTTCATTGGTTTTAGAAATCTTCAAATCAACATTGTCTAATCGCTCATTATCTACCAAACCAATTGCATGAGCCAATGGTGTTAACCTTACATCAGCATTGTCTTGACGTAGTAAAATTCTAAACTCTGCTCTACTTGTAAACATTCTATAAGGCTCAATTGTACCTTTTGTGATTAAATCATCTATTAAAACACCAATGTATGCTTCATTACGTTTAAGAATAAAAGGAGAAAGATCGTTAATTTTTCTATGAGCATTAATCCCTGCCATTAATCCCTGTGATGCTGCTTCTTCATAACCAGTTGTTCCATTTATCTGACCAGCGAAATATAAGTTATGAATTAACTTTGTTTCTAAAGTATGCTTCAATTGTGTTGGAGGAAAGTAATCATATTCAATTGCATAACCAGGACGAAACATTTTTGCATGTTCGAAACCAGGAATTGCATGCATTGCTTTTAATTGCACTTCTTCAGGTAATGACGTGCTAAATCCATTTACATAAATCTCAACTGTATTCCAACCCTCGGGTTCAACAAAAATTTGGTGTCTATCACGATCTGCAAAACGATTGATCTTATCTTCAATACTAGGACAATATCTTGGACCAGTACTTTTAATAGAACCATTAAACATTGGAGAACGATCAAAACCTGTTCTTAATAAATCATGTGTTTCTTCGTTAGTATAAGTTATATGACACGGTATTTGCTTATCCAAAGGTTTGGTGTACATAAAACTAAAAGTTGATGGATTAAAATCACCATCTTGAACTTCCATTTTTGAATAATCTAAAGAACGGCCATCCACTCTGGGTGGAGTTCCTGTCTTCATTCTTCCTGAAACAAAACCATACGAAATTAAATCTTCCGTTATACCTGTTGAATTTCTTTCGGCTGCACGACCTCCACCAAATTGTTTTTCACCAATATGAATTAAACCATTTAAAAAAGTACCATTCGTAAGCACAACTGATTTACCATAAATAGAAATTCCCAAAGAAGTTTTAACACCAACAATTGAATCGCCTTCAACAATTAAACCAGAACACATATCTTGCCAAAAATCTACGTTGGGATTGCGCTCTAATAACAAGCGCCATTCTTCAGCAAATAACATTCTATCGTTTTGAGTTCTTGGCGACCACATTGCTGGACCTTTAGATAAATTCAACATTCTAAATTGAATAGCACTTCTATCACTTACATAGCCTGAACCACCGCCAAGCGCATCAATCTCACGCACAATCTGACCTTTAGCAACACCACCCATGGCTGGATTACAACTCATTTGAGCAATGGTATTCATGTTCATTGTTAACAACAAAACAGAACTGCCAAGTTTTGCAGCAGCATTAGCAGCCTCACATCCAGCGTGACCAGCACCAACTACAATTACATCATAAGATTTTAACATAAGATAAACGTTTCACGTGAAACAAAATTAAATAGAATATGTTTCACGTGAAACATATTCTTGAATATAATAGGATTCTTTTTTTCTCATTAATTCTTCTTCCTCAGGCCGCTTATCCTTGTAGCCCAACAAATGAAGGACACCATGAACACATACACGCAAAAACTCTTCAAATATATCAACATTAAACTGTGATGAATGATCTATTATTCGCTCATAAGAAATAAACAAATCACCAGAAATACAGCCTTCATCAGTATAATCAAAAGTTATAATATCTGTATAATAATCATGATTCAAATATTGTTTGTTAATATCTAACAAATAAGAATCTGAAGTAAAAATATAAGAAATAGGCCCTAATTCTTTTTTTTCATTTAAAACAACGAAAGTAATCCATGAAACAAATTTTTCATCACAGGTAAAAGGTAATTCTACATCAACAATATTAAAATCGATCATTTATTAAAATACAAATTTACTAAAGAACCATTATCTAAGAACTCAACTTCATCAGCTAAATTTTTCATTAAAAAAACACCTCTACCATTTTCCTTTAAAACATTTTCTGGTGAGGTAGGGTCGGGTAGGTTAGTAACATCAAAACCATTTCCCTTGTCACTAACAGAGAAATTAAACACTTGCTCACTGTCACACACATTTAATGTTACTTTTAATGTTTTAGAAAATTGATTTCCATGTTGAATGGCATTGTTTACAGCTTCAGATACAGCAATTAAAACATTACCGTATAAGTCATCTGAGACAGATAATTTCAAACACATTTCATCAATAAAAAGTTCAACATTATTGATAGAAGAGAAATCAGAATCAATTTCTAAAGAATCAACAAGAACAAAATTTTCCCTCATAAAATAAATTCAATACAACTTAAAAGTTTTGATTGAAATATTGATTTGCCTTGTCCAAATAATATTGTTTAAAAACTGGATCGACGGTGAACAATAATTCAATTTGTTTTAACTTTTGTTTGTTATACTCATCAAATCGAATTTGGTTACCATTTGGAAGATTATTTCCTGATTTAGATTCTCTTTTTTCTTCGAACCCTCTTTCCATTAATGCTTTTTCAGACTCTAATAATCGTGTTAATATGTTCTTTTGACGTTCAATTAAATCGTTAGAAAAGTTTCGATTGATCAAATCCTTTTCTTGTTTTTCAAGTTCATTAATTAGTGGATTTAATTGGTTCCCTTTACCCTTACCCTCTTTATTCAACTGGTTTTTTAGTTCTTCTAATTTCATACGCAATGCTGTTTGCTCTGCAGCCATTTTTGCAGTTTCTTTATTGCTTAATCCAAAAGGATTAGAACCTGAGGAACCGCCAGGTTTGGTGCCTTGTCCGTCTTTATCACCAGGTTGTTTCCCACCTGGATTGGACCCTTTTTTTAATTGATCCAATTGTTTCTTTAAAAGTTGTTTCATGTCTCCCGGAGAAGAACCACCAGGTTTAGGTTTTCCTTTGCCAGGTTTAGAACAACTTCCGTTTCCATCCATCTTCATTTGCATTTGTTGTTGCATACTTTGAAGTGATTCATTAAGTAATAAAGCCAAATTATTAAAAGAAGTCATTGCGGCCTGTTGATGAATATTCAATTTTCTTAGATCATGTTCATCTAAATCTTCCAAAGATAATTTATGATTAGAATTTAAAGTGTTTAGTTCTTTATCTACAAAAGAAGCAATTTTTGGCTGACGCTTAGCAAGTGCTAATAAACTA
>ERZ650308.1424-NODE-1424-length-12404-cov-16.916511_pt1 | contig 12404 bp, 2 predicted proteins | sample MGYA00376244_ERZ650308 | MGnify/ENA primary metagenome ERZ650308 (study PRJEB26733, sample SAMN07839295) | wastewater metagenome | biome: small river; feature: stream; material: water | place: USA: North Carolina | collected 2016-04-26 ...
CAGCCCCGAAGACGGCACCGCACACCGCGAACGCCTAAAAAAGGCCTTTGACCACCTGCGGCCTATTCACACCTTGACCGATCGCCAGGTTGCTGAACAAGTGCTAGGTGACGAAATAGATGTGCTGATTGACCTGCATGGCCTGAGCTCGGGCGCACGACCAGGCATCTTTGCGCTGCACCCTGCCCCCAAGCAAGGCACCTACCTTGGCTTTATCGGAACCACTGGCATGCCGTGGTTTGACTTTGTCATTGCCGACCGCTACGCACTACCCGAAGAGCTGACGCCCTACTTCACTGAAAAACCGCTGTATGTAGACGGCAGCTTTATTCCACTGACTCGTGATGAAACGCCTGTGCGTGAAGCCACGCGTGCGGAATTTGGACTACCTGAAGATGCGTTTGTGATGGCGGCGTTTGGGAATGTTTATAAGATTACAGAAGAGATGTTCAACGTTTGGTTGAATATCCTCAAAGAAGCACCCAATAGCGTGCTGTGGCTGATGGACGATAACAAAGCCACCACACATCAGCTGAAAACCTATGCTCAGCAAAAAGGTGCTGATTTAAATCGCATCGTCTTTACTGGTAGAGCTGCACACGCTGAATACTTGGCCAAGCTGAGAATGGCTGATGTGTTTTTGGATAATTTTCCGTATAACTGTGGATCTACTACGCGTGACGCGGCCAACGCCAGCTTGCCTTTGGTGACAATGCACGGCAAAACCATGGTCTCTCGCATGGGTCTTAGCATTCAAAAAGCGCTAGGGGCATCCAACTTGATTGCAAACACAGAACATGCGTACGCAAAAATCGTTTTAGATCTATCAAATAACATAGAAGTTTGCAGTGAACTGAAACAAACAATCAAACGCAATTTAGAAACTTACCAAGCTGCCCCTGTCAGAATGACTTACCAATTAGAAAGTCAATTAACGCAGTTAGTTTCAGACACTAAAGCCAATGTATTTGGAAATAAGCCATGACTAACCAACCCAACAAAAAAATAGCACTACAGGTTGAGGGCTGGCGTGGCATCAGCCACTCTTATGCTTTGGTCAACCAATTCCAGCTCTTACATTGGCACAAATCGGGCTTAGCATCCATTCGCCACATTGACATGCCATTTGTCATGCCCCATTGGGCCTCTGGTGAAAACTCTGCTGGCTTTCATGCCAACGACATGAACATCATTCAGAATATTTCTGAACCGATTGAACCAGAAGCAATCTACAGAATATTCGCACCATTTGGACTTGATACACCTGTTGACTTACCAACCGTCACGTTTGCCGTGACTGAGTTTGGCTTGAACGATTCAAACTACAACCAAGAAATGGTTGATCGGTATGCGGCTAGGGGCGGAAAAATACATACCCCAAGCACATGGAGCAAAAACAGGCTCATGGCCAGCGGTATGCCCGAACACATCATTCATGTCATTCCGCACGCAGCAGATCCAAATTACTTTTTTCAAATGGATGGCGATAGCATTGCCAAGAACAGAGAGGCAATTGGCTACCAAGCAGATGATGTGGTTTTGTTAAATGTAGGCACCCATCATTGGAACAAAGGCTTAGACGTATTGATCACTGCATTTGCCAGAGCACGCCAGAAAAACAAACGCTTGAAACTGTTGCTCAAAGATCAACGCTCCACCTATTTGATGAATTCAGAGTCATATGTGCATCAAACCTTGAGCGATATTGGTATGAACGACCCAGACACCCTAGATGCCATTCGGTTGTTATCTGGACATTTGGATTTATCGCAACTCAACGCGCTGTACAACGTGGCTGATGCCTATGTCACACCTTACCGTGCAGAAGGTTTTAATTTGCCAGCGCTTGAAGCTCAAACGTGCGGTACGCCTGTGATTGCCACTAAGGGTGGTGCAACACAAGATTTTTTAAAAAGTCATGAGAACTTCTCTATTCCAGGGAAGTATCATGAAAATGCAAAATTAAAAAACGATTTAAGTATCAATGCCTATATTGAGCCAGACTTATCAGCGGTAATCATGACGTTGGAAAATTTAAACCATAAAAAATCAACCATTCACTCTTACAAATCCCACACTTGGAATGATGCGTGCAATGAAATTGCATTTCTTCTCTCAGGCATTTAAATTGGAATAAAAAATGAACCACGATGAATTCTGGAATTACTTCAATTCTTTCGCATACCCTCAACTAGAACATCGCGCTGAAACATTTAAGCTTGCATTCCAACACCTAAGTAATCTACAACGACCGGTCTGTATTGTAGAAACTGGCTGCGTTAGAAACAAAGGAACATTTGCCGGTGAAGGGCAGAGTACCGTTTTGTTCGATAAATTCAGTGAATGCGTCCCTGGATCAGTTGTGCATTCAGTTGATATCAGCCCCGAAAGCACTGACATGTGCAAGTCACTTGTTTCATCTAGGGTACAAGTTCACACGATGGATAGCGTAATTTTCTTAAAAAATAAATGTCGTAACTTTATTAGTCCTTATCAACATATTGATTTGTTATACCTTGATTCTTATGACGTCAATTTTGATGAACCACATGACAGTGCTATGCATCACATAAAAGAATTATTAGCAGCCACGCCACTAATTTCATCAAACACACTTATTCTGTTGGATGACTCCCCGAGTTATGCAACATTTTTCTTCGATAAGGGACAAATGAAACTTGCCTCAAATCAAAAAATTGGCGGCAAGGGGAAATACATCGCAAGCTACATGGAAAACATCGGTAATACTCCGATAGCGCAGTCTTATCAAGTAGCCTGGCTAGGCTTATAGGTATATGAATACTAGGAGCTTGCATCGATTGATGCATATTCTGTGATGGTGGCATTGGCACTAGAATAATTGCACTTGGAAATTTTCTTAACTTACAACATTGTAATTATTGGCCGGAGAACAACTGCTGCACAGCAAACTTCTCTGAAATTTTCAAAAGCCAACACCAAACCTCTCGCGCGTAAATCAAAGATCTTCACAACAAGTTTGGAGAGAACCTTGTTTTGCTCCATGATGAGATCGCGTTGGCCTGCCCCCACTAGCCGTACCACTGAATTAAAAGTTAGTCAGGGGGGGGGATTTCATTGCAAAACTTAATAGCTTGCATTTGCATCAGCATTCGAATTAATCCGATGCTATTGGGCAAATTGAGCCGGTGGTATCCGACTCAAGCTGTGACCTGCCCCCTGTAATCCAGGACCGTCGGTATGTTCAAGTTACTGACGGTATGGATACAGAGTCGAAACTAGATTTATCTACCTGGTACTTAGAGAATTTTTAGCCACGCACAGACTTAATTTGAGCAGCGCTCTCTCCGCCTTACTACTACGAGTCTACTCATACTCAATAAGTAGATGCTCACATCACTTTAAAAGTGATGTGAGCATCAGCACACTGCTATTTAATTAATAAGGGGCAACCTTACCTGCGGTAACCATCGCAGTCCTATTCGTTGAAGAAATCGCATTCCATTGCTCTTGCGACATGCTGTTGATCTGAGCTTGCGTCAACACCAAGGTATCAGCAGCCTCAATTGCACCAATTTGCGCCGTTGTCATAGCAGCCACTTGCGTTGCCTTCAAATTAGACACTTGGTCAGTTGTCAGCGCTGCAATACCAGCTGTGGTGATAGCAGCCACTTGCTCATCATTCAGCTGTCGCAGCTGATCGGTGGCAACCACTGACACATCAGTAGTCAACGCAGTGATTTGCGCCGCAGTCAATGCCTTGATCTGGCTAGTTGTGATCACCTTAACCTGATCGGTACTGAGAGCAGCAATGCCCGCAGTAGAGATCGATTCAATTTGTGAGTTGGTCAACAACACCAAATCAGCCGTTTCAATAGCAGCCACTTGTGCCGTGGTCAATGCAGGCATTTGGTCCATGGTCAGTTTGCTGATTTGAGCCGTGGTCAATGCGGCAATGTCTGCCGTTTCAATGGCTGCCACTTGTGCCGTAGTCAAGTTGGCCAGTTGCGATGCTGTCAGGGCCTGAACTTGCGCTGTACTCAAGGCCACGATGCCAGCTGTGGTAATAGCAGCCACTTGGTCATTGGTCATCTTGGCGATGTCCGCTGTTTCAATGGCAGCAATTTGGGCCGTGCTCATTTCTTTCACTTGCGTGTCCAGCAACTTGCTAATTTGTGCCGTCGTCAACGCCACCACTTGGTCAGTGGTCAAGGCTTTCACACCTGCGGTGGTAATGCCTTGCAGCTGTGCAGCTGTCAGTTGTTGCACGTCAGCCGTTTCGATGGCAGCAATTTGTGCTGTGCTCATAGCCGCCATTTGGTCACCCGTGAGCTTGCTCACTTGCGCCGTGGTCAGCGCCACCACTTGCTCATTGCTGAGTGCCACCACTTGTGCCGTGGTCAGGTTAGCCAACTGGCCAGCAGTCAGTGCCTGCACTTGGCCCGTGCTCAGTCCGTGTACAGCAGCTGTGGTGAGGGCTTGCACTTGCAGGTTGGTCATGGCAGCCAAGTCAGCCGTTTCAATAGCTTGGGCTTGTGCCACAGTCATCACACCCACTTGCGTGTCGGTGAACTGACTAATCTGGGCTGTGGTCAGCGCAGTCACCTGCTCAGCCAACAAGGCTTTCACACCATCGGTAGTGATGGCACGCAGTTGCGAGTTGGTCAACTGTTGCAAATCATCCGTTGCAATGGTGCGGATTTGTGAGGATGTCAAGGCACCCACTTGGTCCGCCGTCAGCTTGCTAATTTGTGCTGTTGTAAACGCCCCCACTTGGTCCGCCGTCAACACCGCCACTTGGGCTGTGGTCAGGTTAGCCACTTGCGTGCTCGTTAAGCTGCTGATTTGCGCTGTGCTCATGCCACGGATAGCGGCTGTGCTCAGAGCTTGCAGTTGCAAGTTGCCAATTTGTTGCAAGTCAGCCGTTTCAATGGCTTGCACTTGCGACACAGTCAACACGGCGGCCTGTGTGTCGGTCAGCTCAGAAATCTGAGCTGTCGTCAGCGCCGTGATTTGGTCAGCGGTCATGGCCTTCACACCATCGGTTGTAATGGCTTGCAATTGGGCGGCTGTGAGTTTCTGAACATCAGCGGTTTCAATCGACTTGATCTGTGCTGTGGTCATCGCAGCAATTTGCGTGTCGGTCAGCTCGACAATTTGCGCAGTGGTGAATGCTTCCACCTGGCCAGCAGTCAACACCGACACTTGGGCCGTGGTCAATGCAGCCACTTGCGCAGCTGTGAGGCTACTGACTTGCTCAGCCAACATACCCTTCACTGCAGCGGTAGACAAGGAAGCCACTTGTGAATCAGTCAAGTTCTTCAAGTCTGCAGTCTCGATGGACTGAACTTGGCTAGCTGTCAAGGCGCCTACTTGAGCCTCGGTCAGCTTGCTGACTTGTGCTGTCGTCAAGCTGGCCAGTTGGTCAGCTGTGAGCTTGGCCACGTTAGCAGTGGTGATGGCTTGAAGCTGTGCAGCAGACAACTTGGCAAAGTCAGCCGTTTCGATGGCTTTGATTTGCGTCGATGTCATGGCCGTCACTTGTGCTTCAGTCAAACCACTCACTTGCGCTGTGGTCAGGCTTTCAACTTGAGCTGCAGACAAAGCAGCAGTTTGCGCTGTCGTCAAAGCTGCCAACTGAGCAGTGGTCAGGTTGCTGACCTGGTCAGCCAACAAGCCTTTCACGCCCGCTGTAGTGATGGCTTGAATTTGACTGTCCGTCAACTTGCTGAGAGCAGCTGTGCTGATCGCTTGCAGCTGTGTAGCGCTCAAGGCATTCACTTGAGCGGTTGTCAACTGGCTGGCTTGTGCTGTGGTCAATGCACCCACTTGATCAGCAGTCAAAGCCTTGATACCTGTTGTGGTGATGGCTTGCAGCTGCTCACCCGTGATCTGCTGGAAGTCAGCATTCTCCAAGGCACGTAATTGAGAAGTGCTGAAAGCTGCCAACTGTGCGCCTGTCAAGCTGCCCGCCTGAGCAGACGTGAGGTTAGTCACTTGATCGGCAGACAACACGCCTACTTGGGCTGTGGTCAACGCAGCCACTTGCGCAGTGGTGAGCTGGCTCACTTGCTCAGCGCTTAAGCCCTTCACACCGGTGGTGGTGATGGCTTGCACTTGCGCTGTCGTCAACTGTTGCAAATCAGCCGATTCCAAAGCTTGCAGCTGTGTCACGCTCATCACGTTCACTTGCGCTGTCGTCAATTGGCTGGCTTGCGCTGTCGTCAAAGCAGTCACTTGATCGGCGGTCATTGCCTTGAAGCTGTCAGCCGCAATGGCTTGCAACTGGCTAGAAGTCAGCTGAGCCAAGTCAGCTGTTTCAATAGCTTTGACTTGGGTAGACGTCAACACAGCCATGTTGGCATCGGTCAACTTGCTGACCTGCGCCGTGGTCAAAGCTGTCACTTGAGCAGCAGTCAAAGCCTGTGTTTGAGCGGTAGTCATAGCACCCAGTTGGGTGCTGGTCAATACAGCCACTTGGGCTGTACCCATACCAGCCACTTGAGCGGTTGTGAGTTTGCCCACTTGGTCCACAGTCAATGCAGCCACTTGGGTAGTCGTCATACCGGCCACTTGAGCAGTCGACAAATTAACCACAGCAGCTGTTGTCAATGCTTGTACGGCAGAGGTGGTCAAGGAAGCCAAATCAGCTGTTTGCAGAGCTGCAGCTTGAGCAGTGTTGAGTGCCCCGACGACAGTGCTGGTCAGCACGCCAGCTTGTGCCGATGTAAGGCCCACAACTTGTGCTGTTGTCAGCGCCGCAGCTTGATCTGCCGAGAAGGCAGCCACTGCTGTCGTTGTCATCGCTGCCAAATCAGCAGTTTCTAGGGCACGCACCTGGCCTGTGCTCATTGCACCCACTTGGGCGCTGGTGATCACAGCAGCTTGCGCTGTGGTCAAGGCCACTACGTTAGCTGTGGTCAATGCACCCACTTGGTCTGTTGTCAGCTTGGCCACATCTTCAGCATCCATAGACTTGACTTGTGTTGTTGTCAACGCAGCCACTTGAGCCGTGGTCAGTTTGTCTACCTGGGCAGTGGTCAGCGCAGCAATATTCGCCGTACTCAGTGCCGCAGTTTGTGCGGTCGTCAAAGCCGTCAATTGCTCTGAACTCAACTTCGCCATTTGTGTGGTGGTCAAGCCAGCAACAGCAGCGGTGCTAATGGCAGCCACTTGTTCAGTGGTCAACTTGGCCAAATCAGCCGTTTCAATGGCACCCACTTGCACAGATGTCAAAGCACCCATTTGTGCAGCAGTCAGCTTGTCAGCTTGCGCTGTCGTCAAAGCCACCACCTGATCGGTGGTCAAGCCAGACACAGCTGCCGTATTGATAGCAGCAACTTGCTCAGCTGTGAACTTAGCCAAGTCAGCAGTTTCAATGGCTTTGACTTGTGTCGATGTCAATGCACCCACTTGGGTGGTCGTCAACTTGTCGACCTGAGCGGTTGTCAGCGCCGCAACTTGGGCTGTACCCAGGCCACGCACTTGAGCTGTCGTCAGAGACGCGACTTGAACGCTCGTCAACACACCCACTTGAGTAGTCGTCAACGCAGCCGTGTTCGCGGTGCTCAGTGCCGCCACTTGATCAGTCGTGAGGCTGCTCAATTGGGCTGTGGTCAGATTGCTAGCTTGTGCAGAGGTTAAGCCACTCACTGCAGAAGTACTCAAAGCCGCGACAGCAGCCGTCGTAAGCTGAGCCAAATCAGCAGTCTTCAGAACCGCCACTTGTGTAGCGCTGATGCCTGCAGCCGCAGCGCTAGAAATTGCACCGGCTTGTGCAGTTGTCAAAGCTGCAACTTGTGCCGTCGTCATTGCTGCTGCTTGAGACGAACTCAGTGCAGACACAGCGGAGGTAGACATGGCAGCCAAGTCAGCCGTTTCCATTGCGGCAATTTGTGCAGTGGTCAAGGCTGCCACTTGGGTGGATGACAACTCACTCACTTGCTTGGTGCTCAAGGCCACAACTTGCGCGGTAGACAAGGCGGCCACTTGAGTGGTGGTCAACGAAGAAGCTTGCATGCCCGAGAGCAATGCGGCCAGCTGGGCGCCGCTCAACGCAGAGGCTTGCTCAGTCGTGATGGCGGCAGTTTGCGCTGTCGTCAATGCAGACAGTTGTGTTGTGCTCAAAGCTTTGGCTTGGGCACTGGTGAGGGCCACTACTTGGTCGGTAGTCAAGGCTTTCACTTGGGCTGTGCTCAGGTTGGCTACGGCAGCTGTGGTGAGGGCTTGCACTTGACTGCTGTTGAGGGTGGTCAAGTCAGCTGTTTCCAATGCACGCGCTTGGGTGCTGGTGAGTGCAGCGACTTGCGCGGTACCCAGCTGTGCCACTTGGGCTGTGGTGATAGAGGCCACTTGTGCGGTAGTAAGCGCAGCCACTTGGGTGCCACTCAAACCCGACACTTGTCCCGTGGTGATAGCGGCGACTTGACCGGTGGTCAAGCCAGACACCGCTGTGGCTGTGAGGGCTTGCAGTTGGTCGGTGCTGAGCTTGACCAAATCTGCAGTTTCAAGAGCCGCAGCTTGCGTAGATGTCAACGTAGCCAATTGAGCTGTAGTCAGCTTCTCTGCTTGCGTCGTCGTCAGTGCAACAACTTGCGCAGTGCCCAGGCCAGACACAGCAGCCGTTGTCACAGCTTGAATCTGTGCGGTAGTCAAGGCAGCCAAGTCAGCGGTCTCCATGCCAGCCACTTGGGTGGCAGACAAGTTCGCCACTTGAGCAGTTGTCAGGTTGGCAGCTTGCGCCGTGGTCAACGCTGCCAGCTGTGCGGTACTCAGTGCCTTCACTTGGTTGGCCGTCATGCTGGCCACTGCATTGGTGGTCATGGCAGCAATATCAGCTGTTTCAAGGCCGGCCACTTGGGCTGTACTCATCACCGCCACTTGGGCACTGGTCAATGCTGCGGCTTGTGCCGTGGTCAATGCGCCCACTTGGGTAGCACTGAGTTGAGGCACTTGCAGGGTAGACAAAGCTTGCACTTGGTCGGTGGTCATGCTGGCCACTTGTGCGGTGGTCAGGGCAGCAACGGCAGAGTTACCGATGGCGCGAATGGCGGCGGTGGAGAGCTTGGCAAAGTCATCGGTCGCGATGGCTGTGATTTGCGCAGCAGACATAGCCACAACAGCGGCTGTGCTCAAGGCACCGGCTTGCGCTGTGGTCAGGGCTACCACTTGGTCAGTGGTCATGGCTCGGGCTTGTGCGTTGGTCAAGCTAGCAATCGCGTCTGTGGTCAGGCTAGCAATAAAGCTGGTGCCTGCACCTTGCACTTGTGTCGCGGTCAGCACGGCAGTTTGTGCCGTGCTCAATGCGCCCACTTGCGCAGTTGTCAAAGCACTGACTTGGGCTGTAGTCAAAGCGGCCACAGCCAGGTTGTTGATAGCCGCGACTTGTGCGGTGCTGAGCTTAGACAGATCAGCAGTTTCAATGGCCTTGATCTGAGTGGCCGTCAATGCTGCCACTTGCTCTGTACCCAGGTTGGCAGCTTGTGCTGTTGTCAATGCAGCCACTTGCACGTTGGTGAGTTTGACCACTTGTGCGGTGGTCATGCTGGCCACTTGTGCGGTGGTCATGCTAGCCACCTGTGCAGAGCTCAAAGCTTCCACAGCAGATGCCGTCATGGCACGCACTTGATCAGTGGTCAACTTGACCAAATCAGCGGTTTCAAAACCTTTGACTTGCGTACCTGTCAAGGCAGCCATTTGGTCAGTAGTGAGTTGCGATGCTTGAGCCGTGGTCAATGCACTCAACTGGCTTTGCGACAAGGCAGCAACAGCGGCCGTACTCAAAGCCTTGAGTTGTGTGTTGTCTAGCTTAGAGACTTGGTCAGTGGTCAAACCAGCCACACCAGAAGCACTCAGCGCTTGCACTTGTGTGGTGGTGAGTTTGGCCAAGTCTGCCGTTTCAATAGCTTTGACTTGCGTTGATGTCAACGCAGCCATTTGGCCTGTGGTCAGTTTTTCAACTTGGCCGGTGGTCAATGCAGACACTTGGTCTGCGCTCAAAGCAGACACAGCCGCATTAGAAATGGCTTGAACTTGGTCAGTGGTGAGCTTCACCAAGTCTGCGGTTTCAATCGCCTTCACTTGTACAGCAGTCAACGCAGCCATTTGGCCTGTGGTCAGATTGCTGATTTGTGATGTGGTCAGCGCGCCCACTTGGCTTGCGCTCAAACCACCGAGCTGGCTGGTCGTCAGACTAGAAACTTGGCTGTTACCCAAAGCCGCCACTTGCGCATTCGACAAGGCACCCACTTGGGCGTTGGTCAATGCTGCGACTTGCGTTGTGGTCAAGCTGCTAATCTGTGCAGTGGTGATAGCCTTCAAGGCTGCATCGCCCAGCTTTTGCACTTGCGCAGTAGTCAAAGCAGCTAAGTCAGCTGTTTCCATTGAGGAAACTTGCAAGGCAGACAAAGTACCGACCTGTGTTGCAGACAGATTCGCTGTTTGTGCTGTTGTCAATGCAGCCACTTGAGCCGTGCTCATTGCCGCTACTGAAGCATTGCTCAGCGCCTGCACCTGTGCAGTGGTCAACTGTGCCAAGTCAGCCGTTTCAATGGCCTTGACTTGTGTGGCTGACATCGCAGCCACTTGTCCCGTTGTCAACTCTTTGAGCTGTGCACCGCTCATCGCAGTCACTTGTGCTGCCGTCAACGACTGCACTTGTGCATCTGTCAGTTTGCTCACTTGCGCTGTTGTCAGCGCGGCCACTTGGGCTGTGCTCAACGCCGCCACAGCCGATGCGCTCAAGGCGCGCAATTGTGAGGAATCCAAGGCAGCTAGGTCAGCTGTCTCTAAACCTTTGATTTGAGTAGCTGTCAACGCAGCCACTTGTGTGGTAGTCAACTTAGGCACTTGCGTAGCCGTCAACGAAGCCACTTGTGCTGTCGTCAAGGCTTTGACTTGGGTCGCTGTCAGTTTGTCAATTTGGTCTGTAGTCAGTGCCGCGACTTGTGCGGTGCTCAACGCAGCCACCGTAGTGGCGTTCAAGGCTTGCAGTTGGCTTGACGAGAATTTCGCCAAATCTTCTGTTTCCAAACCAGCCACTTGCGTAGCACTCAATGAGGCCACTTGGCCTGCTGTGAGTTTCTCAGCTTGGGTCGTGGTCAATGCTTTGACTTGTGCGGTACTCATCGCTGCCACTGCAGATGCAGACACTGCCTGAATTTGAGCTGTGCTCAACTTGGCCACATCGGCCGTTTCCATGGCTTTGACTTGCGTCGCAGACAACACGCTCACTTGTGCTGTTGTCAGCTCACCCACTTGCGCTTCGGTCAAGGCAGCCACTTGGGTGCCAGATAAAGATTTAATTTGGTTAGCCGTCAGCTTGCTCACCTGAGCAGTGGTCAGTGAGGCTACTTGTGCCGTACTCAACGCAGCCACTGCAGACGCACTAAGGGCTTGAACTTGGTCACTGGACAAGGCGGCCAGATCGGCCGTTTCCATGCCCACAATTTGTTTGGCTGACAAAGCTGCCACTTGTGTAGTAGTCAGCTTGCCAACTTGAGCGTTGGTCAGCGCTGCGACTTGACCTGTGGTCAAGGCTTGCACTTGTGCAGCTGTCAACTTGTCAACTTGCGCGGTGGTGATGGCCGCCACTTGGGCGGTGGTCATCGAGCCCACGCCTGCGGCGCTCAAGGCTTGAATTTGTGAAGACGAAAAGGCAGCCAAATCGTCAGTACCCAACGCCTTGACTTGGGCAGCTGTCAACGCCGCCACTTGTGCAGTGGTGAGGTTCTGAGCTTGGTCTGTGGTCAGTGCCAGGACTTGCGCCGTAGTCAATGATGAAACTTGTGTCGCGGTGAGTTTGTCTACCTGTGCAGTAGTCAGCGCCGCCACCTGTGAAGTGGTCAGACCAGCTACAGCCTTGGCACTGAGTGCTTGCAACTGAGTAGAGGACATCACCACCAAATCAGCCGTTTCAATACCTGCTGCTTGCGTGGCATCTAGGGCTGCAATTTGGGTGGCCGTGAGGCTTTGCACTTGACTGGTTGAAAGCGAAGTGATTTGACCTGCGCTCATGCCTTTCAAGGCATTGGCTGCCATGGCTTGCAATTGGTTGGTATTCAACTGAGCTAAATCTGCAGTTTCTAACGCACCAACCTGAGTGGATGACAGTGCTGCCACTTGCGCAGTACTCAAACTTCCAGCTTGCGCCGTTGTCAAAGCCGCGACTTGAGCTGTCTTCAAGGCTTGTATTTGAGTGGCACTGAGTGCAGAAAGCTGGGATGTGCTCAAAGCAGCTACATCGGTGGTTTCCATCGCTGCAATTTGCTTGGCTTCCAAAGCAGCCAGTTGACCGGTTCCCAAGGCAGCAATTTGCGAAGTGATCAAACCGAACATTTGATCTACCGTCAACAGTTTGATCGCTGAATTAGTGATGCTTTGAATTTGACTGGTCGACAGGGACTGAACCTGCGACACATTGAAAC
>ERZ650308.1425-NODE-1425-length-12398-cov-4.812606_pt1 | contig 12398 bp, 22 predicted proteins | sample MGYA00376244_ERZ650308 | MGnify/ENA primary metagenome ERZ650308 (study PRJEB26733, sample SAMN07839295) | wastewater metagenome | biome: small river; feature: stream; material: water | place: USA: North Carolina | collected 2016-04-26 ...
ATCTGGTCACGCTGCTGCAGGCGTGTCACGTCGGCCTGCGCGGCACCCGCGGCGCGGCGATCAGCCTCGCATTCGTCTCCGCCGCGCGCAGCGGGGTGACCTGGCTGGGCGTCGGCAGCGTCGAGGGGCGCGTGCTCAGCGGGGACCCGTCGTCACGCCGCCCGAAGCGCATTGGCCGCCGGGCGCGGCCGCGCAGCTCTGTTGGCGACCCGAGGTCTCCCGCGTCGTGTAGCCGTCGGTCCGCCTTCGCGGCGCGCCTACCGCCCGCCGCTCACCGTGATGACCGTGCCGGTGACGTAGCCGTTCCAGCCGCCAGGAACCACGTCGCCGTTCAGCGAGCGAGCTTCCAGAACCGTCAGCGTGTAGCGATAGGTCACATCATAGATGTGATTCGCTGTGCCGTTGGTCGTCAGGTCCACAACTGCGCCAGTGACGCTGTCAGGCGTCACCGCAGCAGACGAGGTCGTGTCGTACACGAACGTGGTTGCCGAGATCGGAGTCTTCGACAGAGTGAGAGTCTTCGGCGAGGCCGGGAGCGTGAAACGCTCGGTCTTGACACGTGAGACTTGCAGGAAAGGAACCGCGGAAGTCTGGGCGATCAGGAAGCCCAGGAAGTTTTCACCGGCTGAACCGGCAGCGATTGCCGCGCCGAACTGGTTACCCGTGAACGAACGGATCAGCGCTTGGCCTTCTTGGGCCGGCGTTGCCGTCGGATTCAGCGGGAACTCTGCGGATCGAACAAACGTCGACAGAGGGAGGTAGATCATGCTGTTTCCTTCAGAGTGAGGCGAATTTGATCTGGGCTTTGCCGGCGAGAATCTCGGCAGCCGCAGTGACAGCACGCGGCGACGATTTCTCGACGCTGGCCGTCAGACGAGCGGGGGAGGCAAAACGAGACGTGATCGAAGACGCCACTGAAGGCTCATCTTCATCTTCTTCTACCAATGATGACGCTTGCACGTCATTGGTGATTTCGAGGCTGGCTGCAAGATCCTTGCGAACCGAAGCACTCATACCTGCCAGCCTGTTGCTCACTTGCAGCAGGGTCTCGGCATATTGCATGCCGCTTTCCTGGAGCAAACGCGCAACCAGTCGGCGCGGACTCTTGACACCCATCGAGGTAAACTCGTTTTCGAGTGCTGCCGCGAGCGGATTCTCGAAGCCCCTCCAGTTGCCGCGATTCAGACCGGCTGCCGCCAGAGCGAAGGTGGCTGCGAATTCCTTCGCTTTTGCCGTTTCCGTCCTCTTGGCACTGGCCTGCATTTCTTGGAGCTTCCGTTGAACGACAGCGTCGCTCTTCATCGGAACCTTCAGCAGTTGGAACCCGACAGCCTTCAGTCCTGCACGCAGACCCTCATGCGCGACGCTCGCTTTCGCTGCGGCGGGCAGAGCTTCTGAATTTGCCAGACTGTAGTTCTTACCGGCGCTTTGCTTCGTGAACGCTGCGATAGCGTGTGGGCCTTTCATGGCGAGCACGAGACCGTTTGCACGAACAAAGGCCAGAGCCATTTCCGTGTCATCCAGATCCAATGCGTCCACTAGCGGATCGCCGTCAATATCGGGAACGCCGAAATCGTCGTCTTCCACGAGCTCTTCCGTCATCACGGGGGAATCCAGGTCCACATCCATGGACACGTCTTCCTCGAGTGTGAACGGCTCCACCACCATATCGTCAGCTTCAATGACTGGCGCATCCGGTGTCTTCATCTGGTCTCCAGAAGAGGATGCTTCGCAGTCTTCATCACCGGAAGCCGCCTCCAGGTCCTGAAGAGCGATGTCATCTTCATCGATGTCACCGTCACCGTCCATGTCCTTCGGCATCTCATCCGCATCTGCCTTGATCGGCGGCGGATCATCCGGAGTCTTAAGCTCTTGCGAGCCGTTGTTTGCACCATCTTCCATCTCGGCCGAAATGGCAAACATTTCACTACCGCAGCACGAGCAATGAATGGGTGCGCCTCCATCCTTCGTTGCAGCCGTAATGGTATCCGCCGTCGCTCGCAGCATCACGTTGGTGTGATCACACACAGCGCATTGCATTGAGACGAGATCGGATTTTGCTGTGACACCCACCTTTGCATCTGCTTCAACTGAGTCCGCAGGGCTTCCGCAAGTGATGCAGAACGGATCAGTTTTCGAGAGAGCGTGCATTTCAGTACTGCAGGACTTGCAAGAGAACTTCGAATAGCTGGCCGAGGACAGCATCTTCGCAGCACTCTTCTCATCTTCCGGCAGCGCGTCAGCACGCGAAGCGAACACAAAGACAGGATTTCCGCCTGATGCCTTTTTCAAGGCAGCAGCGACAGCGAGCGAACGCTTCGTCATGCAGAATCTCCTACGTTGTAGAGAAAGGGAAACACGGACCCGGGTGAACACCGGATTCTTTCGAAACCGGGCTCCACAACCGTGGGTCCCGTTTCCGTGCGAAATGAAATTGGGGTATGTGCGGAGGGGTGTTAAACCGCTCAGGCCACTCGGCACCACTTATTGAACACTCGCAAATACCGCATGGTAAAGAATCCACCTGCCGCCATCGTTGTTGGAGCACCCTCGATTCCTGCTGTGGACATGACGGACAGATGATCTTAGACAGAACTCTCCTGAGAGTTGAACTTCTGGGCTGAGGAACTGCGGTTAGGTTACGTTTTCTAGGCCATAAATTGCCATACATTGTGAATAGAATGGTCAGCCGCACCAGAACAGTGCGAGGAAGCCCGATGACAAAATGGAGAGAAACGGATGAACATCCAACTAGGAAAGATCTACAAACTACGGTACTCACCCGATCCGATGTGGCTCTTCTATCGAGAGCTGGAAACTGATCAGCACAAGTTGGATTACGTCACATGTCGATGGCGAAACGCTTCCGTCTTTGCTATTCTGCCTCTAGAATGGAGAGATAGCTTCTCCGGTGGCGTGGTGTACTATCGGGCTGGATTAGACAACATCACCTCCGGTAAGATGGCGGGCTGGATACAAGACCGCCACGTTCGCTTCTACTTTGATAACGATATCCGTCTCATGAAGATGGTCATCATGAACCCCTTCTTTCAACCATCAATCGAAATCAATCTGGAGAACTGCACATGAATACACGCCTGAAGGACAGCGGAGCCACCACGAATGATAGAAAGATCGTGATCCTCGAGCAGGTCAATGGTCAACTCCTGATCGGTGAGCAAGGTGAAAGTGATGAGAAGGTCTTCCATCTAATTCGTCCCGGACGCATTCAGGTAGTAAACGCACAGGGCACCGTACAGACACAGATCGTACCGCTCTTTCCATTCCTCAAGAAGGACATGCAGAAGGTGGACAGCATCGAACTGCCGATAAGCTGGACATCTATAACCTGGGTGCAGAGCCTAGACGATGTGTTCGGACTGGAACTGGCTAAGAATTTCTCGAACCTGTATCGTGAGTACCATTCCAAGCTCATCGTCGTGCCCGGAGTCAAGTGATGCAGATCGATCTAATCGGGCTCATAATCGCAGGCTTGATAGCTTTCGGCGCGTGTTGTGCAGGCGTCTTCATTCTTTTGGCCCACGCAGAAAGCCAGCGCCACAAGCAAGAGATTCAGGAGAGACGTAAGCAGATGGCTCAGGATAGAGCAATCCGATCAGGCACGTTTGTTATCACGATGCCGCCGTACACTGAGGTTCAATCAGAGGAGAAGACTCCAGCTCAGAAACTTGCTCGCGTGTATGATCTACGTGGAGTAGCGCCACATGACGACTGAGACGATTGAAACTCTTACACCTCTTCGCGACAGAGCCCTGGACTTCATCGTGAAGAATCATGGGGTGGTGCTGAGTGAATGGCAGAAAGATCCCAAGGGTGCCAAGCTCTGCAGAGTTGTGTTCAAGGCCACGACTACAAAGCCGCGAGCGTCGCAGGGCACATCGCCATTCATCAAGGAAGCGATCAACTATTTCTACCCGAACATAGATAGGAAGCACATGCATCAGTACTCCATGGCCTCGCCGATGGAGAACGATCAATTGTTGGTGGTAATCGAGAGTGATCTAGAGAAGAGAATGGGGGTGTCGGAGTGGCCTCCATCATACTCGCATCTAGGATACACGGCTCTCCTAAAGAAGGCGCAGCCTTGGATCTTCTTGGATCACGAGAAGGTGCTCCTTTACAAAGGAGACTAGCGTGGAGATGAAGATTGAGAGCAGGATGCAGCACTCATTCAAGTGCAAGTGTCATGTCAGCGTGGATGTTAGAGTACCGAACAGCCAGACCTACTGTTCCAACTGCGGTGAGATATACAATGTTGAGAGTGCCACTTACGGGCCGACAGAAGAAAATCCATCAGGGTTAGTAGTCACGGATACGAATAGAAGCGTTTACGTGTACGCTCTAACCGCCATCATGCCGACTGAGCATCCGGTCTTCTTCCTGATGAAGATGTATAACGGCATGAAGGGCCGAGAGGTGGACAGAAGAACCGTTCGATACCGGATAGAAGAGCATGACTGTCCTACTGACTTGATCTCGGATGTGCTGGCCATGTATTACAAAGAGGACAGTGATCCTCACGGCGTATTCGAGCTAGTGCATGTGATGCAAGACGAGCCAGATTGGGACTGGCCGGGTAAGGAACCGCTGTTAAAGTTGAATGCGAAAGACCTAGAGAAATACATAGTAGGGTGCCTCAACTCTGAGGAAAGAGGCAAAACGAATCTAATCCATAGGAGTCGATATGAGTGAAAAGCTGATGAAGTTGGTGAAAGAGCTGGAAAGCCTGCGACGGGACAAGTCACACACCGAAACAGGACCTCTTTCAAGAGAGATGCAGAGGGATCTGGAGAGCGCGACAGGGAGCCAGATGGATGACTATGCCTGGTATCTCAATCTGGTGTCTGCAGGTCACACCGCTCTGGAAGAGGCGTTGCCAAACGGGCAACTGCGTCGTGCATCACTAGCGATGGTCTTGCTCCAAGAGGGCACGAGAGGTCTGAAGACTTGGATGCAGGTCCGTGGCTATATGCCGGATCTGGAGACATTGGCTCTCTTCGAGGACGAGCCAGCCGTAGAAGAAGAGCAAGTCGTCATTCGGCAAAGCGTGTTCGGCAAGGGTAATGGTGAATTGCTCACGACCTCTAATGCTCATCTGACTAGAAACGGTGAGACATTGGTCGCACGCGCCGTGGTGAAACTGCGTGAGGACAAAGACGAGATCGTCTATAGGTTGGTTTCAACGGACTACAACCTCATCAAGTATGACGGCGGATTCAAGTTTGCAGTAGAGAACAGCGGCTGGTGCAACTATGTCTACTCCAAACCTAAGGAGAAGGCTACAGCGATCGTACAGGTTGGAACAAAGGAATGGGAACCCTCTTCAGAGCAACTGAATGCAGCGGCTAAAGAATTCGTGGAACTGCCGTTGGCACAGCCTCCGGAGGAGTTCAAGAAGCTACCGGAGTTGCAGAAGGGGGAATTCTACGGGTACAAGAGTGCTATCATGAGAGAGGACAGGTACTATATAGCGGATGAGAGCTTGGAACTTCGAGAAACCAATGGATTCCAAGATATCGTTAGTGCGTTGGACTGGGTGCGAGATCATCGGATTCGAGATGTGCAGGTGCCTAGATATCTACCGGCTGAACATCGTTGGGACGTAGGCGGGGGTTTTGCAAACACGGTCATCATATATGGTGCAGACCTCAAGGATAGCATAAGCACGCTATGAGCAAGAGTCGAAAATCAGAGAGCAATGACTCACTGCTTCGAAGTGTAGTAGAGTCCATCACTGTCTTTCCTGGAATGACCATCAGCGGCAATGGGGAGGTTGCCGTACCCGAGGACGCGATTTGGCTGGACGAGAAGACGTTCTTCGAGATTGTGGACGCAGAGCATTCGTTCAAGAGAGTGAAACACAGCAACGCCTACAAGTACGACTGGCGTGGTGGAGCAATGGGTTTCTATCTGTACAAGGAACCGAAACGCTATTGCCTCACTGCTGCGTACGCGAAGGCTATAAGTCTCAATCTGGAGAACAAGACATGAGTCCATGGCTAGTAACCTGGATGGACGCTGGTGTGGTCAAACAGTTTGTGATGCCTTCATGCTACTTCTACAACCTGTCTTCAGAGATCTGTGCCTATGGCGTTCACTCAGTGGAGATGGTGCTACGTGTCGAGAAGATAAGTGAGATGGAATATCAGATGCGCCGAAACGTGATGGAGTCACTACCATGAACAGTCGACAGCTCAATCTGAACGAATGGAAGGACAGAGTGCTCACTTTCCATCTCAATGCGCAGTTTACCTGCGAAGACGGGAGTGGAGTGACATACGGTGATCTCGGACAATGGATGGCTCACATCGGACCAGATATGCAGGCGGACATCGTAGGAGTCTACATCCCACGCGGCACCGCGGTGGAACCAGAGGTCCCTTTCTGCGCGGTATTCGACACAGTGCTGGAAGATTTCATAGAATATGGAGTAGCGGAATGAGGGTTGAGATGAGAGCCTTTCCAGTTCCGGACCATGAAGACAAGCGTATGAAGCGTCGGGTGTTGGTGCTGATATCTGAGAACGAAGCCGAATCCAAGATGATCGATGCGGTCCTGGGTGACAAAGACTTCGACGAAGATGGCAAAGGTCCTGCCTGCGCAGGCAATGTGTGCCTATCTGATGGATACGGCGAGCATTATATCCGCTTGGAGAAGAAGTTTGATTGATCCAACGACGCTTATCACAGGTGGTATCATTGGAGCGATCGCGGGTTTCTGGAGTCAATTCCGTACTCTACTGATGAGACTATCCTCACTGGTGGTGGTGCAGGCACATCTGGCTACGAACCTCCAATACCCGACACGCATCTATATCAAGAAGCATTTCAAGCATATTCCGAGCGGCATCCGGTTCTACAACTCCACACTGATGCGCGTGATGGGGTTCAAGAACCGAAAGATGATACCGTTTCGGCAGCCCTACGGCTCTGCTGTCTACTGGCGCAGAGGCGAGATGATTGTGTGGACGGGACGTACGATACTCACGATCCGGGGTCTATGCGATGTAGACCGTCTCATACAAGAAAGCATTCAAGAGAACGAACGAGAAGACAAGGATCAAGACTCTCAGGTAGACAGATTCTATATACATCCGGTGAAGGGTCTAGAGAAAGGTCCATGGCGGGGTGGTCAGAAAGCTGAGGCCATTTCTCGTGCTCCCACAGGAGGAACCGGGGAGGACAATAGTCCATCGGACCAGATGCTAGACACCAATGTAGAAAAATCGTTCATGTACTCTTCAGATTTCTACAAGAAGAGTTATGATAGTGACCCCTTTGAATCGCTTTACTTCGCGGATGATGTAATACGCCACATAGAGGACGCTTTGAAGTGGGTGAAGATGGGGGATTGGTACAGCGAGCGTTCTATACCCTGGCGCATGGGGTGGGCGATCGAGGGGCCCGGAGGAACTGGAAAGAGCAGTCTGGCGCGCGCTATGGCGGAGAAGATGCGCGTGCCTCTGATGGATTTCAAACTGAACACGCTCAGTGACCAGGAGTTTCTGCAGGAATGGGAGAACGTACAAAGCAGGACACCGTGTGTCATTCTGTTCGAGGACTTCGATAACGTCTTCGATGGACGTACAGCTCTTACAGAGCATCGCAGCCTATCCTTTGACACCGTGCTCAATGCCATCTCAGGTGTGGACTCAGCAAGTGGCGTGCTGCTAATTGTCACAACCAACCATCTGGAGAAGATCGATCCAGCGATGGGTGTATTCTCGAAGCAGACGGAGCTTAATGAAGATCAGATCTCCACGCGTCCTGGTCGCCTAGACACTGTCATTCATCTGGGCAAGATGAACCGTGAAAATCGCCTCAAGATGGCAACCAAGATCCTGCGTGACTGGCCTGATTTGATAGATGGTACAGTGGCTAAGTACGCCGATGTGACACCTGCGCAGTTCCAGGAAGCGTGCGTTGTGCTAGCGTTTCAAATGATCCACAAAGAGAAGGAGACGAGTTGTGAAAGCAAGACATCCACCAATCGGAGCCTTCGTGCTGTACGAGATGTTCCAGTTGAACGGACGAGGACCGACCGCGTGGCGTAATCGAATACCGATGGGATACACAGATGATCTCGAAGAAGCCAAGCGAAGAACGGAGCGTGCAGGCAACTACACTAGGCGCTTCGCAGTAAAGTTGGATGGCCAGATCTACGTTCTGGCGTCCGTATATCCAGTGACCGGCAATCTACAACTACGAAAGCAGTACGATGAGCTGCGCCCATACATCGACAACGAAACAGAGGAACGCGTGGCCGACGGGCGCGGATGTGGAGACGTGCAACCACTGTACGTGCTGGAGGCTGACATGGACGTACGGATCCGGGGAATGGAGAGCGGATACCCGCGATGTAGCTTGGAGTGAGGCAGATCGTGAAAGAGTGGAGATAGCTAGACGCTATCCAGAAATTCGGATGGTGGACAGAGTATTTCAACTGCCTCTGGACAAGCTGAGTCAACATCTAAAGGCGGATTTCAAAAAACGAATCGAAAAGGACGAGGACGACTGATGGATACGGTAATCGGTACATGCAGTTTGTGCGGTGGTGCGGTGATGGTGCCTGAGGTCTGGTACTCTACGATTCCTGCGGTGCCACGATGCCGAGGATGTGGAGCCACACAGCGAAATCCTTACGGAGCAGTCATTGAAATGGAGCCACCAGACGAGATGACATCCTCCGCGTTCAGAGCGCAGGCGTTGCTAAGACAAGAGAACGGATCAAAGGAACTAAGAAGTGGACACGACAGACGGAAAAGCTGATTTCCGCAATGCCATGCTGAGAGCACCGGAAGCTCACATGGATTCGGCTCTCAAAGACCTGATTCGAAAGTGGGACACTCCGCCTAAGGCGCTTCAGATACTGGAGGTGCTGGACAAAGCCATCCACGGAGGAGGTGCAAGCGAATTCGTAATAGACGTCCTACAAATCGGCTACGACAAGACTCTAGCTGATGAGGGCAAGACACATGAAGAAGTGGTGCTCCAAGCGGTCTGGAGAGGACCTTCGTCCTAAAACCCAGGACTGGAGCGGGCTGGCGGGGGTCAAAAACTCCTTGCCAGCGATGTGATTTACGGGGTATAATGGGGTGTGGGGAAAGCCCCCACAAAAGGCTCCGGTTTGCGGCCCACGCAAACCCTTCAAAAAGGAAAGCTACCATGAGCATGCACCCGCGCGACCAGCACAACGCTGACTACGACGGCAAGAAGGCGATGAAGAAGGCCGACGTGATGAAGCTGAAACCCGGCGATATCTTGACTCTCAAGTGGATGGACGCGCCGAACTCCGGGGCACTCCTGCTGGAGAAACCGGTGCGTAAGGCAGGTGATGTTTCCCTGCACTGCTTCCACTTCCAGACTCGCAGTCATGACTGGCGGGCCCTCCACAGCCAGGTGATTGCGAAGCGTGGAACGCTCGAATACTCCGAAGCCGAACAGGAGCGACCGATGGTCGCGCAGACGCCTCCGATGTTCATGCACACCAAGAAGGCTGTCTACAAGGCGGGAGCCCCAGAGCTCCGGGTCTACTTCGAGGTCCCACACGATCTACTCGACGCGGAGGGCAAACGCGAAATGCGTGGTCGTATCTGGGCGTGGAAAGCCGAGCTGACGAAGATGGGGATCCGGCACCCGGCGAGTTCGAAAATCATCTCCGTGGAGGACCTGCCCAATCACCCGGATCTCTGGGGCCTGGACCCGCGGGGTCCTTCGCACTCAGCGCCGACCGCAGACTTCAAGATGGACAGCTTCTACAAGCTGGTCACGATCGCTGATCTGCGGCGGTTGCAAGCATCTTTGTAAGACGCCTAGGAGCAGAGCGTATCTGCTCCATCATCTACCACGAAGGATATCACCATGAAAACCCAAGTCCACGCTACCATCAAGGTCTCCGTCTCCAATGTCAAGATCCAAGACGGCACAACTCGCCGCGTTCGCTTCACGGCGCGTCCGAAGGCAGTGACCATCCGCTCGAAGGGTCTGACACCGATCAAGGTGCGGAAGCCCCGTGGTCTCGGGGCCTCGAACAAGTTCGAAGCGTTCGCCAAGAACGATCCCACGACCATCTTCGTGGGCAAGACGCCTGCTCGGGCATTCGCCAATGCGGTCAAGTCGGCCTGGGCTTAATCCGGCGAGTTCACGAGGGACCTAGGTGGCCCCTCGCCCTCAAATATAAAGGAGAGCAAGAGATATGGCACGCAAGAACATCATGTGGTCTGAAGAGGACTTCGAGAAGGTCTTTCATGGTCTGCTAGATCTGAAGGATTCGGAACCCAGCTTCCGCGTCACCGGAGCCTGGATTTTGCGCGCGATGCACGCGACATTGCCGAACAGCAAGCATCGCAACAAGATCGGTGACCGCTCAACGGAACGCCTAGCCGAGAGCGTGAAGGCCGGGTATCTGGTGCCCTCCAAGCGACCGGCCATGCAAGACCTGAAGGAGACCGAGAAGCCGTCTCCGCCTCTGCAGTTGAGGAAGCCGGTCAGAGAGCGTCTGGAGAAGAGCCGCGCCTCCGCAGAGCGCATCGCCAAGCAGACCACCGCGCGGATGCGGAACTCGGTCTCCATCGACATCCAGATTCAAGCGCTGGTCCGTAGCGAATTGAAGCAGTTTGAGCCCGCGCTAGCCAATCGCGTAATTCAGCGTGTCACCGATCTCATCATCTCGCATGAGCGGACCGTCGAGAACATGATCATGGGTCTGGAGCGGCGCATGGTGGACTTCTGGAGCGGTACCTCCTCCGAGGAGGCCGCAGAGATCGATCAGCAGGAGCAGGTGAAGAAGCCAGAGCGGAAGCGCGTGCTGATAGCGGCTCTGTATCCGTCGCAACACCAGCTCGTGCAACATCACGCTTTCGCGCACCTGGAGGGAGGCTCGCTGCCCGAGGGCCCTCGGCTTCCGACGCACGACGACCTGGAGATCGTGGTACTGGAGCAAGACCAGCCGATCAAGGGCTATCGCGCTGATGCTTTCGACCACGTGATCATCCTGGCCCAGACGATCGGTCACTCCTACGAGAAGGCGATCGTCAGCAAGTTCGGCAAGGAGAAGATGCAAACGGTCTCGAAGGGTCGTGGCCCTGTCACCTGCGCGCGTCTCGCAGTTGAGTGGTGGCAGAAGCAGGTCGCCGCCGAGAAGCAATCCTGATGTAGTCGGAGGACCGGTAACCAACCCGGTCCGCTGAGAATAGTGAGGAGGACCATGAGTGCTTTGGACGACGAGATAGAGGAAGAACATCTGCGTGTGGAATGGGGTCGACTGGGTCGCGAGTACCAGTGGATCACCGATTTCGAATCGGCGAAAATAGCTCTGAAAGAAGCTGAGAAGAGCCAGTATAGGCTTAAGGCCGAGTACATGGGTTGGACATTCCAAGACGTCCGCCTAGTGTGTCTAGTAGACCACACGGAGACTACCTACTCGATCGAAATGCTCGCAGAATTCACGTGCGTTTGCGGCGCAAGGGAGTCCTTGAAAAAGGCAATCCAATTACCGTCGGTGGTCGAAGAGTTTGATCCGGTGCGAACACTGTTTTCAGTTGGATCGTTCTCGCCAGAGCATCTTCGAGAGGACGGTTTTTCGGAGACCTTTATAAGGGAGGTAGCCAGTCTTCAACTGATCTGGGAAATGTACTTCCTTACGCATCAGAGGCCACCCGATTTCTCGAGACGAGAAGTGATCAGAACGTCTGTCGCTGGAAAGCGGGATCTGGCTCGCTCGGAGAAGATTCAGAGAGAAGTAGAACAGGTGATTCGCCGCTTGAGCAGTCAGCCCCACCTCATGGACGAGTTCATTTCCTTGTTCGGTTATGACTCGATCCGGCGTCAGGGTTTTCATTCAAACGACCCCTAAACGAGGACTGGCGCGGGGCGCAGCAGGACGAAAATTCCTTGTCAAAATGCCCCGCCTGGAGTACAATGGGGTCACGGGGAGGCTGCGCAAAACTCGGCCTAAACCCACCCCGCAAAATCGGCTTAACGCGAGTGCCGTAAACCCGCATCTTCAAGAACAGGACTACTCCTCATGAAATTCGTTCTGAACCATGGAGATCGCAAGGTCTTCTGCTCCGTCCCGATATTCTTGCTCGCGGAACTCCGAGCCCACGATAGCGTGGGGCATGTCACAGTCGATATGTCTCTCGGAGAATCCTACCCGAACATCGGGACCGAGCGATTCGAGGCGCCGTATCCGACGCGGACAACAGAGAGTCTACTCGAGGCGGCGAAGTGCCTCGCCCGGGGTATCCTGGAGGAATGTGGCCTTGAACCTCTGGAAGTTGCCGAGAAAGATTGGTTCAAGCTTCGCGAGGACAGCAAGAAGCTGGATCAGAAAACGAAGGACGATACATCCAAAAAGGATAGATCGGAAGAGCACAC
>ERZ650308.1429-NODE-1429-length-12362-cov-10.380434_pt1 | contig 12362 bp, 11 predicted proteins | sample MGYA00376244_ERZ650308 | MGnify/ENA primary metagenome ERZ650308 (study PRJEB26733, sample SAMN07839295) | wastewater metagenome | biome: small river; feature: stream; material: water | place: USA: North Carolina | collected 2016-04-26 ...
ATTTTTTTCATGGAAACCTCCATAATCAGCAATGCTCGTTAGGATAAACCTATTAAGCAATTGCTGCGGGGAAATACCTCGCTCTAAAAGGATGAGACATGTTTAAAGCAATATTGGTAAATAAAGACGATCAAGGCTATCGCGCAGAATTGGCCCAGGTAGACGAGGCTAACCTCCCAGAGGGCGATGTTCGTGTAAAGGTGCTGTATTCCACGCTTAACTATAAGGATGGCCTAGCCATTACCGGCAAAGGTCCAGTAGTGCGTAGCTTTCCAATGGTGCCTGGCATTGATTTTGCAGGCGAGGTAATAGAGAGCACTAACTCCGACTTTAAGGCTGGCGATATGGTGCTTCTCAATGGCTGGGGAGTGGGCGAAGGACATTGGGGTGGTCTGGGGCAACAGGCTCGCGTAAAGGGCGATTGGTTGATTCCATTGCCAAAAGGATTTACTGCCAAACAGGCATTGGCAATTGGTACGGCGGGCTACACCGCGATGCTCTGTGTCATGGCGCTACAAAAACATGGACTCAAGCCAAGTGATGGTGAAGTTTTGGTAACAGGAGCAGCAGGAGGCGTGGGTAGCTTTGCAATTACGCTGCTCAGTAAGTTGGGTTTTACCGTTGTAGCAAGTACCGGTCGTATGGCCGAAGCGGACTACCTTAAAAAATTAGGTGCAGCCGAAGTAATTGATCGTGCTGCTTTATCTGCGCCCGGTAAGCCATTGGCAAAAGAGCGTTGGGCTGCTGTTGTCGATAGTGTCGGTAGTCATACTTTGGCAAATGCCTGCGCACAAACCAAGAGTGATGGAGCGGTAGCGGCCTGTGGATTAGCGCAAGGCATGGATTTTCCATCTACTGTTGCACCGTTTATTTTGCGAGGCGTTACTCTTTATGGCATCAATAGCGTGACCGTGCCCCGCGCAAAAAGAATTGCTGCTTATGAGCAACTAAGCAAATTAGTGGATTTGAAAACTTTGGATGAAATCTCACATGAAATTTCACTTGAAGAATCCATTAAATATGCGCAAGAATTAATGGCAGGCAATGTACGTGGACGCTTGATTGTCGACGTTAATAAATAAAGAAAGAAGTAGAGTTATATAAAGAAGTTTTACTGCGGTGCTTGGGGTTTGCGAATAGATAGTTGCGCCCAAACCTCAAGCTTCTCGGGATTGGTCATATCCGACCAATCAGCAATCTCATTCAAGGTACGATAGCAGCCACGACAGTAACCATTTTCAGGATTAATGTCACACCAATTAATGCAAGGTGATGGAACTGTTGTCAAAGCAAACCTAGAAGTAAAAGATAAAAGAAATGACGTTAAATCATGAACACTCAAAATAAAGCAAGTGCCGAAGCTGAGATCCATTATCCATTAGGAGACGTACTTCCGGAAGTGGGTAGCAGCATTGAGGTTGCTCCAGGTGTTCGTTGGATTCGTATGCGCCTACCGTTTGCCTTAGACCACATCAATCTATGGCTACTACGTGATGAAATCGATGGTGTTTCAGGCTGGACGATGGTGGATTGCGGTATTGCTAATGACGAGACAAAAGCCTCATGGGAGCAGGTCTTTGCTACTCAGCTTGAAGGCTTGCCGGTCTTGCGTGTCATCGTGACCCATATGCATCCTGATCATGTGGGTTTATCGCAATGGTTATGCGAGAAATGGAATGTACCTTTGTGGATCTCGATGACTGATTACTTAACTGCTCAATGGTTAAGTTGCAAAGAGGGCGGCGCTGCAGTAGGTGCGCGTGCTGGTAGCGGAGGTTCTGCAGATCATTTCCAAAGACATGGATTAACTGCTCCAGAAGATTTAGAAAAAATTCGAGCGCGTTCAAATTACTACAGCAATATGGTCCCCGGTGTACCACGTCAATATCGCCGCATTATTGATGGCGAAAGTATTTCTATTGGCGGGCATGCATGGCAAGTGATCATGGGTTATGGACATGCACCCGAGCACGCCTCTTTGTTTTGTAAAGAGCTTGGCGTACTCATCTCTGGAGATATGCTGTTACCTCGAATTTCTACTAACGTCAGTGTCTACGATGCCGATCCAGATGCAGATCCATTAGGCCTGTACTTAGACTCAATTGAAAAATATTTAGCTTTACCTGAAGATACTTTGGTCTTGCCTTCTCATGGAAAGCCGTTTACAGGAATCAGGCCGCGTATTGCGCAATTGAAAGCGCATCACGATGAACGCTTAGCAGATGCTTTGGGCGCATGTAAAAAACCGGCACATGCAAGAGAGATTGTGCCGGTCTTGTTTAAGCGCGAATTAGATATTCATCAGCTTACTTTTGCGATGGGTGAGGCTATTGCTCATCTGAATTACCTACTTCGTCGAGGTAAGTTGCGTCGCCAGCTTTGCGACGACGGCGTGTTGCGGTTTTCCGCGGTTTAGCACTAGTCGTTTTTGTCTCGGACTCTTCCTTGGGTGCTGTAGCCGCTGCTCCAGCTGCAGAGACGGCATCGCCAAAGGATTTGAGGGCCATCATGGTGGCGTGCTGAACTTCTAAGCCCTGAATGGTGGACTTAAGGATGTTGAGGTTCAAATTGAGCCAGTTTTCAACGCTTTTAAGGTCCTTAATGCGCTTTTCTAGCTCATCCACATCCAGGCCAGGGAAAGCGGCTCCAAAGCCACCAGCAGCCTTAGATGCGTCTGCTGTGAAGGGGAATTGCCCAGCCTGAGCTGCCGCACCTTGTCCCCACATAGTTTTAAACATATCTAGGCTTTGATTAAATTCTGGAATGGTTCCAAACATAGCGGGCTCCGGGGTAAATGAAAAGTGGCTTTTCCAATAGAATAAGGGATTCTAGAGATTAATCCCGGTTTAACAATGCAATCTAATGGTTTGTCCCAGCCTTATACCCGCGGTCAAAAGCTTCCTGAGCTTTTAAAGCAGCGCATCCTCATTTTGGATGGCGCTATGGGCACCATGATTCAGCAGTACAAGTTAACCGAAGCTGACTACCGTGGTTTACCGGGCGATACCCGTTTTGCCGACCATCCTGGTGATATCAAAGGCAATAATGAATTGCTCGTACTGACTCAACCACAAATTATTAGCAAGATTCATGAGCAGTATTTAGATGCTGGCGCAGACATTATTGAGACCAATACTTTTGGAGCAACATCAGTTGCGCAAGAGGACTACAAAATGGCTGGCCTGGCACGTGAGATGAATGAAGTCTCCGCCAGATTGGCTCGCGCAGCTTGTGAAAAGTACAGCACGCCAGATAAGCCACGTTTTGCTGCGGGCGCGATTGGGCCTACACCGAAGACAGCAAGTATTTCTCCTGATGTAAATGATCCGGGCGCACGCAATGTGACCTTTGATGCTTTGCGCGCTTCGTACCGTGAACAGATTGAAGGTTTATTTGCTGGTGGCGTGGATTTATTTTTAGTCGAAACTATTTTCGATACGCTCAATGCCAAGGCCGCACTCTTTGCTCTTGATGAATTTTTTGAAGAAACTGGCGAGCGTTTGCCGGTGATGATTTCGGGAACAGTGACTGATGCGTCTGGACGTATTTTGTCAGGACAAACCGTCGAAGCATTTTGGAACAGCTTGCGTCATATTAAGCCGCTTACCTTTGGTTTGAACTGTGCGCTCGGTGCTGCGCTGATGCGTCCTTACATTGCAGAGTTAGCTCGCATATGTGATGCTGCCGTGTCTTGCTATCCCAACGCTGGCCTGCCCAACCCAATGAGCGACACCGGCTTTGATGAGACGCCTGAAATCACTTCAAGTCTGGTTGATGGTTTTGCAAAAGATGGTTTAGTCAATTTGGTTGGTGGCTGCTGCGGCACTACGCCAGATCACATCCGCGCAATTGCTAATGCAGTTGCTAAACGTAAGCCCCGCGCTTTCTATAAAGAGAATGCGGAGGTGGCAGCATGAGCAAGATCGAGAAAAAAGCCATGCCAGCAATGAAGCTTTCTGGTCTTGAGCCATTTAACGTTACAGCCGATGTTGGCTTTGTGAACATTGGTGAGCGTACTAACGTCACTGGTTCAAAAGCATTTTCTCGCATGATTTTGAATAATCAATTTGATGAAGCGCTCGTAGTAGCTCGTCAGCAGGTTGAGAATGGTGCCCAAGTTATTGACATCAATATGGATGAGGCGATGTTGGATTCTGAAGCGGCAATGACTCGCTTCTTAAACCTAATCGCATCTGAGCCTGATATTGCCCGCGTGCCCATCATGATCGACTCCTCCAAGTGGAGCGTCATCGAGGCAGGCTTGAAATGCATTCAGGGTAAGCCAATTGTTAATTCGATTTCCTTGAAAGAAGGCGAAGAGCCATTTAGAAAGCAAGCGCGCTTAATTCGTCGTTATGGCGCAGCTTCAGTGGTCATGGCTTTTGATGAAGTAGGTCAAGCAGATACATTTCAGCGCAAGACTGAAATTTGTCAGCGTTGCTATGAGATCTTAGTAAATGAAATTGGCTTTCCAGCTGAAGACATTATTTTTGATCCAAATATTTTTGCAATTGCTACTGGTATTGAAGAGCATGACAACTATGCTGTTGACTTTATTAATGCCACTCGTTGGATTAAAGAAAATCTACCTGGCGCTAAAGTAAGCGGTGGCGTTTCGAATGTGAGTTTCTCGTTCCGCGGAAATGATCGTGTACGTGAAGCTATTCATACTGTTTTCCTGTATCACGCCATTCAGGCGGGTATGGACATGGGCATTGTGAATGCTGGTCAATTGGGCGTATATGCTGACCTGGATCCTGAGTTACGTGAGCGTGTTGAGGATGTCGTGCTCAATCGCTTTAAAGAGAAGGATGGCAAAACCCCAACAGAGCGTTTGCTCGATATTGCTGACCAATTTAAAGGCGGTGGCGCTAAGCAAGTTGAAAACTTGGTGTGGCGTGAAGCCCCAGTTCGTGAGCGCTTAACGCATGCCTTAGTCCATGGCATTACGACTTTTATTGAAGAAGATACAGAAGAACTGCGCGCAGAAATTATGGGTGCAGGCGGACGGCCAATTGAAGTGATTGAAGGCCCGTTGATGGACGGCATGAATGTGGTTGGCGACTTATTTGGCGCAGGAAAAATGTTCTTGCCTCAAGTGGTTAAGAGTGCACGCGTGATGAAACAAGCGGTCGCCATTTTGATTCCGTATATCGAAGAAGAGAAACGTCAACATATTGCCGCTGGTGGTGAGGCTAAAGCCAAAGGCAAAATTGTGATGGCGACAGTGAAGGGTGATGTGCACGATATTGGTAAAAATATTGTGACCGTTGTTCTGCAATGTAATAACTTTGAAGTAGCCAATATGGGTGTGATGGTTCCTTGCGCAGAAATTCTGAAGCGCGCCAAGGAAGAGAATGCAGATATCGTTGGCTTATCTGGCTTGATTACCCCATCTCTCGAAGAGATGACTTATGTTGCACAAGAGATGCAGCGCGATGATTATTTCCGTGAGCGTCAAATTCCGCTCATGATTGGTGGCGCTACTACTTCTCGCGTTCATACTGCGGTGAAAATTGCTCCCCATTACGATGGCCCTGTGGTCTATGTACCTGATGCATCCCGCTCGGTATCTGTGGCTTCTAGTTTGTTGTCTGATGAAAGCGCCAAGAAATTCATCCAAGATTTGCGCGATGACTATGTGCGTATTCGTGAGCAACATGCAAATAAGAAAGCTGCGCCAACAATTTCTTTAGAGGCAGCTCGCAAGAATCGCGAGATGATTGATTGGGCTTCATATGTTCCAGAGAAGCCAAAATTTATCGGCCGTCGCGTATTTAAAAACTTTGCACTAAGCGATATTGCAAAATATATCGACTGGACACCGTTCTTCCAGACTTGGGACTTGGCAGGCAAGTTTCCCGCTATTCTCGATGACGAGGTTGTAGGGGTTGAGGCTCGCAAGGTGTATGCCGATGCATTGGCTTTGCTCGATAAGCTCATTAAAGGCCAATGGCTACAAGCTGATGCTGTAGTTGCCTTCTATCCTGCTAACACGGTTGGTGATGACATTGTTCTTTATAGCGATGAAGCTCGCGAACACCCATTGTTTGTTTGGCATAACTTACGTCAACAATCTGAACGTCCGGTTGTAGACGGCGTACGTAGACCGAATCGTTGTTTGGCTGATTACGTTGCGCCAAAAGATTCTGGTGTCTCGGACTATCTTGGATGTTTTGCAGTCACAACCGGTCATGGCGTTGAAAAGAAAGTGGCCGAGTTTCAAGCGAAGCATGATGACTACAGCGCCATTATGTTGAAGGCCTTGGCAGATCGTCTCGCAGAAGCATTTGCGGAGTTAATGCACCATCGTGTACGTACTGATCTTTGGGGTTATGCAAGCGATGAGATTTTGACTAACGATCAAATGATTAACGAAGAGTACCGCGGTATTCGTCCGGCACCTGGTTACCCAGCTTGCCCCGCTCATGAGGTCAAAGAAGATTTATTGCGAGTCATTGGTTCAGAAGATATTGGCATGACTCTGACTGAGTCTATGGCGATGAATCCTGCTTCTAGTGTGAGTGGTTTTTATCTAGCTCACCCAGATGCGCGCTACTTTAATGTGGGCAAACTTTCTGATGATCAGGTTGAGGATTTGGCAAAACGTCGTGGCCAAAGCGTTGAAGATACCCGCCGCCAGCTAGCAAGCTTGTTGGACTAAACGCCCCACATGACAGGTTCGTCTTTGGACCTGGCTTGCTTCATGAGCTCTAGAAATGGATAGGCTCGTTGCCCAAGGCGATCGGCCAACTTAGGCTTCTCGGCACCTTTATCGGAGTCTTCATTCACTTTTGCCCGCTCCTCAAGATCTTTGAGAATAGCGGTTTCTAATGCAGTGATCAGATCGGGGAGCTGTTCAACCGTCAGAATCCCGCGAGGATCTAGAGGGCGCCCCAAAATATCAAAAATTCGTTTGGTCAGATCCGCCAGCATGATGACGTCTGGACCAGCTTTTGAGCGAAATTGATAGATCATTTCGATAGCTTACCACCTGATAAACTCACTTATCTATGTTGTCTACTAATAAAAATCGCTTAATTGAAATGCTGAGTACTGCGCTGGCAGGCTTGGCCCAGGAGCGCGGCCTAGAGGCGCCTCCTACACCCCGTTTAGAGCGCCCCAAGGCCGTTGATCATGGCGATGTCGCATGCAATATCGCCCTCCAGCTCTCGAAGGCTTGGAAGCTCAATCCACGCGAGCTCGCTCAAGCCTTGGTTGAGCGTTTACAGCAACAGAATGGCTTTAATGAGCTGATTGCATCCTGCGAAATCGCTGGTCCTGGCTTTATCAATTTCCGCCTGAGTAATGCCGCTAAAACTGCTGTAGTGCAGGAGATACTCTCCTCCGGCGCACATTTTGGGGAATCTGCTTTAGATGCTGGGTCTGCGCCAAGCGCCATGATTGAGTTTGTCTCTGCCAATCCAACCGGCCCCTTACATGTGGGGCACGGACGTCAGGCAGCACTTGGTGACGCCTTAGCAAACTTATTAGCAACCCAAGGCATTAAAGTTCATCGGGAGTTTTATTACAACGATGCCGGTGTGCAGATTGCAAATTTAGCGTTATCAGTTCAGGCTCGTTTACAAGGTTTAAAGCCAGGTGATGCGAAGTGGCCTGAGCAAGCTTATAACGGCGAATATATTGCAGAGATTGCAACAGCTTTTAAAGCTTCACCAGAATATAAAGACGATATTGAGGCGATCCGTCAGTTTGCAGTTGCGTATCTTCGCAATGAACAAGATATTGATTTAAAAACCTTCGGCGTTAAATTTGATTGTTATTACCTCGAGTCTTCTTTGTACACCGACGGAAGTGTTGCTCAAATCGTTAGCGATCTTCAAAACATAGGCAAGACCTATGAGGCTGAAGGCGCGCTGTGGTTAAAGACTACAGATGATGGTGACGACAAAGATCGTGTGATGCGTAAGTCAGACGGCAGCTTTACATATTTTGTGCCGGATGTCGCGTACCACACCAGCAAGTGGAATCGTGGCTTTCAGAAGGTGATTAATGTGCAGGGTAGCGATCATCATGGAACGATTGCTCGTGTACGTTCAGGCTTGCAGGGTGTAGCGCAGAAGCGCGGTTGGGATATCCCTAAAACCTACCCAGATTATGTCTTGCATAAGATGGTGACTGTGATGCGTCATGGCGAAGAAGTAAAAATTTCTAAGCGTGCTGGCTCATATGTAACGGTCCGGGATTTAGTTGAATGGTCTGGTGGCGTCACTCCAGAGATGACTCCTGAAGAAAGAGAATTAGCATTGCAGCGTGGTCGTGATGCTGTGCGCTTTTTCTTGATATCGCGTAAAGCAGATACCGAATTTGTTTTTGATATTGATTTAGCCTTGCAGCAAAATGATGAGAATCCAGTGTTCTATGTGCAGTATGCACATGCACGCATCAGTTCAATCTTGCAGCAATGGGGTGGGCAAACAGCGGATTTAGCCGGGGCAGATTTATCCCTTTTACAAAGTAAGGCATCGGATCATTTACTGCGTCGTTTAGCGGAGTATCCAGAAATGCTGACAACTGCTGCGGAAGAATTGGCCCCTCATGCATTGGCTTTTTACCTACGTGATTTGGCAGGCGATTTCCACACTTTCTACAATGCCGATCGCGTATTGGTGGATGATCAGAATTTAAAGTTAGCACGTCTTGCGCTGTTGTCTGCAACACGTCAGGTGTTACAAAATGGCTTAAAAGTACTCGGAGTATCCGCGCCAGCAAAGATGTAATGGCGCGGTACGGGGTGTGGATGTAAGATGGGGAAATGATGAAAACACCGAATCAGAAAACTGGCTTCGTAAATCGCGTTGGCAGCATTGATAGCAAAAACACCCAATATGGCGGCACTATCCTTGGCTTTATTTTGGGTTTGGGCGCTGGTCTTGGAATTGCGTTTGTCATCGCCTTTTACCTCTCCAAAAATACTCCTCAAGAAAGACCGGGCATGCGTGCCCCAAGTCTTCCATTAACCATTAAGCCTTCTCCTGCGCCTGCTGAAGGTGAGGCAGCTACCCCTGCCGAGCCTGTAGATCTGAATAAGCCGCTTCAAGGTAAATCACCTGCACCCACATCATCAGATCCGATTGGCGATTTGGTGAACGGCAAGAAATCTGCTGACGTAGCTCCGGCAGCAAAATCAGACTCGATTTATTTCTTGCAAGTAGGCGCATTTAATAAGCGCGCAGATGCAGATGCGCAAAAAGCCAATTTAGCTATTCAGGGAATTCAGGCGCAGTTAAGTGAGGTGACGGCTGATGGCAATACCCTCTGGCGTGTTCGTGTAGGCCCATATAACAGCGTTGAAGACAGCAATCCTGTTCGCGATAAATTGAATGGCATGGGCATTAAACCAACCTTAATTAAATCCAGTAAATCATGATTTCATTTAGCAAAAGATTCATTACAGTATTTGCACTTCTTTCTTTGAGCGGCTTTGTTAGTGCTCAAGGACAAAAAATTGAAGAAGGTTTTGATTACCGCGTATTACCTATTGCTCAGCCGGTAGAGACTAAGGGGAAGGTAGAGGTTATCGAATTCTTTTGGTACGGTTGCCCACATTGTTACGATTTTGAGCCTGAGCTTAGCAGCTGGGTAAAGCGTCAGCCTAAAGATGTTGTTTTCAAAAGAGTTCCCGTAGCTTTCCGTGATGACTTCATGCCGCATAGCCAATTGTTTTATGCCCTTGAGGCGATGGGCAAAGGCGATGCTCTCAATGAAAAAGTCATGTACGCAATGCATAAAGAAAATAAGCGTCTTTTAACTGAGCCAGAGATTGCTGATTGGGTTGCATCCCAGGGAATAGACCGCAACACGTTCTTAGCTACTTATCGTTCATTTGCGGTGATTTCTAAAGCACGTGCTGCAAAGCAAATGGCTGAGGCCTATCGAATTGATGGTGTGCCTACTATTGTGATGCAGGGCAAGTATGTGACATCACCATCCATTGCTGGCACTAAAGCTAAGGCAATCTTAGTTATGGATTACTTGGAAGAAAAAATTCGTAAAAATAAGTACAAGCAATAACTTTAGATAAGTATTGCTCTGGCGTTACTTAGATTTTTACAAAGCGACGCACAATCCAAAAGTAGATTGGGTACGGTAAGATTCGGAGAAACTTTAAAAATCTCGAGAATCGTTTTGGGAAATGAATATCAAATTCCCCTTTATGAATGCCATCCAAAATTTCATTAGCTGCTACTTCAGCACTAATTAAGGCGGGCATTTCAAAGTCATTCTGTGCCGTAGCTTCTGTTGCAACAAAGCCTGGCGAGATCATATGAACGCTGACGCCCGTAGGCAGTAGGTCGTAATATAAATTCTCGCAAAAATTGATGATCGCTGCTTTGCTTGGACCATAAGCCAAGGCTTTTGGTAAGCCGCTATACCCTGCCACACTGCCAACGATAGCAATGTGACCCGAGTGGGCTTTAAGCATATCGGGGGTGACCAATGCAACGGCTCTCATTGGCCCTAAAAGGTTGGCATCAATCGTTTTCTCGGCAATCTGAATATCAAAGTTATCCGCACGAAGAGGTACATACATACCAGATACGAAAAGTAGGAGATCTACGCTACCCCAAGTATTGACGATAGTTTTGTATCCCGCCTGTAACTGCTCATCATTAGTAACGTCAAGTGGAATAACGAGCGTTTGATTTGCATCTCCATTGAGAGCAATTTGATTTAAGCGCTCTGCTCTGCGACTGGAGAGGGCAACCTTGGCGCCTTGAAGTAACAAAGCCTTCGCACAGGCTTCGCCGATGCCGCTAGATGCGCCAATGACCCAGACTCTTTTCCCTGAGAAATTATCTATTCCGGATTGTTTCATGCGCTTAGCGCATCAGAAGATGCCCTTGATGATTGGTGACTGAGGGTAAATTGCACTACATCAATGTTGCGCTCTGTAAAGCCAGCTGCACAGTACATTAAGTAAAAGTTCCAGAGACGAATAAAGGCTTCGTCAAATCCTAGTTGGCGTACTTCCTGTAGTTTGTGATTAAAGCTATCTCTCCATAGGCAAAGTGTTTTTGCATAGTCAGAGCCAAAAGCAAATTCTTGCTCGATTCGTAGGCCGGCCTTTGCGGCGCTCGCCTTAAAGCTATCCCGGGATGGCAACATTCCACCTGGAAAGACATATTGCTGAATGAAATCAGTATTGCGTCGATAGCGCTCGAAAAGATCTTCAGCAATAACGATAGTTTGAATGCAAGCTTTGCCACCAGCCTTTAAGCATTGGGCAATAGTTTCAAAGTATTCTGGCCAATGCTTTTCACCGACTGCTTCAAACATTTCTACTGAGGCGATGCCATCAAATTTTTCTTGGCAGTCCCGATAGTCTTGCAGCCGTACCTCAAATGAAGGTGCGCTTGCAATTTCATTTTGTACTGCTAGAAGACGTTTCTCAGCAAAAACTTTTTGTTCTGTAGATAAAGTCAGGCCAGTTATTGCTCTGTTTGTGCGCAGTGACTCTTCCATCACTCCGCCCCAACCACAACCAATCTCTAAGACATGATCTCCGGGTTTAGTCTGAAGGGATTCCAGAATGCGTCTAATTTTTGCGCGTTGAGCATCGGCCAATCCTTGCTTGTCTCCCTCGGAGAACCAGGCGCTGGAGTAGCTCATTGTTGGGTCGAGCCACAGGGTATAGAAGGCATTACCTAGATCGTAGTGAGCATGAATATTTTTCTTGCTCCCTTTTTTAGAGTTTTTATTGAGCCAATGCTTGAGCCTATGAAATAGACTCCCCCACCAACTGCCATAAATCAATTTTTCAATAGCTTGGCGATTGATCAATAGTAGACGTAATAAACTTTCAATATCTGGTGAATCCCATTCGCCATTGATATAGCTTTCGGCAAAACCAATATCACCAGATTTAAGGCAAGATTTTGATACTGACCAATTATGAATGTGAATGTGGGCAGTAAGCCCAGGTTGAGTCCCTTCAAAGCAGAACTGATTGCCGTTGGGGTCAACTAGGTTTAGCTTTCCAGCGCGTAAATTTTCTAAAAGCTTAAACAGGGCTTTGGCATGCCATGGAAGTAGCTCAGATTGATCATTCAATATGTTAGTTTGAGTATTCATTTGCTGACTTCCGTTACAGGCGGATTTGGTTTGCTATGAAATTGCACGCCTTTAATCCAAAGTTTTAATGCTTGCCAATGGATCCTAAATATAACGCCAAAACTCATTGCCGGGTATCTAAGCATTGCCCAAAGGATAGTTTTAAATCTAATGTCATTTTCATGACCATTAACGCTCGTGATTAAGACTGGGCCTTGAAGGTGGTATTCAATGCGAGCAACGTGCTGAGCTTTCGATTTTTCAGCCCTAAAAAATCTAAAAAAGTA
>ERZ650308.1431-NODE-1431-length-12358-cov-9.608144_pt1 | contig 12358 bp, 19 predicted proteins | sample MGYA00376244_ERZ650308 | MGnify/ENA primary metagenome ERZ650308 (study PRJEB26733, sample SAMN07839295) | wastewater metagenome | biome: small river; feature: stream; material: water | place: USA: North Carolina | collected 2016-04-26 ...
TAGAGCATCTGACTGTTAATCAGAGGGTCTCAGGTTCAAGTCCTGAAGGGGGAGCATATTAAAGTAAAAGGGTTATACTTGTATAGTGTAACCCTTTTTTGATTTTATGAAAAAGTTTTTTGTTTTCCTTCTAATATTATTTTCTTCAAATTTGAATGGGCAATCAGTTCAAAAGAGGAATTGGGAGTATTCAAAAGTTGTGTACACCGCATCCTCCCAAAAGAAAATAATTATTACAAATAGTTTACCAAAGGGAGGCGGAATCGTTTCCTATAAAGGAAAAGAGTACAATTATTTCATTTTTTGGACTAATGTACGTAATGAAGCAACATCGCCTCTGGATTTAAAAATTAAATTTCCGACAATCATTTCTTTTAAATCTGAAGAATCGTACGCTAAAGTTGCCTTTACAAAGTCAAATATGACAATTGACAAAGTGCAAGAGTTCGATTATGGTCTTACAGGTGTAACAACTCTTTTAAATAATGAATCAAATCAGTTAAAGGATTTGAATAATAGAATTTCACCATTCAATAATTATTTATTTTACAGCGCAATTTTTATCCATAAAACAAAGTGGCCGGTAAGAGCAGAATATATATTAAAAGATAAAAAACTGTTTTACAAGATTACAGCCGGTACAGATGCTGTAACTGTTCCTTGTGGTAGTCTTGATTTTAAGAAATAAATAGTATAATTTTTGCCAAAAGAAATGAACTTCCTGCAAAATTGCACGAAGTTCATCCCTTCAATTTCCTGATAGTCACATACTCAATCATCGCATTATAGCTGCATCTTTCGTCAATTAGGGGAGCCCAACTAGACAAGCCATCAGAAATGATGGCTTTTTTGTTGTCTATCAGTGAGTTAGGGTAGCTGTATCTTTTAAGTTTTCAATAATAAATCTAAATTTTAGAATTGTGCTTTTTTTACATATTATCTTTGTTTGATAATTTTAATAAATGATTGAAAAATTACTTAAAGGTGGTATTGTTTCTAATGATGATGAAATAATGAAGCAAGTATTTGAGGTAGTTAATAAAACGATGTCCTTAAGTCTGCAACTCAATAATTCGACTAATATTGACGAAGCAAGAGAAAATTTGGGAAAAATTATTGCCACTTCAATTGACAAGTCCACAACCATATTTATTCCATTTCATACCAATTTTGGCAGACACATTTTTATTGGAAAAAACGTATTTATCAATCATGGATGTAGTTTTCTGGACTTGGGAGGAATAACGATTGAAGACGATGTAATGATTGGTCCTCAAGTTAATATCATTACAGAGAACCATCCAGTTGACCCTAAATCAAGAAAGTCGCTTGAATTAAAATCCGTAACGATAAAACGAAATGCATGGATTGGGGCAAATGCTACAATTTTACCTGGTGTAATAATTGGTGAAAATTCAATTGTTGCGGCAGGAGCAGTTGTAACAAAAGATGTTCCTGATAACACAATAGTAGGTGGCGTTCCAGCAAAATTGATTAAGAAGATTGAGAAATGATGAATTTAATTATATTCATTGGACTAATTTTTCCAATTTTAAAAAATGACATGAAACTTGAAATCAACTCTAAAAAATTCGATGTTCATTTGGAAGAAAACATAACTGCAAAATCTTTTGTAGACAAACTTCCCATTAAAGTAAATATGAAAGATTTGAATGATAATGAAAAATATTATTATTTAGATTTTTCATTAAAAAATAATCCGGTTAAAGTAAATCAAATAAACGCTGGGGATATAATGTTGTATGGAGATAACTGTATTGTAATTTTTTATAAAACCTTTAATACAAGTTATAGTTACACTAAAATTGGGAGTATTATAAATCCTCAAAATTTAGAGGAAACATTAGGCAGAACTGATGTAACAGTTTCGTTTAAATATTATTAAATAAAGTTCCCCGAAGCTGCATCTTTCGTCTGTAAGGGGAGCCAAATTGGACAAGCCATCAGAAATGATGGCTTTTTTGTTGTCCATCAGTGAGTTAAGGTAGCTGCATCTGTTGATTTTTCATTTTGAACTTTTCAGAAAAGATGCAACTAAATACTTTTACTTGTTTTCTCAAACATCATCTGCTTCAATCAAGTATAACTTGTTCCCAAATGCACAAAAGGGTACATCTTTTCAATTGAATTCAGACTTATACTTAAATTTTAGATATAAGTTTGGATACAATTTATAAATGAATGAAAAAAATAAGATTTGATTTGTCTGGTTACTATTTTTTCGGGTTGGTGTTTTTGGTGTTGCTGGGTTTTTGGCCTTCGTATTTTGCCAAATTTTTTAATGGTACTGCTAACTTTTCCTTCTATTTTCATTTTCATGCCACTATCCTCATTCTTTGGATGAGCGGACTTATCATACAGCCAATCCTAATTAGAAAAAAGAAATTAAATACACATCGAGTAATAGGAAAAGTAAGTTATTTTATAATTCCACTTATTTTCATCTCAATTTTATTGTTAACGCATAGTAGAATCCCACACAATGGTATAATTACTGACCAGGATTTAGCAGGGTCATTCAACTCATTTAAGGATTTAATAATCTTGGCAGTGGCATTTTATATTGCTATTAAATTCAAAAAAGATTATCAGTTACATGCTAGAGGAATGATTGTAACCGGATTAGCATTCATTGAACCTGCTTTTATTCGATTTACATTCCGAGTTATAAGTAATACAACTTTTGCGTACTTGACTACCATTTTTACCCTTTACGCCGTATTTCTATATTTGATTTATAGGGAAAGAAATCAAAAAAGTGCAAGATGGGTATTCTCTTTGATTTTAGTCATGTATATGTTTGCACATACTCTGATATTAACTGATTGTATTTATTTACCTATCTGGAGGGATATTGTTAAATGGTTTGCAAGTCTACCATTAACGACTTAATTTTCTAATGGTTATGAACTTATAAAGTTCCCCAAAGCTGCATCTTTCGTCTGTAAGGGGAGCTAGATAAAAGGGTTATACTTTGATAGTATGACCCTTTTTATTTATACTTCTAGCACCTGTCATTTACCACGTCATCCTTGAACTGAAGTATCTGTTTCTTCATTTCCTTTATCTCCTTCATTTTTTGTTCTAAAGAAATCAATTTGTCATCAAGAATTTCAAGTTTTTGTTTCTTGGTATATTTCCTATTGTACCAGGCGTCTATGATTTGACCGATTTCTTTGATTGTGAACCCAACGGACTTGGCATCACTAATGAATTCAAGTTTTTCAATCGTTATATCGTCATAATGAAAGTAATTATTCGATTTGACTGATTCATCTTGTTTGCCCTCTATCAACCCTGATTTTTCATAAAAGCGAATGGTGTGAATTGAAAGCCCTGTTTTTTTAGATAGTTCGTTTATTAACATATTGCAAATATAAGGTGTTGAAAAATAAATATCAACCATAGACTATACTCTAGTGTTGTGGCTTTGCTATAAACCCAATAGTTTTGTTCAAAATATAAAATGACATATATGAAAAAGACAGTATTGATTACAGGAACCTCAAGTGGTATAGGGAAAGCAACTGTTTTAGAGTTCGCTAAAATGGGGTGGAATGTTATCGCAACTCAAAGAAACCCTGAAAATGAATTAGATTTCAAGAAGTTGCCCAATGTGAAAATGTATTCTCTTGACGTTACCAATCTTGAAAGTATTAAACAAACAATATCTAAAGCACAAAAGGATTACGGGAAAATAGATGTAGTAGTTAATAACGCAGGTTATGGTGTTGATGGGGCATTTGAAGCAATGTCGGATGAAATTATTGAAAAACAATTTAATACGAACGTCTTTGGTTTGATGCGCGTGACTAGAGAAGCAATAAAGCATATGAGACCTAATGGCGGGGGTACTATCATCCAAATTTCAAGTATGGGAGGCAAAATCACATTCCCCTTATATAGCATTTACCACGCAACAAAATTTGCAGTTGAAGGTTTTACAGAGTCATTACATTATGAGTTAGGTCAGTTTAATATAAAAATGAAATTAATTGAACCGGGTCCTATTGTTACTGATTTTTATGGCAGAAGTCGTCAATTCATTAAACCTACTGACACAAACCAATATGACAGGTTTATTCAAAAGTTCAATGACGCTGCCGAAAAAGTAATGAAAGACGCTGAGGGGCCAGAAGTTGTAGCAAAAATGATTTTCAAATCTGCAACTGACAATAGTAATCAAATGAGATATGCCGTGGGTAAACCCGGCCCAATGTTGTTGGTGCTAAGAAAATTGCTTTCTGATAAGTTATACTTTTTGATGGTTAGAAAAAGTTATAATTTATAATTAATCCTCCTGTAAACTTGCAAGAAGTTCAACCCTTTAATTTCCTGACAGTCACATATTCAATCATTGCATTATAGTTGCATCTTTCGTCTGTTAGGGGAGCAAAACTAGACAAGCCATCAGAAATGATGGCTTTTTCTTTTGATAACCAAGTCCACAATTAAGATCGCAATTTGCGACTTCAAGCTGTAGTTAGGACAATAACACTTCAGCTGGAATATTTAATTCTTGATGAAACAACTTAGCTAACTCCAGGGTCAATGGCTTCTTTTTGTTTAGTAAAGATGATACATATCCTTTGCTACCCATTTTGCCAACAAGGTCTTTATTCTTCAATCCTAACTCGTTCATTTTAACTTTAATGGCATCAATTGGATCTGGAAGTGGAATGGGATAGTTTGCATCTTCATATTGTTTAATTAATAGAAGTGCGACTTGTAGCTTTTCACCTTGTGGAGTATTTGATTTTACCTTATGCTCAAACTGAACATCTACCCAATTAAGGCATTGCTCATACTGTTTTTTAGTCTTTATAATTTTCAATTCCATAACCATTACTTTTTATATTGTATCGTTGTCACATCTATTTTATCATAATCACTATGTGTTCCAAACCATTTGATCTGTATCGCTTTAAACTCAAACACAATCCTTATTACTAGTCTATATTTGTTACCCATTATATTAAATACAACTCTATCATCACTCACTAAGCTTACATTCCCATATACCTTTTTAAGTTCATTAAAACTTTTAAATTCTGATATAACTAATTCATGATACCATTCAAATAAAGCAACCCTTGCCTTAGGGTACTTTTTTGCATATTCAAGTAGCGTTCTTCTGGTGATGATATTAAACACAATGCAAAGATAATAAGTTTACTAATAGAAAACTTTCTAAATTCAGTCTATTTTGAAAAAGCTGCAACTTTGGTGCTTAATGTCAGCCAAATTGGACGGCCATCAGCAATGATGGCTTTTTCATATATTTACTAAATGAAAACATTTCTTTTTGTTCTTACCTTTTTACTTTGTGGAAATTCATATTCCCAAAATAAGTTAAGTTCCCAAACATTTAATCCTATTGAAGTTTGTCATTCAGATGACTTGATTATCATTCAAGTTTCCGATAATACATTTTTGCATACATCATTTTTACAAACCAATGATTTTGGGAATGTTCCCTGTAACGGAATTATAGTTAGAAATAGTAATGAAGTGGTTGTATTTGATACACCTACCAATAATAAAAGTGCAGAAGATTTAATCAAATTCATTAAGGAAAATCTTCACTGTAAAATAAATGCGATTGTTCCCACTCATTTTCATGATGATTGTTTGGGAGGCCTATCCTCGTTTCATAAGTTCGGAATCCCTTCATTCGGAAATCTTAGTACCATTGAATTAGCGAAGGCAAATAAAGCGGTCGCGCCAAAAAGCGGATTCAAAGATGCGCTTAAAATAAGACTTGGAAATACATATGCTATTGTAAAATATTTTGGACAAGGACATACAAAGGACAACGTTGTAGGATATTTTCCTAAGGATAATGTGTTATTTGGTGGCTGTTTAATAAAAGAAGTAGACGCGACAAAAGGTTATCTAGGAGATGCAAATGTTAATGAGTGGTCGAATACGGTTAAAAAAATCAAAAGCCAATACCCTAATGTTAAAATTGTTATACCTGGTCACGGAGCAATTGGAGGTAAAGACCTACTAGATTACACGATTAAATTATTTAAGACCAATTAGTTTCGGTTTTCTTTTCAAAACAATATCCGATAACAAAAGCAAAAAAAATATGAAAAAAATACTTCAATCTACATTTTTATTCAGCATATTCATTTTAGCAAGTTTAACTATCAAAGCCCAAAACAATAATACGATGTACAGAATTGCAAAAATAAAAGTGGACACAAAGCAGTTGGGGCAATATAAAGCTGCTTTACAAGAGCAAATGAATGCAGCGATTCAATTAGAGCCAGGAGTATTATCTTACACAGCAGTAGCCGACAAAAAAGACGCATCGAGTATTACTATATTAGAGGTTTATGCGGACCTTCAAGCATATCAGTCACATATTTTAACACCGCATTTTAAGAAATACAAAGAAACGGTAAAAGACATGGTACTGTCTTTAGAATTAATAGACACAGAATTGGTTGTAAGGGCAAAAAAGGATGGTTTCTAAGACACTACCTCATTTATATGCTGCTTCGGCATTAATTAACCCACCAGTTCAGCCAAACTAATCCCCAGCCCATTGGCTAAGGCATTTAATGTAGTGTAAGTAGGATTGATTTTACCTTTTTCCACCCTGTGTACTTGGCTGATTTCCATTTCTGAAGCATAGGCAAGCGCTTCTAATGTAAGCCCCTTGGCGGTTCTTAAATCTTTTAATTTATTTCCAAACTCTATAAGCGCAACTTGATCTCTAAGGTGATTCATTATGCCTCAAAGAGAATCAATTGAGAAAATATTCTTTAGGCATATATGCATAAATTTCAAAATTATTATTATTTTTAATGTATCTATTTGACATTTCATTATTCATCATATTCATAGGTTCCCATTTTAATCCCCTAGTGTTTTACTAGGGGAATTCATTTTTTAGAATAGTTGATTTGCTGAAATGGTATTAAATACATGTTGTAATTTTATGCAGTGAAAAACACAAATCAATCAAGAGCATGAGCGCGATCAATACATTAGGGGCATTTAAGAGTTTCACTGAAACTTTACAAGATCAAAATTATTTAATGCCGGTATTATTTATTGGTCACGGCTCACCTATGAATGGAATTGAGGACAATGAATTTAGCAATCGATGGAAAGCGATGGCTAAAGAAATTCCTACTCCTAAGGCTGTTTTGGTGATTTCAGCACACTGGTTTACAAAAGGCACTAGTATTACTGCAATGGATTTCCCTAAAACTATTCATGATTTTGGCGGTTTCCCAGAAGCTTTATTTCAGGTACAATATCCTGCACCTGGCAATCCTGCATTGGCTAAAGAAACCGCTTTGATGATTCACGGAACGCATGTGGAACTTGATCATGACTGGGGTTTAGATCATGGCACTTGGACGATCATAAGACATATGTATCCTGAGGCGAAAATTCCAGTTTTACAACTAAGTATTGATTATACAAAGGATCCAGCTTTTCATTATGAATTGGCTAAGGAATTGTATCAATTACGCAAAAAAGGCGTGTTGATTATTGGAAGCGGTAATATGGTCCATAATTTACGCATGGTGGCTTGGGACAAATTAGATGGGCCAGCTTATGGATATGATTGGGCTTTACAAATGAATCAAACTTTTAAAGACTTGATTTTGAATAAAGATCATCATCCTTTAATTCATTACAATACTTTGGGAAAAGAAGCCATGTTGGCAATTCCTACGCCAGAGCATTACCTACCCTTATTATATACATTAGGTTTGCAAGGTAAAACGGATCCGGTATCCTTCTTTAATGATCAACCAGTCGGTGGATCTCTAACTATGACTTCTGTTAAAATTGGGTAGTTGCTTATGTGACCCATCACAATAGGGCATCTTCTTAGACAATCCGCAAGTGCAGTCATTGATTCCTCTTCCTGCAAGGATAGATGCGGCATATTTATTTATTCTTGAAATTCTAGTTGCAGCTTGCTTTGCTCCTGAAAAAAAGATAAGATAGGCTCTTTGTCTTCCTGGCGTTAAAGCTTCAAATGCTTTTTTAAGTACTTTGTCTTTTTTTAATCGTTCATTTAATTCTTCCACAACGATAGTGGCGGGTCCTTCATTGGGTTTTAGTTTCGAACTATCCTTCTCATTTGAAATCGCTTCTTGAACATATAACTTGATAGTAGTTTTTAAACGATTGATTTCGGAAAGTTTGGTGAAGCGCATTTGCCTTGATGATTGAGTATGCTCGCCTGCCTTCACTAATAAGCCCTTTTCGTCTTTTAAACTTGCTCCATTAAAAAAGCCAATTGCGCAATGCTGCTTAAATGACTGAAGCATGAGAATATTCTTATTATCTACAGTATAACAAGGCTGGCCCCATTTTATAGATTCGGTTAATTTGCATGACAATAAAATAGTCCTTAAAAGACTCATTTCTTCTTTCCAAAGTTTTGCTTTTTGAATAAATTGATCAACTCCATTTTCCATCTTAGTTCAATTATTTTGTCAATTCAAGTTTCATCATAAGGTCTGTTTGTGCATCATCACCAAGCACAAATACATGTTTGTCAAATTCAACAAAGCCATTTTTTTTATAAAACTGGAGTGCTTTTTGATTCTCTTCCCAGACGCCTAGCCAAATATAGTCGGCCGATTTTTCTTTTGCAACTTCAATTGCTTTATTATAAAGTAATTGGCCAACATTTTTTCCATGAAACGCCTTAGTAACATAGATGCGTTCAATTTCTAAAGCTTTATTATCTTTTAGTTCTGTTTGTGCTCCGCCAAAATTTAGTTTTAAATAGCCAATCACTTGATTGTCTAACTCCGCAAAATAAAATACCGAATTTGGGTCATTAAGTTCAGCACTTAGTTTTTCATCTGCATAAGCTTCCTCAAGGTATTTGGCCATATTCTCGGCGCTATTGTGTGCGGCAAATGTTTCTGTAAAAGTCTGTCTTCCTATCGCTTGTAGCCTCTCTAGATCTTTTATGCCAATTTGATTGATGTTAATGTTTTCCATTACATGAATATAATCTTTTATTTTTTAACCTCATTTGCTACTCTAAATGCAACTATTTTTTTGATCAATTCTAGAGGCATCGCTTGGTCAATTGGAAATTGTACAGATCCTTTTCCTTGTTTGTATTGTGACAATTCCTTTACAAATTTTGCATGTCCATTTGGGGTTGCGTAAAATCCGATATGTTTTTCGTATCCTGCAAAATAGACCAATGGCTTTTTGTTAAATTTATAAGCAGGCATTTTATAAGCGATCTGTTCTATAGCTTCTGGGGCAGTTGCCTTTATTATTTTTCTAATTGCTTTTAGGTGTTCCTGTGTCTTCTCAGGAAAGCTTTGAATGTATTCGTCTACAGTTTGAATTTCATTTTTCATCATCTTTCATTTAGATAACACTAAAATACTTATTTCTATTTGTTTTTCATTTTCTATGACAAGTTCAACCTGTGTGTGTTGTACATGGTCTTGTAAAGCATTTACAAATGGACTTGCCATGATCCTTTGTGGAGTCGCCATCACAACAACAGCATCATCTATAATGAATCTTTTTATGAGTCTTAATAAATTTTCAAACTGAGTTGGATTATAATTTACATCACTTAATAGCACTACTTCGGGCTGAATAGAATTGGGTACATGATTCCAGTCCAATTGCATCGCTTGTATATTGGTAAACGGTAGTTGTTGGATATTTTTTTCCATTAATTCGACTGCTTCTGGCATATAGTCGCTTACTAGAATTGATTTAGCAATAGATGCAAACATGAAACTAGGCAGACCAAGTCCAGCGCCAATTTCTAATATATTTTTGTCCTTAATCCAGTATGTATTGGCTTTTATAAATTGAATAAGGGCAATTGATGACGGCCATAACTTTGCCCAGAATGGGAATGGTTCATTTGAATTTTCAATTAATCTTGCTTCATAAATAATCCTAACCTGTTCATAATCAGGTATATATATAGACAAATCGTCAGTTATTGCAGTCAATTTAGTTGGATATCGCATGTTCAGCGCAATGATAGTAACAATTCTGTTTAAATATTTGGCCAATGTATAAATTCTTATTTACTTTGTAATTCAAAGTACTTTTAAATCATTTAAAATGGAACAACAAAAAGAACAATTGGAAGCACTCAAAGACATAAGGTCAATGATGGAGCGTTCCTCAAGATTTTTATCACTTAGTGGGCTTTCAGGTGTATTTATTGGACTGATAGCGATTGCGGGTGTCTTGGTAGCGTATACTTATTTGGGTATTTCGTTTCAAGAAAAAGGGTATTATCAAATTGTGCTGAATGAAAATGGCACACTAAATCATTCAGTGTATCAGTTCTTATTGACTGAATTAATATTATTACTTGTACTTGCATTGGTTACGGGTATATATCTTGCTTCTAGAAATGCAAAATCCCAAAAATTACCTATTTGGGATGCTACTGCAAAAAGATTAGTAACCAATATGGCTATACCATTAGGTGCAGGCGCCGCGTATTGTTGTATACTTTTATATCATGGACATATCGCTTTGATTGCGCCAGCAACCATTATATTTTATGGTCTTGCTATTTTAAATGCAAGTAAATATACTTTACATGATATTCGCTCTCTTGGGATTCTTGAAATTATCATTGGCTTACTAGCATCTTGGTTCGTCGATTATGGATTACTATTTTGGGGTTTAGGATTTGGTGTGTTACATATTATTTATGGACTTTATATCTACTTTAAATACGAAAAGTGAAAAACTACATTGCATCATTAAATAAAGCTTTTGAAAGTAGGGTGCGTCTAGGTATCATGGCTATTTTATTAGTAAACGACACTGTAGACTTCGGGACTTTGAAAGAGCAACTTCAATTGACAGATGGCAATATGGCTAGTCATTTGAGCGCATTAGAAAAAGCGAATTATATTGCTATTACAAAGCAATTTATTGGCAAGAAGCCCAATACAACTTACTCAGTTACTATTGATGGAAGAACAGCATTCAGTAAACATCTTGATGCTTTAGAACAATTAATACAAAACAAACATTCAGCTTAAAATATTAAAAATGGAAAATCAAATTAAAACGAATATACATGATGCACATGCACTTGAGCTATTGTATAGAAAAGACAAAACTATATTTACAAACGCTTTCAATTCAATATATGAAGATATTAAAGCAACGCCAGCCGGTCAGGCTTGGCATGCAAGGCTTCAGTATAAACAGGAAGATCTAGTTTGGGGTCAAAAAAATGAAATCAAATTTATCATATTGATAGCGATCTTAAGTGGATTTATTGCTAAATTACCTGCATTTATAGGCATGGAATATGATGTGTATTTATCAAGGAATATCAGCTTCGTTATATTACCTATGTTGATTGTCTATTTTGGTTGGAAACAAAAAACTTCGTTGAATAAATATATCTTACCTGTATTGGTCTTAATTGGTGCTGCCCTTTACATTAACTTTTTGCCATACAATGACAAAAGTGATACCATTCTTTTGGCCACCCTTCATTTGCCACTATTTTTATGGATGCTTTTGGGTTATGCTTTTGTTGGAGGAGATATCAATAACAATATAAAACGTGTAGAGTATTTAAAATTCAATGGCAATTTTGTAGTGATGACAGGTTTGATTTTTATCTCAGGTGCAATATTTTCTGGTATCACGATTGCACTGTTTGAATTATTGAAAATTGATATTTCAAAGTTCTATTTTGAGCAAATTGCAATATGGGGATTAGCTGGTGTGCCAATGCTTTCTACATTTTTAGTGCAGAATAATCCTCAGTTAGTGAATAAGATTTCACCCATTATTGCAAAATTATTTACGCCTCTTGTTTCAATGACTTTGCTAGTCTTTTTATGTACATTAATATATACGGGCAAGAATGTGTACAATGATCGAAATTTTCTTTTATTATTCAATGTTCTTTTGATTGCGGTAATGGCCATTATTTTGTTTTCTGTTACTACAATACGTTATGAAAGTACCTCTAAAATTCAATTAATCCTATTGATTACGCTTTCGTTGTTAACGATTGTAGCAAATGCCGTAGCACTATCGGCGATTGGATTTAGATTGCTAGAATTTGGTTTAACACCTAATAGATTAGGTGTTCTAGGAACTAACTTATTGATGTTTATTCATCTATTCCTTGTGTCTGCTGCTTTGCTTAAAAATTTAAAAGGTAAAATTGCAACAAGTGAAATAGAAAAAGAAATTGCTAAATTTATACCATTCTATGCAGCATGGGCTGCATTCGTCGTGTTTGTGATGCCGTTTATTTTCAATTTCATTTAATATTCAATATAAATATATAGTTCAAATTATAAAGGGGGCCAACTGA
>ERZ650308.1432-NODE-1432-length-12358-cov-5.715110_pt1 | contig 12358 bp, 5 predicted proteins | sample MGYA00376244_ERZ650308 | MGnify/ENA primary metagenome ERZ650308 (study PRJEB26733, sample SAMN07839295) | wastewater metagenome | biome: small river; feature: stream; material: water | place: USA: North Carolina | collected 2016-04-26 ...
CTCGTCTGACTCATGGTGTGACTCAAAGCTCGTGGACCATCGAACGTGTGGCTAGTGACATCAGTGTCTATATGGCTTATACGGGTATGACACCCAGCAAGATGTCACTCAATGTGGCCTCTGGCTCGTTGACCAGCGTTAGCTTTGACTTCATGGGCAAGGCCGCTGTTGAGGGCACAGCAACAAATTTACCAGGCACTGTGCAGGATGCACCTACCTACGACATCCATTCCGGTGTCTCTGGTGCGACTAACGCTATCTGGTTGGACGGCGCTCCGGTTACTGGTACTTACGTCAAGTCTGTCACTCTGGACTTTGACAACTCGTTGCGCAGTCAGGAAGCTATTGGCACACTCGGCGCTGTGGGTATTGGTTCTGGCACTATCAACTGTACCATGAACATGCAGGTCTACTTTGCGAACAAAGACCTGTTCACCAAATTCCGTACCAACGCTGCTATGTCTGTGATGTTTGGCTCTAGCGATGCCGCTGGTAACGGATACATGTTCAGTGTGCCAGTAGGTAACTTGGCAAGCTGGAAGTCTAACGCTGGCAGCAAAGACAATGACATGATGGTTGACATCTCTGTCACTGCCCTGTCTGATGACAGCAACCCTGTTGCTGCACTGCGCAAGCTCTTATTTGTGGACCGTTTCGGCGCAGCCGTGGTCTAATACTGACAGATTGGTTGTTGAAGCGAGATTGGCCTACCGGGGCAACCCGGTAGGTCTTTTTTCGTCCAGACTTTACTGCTATACTCCAGGCTTCAACAACCCTGGAGTCCAAATGTCTACGTCTACAAATCAAGCTATCGACCTGTTTGCTGCCTTTGCAACAGACACCACCAAGGAAGTCGAAGGCACTGAGACTGAGTTGCCCGGTTGCGGCGATGTCAAGTTTATCGTTGCCCGTGAAGGCAATCCCAATTACGCCAAGATGTTGCAAAAGCGGGTGAAGCAGAATCGGGCAGTGTTGGACAGTAAGGGCGATGCGGCCCAGGCCAAGAGTGACGAGATTCTGATTTCTGTGATGGCTGAAACCATCCTGCTTGGCTGGAATCGTCCAATCAAGTTTGGTGCTGAGATGCTGGACTACACCAAACCCAATGCCAAAAAGCTGTTGGCCCTCAAAGAGTTCCGTCGCGTTGTGATGGAAGCAGCAGGTAGCCTTGAGACATTCAAGGCTGTCAAAGATGAAGAAGACACAAAAAACTCATAAGCTGGTTTGAGTGGCAGTTCACTTGGGGGCAAGATCAACTTGTCCTCCAAGAACTGTGGGAGGAGATGGGCACTAAACCAGCCGCGCTAGTTAGCAAACCAACAATGGATGACCGATGGCGAATACCCTATGCCATTTGGCGAGAGGTAGAAGGCAGTAGAAACTATACTGCGGGGGGGCCAGCAGAGCTTCCTTTTTCTGAGTTTTACTTATGGGCACACGCTCACAACTATTCACACTCAGAACTTACCAGCATGTGGGAAGACGTACATGCCATAGACCTGTGTTGGCTAAAAGAGTACGATAAAAAGCAGGAAGCCAAACGGGCGTCCCCAAAAACTCGCAGATGACCTGGACTGGTCGAAAATCAACCTTAAAATCGCTTTGCGATTTTAAGGAATTTTCATGTCTGACGACTCAAACATCGACTTTAGCCAAGCCCGCGCTGAGGTAAACCAAACGATGAAGTCTCTCGACTTGCTTACTGCAAGTGTCGAGAAGCTTAACCGTGTCAGACTTACAGACGCAAAAGCTGCGCTAGCCTCTCTAGAAGCTAAGGGAGCCATTGGCATAGAAGCCAGCATCACCAAGACTTTCAGTGACCTCAACAAGCTTGAGGACATGCTTTTAAAGTCTGGCGACAAGGTTAAGAAGAACAGCGAGAAGAACGCCAAGGAGCTACTTGCTAGCGTAACCCTGTCCTTTAATCAGATTGAGGCCGCAGTTGTTACACACCTGACAGGCGTGAATGCTTTGCGTCGTAGAGCAGAGGAAACAAAACTTGCGCAACAGCAGGCGGCAGATGCCAAGAGTGCTAGGGCTAAGGAAGCCTTTACCGACATCCAGCTAAAGGCAGATAGAGCGTTTACTGCTGCCAGTATTGCAGAAGCAAAGCGCCGGGCCGATGCAATCCTTGCACAGGAAAATCGTGCCCGTGTTGGTGGCCGCACCAACGCCTTCGGCGTGTTTATTTCGGATTCTCAGACGGCTTCTCAGGCCGCTTCTGCTGCTAGTCTATCTGCCGGGTCTAACGGCTCAGCCTCTGCTGCTGCGGCTCGTAGCCGTGTAGGCTCTACAGATGCACTAGGTGTTTACCAAAAGGCCATCCCTAGCCCCAGTGACCTTGGAAGAGTGGGTGACCTTAGCGCCAAGTTTAAACAACTCACACTGGACGGAAATGATGTCCACTCTATGGCTCGTGGTCTAGCTTCTGGCTTCGATCTGCTGTGGCTGACCTGGGGTAACCTCTTACCTCTGTTTGCTGGTGCAGGTATCAGCTTTGGCCTGAAAAAGACCTTTGATATTGGTTCTGAGATTGAGTACCTTATCAAGCACATGGAAGTGCTTGGCCAAACTGTAGACGGACTGGGCAAGCCTATAGAAGGCATGGGTTCGGCTATTCGTCAGGAACTGAGAAACATCGACCAGACGACACTGTTCACTATGGAAGACCTAGCCAAGGCTATGGTCAGACTTGGGCAGGCTGGGCAGACCCCTGCCGAAGCTCTACAGACTCTACGACCAGCAGCCGACTTGGCCGCTGTTGGTAAGACAGCTACAGATTTGCTGATTCAAACTCAAGCACTATTTGGTTTGAGTTCTAAGGATAGCACCAAAGTTGCTGCCCAGATTTTCCAGATCACTAAGTCTGGTGTGCTGAATGTCGAAGACATTGCTGTCTCTATGAAGTACGCCTCAGAGGCTAATACACGTTTTGGCAAGTCTTTGGAAGAGACACTCGCAATTCTGGGGTCTCTGGCCAAGGCTGGCCTCAAGGGGCCTAGCGGCGGTACAGCCCTTATCAACTTTTACAGAGACATCAACGGACGCTCTGGCCCTGCAATCAAGGCCCTCAAGCAACTTGAGGAAGCCACTAAGACAACCATTGAGGTCTTTAAAGCAGACGGCACACAGAGATCAGGCGTAGACATCTTCACAGATATTGCTAATGCTTCAGAAAAGTTGAAGGCTAAAGCCGCCGACAAGCTTTTGGCCAATATCTTTAGTGACCGAGGAGGTAGAGCTTTCTTCTCCATGATCCGGGAAGGGACCGTTGACCTTAAGGCTATGGTCTCTACCCTGGAAAATGTGGACCCCAGCAGTCTGTTCAATGCTGCCAAGGGTTTGATGGACACGACCAAAGGTGCTCTGAACATCCTTCAGGGGGCTTTGGTGGGCTCTTTGGATCAGGTCTTTGAAGCCTACTCTTCTGGCTTTAAAGGCTTCATTACTGACGTTACAGCTATAGTTAGCAGCGACAATTTTAAATTGGGTGTTGCTGGTATGGTTGACGCTGTGCTTAGCCTCTACAGCCTTATTAAGAAGTTTTCCAGCGAGTTGATCCTGTTTTTCGAGGTCTGGGCAGGCTTCAAAGTTATCAGCGCTGGCATCGCTATCTTCCAAACGCTTGCTGGAGCTATTGCCACGGCAAGCACAGCTATGGGTATGGGTGTAGGTGCAGCCTACAGGCTTACCAGCGCCAATGCAGCAGCCACAGCAGCCACTATTGCGCATGCCGAGTCTCAGGCTGTTATGGCTACCATGATGGCAGCAACTACGGTCAGAGCCACGATGGCAGCTTCAGCTATGCGCGGCATGGCCGCTATTGCGGCTTTCCTGGCTAACCCAATTGTTGGATTAGTAACCACAGTAGGTCTTTTGGCCTACACATTCTCCAGTCTAGAGGGCTCCGCAGATACTGCTATGGGTGGCACCGCTGACAGCGTGGTGAAGAACGGTAAGATCATTGAAGGTCAACTAGACAGAGAAATCAAAAAGCTCACAGATCGTAATAATCTGTTACTTAAAGGTGAGGTTACGGCTGAAGACAAACTCCTAAGCACTTTGAAAGATGCCCAGGGCACACTTGCTGAGAAATACGCTAAGGCTTCTGCCGCTGCTGAAAACCCTAATAGCAGCGCTCAGGTGGCAAAACAGGCCAAAACGTATGCAACATCTCTACTCGCAGAGATGTCCAAGAATGAAAAGCTTATAAACTCTGCTGCGGAAAAGATTGAGGCTAGTCGTCTAACCATTGTTAAAAAAGGGGAAAAAGACAGACTAGACGCTCAAGCCAAAGCAGACAAAGAGGCGGCGAGACTTGCTGCCGAAGCAGCCGCCGTTTCTCTAAAAACGGGGGGTAGCGGTGGAGGCAGAAGCCCACGCGAACGCTCCCTGGCAGCGGCTACCATCATCGACAACATGGCCAAGATCAAGGAACTTGGCAACGCTGAACTGTCTGTGCTGCAAAACCAGTATGAGAAAGAGCGCACGCTACTGGAAGCAATGCACGCCGCCAAAATGGATAGTGAAGGCACCTACCGTGCCAAGCTTTTACTGCTTACGACTACCAGTGAAGACGCTAGAATCGCTAAGATCAACGAGACGGGCGCTAAGGAGCTTGCGGAATACGAACGGCTTAAGCAAGCGCATACTGAGGCTGCTGAGTTTGAGATTGCCAATATCAAGGCTAATGAAGGTCAGAGAGCGGAGATAGTTACCCAAAAACGTAATGCACTTACCGAGAAACTGAAATCCCTAGATGACCAGTATAAGGCAGTAGCTGCCACAAATGCTGCCGCTATCTCTAAGATAGAGGAAGACAAGTATATGCGTATGCAGAAGGCTGCTTACGAATACGCGGGTGTTGTCAATAAGATTCTTGAAGATACCCGAATTGCAGAAGAGAAAGCTGCACGGGTCAATAGCCAACAGAGCCGATTGGCTGAACTGAGCCAGACCTATGGCATGGTTACTGCGGCTACTATGGTCTTCCAGCAGGCTGAAAAAGCGGCAGCTGAGGCAGGCCTTAGCATGGGCTTTCAACTTGAGGAAGCACTTGTTCCTTTGAATAAGGAATTGGACCGAGCAAACCAGTCTTTGTTGGACTTTGTTACTTACAGTATTCAGGCTGGAGTTAGCGGAACCAAAGACTATGAAGACACTGTTAAGGGTCTTCAAGACCGCATCAACGCCCTAGAAGCACAAAGAGACTCTATCGCCACTACAGGCGCTAGAGACATGGCTCTAGCAGCTTCTCGAGCCTACAACAAGGTTATTACAGAAGACGTGCTGCGTTTGAAGAACGCTACGTCTGATGCCCTGGTTACTGCACTGTTTGAGGGCGGCAAAGCCGGGGCTACGAAGCTCCGAGCCATAGTAATGGCAGAACTGCGCAAGCCCATCACGATGATGATTAACGCAGTAGTCAACACGTTATGGGGTGCTGTGACGGGCAATATGGGTGCTGGGGCTGGTAGCGGCATGGTCTCAAGTGCGGGTGGCAGTCTCCTGGCTAGCTTTGGAACCAGCGCGGCGGGTAGCCTGCTGGGCTCTGGCGCTACTATGGCAGGCACGGCATACAACTCTGCCTTAGTTACTAGTGCTTATGGCTCTGGCTCAGGTATGGCTGCGTCTACAGCCGTAGCTGAGGCAATGGGACTTGGGTCTACCACAGCCGCTGGCGCTGCCACTTTTGGCAGTATGGTCGCTAAAGCCGTGCCTTATGTGGCGGCTGCTGTTGCTGCCTATAAGATTGCTAAGTCCCTTGAGGGTGGAGAAAAAAGAGCAGGGGCGACCTATACCGCAGGCTCCAAGGGTGAGGCCTTGTTTAATCAGGGGCCTAGTGGCGGGGAAATCAGTGCAGACACTTCACGGAGTTTGTTTACAGGTACACAGAGCACAATCAACAGCCTGCTGGCCTCGTTCGGGTCCACAGCTACAGTGTCTGGCTACACAGCAGGTCTAGAATCCAGTAAAAATGGAAAAGGTTTCCAGTTTGCTGGCGGCTATGTCAACGGTAAGGGCTTCGGTGAGTATCTCGGACGCGAAGGTGGTCAGTTCACTATGCAGACCCAGGACGAAGGTACTGCGCTTAAGAACTACACCACAGACCTACAACGGTCTGTGTTGCAGGCACTTGACGCAGCAGACCTTGGCGGCCTAGTGGGTAGTTGGATTGACTCCTTGGGCGATTTGGAAGCTCTGACGGAAGATCAGGTGAACACAGCGATGAAAGAAATCACTGTGTTCCAGCAGCTCACACCGATTCTTAAGGCCCTACCATTTGAGTACCTTAAAAATATCACGGTAAAAGCTACTTCTGCTTTGGTGGCGGCTGCTGGTGGTGTGGAAAACCTAGGCTCCGCTCTGGGCACTTACTACAGTTTGTTTACTACAGACGCAGAAAAGCTTGCAGATAAGAGCAAAAATACTAGCGAGGCCTTTACTCAGGTAGGTCTGTCCATGCCTACCACAGGCCTTCGTGAATGGTATAAGGCACAGGTGGCGAATGCAGGCGCTCAAGATTTGAGCGTTGAAGCTAACTCTAAAGCTTACTATTCGATTCTAAAGCTTGCAGGCAGTGTTGACGAACTAGACAAGGCCGCAGAAGAGACAGCAACAACTCGTGCAACGTGGCAAGAAAAACTAGATGTGTTGCTCAAGAAGACCACACAAGAGAAAGTAGACCTTTCCAAGGACTTGGCTAGCACTACAGACGAGAGCACAAAAGCCATTATCAGACAGGTTTACGCCCAAGAAGCAGCTATAGCAGCCGCTGAAAAAGCAGCAGAAGTGGCAAAAGCCAAGAAAACCTGGCAAGAAAAACTCGATGTGCTTTTGGGGAGAACGACTCAGGAACAGATTGACCTTGAGAATGACTTGGCTAGCACCACAGACGAGAGCACTAAAGCTCTGATTAGGCAAGTTTACGCTCAAGAGGCAGCTACAGCCTCGGCAGCGAAATACACGGAAACTGTGCTTGCTAGCCTTAAGGCTCAGGTGAGTGCCGGAGAGGCTGTTCGCGCACTGCTAGCAAGCCTTAAGACTGGTGTCAACGCAGGCACCAGCCCACAAAGTCGCCTAGACGCTGCCAGAACACAGTATTTACAGGACCTGAGTTCAGCTCGTAATGGCGACTTTGAGGCGTACAGTCGTGTAGCCGCTACTGCTCAGACGTACATAAACGCAGGTGCAGAAATGTACGCCAGTAGCGCCGACCAGAAGGCGATCCTGGCCCAGGTGCAGAGCGAGTTGACAGGCCTACCCGCTGTGGCCAAGTACGACGAAAACTTGGCTACGTTGAAGCGTATCGAAGCTGCCGTAACTACTGGTGGAAGCAATACTGTTGCCGCCATCCAAGCGCAACAGTTCGATACACTTGCGGCGATCAACAGCATGACTGCTACGCTTACAAATAGTTTTAGTAGCATTGACGCCAATAGTAATGGCCTGCTGACCTTTGACGAGCTTAAGTCAGGATTGAGCGTTGGAGACACGCTCACACAGCAACTTATCAATGCCATAGATACCAACGGTGACGGCCAAATCAGCAAGCTTGAAATCATCGCGGCCAATACCTACGGCTTGGACACACTTGCTAGAATCAATGCGACTGTTAACTCTATTAACTGGACAGACAAAGCAGCCGCAGTAGCCCAGTTTTCACCAATAGCGCAGGCTAATGGCTGGTCACTACAACAGATCGCAGCCGCAACAGGCTACAATCTTGTAGATATTGAGGCTTTGTTTGCTGGTTCTCCAATAGCCAGAGGGTTAAAAGCCTCTGGGGTTGGAACTAGTGCTAGTGCCAAAGCAGCAGGTTCTGCACCTAATATAACCGCAGGACCAACTGATAGCGCGTTTTACCAGAGCGGTTCACCAGACCCCCTAGCATCCGCAGCCCGCCAGGAAAGCATTGTTTCCGCTGTCAACAATCTGGACTGGAACAGCGCTAGTGCGGCCACTACAATGTGGAATCAGGCGTACTGGAACAACTGGTCTCAGGCTGACATTGCATCATCTCTGGGCTACAACCTATCAGACATTGAGGCCCTGTTTACTAATGCTGGCCTTCCAAAATTCGCAGCAGGCGGCACCCACATTGGAGGGCTCAGACTGGTTGGAGAGAATGGCCCTGAATTAGAAGCCACAGGCCCTTCTAGGATTTGGAATGCCTCAGACACAGCAAACATGCTGCGAGGCGGAAGAGATGACCAAGCTTTGGTTGAGGAGGTGCGAGAGTTGCGTAAGGAGGTTGCCCGTGCCAGGGATACGGTTGCCCCTATTCATATCCATATTATAGGTACAGACGGCTCTAAGATTAAGGACATAGTAATCCGAGACGTTAAAGAGCGCAGCAAACGAGGTGAGAAAATTATCTATTCATCAGGGATTGTGACTTAATAATGACAATTAACGAATACTTCGCCACGCCCGATGCCCGCCGCATCCTGCTGTTAGAAATCCAGCGCACCAACGCTGCTGCAACATGCTACCGAATCAGCGATGAGCCCTACATCACTGACCCAGCCGACACGCCTTCAAGTTGCGCCTACAGCCCCATCATTGGGGGCTCAGGCCTGCCCGAGTTTCGCCGTGTGGTGAATGACGTGTTCGACGGCGGTGCAAGCACAGGCTTCGGCACCGTCACACTCGCCAGCACCAGCGCGGCCTACACCTCAAGCGCAGGCGCAGGCAACGCCGTGATGACCCTGCCCCGTGGCACCGCCGTAACCCTCAAAGTAGCCGCGCCACGCGACCAATTTGCCTACAGCACAGCCATTACCTTGGCCACAGGCAAGATCAACCGCATAGGCGGCAGCAGTGATGGGGATTTGAGCCTAGAAATCATCGACGGCAGCGCAGCCATCGCATCCAAACAAATCGCCATCGACACGGCCACAGCGCCTTTGTGTTTTGGGTATTGCCGCAACGTCACGCCATTTCTGACCAACCCTGCCACGCTCAAATACACGGTGCATGACAGCGCCGTCAATGACATTGTTGCCGTCTACGATGATGGCGTTTTGCTCACGCTGGGCACCGACTACACCAAGACAAATGCCAGCGGCTATTTCAACCTGACAGGCTCACCCGCTGGCACCATCACTTGCGACGTGCAGGGCGCGAAAGTGTCAGGCACATGGCTGCAAAGTACGCAAGCCATCATTGGCAACCTGCTAGACCGCGCAGGCGTCACGGCCTACACCCGCGCCTACAACAGCGTGCCAAGCGGCACCATTGGCCTGTACCTGACCGCCACTGACACGCTGGGCAATATCCTGAACAAGCTCATGCAAGGCTGCGCCGGGTATTGGCTGCTTGACCGCACAGGCGTGCTCAATTTTTCGCAATACCCACTGCCCGCAGGTGGGGGCACCACGTATGACGATCACGCCCTGCTAGACCGTGTGCAGGTAGACGAGTCTGACCGGCTTTACAGCACCATCAAATACCAGTACCGAACTAACTGGACCACACAAACGCAAGTGCGCCCCGCCGCCACCGCTGCCCAGGCAGCATTTGCCGCCGCTGCTGGCTTGCTGGGCAACACCACCCAAGCCACGGTGGCCGAATACACCTACACCGACAGCCCCTTGCTCGTTACCTATTTCGACAGCAGCACCGACGCCGCCGCCGTCGCCACCCGGCTGCAAACGCTCTACGGTGTGCCCCGCAAGATCATCAGCGCCGTGGTGCCCTACAGCAGCGCCCTGGCGCTGGGCGATCTGGTCACCCTGGCATGGTTTGGCACCAGCTACAGCGGGGCTGTGGTGTCGCTGGGCGATGTGTTTGACGGTGCCTATCCCAAACAACGCATCACCGTGGTGGCCTAAATGAGCAAATCGATTTTTTTATTTGATAACCAAGCCGATGACGGCATCATCACCGCCAGCAGCACCGCCAGCGGCACCACGCCCGCCAGCAATGTGCAAAACACCCAGCGCAGCGCCGTCTGGCGCAGTGGCACCGGCACCACCAGCCAACTTAATTGCAGCCTGAGCAGCATCTATGGCGCCACGCATGTCGCCCTAGTCGATGTCAACCTCACCACCGCAGGCACCATCCGCGTGCAAAGCTGGGCCGATGCCTTGGGCGGCGCAGTGCCTGGGGTAGACACGGGCGAAGTCAGCCCCACGCTCTACGTCAATACCGCGCTGGTCAGTTCGTCTTGGGGCACTGGCCTGTACGGCATTGGGGCCTACGGCCTCAGCGCCGCGCTCAACAGCGCCAAAAACATCACCATCATCCCGCTGGGCACCAGCAGCATGGACCCGTATTGGCGCGTCACCTTCACCGACATCAACACCAGCTACCAGCAGTTGGGGCGCCTGTTCATCGGCTCAGGCCAGCAGTTCGATGCCAATATGTCTTATGGCTGGCAGGCCGATAGGCAAGAGCGATCAGTCTCGGTCGAGTCCCTGGGCGGGCAACGCTTCGTGCAGCCGCGTGATGACCGCTTGCAACTGCGTGGCTCGTTCGATTTTCTGCGCGACACCGAGCGCACCGAGATGCTGCTACGCATGCAGCAATTCGGGCAGCGAAAGCCTTTTGTGTTCAGCATCTACCCCGAGCAAAGCAACCAGGGCATGACCACCACCGTCTATGGCCGCTTCAACAGCGTCGCCATGTCGGGCACGCATTTCAACATCAATCAACTCCCGTTTTCTGTCGTAGAGGAACTGTAACCATGGCAACCGTCAACTACTCTTGGACCCTGCCCACCGTGGGGGCCAGCGTCAATACCTGGGGCACGCTGCTGAATACCATCATTGACGACATCGACGCCAAGATGGTTAGCAAGACCGCCACGCAGACGCTGACCAACAAAACGCTGACGGCTCCTGTTGTCACGGGTGGGATCACAGTATCTAGCGGCGGCGCGTCCATTACCGGGAATGTGGGTGTAGCGGGGACGCTTGACACAACAGGCAGCGTTAGTTTCGGCACAACCAGCAAAGCAAACGGACGATTAACTGCGCAGGCGGGTACAGCAGCGTCAGGCTATTCCGCGTTTTTTACCAATTTGGACGGTACTCATAACCCGTATGTCCAAATAGGGCATGATAGCGGCGGAACTACTTTAAACGCATCATCAAGCAGCGGGGGTAACGCCAGTAGGCTCATTGTCGCAGTCGCGGGAACACCGATAACAACGACCTCATCCACCGGCCTCTCGGTGACGGGGACAGTGAGCGGAACAACAAACACTGAAGTTGGCCTGTCGTTGGCTGTCAGCAGCGGAACTGATGCCAAATTGGTGCAATGGGTAAACGGTGGTGGAACTTATACAGTAGGTGTTGACCGTACAACCGGAGGATTCTTCGGGTCTTCCTACGCCTTCGGCATCAACGTGCCAACAGGCAGGTCAATCCGAAACCTTGTCAATAACTCGGTGATCACAGAAGCGACCAGTACCGGGCTCACTATTTCTGGCGAACTAACACCAGATGGCAACGGAACCAGAGCAATCGGTAGTACCTCGCTACGGTGGTCACAAGTCTGGTGCACTGCTGGCGCATTCAACACTTCAGACGCCACGCTTAAAACGCCATTGCGCACCATGCAAGCCCAGGAGCTTGCAGCGGGGTATCAGATGGCGCAAGAGCTAGGCACGTTCCAATGGCTCGAATCCGTCAAAGAAAAGGGCGACAAAGCCCGCAGGCATGTAGGTCTGACCGTGCAACGGGCAGCAGAAATCCTTGAAGCACACGGCCTGGATGCTTGGTCTTATGGCTTCATGGGCTACGACAAGTGGCCCGCTGTGACTGAGATTGCGGACGCCACCGAAGAGGATGAAGGGGCCTACCAAGAAAAGTTGACTCGCCAAAAAACTGTCAAGCAGACAAGCCAAACTCAGACTGTCGAAGTCATCAACGGCAAACCCACGCTGAAGGTCGAAACGGTCGAATCAGATGTACCAGTCACTGAGCAAATTCAGGTGGTCGATGCAGATAACAAGTTGGTTTTCACGACAGTTGCTGAAGTGCCCGCAGTGTTCGACGACGAGGGCAACGAAGTCTCCCCAGCAGTCCCGGCACATATGGTTCCCATGATGCACGCGGTGCCAGTGATGGAAACGGTGACGGTGTGGAAGCGTGTCAAAGAAGTGCGACCGGCGGGTGAGTCGTACGCTTTCAGGTCGGATCAATTGGCATTTTTCATTGCTGCTGGCGTGGCGGCAAAGGTGGGCGCATGAATCACTTCTTCCCCGCCTGGGCAGGCCCCGTTGCCATCCTACTGGCGCTGCAAGTTTTGGACTTGCTATCTACGGTGATAGCCCTGCGAAATCCGTCGCTCAAAGAAGCCAATGGCCCACTGTCGCGGATCATGCAAGCCATCGGCGTGCTGCCTGCAC
>ERZ650308.1433-NODE-1433-length-12347-cov-5.386593_pt1 | contig 12347 bp, 14 predicted proteins | sample MGYA00376244_ERZ650308 | MGnify/ENA primary metagenome ERZ650308 (study PRJEB26733, sample SAMN07839295) | wastewater metagenome | biome: small river; feature: stream; material: water | place: USA: North Carolina | collected 2016-04-26 ...
GAGCACATGACTGTTAATCATGGGGTCCCTGGTTCGAGCCCAGGAGAGGGAGCAAACAGAAAAGTCATCAGAAATGGTGACTTTTTTCGTTTAAAATCCATCCCTATTTCTTCTATTCAAAGATTTTTGTGGTTCGAGCCCAGTAGAGGGTTTTGTGTTTTTTCAACCTTTTTCAACAGGAGTTTTACATATTATATTCGATTTGTGCCAAGAATGTGCCAAGAGGGTATAATTGGTAGTATTACTTTGTGTAATTTGAGGCAAGAAAAAAGGCGACCAATATCATCAGCCACCTTTCTGTAAAACACCAATATATTTTTATTTCATTGGGAGAATAATATCCAAGTTTTCCCAGCTTAATGTCATTCCTTTTTCACTTACGTTATAGACTAATCGTTCATTAAAGGTTTTTGATTTTTTTATTTCAGCAATTGTTCTTAAAACTACTTTTGAGAGTTCAAGCGTTGTAGTACCATCGTGGTTCATCCCCCCTTGACCCGTTTGAGAACTGAAGAGAACAACCCAGCTTGTTTCAGCCGGAACTATGTATATACTATATTTTCCCGCAGCCAATACTTTGTTGTGAATTTTGACATCTTTGTCTAAGTCGATTTGAGTTGCTTGGTTTGCTCCAGCTCTCCAAACCTTGTCAAATGGAACTATATCCCCCCAAATTTTCCTTCCTTTTACGGAAGGACTTGAATAAGTAATTTTGACGCTGGTACCAGATGACAATATACCAATTGCTTCTGCGGCTGGACTTGCCGGTGTTGTTGTTTGTGCATTTAATGACAAAATCGATAAACACATTAGGGTTAAAATCGATGTAAAAATGGTAAGTTTTTTCATTTGAATTATGGGTTAAATTGTTTTATAGAATTAAATTGAATAGGTATCCTGATAGAATTATACAAGCGGTTACTACACTAAAAAAGATGAGTAACATTTTAGTAGTCATTACTTTTTTTAGCAATAAACCTTCCGGTACCGATAAGGCAACAACTGACATCGCAAATGCAATGACTGTTCCCAAAGGAATCCCTTTCTCTACTAATACTTGCATGATGGGTAGTATACCTGCGGTGTTACTGTACATAGGAACACCGATTAACACCGCAATGGGTACAGCAATCGGATTGTCTTTACTAATGTAATGTTCAAAAAAACCAGTTGGCACAAATCCGTGCATAATTCCTCCAATAGCAATACCACCAAGAATATATGGAGCGACTCCTTTTATAATTTCTGTCGCATCACGAAGGATGTTTGGAAGAATTTGAATAAACCCTTGAGTTTCCTCGGTATTTACGTCACTAGATGAAGTTTTATTTTTTAGGATTTCTCTCACCCACTCCGTTAATAGGGGCTCCAATCGAAGTTTACCTAAAATGAATCCTGCGACCATGGACATCAAAATTCCGCTTATTACATAGATAAGCGTTGTTCTTAATCCGAACATTCCAAAGAAAACAGCGACCGTAACACCATCCACTAATGGAGATGAAATTAGGAATGCAAAAGTTACCCCTAAAGGAATACCACCTCTTACAAACCCAATGAAAAGTGGGACAGATGAGCAAGAACAAAATGGGGTTACAGTTCCAAAGAATGACGCCATAAAGTAATCAGCCCCATACCATTTTCGTTTAGATAGAAACGCTCTAACTTTTTCTACAGGGAAAAATGAATTTATTATCCCCATGAAAATGGTAACAATGGCTAATAAAATGAAAATCTTGATGGTATCGAATACAAAGAAATTCAACGAATCTCCCAGTTTGCTCCCTTGGGCAATACCCAACAAATCGTAAACAAACCAATCCGCAAAAACCTGAGTCCAATTAAACATCTCTTTATTCGTTTAAGAAAACTTTGATTTCTGATACATCAGGCACACGGCCCTTTACTTTAGCAACTTCATCAATCATTAAAACGGGTGTTGTCAAAATGTTGTATTTCATCATTTCATCAATATTCTCAATTTTAATCAACTCTACTTCAATACCTAACTGTTTAACAGCTTCATTGACATTGTTGTACATGGCCTTGCATTTAGCACAACCCGGGCCTAACACTTTTACAACTTTCATATTCTTTTTATTTTAAGTTAAAATCCTCTTCTTAACATGTCCGCAAACTCATTCGGCAACGGACTGTTTTCAATTGCTTTTGCAGCGGTATCTACATCATATTCAAATCGAATGAATTCAACAGAAATGGAGTCCTTCTTTTTTTTTGATGAATGTGCTTCCAAAGTAATTATCGCATAACAACCTCTTGGGTCTCCATCTTTAGGTTTCCCCACAGAACCGATATTGATTGCATGGCGTACATCTTGACTCGCTATTGTTTCTGTTGGTAAAACTCGGTGGTAAGGTTTGTGCGTGTGCCCAAAACAAAGGATGTCTGCACCGGCTTGCTCCATAATTCTCCAAAGACTTTTTTCGTCGCGTTCCTCAAACAGGTACTCATTGATTTTGCGAGGACTGCCATGAACTAATAACAACGATATTAATTCCTCATTTAACTTGAAGTCAACCCTGATATGAGCAGGTAGTGTTCGAAGGTAATTACGTTCTTTGGGTTGAACTAAATGATTTGTGTAGGATATGGATATTTTGCCCATATCCTTTTCAGGGTCGGTTTTATAAGCACATCCACATTCATCACTTAACAAACCGATACCTTCATCGTAATTACCAGCGATAGTTGGTATACCTCTTCGTCTTATTTCATTGATGACTTCATTAGGCCAAATATTATATCCAACCAAATCACCCAAACAATAAATTGCATCTACATCCTGTTCATCAATATTCTTTAAACACGCTTCTAATGCGGGTAAATTTGCGTGTATGTCTGAAAATAAAGCAATTCTCATCGTATTATTTTTTATAAAGTTTATCTCTTAACCAAAATGCCACATTGACTAATACAATGAGAGCGGGTACTTCAACTAATGGTCCAATTACACCGGCAAATGCTTGTCCACTATTAATTCCATACACACCAATGGCTACAGCAATGGCCAACTCAAAATTATTACCGGCTGCGGTAAACGCGATAGACGTATTCGTACTATAATCAGCCCCCAATCTTTTTCCTAATAAGAAACTAATGAAAAACATAATCGTGAAATAAATTACTAATGGAATCGCTATGCGAATAACATCCAAAGGAATCTGAACGATTAATTGGCCCTTCAAACTGAACATGACTACAATGGTGAATAGTAGCGCAATTAGAGTAATTGGAGATACCCGTGGGAGAAACTCCTTTGTGAACCATTCTTCACCCTTTATTCGAATTAAGATAAAACGTGAGGCAAAACCTAAGAAGAACGGCAACCCTAAGTAAAGACCTACGCTCTCCGCTATTCCTCCCATCGTTATATCAACCACGGACCCTTTAAATCCAAAATAGGGAGGTAATACGGTAATGAAAAAGTACGCATATACACTGTACAACAACACCTGAAAAATGCTGTTAATGGCCACTAAACCGGCAGCATATTCTCTGTTTCCTTCAGCAAGTTCATTCCATACAATGACCATCGCAATACACCTGGCCAATCCAATCAATATTAACCCAACCATGTATTCAGGGTAATCATGTAGGAATAGTATCGCTAGGCCAAACATCAAAATTGGACCGATAACCCAATTCAACAATAAGGAAACAGACAAGACTTTCGTGTTTTGAAAAACCTCCTGTAATTTATCATAACGCACCTTTGTGAAAGGAGGGTACATCATCAATATCAATCCAATGGCCAATGGAATATTAGTGGTACCGCTTGATAGTGAATTTATCCACAGAGATGAGCCTGGGAAAAAGTTCCCAATACTTACACCAACTATCATGGCCAAGAAAATCCAAAGCGTAAGATACCTATCCAAAAAACTTAATTTCTTGCGTTCATTCGTGGGTAAACAATTCGTTACTGACATATTTAATCAATTAAAATTAATCGTTTTTTTACGATTAATTAGGTTAAAAAAACTCAACAGCATGTTGAGTCTTGAACTCTCAATTGGTTAAAGAAAATACCCAATTGTTCACTAATTTCATTCCAAACCACGGTATTAATACAATAACAAACGGATACACCTTCAATATCTCCTTTGATAAGACCAACTTCTTTTAGCTCTTTTAGGTGTTGCGATACTGTTGATTGACTTAAGGGCAACTCATCAACAATATCCCCGCAAACACACGCTTTTTTTTGAAGTAGAAGATTAAGAATGGCCATCCTAGCGGGGTGCGCCAGAGCCTTGACATATTTTGCCAATCTTATTTCTTGTTCTGAATACGTGATTGTTTTGCTAATTCCCATTATGTATCGTAATATTACGATTGAAATTATTAATATCCAACAACCATTCACAAAATGAAAAAATTATTATTCTCCTTCTTTGCTTTGACAGTCTTTATTACTCCATCCGTAGCGAAGAGCGGAAGCTCTGAATCAACTCCTTTGGCAAACTATATCCAAGCGATTAAGGAAGGAATGAATCTTATTCCCACAGAGAGAAAGTTGGAGATTGAAAAACTGGCTACTTATGTAAAGAACCAAATACAATCGAATCAACCGGTTAATTTAGTATTCATTTGTACGCATAACAGTAGAAGAAGTCAAATGAGCCAAATTTGGGCTAGCGTAGCAATAGAGCAGTTTCAATTAGTAGGTAAAATTAATACGTATTCAGGAGGTACAGAAACTACAGCATTCAATCCTCGAGCAGTTGCCGCCTTAGAGCGAGCGGGTATTAGCATTGATAAACCAACTGGCTCAAATCCTCACTATCAAGTGAAGTATAGTGAAAAACAACCCACTATTGAATGTTTCTCCAAGGTATATACCAACTCATTCAATCCACAAAAGAATTTTGTAGCCGTAATGAATTGTTCCGATGCTGATAAAAATTGTCCAAATGTGGTGGGTGCTTCATTTAGAACGGCCATTAAATACGATGACCCTAAATTATCGGATGGAACACCGGAAGAGCAAAGTACTTACGATACGCGGTGTCGTCAGATTGCCACTGAGATGTTTTATCTGATGTCAAAAATCAAGTAAAATAGTTGATTAAAGTTCTGTTTTGTACCATTTTTAAAAAGTTGTTGACTAAATAGTTCTACTTAAAAGGTTGCAACTTCCGACAGGAGAGGGAGCAAACAAGAAAGTCACTAGAAATAGTGACTTTTTTCGTTTAAAATCAACCCATATTCAACGATTTTTGTGGTTCGAGTCCCATGAGAGGGTTATGTGTTTTTTGGACATATTTCATCAAGTGTTTTACATGCGATTTTCTGTTTGTGCCAAGAATATGCCAAGAGTTGGTTTGGATATTGGAAATCCGACAAGTGTTTTTCTTTTAACTTTGTCTAAATTGGAGGTAGTATTTGACATTCATCACTTTTTCATTCATTGTAAGAAATTGCGCGCTTTATCATTAATTGTGAAATTAGTATAACAGCACTTTATTTGAAGGAAGTATTTAAATTTAGAGCTAATTCATTAAAAATTGAAACAAATTCGTACTTTTATCGTTATAAGAAATATGTTGCAAAAATTTCACATACTGCTCATAATTACATTTCTTGGCTGCCTAACCGTGCCCGTGAAATCCTATGCGTGTGGAGCAAAATCTAAGAAAGCGGAGAAATCCTGCTGTTTAAAGGACTCGTCTGAGAAATCTAATAAAGATAATTGTTGCGGAAAACACAAAATGACCGGACAAAACGAAGGGAACAGTTGTGGAGGGAATTGTGATAATTCTACGTGCAGTTGCCCATCACCTTTCTCCACATTGGTAATACCTGATTTTTTAGTAAAATTTAATATCAATACATTTACAGCTCGCAATTCAGTAAAATCGTTTTATAACCAAACTTACCATTCATCAGGTTTTGGTTACATTTGGACACCCCCCAATATAGGTTAATTTATTACCTTGACAGCCATTGGTCTGTCTTATCGGAAGCAAAGTATTGCTTTAAAAATCAATTGTTTTTTACGTAAAATTATTAAAAAATGAAATCAATAAAATTATTGATGGCAATAACATTATTGCTATCCATCTCGACATGTTTTGCAGAAATTAAAAATGCCAAGGTAGAAACTGTTCACATTTATGGAAATTGTTCTATCTGTAAAAAGACCATCGAATCGGCGGCCAATGTAAAGGATATTGTTCAGGTGGAATGGAATAAGGATACAAAAATGGCCTTCATAACCTATGATGAAAAGAAAACAAATCAGGATGAAATTCTAAAACGAATTGGTTTGGCAGGTTATGATAGCGACAAATTTCTCGCTCCTGACAATGTTTATGCTAAACTTGAAATTTGTTGCCAATATGAACGGACAGGAAAAGTTGTTGCAAAAGTTGAAGAATTAAAAGCTGTAAGTCTTGATGTGGAAGAAAAAGTTGTCATGCCAATTTTAGTAACAAAAACACAAGGAGTGCAACTAAAAGAGGTCTTCGATTCTTATTTTGCAGTCAAAGATGCTTTGGTAAAAACGGATGGTAGCTTGGCAGCCACCAAAGCTGTTTTGCTGTTAAATTCTATAAACGCAGTTAAAATGGAATCATTAACAAAAGAAGAACATGTAGAATGGATGAAAGTGATGAAAGATTTGGTCTTTGATGCTGAACATATTTCGGAAACCAAAGATGCCGGACATCAAAGAGACCACTTTACATCTTTATCTAAAAACATGTATTCGGTGATGAAAGTCTCAAAACAAGAAACACCAACATATTATCAATTTTGTCCAATGGCTAATAAAGGAAAAGGTGCAAATTGGTTGAGTAAGGAGAATATCGTTAAAAACCCCTATTATGGTTCTAAAATGTTGGGATGTGGTAAAACTGTTGAAACAATAAATTAATGAAACTATACATTAAAAACATGGTTTGTAATCGATGTAAAATGGTCGTGAAGTCTGAGCTAGAAAAACTTGGACTTCACCCAATTCACATTGAGTTAGGTGAGGTAGAAATAAAAGAAGAAAATATAGATTCCATAAAATTGGATGTAATCAGTGTCTTCAAGTCTGTTGGGTTTGAATTAATTGATGACAAAAAAGGTAGAACAATTGAACAGGTAAAAAATCTAATTATTGAATTGGTTCATCACAAAAACAATGACTTAAGAGTTAATCTTTCTAATTATTTATCTCAACACTTAAATCACGAATACAAATCTCTGAGTAACCTTTTTTCGGTAGTAGAACAGCAAACCATTGAACAATTCTTTATCAAGCAAAAAATTGAAAAAGTAAAAGAATTGCTCATGTATGATGAATTAACATTGAGCCAAATTGCATACCAATTGAATTACAGTAGTGTTGCGTATCTAAGTAATCAATTTAAAAGGGAAACAGGTTTTACAACGTCCTATTTTAAACAACTTAAATCAAGTAAAAGAACCGGTATTGACAGTGTATAAGAAAGGAAATCTTATATAATTTCTAAAAAATAACGTAACGTCACGATGGTTTTAATTTGGAAAATTTGCGTTTTATATAACTCTATTTAAAAACACAAATATGACACATACATATCAATTAACTGGAATGACTTGCACAAGTTGTGAATCAAAAGTAAAATCATTGTTAGAGAGCGTTGAAAATGTAACTAATGTTGAGGTTTCTAAGGAATACGATTCGGTTACCATTTCAATGGATAGGCACATCAACTTGTCAAATTTCCAGAAAGTATTAGATGCAAAATATACCATTTCTGCAAAACAAAACATTGAATTAGAGGAACAAGCAAAATCGTGGTTTCAAACTTATGCTCCAATTTTGCTGATTTTTCTCTATGTCTCTACTATTACTTTATTGATACAACTGAAAAGCGGACATATTATTTTAATGGAGGCGATGCAGCATTTTATGGCTGGGTTCTTCTTAGTGTTCTCATTTTTCAAATTGTTAAATTTAAAAGGTTTTGCCGAAAGTTATGTCATGTATGATGTGGTAGCAAAAAAATTCTCCTTTTGGGCATATTCATACGCTTTTGTAGAGGTTGGCTTGGGTATTTCTTATCTTTTAAATTACAATCCTTTAGTAACAAATGCCTGCACGTTTGTGGTCATGAGTATAAGTATAATAGGTGTTTTGCAGTCAGTATTTGATAATAAGAAAATACAATGTGCTTGTTTGGGGGCAGTTTTTAATTTGCCAATGAGTACTGTTACAATAATCGAAGATGCATTGATGATTGTAATGAGTGGATATATGATTTTAAATTTATTTTAAACATGAGATTGATACTAATAATTGCCATTTTATTCCTTTTTTCGATAAATATATATGGACAAAATGTAGTCCGTTACGACCTTTACGTGAAAGATACTTTAGTGCATTTTGCCGGCAAAGAAAAACGTGCGATTGCGGTTAATGGTCAAATACCTATGCCAACTTTGACTTTTACCGAAGGAGATACGGCTGAAATACATGTTCATAACCAGCTTAAGGAGGAAACATCGTTACATTGGCACGGGCTATTTTTACCCAATAAAGAAGATGGGGTTCCCAACCTGACACAAATGCCTATTCGGCCAAATACAACTCATATCTATCGTTTTCCCATCATTCAAAATGGTACGCATTGGTATCATTCGCATTCAGGATTACAAGAGCAAATAGGAATGTATGGGAATTTTGTCATGTTAAAAAGACCCAATGACCCCACCTTTAGAAAGGGAATAGATGATTTACCAACACTCCCCATCGTTTTGAGTGAGTGGACCAATCTAAAACCTGAGAACATCCATAGAATGCTCCATAATGCTAATGATTATCCTGCATTGAAAAAGAACTCCGTTCAAAGTTATAGTGAAGCAATTTCTGCAGGTCATTTTAAAACTAAATTGAAAAATGAATGGAAGCGAATGTTGGCTATGGATGTGAGTGATGTCTATTATGAAAAAATATTCATTAATGGTCAACCGAGTTCACAGCTTAAAAGTATCTCAGGATACAAATTAAGAGGTGGTGATAAAGTTAGATTAAGAATTTCAAATGGTGGTGCATCATCATATTTTTGGCTTACCTATGCAGGTGGAAAAATTACTGTGGTTGCGAATGATGGTAATGATGTGGAGCCGGTTGAAGTTGATAGATTAATTATAGCAGTTTCGGAAACCTATGATGTCATTGTTACCATTCCAGCAGATAAGACTTCATATGAATTTTTAGCAACTACGGAAGACCGGACAAATTCCGCATCCATTTATATTGGGAATGGAATAAAACAGTTGAAATCACCTTTACCCCGATTAAAGTATTTTGAAGGGATGAAGATGATGAATGACATGATGAAGATGAATGGCGAACTTGATGATATGGGTATGGCCATGAGTTTAAATCAAATGGATATGAATGTGGTGATGTATCCTGAAATAACTGGCGATGCTAAGCCAAAACAAGATGACAATGACCCCAATCGTTATAATGCCAATGCACTGGGAGATATTGTAACTCTGAATTATGCCATGTTGAAGTCCCCTACTATAACAGCATTGCCCAAGGCAGCTCCCGTAAAAGAATTATACTTTAAACTGTCGGGTAATATGAACCGGTACGTTTGGAGTTTAGACAATAAAGTCGTTTCAGAGTCGGATAAAATACTCATCAAAAAAGGGGAGAATGTGCGAATTGTAATATACAATGGTTCCATGATGCGCCACCCAATGCACCTGCATGGACATGATTTTAGATTACTGAATGGTCAAGGACAAAATGCTCCTTTAAAAAACATAGTTGATATAATGCCGATGGAAACAGACACATTAGAATTTAATGCGAATGTTGAGGGAGATTGGTTTTTTCATTGTCATATTTTATACCACATGATGAGTGGTATGGGGAGGGTATTTAGTTATGAAAATCAGATGCCCAATCCATTGATTCCCAATCCCAAACTTGCGCAGCGGAAACTGTTTGCAGATGACCGTAAATTTCATTTTATGGCTGAGAATGATTTTGCAACAAATGGTAATGATGGAATGGCTATGTTACAAAATACAAGGTGGAGCATTGGCTCTGAATGGCGATTGGGGTATCATGATTTTCATGGATATGAGGTAGAAACACATATTGGTAGATACATCGGTAAAATGCAGTGGTTAATGCCATTTATCGGCTTTGATTGGCGTTATAGAAAGTTTGGAATAGATGAACAGGAAACAAATATATTTGGACAAACCAATAGCAAGGACTTAAGAAGTCTTGTTACGGTCGGTGTAAATTACACGTTGCCGTTACTTATTGTAGGACAAGCTGAAATCTATCAAGATGGAAATATTCGTTTTCAACTTATGAGAGAAGATATGCCAATTACCAAACGACTTAGAATGAGTTTTATGCTTAATACCGATAAGGAATACATGGCCGGTTTTCGTTACATCGTAAACAAAAACATGGGAATTACATCGCATTATGATAGTGATATGGGATTGGGAGCTGGAATTACTTTTTCGTATTAAAAACTTTTAAATTGTATATTGAGAGAATTCAAAATAACAAAATCATGAAAAAAATCATTGTTTTAAACCTCTTGTTGGCATTTCCTATTGGTGTTTTTGCCCAACACCAAAACCATCAACCCCCAGCCGATACCAGTAAAACAGCGGTCAAACCCAAAAGTCCCAAAATGACCGCAATGACAATGGTAGGCACAAATCACGTGCATGTAGATTACGGTTCACCGAGTGTAAGAGGACGGAATATTTGGAATGGTTTAGTTGCCTATAATCAAGTATGGTCATCGGGAGCTCACAAGGCTACATGGATAGATTTTGGCCAGGATGTAATAGTTAAAGGTAAAGTTATTCCAAAAGGTAAATATGGATTTTTTACTATTCCAGGTAAAGAAACGTGGACTTTGATTTTGAGTAAAACATGGGATATGCACTTAGCAGATGATTATAAAGAAGAAAATGACATTATACGAATCAAGGTAAAACCCTTCAAAGGCGACAAATCAGTTGAAGCACTCACTTACCAAGTATTACCCATCAATACTAACGAGGGCAAGATAAAATTGAGCTGGGAGTATTTGAGTGTTGAGTTTCCGTTTAAAAATAAGTAACTGATATTTTTCGTTTTGTCCTAAGAATGTGCCAAGAGTTGGTTATAATCAAAGTGATTTTACCTTTTGAAAGTGAGAAATCATCCTTTAAATTGGAGGAAGTTTAAGACCTCTTCCTATGACGGAAATTAACAACTTATCCCGCAAAGAACTCTACGACCTTGTATGGTCAAAACCAATTTCAACCCTATCAAAGGAACATGATTTAAGCGACCTCGAATTGAGGAAAATCTGTATTGATTACCAAATACCCCTACCAAAGAATGGACATTGGTCTAAGCTAAAGTATTCAAAGCCAGTTAAAATCATTCCTTTCATCGAGGACTTTGATGGTTCTAACATGATTCAGTATGTTCCAAAGATAAAATCTACAAAGGAGTTGGTTAAAAAGTTTAAACCAATTAGAACGGAAGTGCCATTAAAGTTGACAAATCCGTTACCTGAAATATTGGAAGCGGAAGCCGAGTTAAAGCAATATAAGTTTACAAGTTGGTGGCCAATGACTCGTTCATCAGAAGTGTTAAGTATAAAGGTGTCGAACTTCAAGTTGCTCAATAGAGCATTGAGGATAATGGATGTCTTTTTGAAGACCATTACCAAGAGAGCATTTACATATGAAATTGTTCGCGGTTCATTAAAGGTTCAAAAGTATGATATAGTCATGACCATCAACTGCCGAGAGCTTAATAATCGCAAGTTCTTCAAAGACAAGCATGGGAGGAACTCTTCCTCATTAATCCCCAACGGCGTACTTTCAATCAATATAGAGGGAATTCACCCAAAACAGTGGAAAGATGGGAAATTGAAGCTGGAAGAACGTATTGATATAATTGTCCTTCAACTTGATAATTTCTTTATGGGAGAAAAGTTAAGAGAAATCGAAATAAGCCGCTATTGGAGAGAGGTTGAACGACTCGAGAAAGAGAGGCTTGCTCGACAGAAGGTAATTCAAAATGATATTGATGAGTTTAAAAAATTAAAGTCGAATGCTCGCCGGTACCATGAAAGCCAAATGATGCGAGACTATATCAATGCTGCCTCTAAGTATCGAGATGAAATTTGGATTCAATGGGCAAATGATGCGGTTGATTGGTACGACCCAATCATATTAAAACCACATGAAAAACTTGATTATGCCGATAGGTCGTCCTTGGAACTTATGAGGCGGGTTTTGTGATGATACCAACATCTTGATAATCTAATCCCAAGGTGTTAAATCATCAAGTTTTAAAGATACAT
>ERZ650308.1434-NODE-1434-length-12347-cov-4.812968_pt1 | contig 12347 bp, 13 predicted proteins | sample MGYA00376244_ERZ650308 | MGnify/ENA primary metagenome ERZ650308 (study PRJEB26733, sample SAMN07839295) | wastewater metagenome | biome: small river; feature: stream; material: water | place: USA: North Carolina | collected 2016-04-26 ...
CTGATTCAGTAATGCTGTTTGAGCAGTAGTAGCTTTGTCTTTTTGAGACATTGAGTCACCCTTGCGCACAGAGATCTCTTGAACACCACCACGCTCAGCAATCTTTGCTGCTACTTCAGACAGCGCCCATTTCTCAGCAATCGCAACACGCAAAACAGTGTGATATGTCGAGATACGACGACGATCTTTCTCGCCAAAGATGCAACGAATTACTTTGAGACTCAGCGGAGATGTAGCTTTGAACACATAGCCTTTCAAATTGATGAAGTCTTGCAAGCCCAATTTCTTTTCTTTTAACTTGTCGCCCTCAGTCAAGTCGCGGTAGAGCGACAAGCATTCAGTGATCAAGCTGTAGAGCGCTTGGTTGGTTCGTGCGAGTTGCGTATTCTCAAATACTTCACGCATTACTGCGAGGTCTTCAATGCGCTGACGCATTTCGACAGATGCGTTAAGTGAATTTGCAGCAGTTGTGTTGATAGCTGCGGCTGTGTTGTTGATGGCGTTTGTCATAGTAAATACCTTTTCAAATTTGCTTTCAGAGCGTTTAAAAGTTGTGCTCTTCTAGCGATTCATCGACATCAAACTTGGGCTGAATTGCTTTCGTTTTGTCGATGTAATGAATATAGTTTTTTCAACAACCTAATAAGTCTTATAATAAAAACACGTTCTTATATGTTGACAAAATATGGCTACAAAACAGCTTCCATGGGTTCTCAGAGGTAGTGATTACAGTAAGCAAGATTGGCATGTGGTGCCAACTGCAGGATTCCAGCTGATGTTCGAGTTCTTGCGATTAAGTCCAAGTTATGAGTTGGCTCGCAAGCATCGAACTAAGGGACTGAATCAGCGTGAAACGGCATCACTTCCAGCAGACTTTGATCAAGTCTTAAAAACGTATGACTTGCTTGGTGATGTCAGCACGGACTTCTTCCGCTCTTGGTGGCTCAAGCGCGGACTACAAGTCTTTGGTAATCCATACAAGAAACCTCGTGTTCATTGCATTGGTGTTTTGAATGCTGGGAAGTCTGTTGAACTTTCTGATGTCTCAGTACCCATCAACCGCTATCTCAACAATGAAAGAAACGAAGAGGGATTGAATGCTTCGATCTTGCTGTCAGTACCGCTTACGCTCAAACGATCAGACTTGCTAAAGCAAATCTCAAAGCTGATTGCTGATAGCCGCGATATTGAAACAGAAGTCGATAAGAAGCCACAACTGAAATTAGTTAGTAAACGTCTTCGACCTAACGTGCTGTTCAAAGGATTGAGGCTGCTTTGGCTGAGAGCGGCAAGACCAAATTGGGAGTTATGGCGTTTGGGTGCGAAGGCTGAATTGAGTGATAGCTACTCTAATGTGCTTGACCCTAATGCACCCAAGAAGAGCAAAACAATCATCGAAAAAGATGATCGAATCATTATGAGCAAGATTACTTCTCGCTATCTCACCAAGTACGAAGCCATTGCTGAGAACGCAGCTAGAGGGCTTTTCCCAACTGATCGTCCCGTTTTGTCTGTTGGCTATGACTACCCACTGATCGCTAAACGTCTTCAAGCTCGAAGTGTTTTGATCCGCGAGAAAAAAGCGGCAATTAAAAAGCAGCTTATTTAGATCTCTCCCAAGCCTTAGCCATAGACGCAAAGTCAGGATATGCAACGGAATCATCGCCGTCAAAAAAGTACGCCGTTTGTAATTCCCTTAGCAACTTTTCAGAAACAGGTTTGTTTGGATCGATTGGTATGACGGTGTCGAATCCACAGTGTGGACACATTGCAGTTTTCTGATCACCGTCATCGATCCAATCAATTACTTCACTTGATGCAAAGAATTTGGTGCAATCGAAGCAGCAGCATTGTTTAGCTTGAAGAACTTTTTCTTGATTCTTGAAGCTCTGCTTGTGAAGTGCTACAAGTTCTGGTTTGATGGGCATTTGGGATTAGTCTGGAGTGCAAGATGTCCGTTCAAAGGACATCTTGATTACACGTGGTTACTGAATCACGTATACGTTCTCGTCTAAGTAGTCACCATCTTCAACAAATTGATATTTGACGAAGTACTTTCCACTATGGTCGCCGTCATCATTGTGAAACTCCCCGTAGTCTTTTGGTGACGCTACGTGGCAAATATCATCATTGCCGAACACTTCACCTTGAGGTCGCAAAAAACAATAGGCTAGATCTTTAGGGGCAAGTTTCTGCTTGCCCCGTGTAAGTTGCTTTTCTGCATGTGCCGCAAGTTCTGACCAAAACTTGGAACCTTCACTGAAGATGTTGAGACGCTTCAAAGAAAAGTTGTTCTTTTGTCCTGTTGCACTTGCGAAGTCTTTATAGATTTCAACGTAAATTTCTAGGGTTTCGCTGCCGCTTGGGTCTCCAGTCGCAATTACCTCACTCTCATTGTCTGAGGGTATGTATCCAATAGTGAGTGAGTGGTAGTTGTCTTCGTCGGCATGATGCATGTGTTGCTCCCAAATAATTGACCATCAACCGTCGCAAAACAAGACGGTCTGCTCAAGAACGAGCTTACCCCTAATCTTTGTCAAAACTGGATTTGAGAGACTATTGCGAATGAGTTGACTTATGCATAGTTGGTGCAGCGTTCGACCCTCTAAGACGGGGTCAAACAAACTCTCTCAAAAAGTTCGACCCCCAATTCGAGAGTCGAACCAAATCGGGCTTCGAGTTCGATTCCTTTTTCGGTAATCGAACCCAACTAATTTAAACGGGTACTCTTTCAAGACGGTTGCGTACTTTGGTGTCTTGAAATATCGTTCAGTCGTGCTTCAAAAAACACACACCAACTTCGTATAACGATCTAAATACTTTGATTAAATGATAACTTCAGTTTGTAGAAGAGCGTTGAAAATCCGCGTGTCACAGGTTCGATTCCCGTCCAGGCCACCAGATACACCCCGTAGTTTCGCAAGAGGCTACGGGGTTTTTCTTTGTGCGTTTCGTTTTCAGTGTGGCTCTGTGTAGCGCATCACCGCTGCGTGGCGGTGGCAGTTCACCAAGTGGTCATTCACCATGCCAGACGCTTGCATGAAGGCGTAGCAAATGGTGGAGCCGACAAATTTAAAGCCAGCTTTGAGCAGTGCCTTGCTCATGGCATCAGACGCCGCTGTTTTCGCGGGAATCTCTGCCATGGTGCGCCGGTGGTGTTGGATAGGTTTTCCATCGACGAATTGCCACACAAAACGGCTGAAGTCTTGCCCATTTGCCAATAAGGCTAGGTAGGCTTTGGCGTTGCCAATGGTGGCGGCCACTTTCAACCGGTTGCGGATGATGCCCGGGTTCGCCAAGAGTTCTGCCACTTTGGTCGCGTCGTAGCTCGCCACCTTTTCGGGTTCGAAGTGATCAAAGGCGGCGCGGTAGTTGTCGCGCTTTTTCAAGACAGTGGACCAAGACAGACCAGCTTGTGCGCCTTCTAAGTTCAACAACTCAAACAAACGCAAGCTGTCTCTAAGCGGGACACCCCATTCGGTGTCGTGGTACTCACGGTATTGGTCAAAACCTTCACACCAAGGGCAGCGTTCCATGGCGCGTTTATTTGGCTGGGCGGTGCAAGGCGCAGATTTTGTTGCCGTCGGGGTCGCGCAAGTAGGCGAGGTACAGCTTGCCGCCGGGGGTTTCACGGTAGCCGGGTGGGTCTTCGCACGTCACGCCACCGTTGGCCAGACCGGCTGCGTGGAATGCATCGCCTTGTTCTGCCGACTGAACCGCAAAGCCGATGGTGCTGCCGTTGCCATGGGTGGCGGGCTCACCGTTGATGGGCGTGGTGATGCCGAATGTGCCGGTGGGGCTGCGGTAGAAGTAACGGTTGTTGTTGGCAACGCCTGGACCTACGCCCAAGGTGCCCAACACGGCGTCGTAAAACTTCTTGGATGCGTCTAAATCTTTCACACCCACCATGACGTGACTGAACATGCGTTTCTCCTTGTGTGTTCGTGATTGTCAGAGTGGCATTGTGCCCGTGCAGAGGTACGATGCACGCCAAGGAAGATTTGACATGACGAACCCAACATCAGAAGCCCAAGCGCAATGGGACGCAGCGTGCAAAACCATGAAGGAAGAGTTCCAACTCAGCCCGCATGACTTGCCCTCGATCGACACATCCCATGCCTTGTTTTTGCAGTTGGTCGGTACCCGCGTGCTGACCCAAGAGGCTGCCAATGCCTTGATGTACAGCTTGTATTTCGCGGGTTACTTGTCGACGCTGAGTGCGTTCAAACAAGAGTCGCCAGATTTCGAAGTGCCTGCCTACTTGCATGAGCACCCGGTGCTCGAGGCGTCCAACCGTTGGGCGCAGCTCGCCACCGACGGGCACTTGCTGCTGCAGCTGGCGCAGCCCATCATCAAAGATACACACGTGTTGTTGAATCAACTCAACTGATCCCTTGAAAACTCCCCGTATCGCGACCCACCGTTCCAGCGTGCATGGAACGGGTGTGTTTGCCCTGTGCCACATGGCGGCAGGGGAGACAGTCATTGAGTACGTGGGCGAAGTCATTTCCATGGCCGAGGCGCTGCGCCGCCATCCGCATGATCCGAGCGATCCCGAGCACACGTTTTACTTTCACATCGACGATGACCGCGTGATTGACGGTTTGTACGGCGGCAACGATTCACGCTGGATCAACCATTCCTGCCGACCCAACTGCGTGCCCGACGAGGTGGATGGCCGTATCTTCATCAAGACACGCCGCCAGGTATGGTCCGGTGAAGAGCTCACGTTTGATTACGGCTTGGTCAGCGACGAACCCGTGACCGAGGCCCTCAAAGCGAAATACGCCTGTCGCTGTGGCGCTAAAAAATGCCGAGGCACAATGCTGGCTCGCGCCTAGTCGCCACACCTTGCCCCCTGCGCCATGACCACGCCCCGTCTCCCCAACATCCAAGCCACCCCCTCTGCCATGGCGGGCATTGGCCTGTTGATGATGGCCATTGCCTGCTTTGCTTTCATGGACACCTTGACCAAGCAAGTCACGCTGTCTGTGCCTGTGTTGATGGTCATTTGGGCGCGGTACTTGATTCAAGCCGTGGTCACCACCCTCTTTATTCTTCCCAAGACAGGGCGCACGGTGTTGATCACCGAACGACCCTTGATCCAAATGGTTCGTGGTGCTTTGTTGATGCTCACCACCTTGCTGGCCATCGTGAGCTTGCAGTTTTTGCCTGTGGGTGAGTTTTCGGCGATTGTGATGACCTCGCCCTTGCTCGTGACCTTGCTGGCTGCGCGCTTGCTGGGCGAGCATGTCTCGAATTTGCGCATTGTCTTGGTGTGCGGCGGATTCGCGGGCACCTTGATGATTGTGCGTCCCGGCTCAGACGCGTTCAGCTGGGTCATGGTTTTTCCGCTGCTGCTGGTCATCACCAACGCCGCGTTTCAGTTGTTGACTGGCAAGATCGCTCAAACTGAAAAGAGCATGACCACCCATTTCTATTCCGTCTGGACCGGCGCAGTGCTGACCACGCTTTTGTTGTTTTGGGGATGGTCGGCCATCGATGACATGTACCTTTGGTTTGAGATTTTTCTCATCGGTGCCGCCGGCGCGATGGGCCACTTTCTGTTGATCGTTTCGTTTGAAAAATCTCCCACCGCAGCGCTCATGCCCTACATGTATGCGCAAATTGGATTTGCGATGTTCGGTGGTTGGCTGCTGTTTGATCACATCCCCGATCATTGGTCCATGCTGGGCATCGGTCTGATTGCCCTGTGTGGCTTGGCAGGGGGCATCCTCACGTTGGTGGAGAACACGCCCAAGCAGGCCAGCGCCACCGACAGAGCTGACTGAGCGCCTATCGGCGTGTTCGCCAGTACAACCAGCCCGCGATGGACAGGTTCAACAAGTTCCAAAACATGCCGTTCAAAAATGCGGCCTTGTAACTGCCTGTCACGTCAAAGACCCAACCCGACATCCAGCCCCCCAGTGCCATGCCGACCAGCGTGGCCATGATCGCCGCGCCTACACGTGCACCCGCTTCTTGCGGTGCAAAGTGTTCCCGAACAATGATCGCGTAAGACGGCACGATGCCGCCCTGGAACAAACCAAACAGGGCCGAGATCACATACAAGGGCACCAAGCCATCGAAGGGCAAAAACAACACCAAGGCCACGCCTTGCAAGGCCGAGCCCAGCAGCAAGGTGCGTATGCCGCCGATGCGATCGCAAATCACACCCGAGACCAAGCGGCTCACGATGCCGCAAGCCAACATCAGCGACAACATTTCAGCGCCGCGTGCAGCGCCAAAGCCCAAGTCGGTGCAATACGCCACGATGTGGACCTGGGGCATGGACATCGCCACACAGCAGGCCACCGCCGCGGCGCACACCAGCGTTTGGGCGTAAGCGGGTGAAAGACCAAAGGGGCGGTCGCGGTTGACCACCTGTGTGTTGGTGTGGCTTGCTTGTTCTGTGATCACCAAGGGTGGGCGCTGGCGCATGCGCAAGGACAGCACAAACATGCCAACGCCGCAGACGATGCCCATCCACACATAGGTCTGTCGCCAGCCGATGGTTTCGATGCCGTGTTGCACGATGGGTGGCCACAGCGTGCCCGCAATGTAATTACCACTGGCACACACGGCCACGGCAATGCCGCGGCGGCGGTTCCACCACAAGGCGGTGTCCGCCATCAGCGGCGCAAAAGTGGATGAACTGCCCAGCAGCCCCAGCAGCGCATGCGCAAACCCAAAAGCCCAAATGCTGCCTGACAAACCGGCCCAGACAAAACCGCCACACACCGCCAGAGCGCCCACCCACAGCACGGGCGTCAGGCCATGACGGTCGGCCATGCGACCTGTCCACAAGCCCCCAATGCCCAGGCAAATCATGATCAAGGTGTAGGGCAGCGAGGCATCGGCTCGGCCCACGCCGAACTCAGTCTGAACCGTGGGCAGCACCACCGACACCACATACATGCTGCTGTTGCCCAGCACCACCAGCCCTAAGGTGGTGAGCAAACGCCAGGCGGCCTGGCGGGAGTCGATGAGGGACGGATCGGCGGGGAGGCTGGTGTGCATGTGTGGAATCTAAACGAGCATCCCTTGGGGGGGATGTCTTGCAAGTTACTGCAAACAGCTTGCATAGTCGGCATCGGCAAGATATCGCATGACACATGAACCTGTCATGATTCATAAAATATAGAGTCATATAGTTTCACAACTATTCAGGAGTCGGTGATGTCTGTTTTCTTAAAGTTCTCTCTCATAGCCTTGAGTTTGGGGGCCGCCGTCGGGGCGACGCAAGCGGCTGATTTGGTGCGTGTGCCTGGTGAACGTGCTGCAAAACCGTTTGCCCAGTCTGTGCCTATCCCAGGGCGCTACATCGTGGTGTACAAAAAATCGGTCGAAGACGCGGACAGTGAAACTGAAAAGCACGTTCCCAAGGGCAGCAAAAAACTGCACCATGTGTTCAAAGATTCGCTCAAAGGCTTCACCGCAGACTTGACGGATGCCGAAGTTCGAAACATTCGTGCGCATCCCAACGTCGAGTTGGTCGAACAAGACCAAACGATATCGATTCAAGAAACAGCACTGGCACGTTCTGAAAACCAAGCCACCTGGGGCATCGATCGCATCGATCAGGTCACACGTCCCTTGGACACCGTCTACCACTACAACTACACCGGTGCTGGCGTGAACGCCTTCATCATCGACACGGGCATTCGCACCGATCACGTGGAGTTTGTGGGCCGCATCAAGCCGGGTTACAACGTGGCCGCCGATGCCACCGGCGTGATCAATGCCACCAACGTCAGCGATTGCAACGGCCACGGCACGCACGTGTCGGGCACGGTGGCTGGCACAGTGTTGGGTGTGGCCAAAGGCGCATCGATTGTTCCGGTGCGCGTGTTGGACTGCAACGGCTCGGGCACCACCAGTGGCGTCATCGCGGGGGTGAACTGGGTGGCGGCTAGCACCTTGCGTCCCGCGGTGGCCAATTTGTCTTTGGGCGGCGGTTATTCGTCAGCATTGAACGCCGCCGTGGCAGGCGCTGTGAGCAAAGGCGTGACCATGGTGGTCGCGGCAGGTAACAGCAACGTAGACGCCTGCACCTCGTCCCCTGCGAGCGAGCCAACGGCCATCACCGTGGGCGCCACCGACAGCAACGATGTGCGTGCCAGCTATTCAAACTATGGCACCTGCTTGGATTTGTTTGCCCCCGGCTCCAGCATCACCTCGGCTTGGTACACCGCGTCGAATGCCGCAGCTATTTTGTCGGGCACTTCCATGGCGGCCCCACACGTGACGGGCACTGCGGTTTTGGCCTTGGCGGCCAATCCGAACGCCACGCCCACAGACGTTGCAAGCTTTCTCAAAACCAAGGGCAGCATGAACCAAGTGACATCTGCTGGCACGGGTTCTCCGAACGTCTTGGTGTACGCCTTAGCGGGTGCGCCCGGTGCCGTGACCCAGCAAGTGGTGGCGGTGAAGTCGTTGGTGTCTGGTTCTAGCAAAACAGGCAAGAGCTGGACGGCTGGCGCTACCGTCGCGATTCGCGATGTCAGCACTGGCGCAGCGGTGCCCAATGCCACGGTCAGCGGCACCTTCAACCCTGGTGGCGCTAAAACATGTGTGACGGGTAGTACTGGCAGCTGTAAGTTGGTCAGTTCGAGCTTGTCGACGACCACCTTGTCATCGACCTTGAGCGTGACGGGTGTGACAGGCCTCAACATGACGTATGACGCCACCCAAAACGCGGCGACACAAATCATTTTGAACCGCCCTTGAGCGCATTCGCAGCCCTTGGGCTGAAAAAAAAGGCGATCCATGGATCGCCTTTTTTCATGTGTGGACACACCAGGTGTCCGTTGCGCGCTTGGGTTTATTTCACGGTTGCGACTTCGTGTGCCGCCATCAACTCCAGTGACTTCACCAACGCCGAGTGGTCGAGTTGGTCCCAGCCCTGCGCGGCACACACCTGCATCAGCTGTGCTGCCGAAGCGGTCTGTGGCAGCGCCACGCCCATGGACTTGGCACCGCTGAGCGCGAGCCCCAAATCTTTTTGATGCAAGGCAATGCGAAAACCTGGGTTGAACGTGCGTTTGATCATGCGCTCGCCATGCACTTCCAAAATGCGGCTAGACGCAAAACCACCCATCAAGGCGGCGCGTACTTTGGCTGGATCGGCACCGGCTTTGCTGGCGAACAACAAGGCTTCGCCCACCGCCGCGATGTTGAGTGCGACGATGATTTGGTTGGCCACCTTGGTGGTTTGGCCATCGCCATTGCCGCCCACATGGGTGATGTTTTTGCCCATCAACTCGAACAGCGGTTTGACACGTTCAAACGTGGCGTCAGCGCCGCCGACCATGATGGTCAAGCTGGCAGCCTTGGCACCCACCTCACCGCCCGACACGGGGGCGTCCAGGTACTCCGCACCTTTTGCGTTGACTTTTTCAGCAAATGCTTTGGTCTCGATGGGAGAGATCGAGCTCATGTCGACCACCACTTTGCCAGCGCTCAGGCCTTCAGCCACGCCGTCTTTGCCAAACAACACGGCCTCCACATCGGGCGTGTCGGGGAGCATCAAAAAGATGATGTCTGCTGCGCGCGCCACGTCTGCATTGGTGGCGCACACCGTGGCGCCTGCGAGTTCGGCGGGTACTTTGCTGCGCGTGCGAACAAACAGCTCGTGCTTGGCGGCTAACAGATGCTGTGCCATGGGTGAGCCCATGATGCCTAAGCCGATGAATCCGATTTTCATATGTTTCCTTTGAAGTGAGTCATTCAGTGAGTGAGTTTGCCGAAATCCATCAGTCCGCGGTGATGCCGCGGGTTTTGATCACGGCGGTGTAACGTTTGCGATCGGTGTCAATGAGTTTGCTGAAATCAGCAGGTGATGTGGCTTTGGGAATGCCGCCTAAATCGATCAAACGATTCTTGACCTCCGGCAACTCCACAACGTCTCGGATGTCTGCAGAAATTTTTTCAACCAAGGCTGTTGGCGTTCCTGCTGGTGCCAGCAAACCAATCCAGCTGATGGCGTTGAATCCAGGAATACTGCCTTCTGCCAGCGTGGGCACATCGGGCAAGGCACTCACGCGCTGCTCGCTGGTGACCGCAAGGGCGCGCAATTTACCAGCCTTGATGTGTCCACTGGCCTCTAGCACGGTCATGAATGAAAGCTGAACGTTGCCCGCCAACAAGTCGGTGATGGCCGGTCCACCGCCTCGGTAGGGCACGTGAACGATGAAGGTGCCCGTGGCGTCTTTGAACAATTCAGCAGCAAGGTGTGGCCCACCACCGGCACCCGAACTGCTGTAGTTCAATTTACCGGGTTGGCTTTTTGCAAGCGCGATAAATTCTTTGTCAGACTTTGCCGCAACCGATGGGTTGATCATCATCGCCAAGGGCAGTTCTGCCACGAGCGACAGAGGTGCAAACGCTTTGTCGGGGTCGTAAGGTAGTTTTTTGTACAACGCTGGATTGATGGCTTGTGTGCCCACATTGCCCATCAACAGGGTGTAGCCATCTGGTTTGGCTTTCGCCACAAAATCAGCGCCGACTTGTCCCGCCGCACCACCTTTGTTGTCAATGGTGACAGGCTGTCCCCACTTCACGCTGAGTTTTTGCCCAACGATGCGGGCCCCTGTATCGGTACCGCCCCCAGGCGGAAACGGCACCACGATGGTGACGGGTTTGTCTGGCCAAGCCCAAGCGGACGTGATCGACAACGCACACAAAGCCACAGCAATGAAGGTAAGTGAATGCTTTGTCATGAGCTGATCCGTGTTCTGTTAACGCACCATGCACGGGCGTTTGTGGTCAAACTTCCAACCCGGAATCAGGTACTGCATGGCCGTGGCGTCGTCACGCGAGCCCAAGCCGTGTTGCAAGTACAACTGATGCGCAGCTTCGACTTTGGCCATGTCCAAAGCAATGCCCAAACCTGGTTTTTGCGGCACTTGCACATGGCCATCCACGATCTGCAAGGGCTCTTGGGTGAGGCCTTGGCCGTCTTGCCAAATCCAATGGGTGTCGATGGCCGTGACTTTGCCCGGCGCCGCAGCAGCGACATGGGTGAACATGGCCAATGACACATCGAAGTGGTTGTTGGAGTGCGAACCCCACGTCAGACCCCAGTCGCGGCAGGTTTGCGCCACGCGCACCGAGCCCGCCATGGTCCAGAAATGCGGATCGGCCAACGGAATGTCGACGCTTTGCAGCGACAGTGAATGCACCATCTGGCGCCAATCGGTGGCGACCATGTTGGTGGCGGTCGGCAAGCCTGTTTCGCGTCGGAACTCGGCCATCACTTCGCGACCGCTGAAACCTTCTTCGGCGCCACATGGATCTTCGGCATAAGCCACCACGCCACGCATGTCACGCATCAAGCGAATGGCATCTTTGAGCAACCAGCCGCCGTTGGGGTCTAAGGTGACACGGGCTTGTGGGAAGCGGGCGTGCAAGGCACGAACGGCTTCAATTTCAGCCTCGCCTGCCAAGACACCGCCTTTGAGTTTGAAATCGTTGAACCCGTATTTTTCGCGCGCCGCTTCGGCCAAACGCACCACCGATTCGGGGGTCATGGCTTTTTCGTTGCGCAAGCGGAACCACGCATTGTCGGCATCGGCCTCTTGACGATACGGCAAATCGGTTTGCGTGCGATCGCCAATGAAGAACAGGTAACCCAGCATCTCCACCGAACTGCGTTGTTGACCCTCGCCCAAAAGCGCAGCCACGGGCACATTCAAGTGTTGACCCAGCAAATCCAGCAAGGCCGACTCCACCGCCGTGATGGCATGGATGGTGGTGCGCAAGTCAAAGGTTTGCAAGCCACGTCCACCGACATCGCGGTCGGCAAAGCGGGTGCGCATGGCATTGAGCACCGCTTGCACATTGCCAATGCTTTGTCCCACCACCAACTCGGTCGCCTCTTCCAGCGTGGCGCGAATTTTTTCACCGCCTGGCACTTCGCCGATGCCTGTGCGGCCCGCGTTGTCCGTCAGGATGAGAATGTTGCGGGTAAAAAATGCGCCATGTGCGCCTGAGAGGTTGAGCAACATGCTGTCATGCCCCGCGACAGGGATGACACGCAGTTGGGTGATGACAGGGGCTTGCGTCACAGTGGTATTGGCCATAAATCGTTCAGTCTGCTTTGATGTTGCGGGTTTCAATCAGCTTCTTCCAACGCGCAAACTCTGCCGCTTGAAATGCCGTGAATTGCTCAGGCGTGTTGGCCACAATCTCGAACCCAAGCTCCAACAGTTTGGGTTTGACTTGCGGGTCGTTCAAGCCCGCCACGATGGCTGCGTGCAGCTTGGCTTTGATGTCCGCAGGCAAACCTTTAGGCGCTGCAATGGCTTGCCATGAATACACATTGGCTTCTTTGATGCCCAGCTCTT
>ERZ650308.1435-NODE-1435-length-12347-cov-4.358119_pt1 | contig 12347 bp, 7 predicted proteins | sample MGYA00376244_ERZ650308 | MGnify/ENA primary metagenome ERZ650308 (study PRJEB26733, sample SAMN07839295) | wastewater metagenome | biome: small river; feature: stream; material: water | place: USA: North Carolina | collected 2016-04-26 ...
GTGAATGGTACAACTTTAACAACGGATCGTTTTGGAAATGCCAATGGTGCGTATGGTTTTAATGGCTCTAATTGGATTGAAATAGCAAATGCAAATACGTTGAATCTTTCAAATGGTACCCTTTCATTGTGGTTCCAATCAAATGATTCTGGATTACAAACGTTGTTGGCTAAAAATGTGTACGGTACTGCGCAAAATGAAAATTACGAAATTCAGTTTTCATCAACCAATACCATTGATTTCTTAGTGAAATATAACTCAAATTGCACACCAGCTTTGGGTTGGAATATAGTTTCAACACCAAATAATTATGTTGATGCTTCTTTTCATCATTTGGTATGTGTGATAGATACCAACCTAACTAAAATATTTGTTGATGGTGTATTGAAAAACACCTTGGCCACTCCAAATGCATCGGCTGATATTTGTTTGAATAGTCCTTTGTTTTTTGGAAGAGATTATGCAGTGAATCAATTGTATAATTTTAAAGGCAAGTTGGATGATATTGCTATCTACAACCGTGCGCTTTCTCCTATAGAAATTGCTCAACTTTACAACAACAATCTAACCGCTTACTCTTGGTCAACAGGTGAAACCACAGCAACCATCAACCCAAGTCCAACAGCAACCACAACCTACTGGTGTGATGTAACGGTAAACGGAGTAACGTGTAGAAAAGAGGTTACTATTAATGTAAACTCAACTACACCAGCACCTACAGGTAACACTACCCAAGTATTCTGTGTAACTCCGGTTCCAACGGTTGCTAGTTTAACTGCTACCGGAACCGCTATCCAATGGTATGATGTAGCAACAGGTGGTTCGCCGTTAGCAAGTACAACTGCTTTAGTAGACGGTACAACGTATTATGCTTCTCAAACAGTAACGGCTTGCGAAAGCCCAACGCGTTTGGCCGTAACGGTTGATTTCAACGACCCACAGATTACAGCTTCTGCAACTACGGTTTGTATTGGAACGCCGGTTACCTTAACAGCCAGCACAACAGCTGTACCGGCAATTAGTAACTGTACGCTTCCAACCAATCTACAAAATGGGTTGGTAGGGTATTGGCCTTTCTGTGGTAATGCAAATGATGTTTCTTTAAATGGGCATGACGGAGTTGTTAATGGTGCTACATTGACCTCTGATCGTTTTGGGAATACAAATAGTGCATATGTTTTTGATGGCAATGATAATATTACTACAAATGTGAATAGAGGAAATCTAGGTAATTCAATGTCAATAAGTGTTTTTTATAAATATACAGGATTAATTAATGTAGCACATTCAGCAATTATTGGAAGTAAAAATACTACTTCGACAGATTTTTTTATTGGAAAAAATAATTTCTCAACTAATATTGGTGTGCAAGACGGAAACTATGAAGATCAGTTTGTTGTCAATAGTAATGCATTTGATGGAAATTGGCATAATATTATTTATACTTTCAATAATAATATCGGAACAATTTATTTGGATGGTGTATTAAAAAATTCAGGGCCATTTACTAAATGTAAAAACTCTGATTTAATTATTATTGGAAATGAGTTTGAAAGTACTGGTTATACATTTTATGGGGCAATAGATGATGTAGTTTTTTGGAATAGATTGTTAACTCCCCAAGAAATAACACAAATGTATAATGTGGGCCAAACCACCTACCTATGGTCTACCGGCGAAACTACACCAAGTATTAATCCAACACCAGCCACCACTACAACTTATTGGTGTGATGTAACGGTTAACGGAGTAACGTGTAGAAAAGAGATTACAATCAATGTAACACCTAATACCGTTCCAACGTTTACACAAGTAGCAGATATTTGCTCTGGTGCAACCTTAGGTGCTTTGCCAACCACATCAACCAATGGGGTTACAGGAACTTGGTCGCCAATATTGGATAATACAGCAACCACAACGTATACCTTCACACCAGATGCTGGACTGTGTGCTACTACGGCAACTATGACGATAAATGTTAATCCGAATATAGTACCTACGTTTACTCAAGTAACAGATATTTGCTCAGGTGCTGCGTTAGTTGCTTTGCCGACTACCTCTAATAACGGTATCACAGGAACTTGGTCACCAGCAATAAATAATGGTGCAACAACTGAATATACGTTTATCCCAACTGTTGGAATTTGTGCCACAACGACCACGATGACCATTACGGTAAATCCAAATATTGCGCCTACTTTTACACAAGTAGCGGCAATTTGTGCAGGTGCTACGTTATCGCCATTGCCTACCACATCTAATAATGGAATTACGGGAACTTGGTCGCCAGCACTTAATAACATGGCTTCGACGACCTATACATTTACACCAACGCTTGGTCTTTGTGCTATCACGGCTACCATGACCATCAACGTGCTACCAAATGTTGTTCCAACATTTACACAAGTAGCTGAGATTTGTGCTGGTGCTACCTTGGCTGCATTGCCAACCACATCAACTAATGGTGTTACAGGAACTTGGTCGCCAGCAATAAACAACATGGGTACAACTACTTATACGTTTAATCCAACCGCTGGCCAATGTGCTTCAACCACTACAATGACAATTACCGTTAATCCGAATATCACACCTGTCTTTACTCAGGTACCCGCTATATGTTCTGGAGATATGTTGGCGCCATTGCCAACCACATCAAATAATGGAATTACAGGAACATGGTCTCCTTCGTTAATCAATACGATGACCCTTACCTATACGTTTACACCAACAGCAGGTCTTTGTGCTACTACGACAACAATGACCATTACGGTAAATCGTAAAATAACACCATTGTTTAGTCAAATGAGTGCGGTTTGTGCAGGAACAACTATGACTGATCTTCCAACTACTTCATTAAATGGAGTTATAGGAACTTGGTCACCGGCATTAAATAATATGGCAACGACTACCTATACTTTTACACCGGCTGTTGGTCAATGTGCCTTTACCAAAACGATGACTGTGGTGGTAAATCCAATACCTGCGACACCAAGTGGTGCAACGGATCAAAATTTCTGTCAAAGTGATGCTCCAAAAGTCAATGATATTTTGGTGAATGGAACGAATGTGGTTTGGTTTTCGTCCGCTACCACAAATTTCCAATTGTCAGGGTTTACCAATTTAATTGATGGAAGCACCTATTATGCAGGTTCATATAATCCAATAACTGGATGTCAAAGTACAAGCAGATTAGCTGTAACGGTTCACATAACCACTATAGAAGCACCTGTGGTTGAGGCGCAAATTAAACTTTGTGAAGAAGATGATCCAACTATAGCTTCTCTTATTTCTAATGGATCTACGCTTATATATTATGATGCGCCGATAAATGGAAATGCGTTGGCTACTACGTATGAATTGGATAACGGCATGGTAATTTACGCCGCACAGTTTGATACCCAAACAGGTTGTGAAAGTGTCGAACGTTCACCAATCCAAATTGAAATTAATAATTGCAAGTTGGTAATTTATAATCTGATTACCATTGACGGAAATCAAGCAAACGATCGATTTAGAATAGAAAATATTGAAAATTACCCAACAAATTCTGTTCAAATATTTAACAGAAATGGCCAATTAATATGGAAAACAGATCAATATGATAATGTAACCAATGCCTTTATCGGTAAAGCTACAGAAGGGTTTGTTTTGAAAGGAGATGAATATTTACCTACTGGAACGTATTTCTATGTAATCAGTTATTATGATGACTTCAAAGGTGAAACAAAACAAGTTAAAGGATTTATTCAAATTGATAATAAAAAATAATTATGAGAATAAAAATTATATCTACAGTATCGTTATTATTTGGATTGATAAATGGTTTAGTAGCGCAATCAGATGTTAAGTTGTCGAATTATTTATTGAATCCATTGATTTATAATCCTGCCTATGCAGGTAGTTACCAAGGTTTGACAGTGACCTCAATTTATTCTTCTCAATGGGTAGGTTTTGAGGGTGCACCACAAACAATATTTTTGTCAGGACATAAAAAAATAGATGACATGGTCGGATTGGGAGTTGATGTTATGAATGATAGAATAGGAGCCACCAATGAAAGTAAGATCATAGGGAACTATGCCTATCATGTGAATTTAGATGATGAATGGAAATTATCAATGGGATTAAAAGCTGGTTTGTCTTCTTATACCATTGACTATGGATTATTATCTATTTATAACCCTAGTGAATTCAATGATGTCAATGAAAAGATAACGACGCTTACTCCCGTTTTTGGTGCCGGTTTTTATTTACACAAGGATGGTTTTTTTGCTGGAGTATCCATTCCCAATATGGTTCCGTATAAAAAAATTGATTCATATAGATACAAACAAGTCAATGCTGCACTTAGTTACTATGTTACCTCGGGGTATAAATTTGAAATGGACAGAGGGTTTGTTATTGAACCTACTATTTTAACCAGATTGACTTTAGGATCTCCTGTAAGTATTATTCCAGCTCTGAATTTTAATTGGAACAATGATTTTTATGCTAGTGTTAATTATGAAAGTAATGCTTCTATAGGAGCCTTTTTAGGATGTAGAGTTGCGGAAAGTTTTACGTTAGGATATGCTTTTGATTCGAGTACCAACCGATTTAATAATTACAATGGTGGAATCCATACGTTGTTTTTGAATTTTAAACTCGATAATTGGTGGTCAGGTGATGTACACAGTACATTTACTTTTTAACTCTTGATCATACTTATACTATTCGACTTTAACCAATAAAATAAAAAAAAGTGGACAATTCTCGAAAAAAATCGAGTTGTCCACTCTAGTGGAGTCGCCGAGAATCGAACTCGGGTCCAAACAAGCAATCAAGTAGCTTTCTACACGTTTATTTTCTGTTTGATTTTTCGTAGCAATGCTCGACCAGAAACAGCCACATCGCCCTTAGTCTTTTTAATTTTCGTAATAGCGTAAAGACATAACTATTCTTAGGTTTATTTTTACGATTTACCTAGGCCGACCGCCACAAACCAAAGCTTTCGAGGTAAATCCTGCTTTCCTACCTGGTAGGACGAGGCTTTATCTTACTATAATTCAGATTAAGCAGCAAGAGCGTAGTTTCCTTCGCCGTTTATATGTTTTGAAAATTGATATTTACGAGCCAAAATTCAATGCTCGACGTGCTTACTAGTCAATTCCACTTGCTGTCAAAACCAGTCGACCCCATGTATCTATTTCATTACGAAGCGTATTTAATAAAAAAAGATTTTATCAACTTGTAACGAACCGCAAATATACGGATAGTATTCTTTTTTTTACGATATTTGTCCATATCAATTGATTTATAAAATTAAAAATATGGGAATGAATAAGAATACTGTCCTTGGGTGGGCTACTTTTATTATGATAATGATGGGATTACTTTTAATCGGCTTAGGCGCTTTTAGATATGATGATATTGCCGGCTGGGGTTTTGCTGCAGTAGGTATCGGGTTTTTAGCCAATGCTTGGGTTTTCAATGCATTGAAAGGGAGGGTTTAATTTAATTTTGATACAATGAAAAAAGTAGTTTGGGCATTGATGTTGCTATCTGTAGGAAGTTTTGCGCAAAAAAAAGAGCCACCTTTTACCGCTCAAAATAAAAAAGTTTCGGTATTTATTTCAGATGAAAAAACAACTGATAGATTGGCTCAAAAAGAATCGGTTACATTTACTAAAGCCGGACAACCTTTTGAAAATCAGGTGTGTATTTTTGTGGATCCGAATAAAAAATTCCAAACGTTTCTGGGAATTGGTGGCGCTATAACCGATGCCAGCGCAGAAGTTTTTGCATTACTTTCTAAAGACAAACAAGAACAACTCTTGCAGTCGTATTACAGTGCTGATAATGGAATTGGCTATACCCTTGCAAGAACTAATATTCACAGTTGTGATTTCTCGAGCGGAAGTTATACTTATGTAAACGAGGGCGATGGAGCACTCACATCATTTTCTATCGCACATGATTTAAAATACCGTATTCCATTGATCAAAAGAGCGACAGCTATAGCTGATAAAATGACGTTGTATGCTTCTCCTTGGAGTCCACCTGCATTTATGAAAACAACCAATGATATTTTACATGGCGGTAAATTGTTACCTCAGTACAACCAATCTTGGGCCAATTATTTTACGAAATTCATCAAAGCCTATGAAAAAGAAGGAGTTCCGGTTTGGGGAATTTCTATTCAAAATGAACCAATGGCTACCCAAACATGGGAATCATGTATCTATACTGCCGAAGAAGAACGTGATTTTCTTAAAAACTTTCTTGGACCAACGATGGAAAAAGAAGGGTTAGGAAGCAAAAAAATCATCGTTTGGGATCATAACCGTGACCTAATGAATTACCGTGCAAATGTTATTTTTGATGATCCAGCAGCTTCAAAATATGCATGGGGAATGGGATTTCATTGGTATGAAACTTGGGCTGGTGGACAGCCGATGTTTGAAAATGTAAAAAAGGTACAAGATGCTTATCCAGACAAGAATTTAATTTTTACCGAAGGGTGTTCCGAATCTTTCAATCCAGAACGGTACCAAGTTTGGTCTAATGGCGAAAAATACGGGCGTTCTATGATTCATGATTTCAATAACGGAACCGTTGCTTGGACCGATTGGAATATATTGTTGGATGAAAAAGGAGGACCAAATCATGTGGGTAACTTTTGTTTTGCTCCTGTACATGCCATTACGGCTACCAACGAATTGATTTATACACCGGCGTATTATTTTATCGGCCATTTTTCAAAATTCATCAAACCAAATGCAAAACGAATCAGCAGTGTTGCCAGTAGAAGTCAGTTGTTGACCACTTCGTTTATCAATCCGGATGGAACTGTTGCAACGGTTGTAATGAACCAAAGTGAAAGTACCATCAATTATTTATTGTATGTAGGTGATCAAGCTACGCAACTTGTAATTCCAGCTCACGCTATACAAACACTGGTTTATTAAATTATTTCAAATAAAAAAACCTTACTTGAGTAAAAATGATACTTAAGTAAGGTTTTTTGTTGTTTAATAAGTTCTAGGAACGGTTCTTTACAGTATTAAATTTGCTTAATACGACCAATGCCCCAGTAATCAAAACAATGTTTTTGATGATGTATTGTCCTACTAAGGTTGGAACAACTGGGAATAAATCAAAGCAAGTTTTCTTCAAAATGAAAACAGGAAAGAACGTTACCATCATGTGCATAAGAAGTAAAAGGATGGTAAAAGGGATTAATTTTTTTATGAGTAATCCCAAACCTATGAGTACCTCGCAAATTCCTAAAATGGGGATAAAAAACTCCGGTTTCCACCAAAAAACGGTTTCAGTTACCAAAACTTCTGCAGGACTAGTACCTATTATTTTTAAGCCACCAAACCAAATGTAAACGATAGCAAGTGCAATACGAAGCATGCAAATACTATGACCGTTAATGTAATTGATGAATGTAATATAAGCTGTGTTGTTTTGTAGTAGTTTCATGATGTCGTAAATAAAGGATTAATTTCCAGCTCCGTCACTTAACGCTCTATTGACCGCAAAGTTGGCAACCGTTTCTCCTAAAATCAATCCTTTTTCACAATCACTTCTATAGTGAATAGCACCAAATAATCGAGAATTAGAAGCGTCTTTCGCCATAGCATTGAATTCGGCAGTTTTTTCTGGAACGAAATGACTCAATACTTTTGCGGCGGCACCACTAAAAGTAGAATGACCAGATACATAAGCTGGAAAATTAGGTATTCCAGTCAACGTTTTGATCGAGGGATCCATTTGTGATGGTCGTGGGTTGAAATAAAAATACTTGGCATCCCAACAACTGATAGCAGCATCCATCAAGGCAATATTCAAATAAGCCATGTTTCTTGCCCATCGTACTTCACTGTAATTTTTATTTACAAAGGCTTGAATAGCTATTGCATTCCAATGACCAGGTGGGGTGTAAGTTCCAACACCATCTGCCCAATAGGTAACAATTTTCATATTTTCTCTTGAAGCATGTTCACTGTAATATTTTACTTCGGCAAGTTCCGTCTGAAATTGCGTAGAATGAGTTGATGGAGGGGGAACAGGTCTGCTTGCAATTACATTTGCCGGAGTCATTAAAAAAGATTTTACGTTTCCAAATAAAGGTAACATTGGAGGTCTAGCAGGTAAATCAAGTGATTTCCATGGAGTTTCTCCTGCATTGATGGCATTTGTTTCTAATTGTGTCCAAAGAGCTTGGTTTCCTCCCGCAACTCCAGCACCATCCGTACTTGCACGGGTTGTGAATTTTGCAGCTACTTTTTTTCCTAATGCAACTCCCGCGTCAATATCACTTCGAACGTTAGCACCACACAAAATTCTGTATAGTTTGTGCTCTTCTGCTTTCTGTTGAATGAATGCAATTTCTGTCGGAAATAATAATTTCAAAATATCTACCGTTACACCTACTATAGCTCCATCCTCTGAAGGATAGGAAGGCAATGGACTTTTCGGAACCATTACTTGCAAATTAGTATCTACATTAAAAGGTGCGGTTCGGTTGTATTGTTGTTTGTAATAATGGGTAGCTACCAAAGCGTCATATTGCGCTGCACTTACATAAGCATAAGCGCGTGCTGCATACGGCGGATTTGAAAAAGGGAATTCTGGATTTGCAAACGGATTTGCTGCACTTGGAGCAGGATAAGTCCCGTCTGGGTTTTGATAAGGTGGGCGGTTATGCCTAGCTACTAAGGTTTGCATGATTTCATTCCATCTTAAAACTCCTCCAGCGCTCCAATATTTGATGATTCTTCGGTGTTCATCTGTTAAATTTCCTTGGTAACTTTTGATTTCATTTATTTCCGATTTATAGGCATTAGATGTTGTTGCCGTGGGTAAATCTACAGTAAATTCGTTTGCAGAAGTTAATAGGATAGGAGTCCAATTTCCTGCATTGGCATCATAATCAATAGGTGCCAGTTGAGGATAATTTTCACTAACATCTTCTAATTCATATTGGCAAGAAATTCCAATGAGTAGGAGTGATAAAAAACTAATTTTTTTAACTGTATTGCGTATATTATTTTTCATTTTCAGATGAGTTTTGAGTTGATTCTTCTTTTTTTGTAGTATCTAGTACATAAAAAAGACCTCCGTAAATTGTGTTAGATTGTCCAATATTTCGCCCGTTTATCACATGACTGTATCCACCAACAAGTGAAAGAGCAGGATAGCTTTTGAACGTATACTTATTATGGGTACCTACCATAGAACCGTTCATGGTATTGCTTGGAAACGGCATGTTGTTTAATGTCATGTCAAATCCACCTTTTTGCGTAATAGTAGAATCGTAAATAAGTTCAGAAATTAATTGATGAGATCGGTATCCCATTCTGAAATTATAATTGATCTGATTTGGCATATCCACTATGTTGGAATAATTCATTTGATTCGTATAATACACTTCACGATCAATTTTAATATTCGCTCTATGGCTGTAGGATAATGAATTGGTTACGAACCATTTTTTTATTTGATAGTCGGCCATCAAACGCAACGATGTAGTTTTGCTTCTCAAGCCAAGACTAAGCGGTAAATAATCTGCAGGATAGTTAGATAATGGTGTAGTGTAACTACCTATTCCATAAAAGGATAATAATCCAACTTTTAATTTTGTTTCATAAAACACATATTTAAGTGTTAATGAAATGTCTTGAAATCCCTTTTGACCTTTTAATGTTCCTGCCGAAGCTTCGGTCATTACATAGGGTAAGGAAACAATTACATTGAAACGATCAGTAATACCGTAATTGGCATTGACAGCAATTTTCTGAGTAGACACAACGCCAAAATTTGGGTTGTTTCTGTAATTAGTTCCTTCCCAGTAATGATCCCAGCTGCTTGTTTGATATACGATTCCAGAACATAGGTTGTTTTTTTCCATCATGATCCCGTCTATTTCGGTTTGACCATAATGAATTTGAGCTGTCAATAGTAGACAGACAAATAATATTTTTTTCATTTTGATATGATTTGTATTAGTAAAAGAAGTGGATACGAAGTAGCACAAACAAAAATGTATTCCTCTCTAGATTGCGCGCCTATTGAGGAATAAATGTAGGTTTATGATCGTAAATTTTTACTAAGACAATTTTGGAGGTGAGTAGGGTAACTCATAATATCCAGTATGAATAGACATTTCTAAAGAAGTATCTGCAGCTTTTTCTGAACGATTTACGACGTTGCACGAAGGTATATCAAAAGCCATAGAAGGAACAAAATCTTTGATTAATTTGTAAGAATTTTGGTTGGTGTTTTTTTTGTTATCTACGCCATTCGATTGATCTAAAGATTGCTTTAACTTATTGATGATCGCTGATTGATGGTGATTGGGTAAATAATAAAAACTGATGATGTTATTTTGGACTCTCTTTTTGAAGATATGGTACACTTTGTTGTCAACGGTGATGTTTTCATTCACATATTCGAAATCAGAATCTTCCATGAAGGAATACAATGTCGCATTTAATCGAAGTACTTTATAATCCAAATGAGCTGTCTTCTCAATAGTCTCAACCCAGTTGTTTTCGTTTATTTCACTAGAATACAGATGAATGCCTGCTATGTTGTAGAGAAACATAGTGGTTAATAAAAGCGTTACGAATAGTGTTGCGATCTTTTTCATCTGGTTCAAAAATACATTTTTTTTATACACAACCTATTTTTTTTGGTAATTTTTTGATGATTAACAGGTTTTTTATTAAAATAATTGCCGTTTCAAGGATGGTTAGGCAATATGCCATACAAATTAATTGACAGGCAATATTTGAATTCTTTTGATTAAAAACTATCTTTGTCATTCAATACTAAAATCATTCAACATGTCAGACGATAAGAAAGTAATTTTCTCAATGCAGAAATTGAGTAAATCCTACCAAGGAAGCGATAAACAGGTTTTAAAAAATATTTATTTAAGCTTTTTCTATGGTGCTAAAATTGGTATTTTAGGACTTAATGGATCAGGAAAATCATCGTTGTTAAAAATCATTGCAGGAGTCGATAAAAACTACCAAGGAGACGTGGTATTTCAACCAGGTTATTCGGTAGGTTATTTGGAGCAAGAACCTCAATTGGATGAGACCAAAACCGTTATTGAAGTGGTTCGTGAAGGGGTAGCAGAAACAGTTGCGATTCTCGATGAATTCAATAAAATCAACGACATGTTTGGTCTTCCTGAAGTGTATGAAGATGCCGATAAAATGCAAAAACTGATGGACAGACAAGCCGAATTACAAGATAGAATTGATGCTTGTAATGCTTGGGAACTCGATACAAAACTTGAAATTGCGATGGACGCTTTGCGAACACCAGATGGCGACATGCCTATAAATGTACTTTCGGGTGGTGAAAAAAGACGTGTAGCTTTATGTAGGTTACTGTTGCAACAACCCGACGTATTGTTATTGGATGAGCCTACCAACCACCTCGATGCCGAGAGTGTACTTTGGTTAGAACAACATTTGTCTCAGTATGCAGGAACCGTTATTGCTGTAACGCACGACCGTTATTTCTTAGATAATGTAGCGGGTTGGATTTTGGAATTGGATAGAGGAGAAGGTATTCCATGGAAAGGAAATTATTCTTCTTGGTTGGACCAAAAATCAAATCGTTTGGCTCAGGAAGAAAAAGTAGCGTCTAAACGCAGAAAAACTTTAGAACGTGAGTTGGATTGGGTTCGTCAAGGTGCCAAAGGTCGTCAAACCAAACAAAAAGCGCGTTTGCAGAACTACGATAAATTATTAAATGAAGACCAAAAACAATTGGATGAAAAATTAGAGATTTATATTCCAAATGGCCCTCGTTTAGGAACCAATGTAATTGAAGCTAAAAATGTTGCCAAAGCTTTTGGAGATAAGTTATTGTATGATAATTTGAACTTTACTTTACCACAAGCCGGAATTGTGGGTATTATTGGGCCTAATGGTGCTGGTAAATCGACTATTTTCCGAATGATAATGGGAGAAGAAAAACCAGATGCTGGAGAGTTTAGTATTGGCGAAACCGTTAAAATTGCTTACGTAGATCAATCGCATTCGAATATTAATCCTGATAAAACCATTTGGGAAAACTTTTGCGATGGACAAGAATTAATCATGATGGGCGGAAGACAAGTGAATTCTAGAGCGTATCTATCTCGTTTCAACTTTGGAGGAAGCGATCAAAATAAAAAAGTATCGATGCTTTCTGGTGGAGAAAGAAACCGTTTGCACTTGGCTATGACTTTGAAAGAAGAAGGAAACGTTTTGTTATTAGATGAGCCAACCAATGACTTGGATGTAAACACGCTACGTGCCTTAGAAGAAGGGTTAGAGAATTTTGCAGGATGTGCTGTG
>ERZ650308.1439-NODE-1439-length-12329-cov-10.353837_pt1 | contig 12329 bp, 12 predicted proteins | sample MGYA00376244_ERZ650308 | MGnify/ENA primary metagenome ERZ650308 (study PRJEB26733, sample SAMN07839295) | wastewater metagenome | biome: small river; feature: stream; material: water | place: USA: North Carolina | collected 2016-04-26 ...
GGTGGTGCTCGCAAGGGCGTGAGGGTTCAAATCCCTCCATGGTCACGAATAAAAAAATCCTAAAAGAATAATCAAGCTTGCTTGAAATTATTCTTTTAGGATTTTTTTTTAAAAGCGGAGCTTTGGGAGGAAAGATGCGGTCATTAGCTTTTACTTCTTCACTGCTTTTCGTAATTCATCGCTTCCAGGTATTTTCATTTTATCGGTTAACGCAGGTACTTCATTTAGATCAAAGTCACCAGTGATAGTCATCAGAACGGTATCATCCGTTTTATTCCCTTCTACAAACAACAACAACTCTTTTAATTTTGTTTCATCTACACTTTGCCTGCCCAAAATCTTTACTTTTTTCCCACCTTCGCTAGCAGATATAAGATCTTCCAAACCCGCCGTTTTAGCATATTTTTCAGTAGTCAAACGCATTTGTATAGAAATACGTTCATTTTGCGTACGATACACTTTAAGATGATCAATTTTCTTAATTAAAGTCATGTATTGTTGCGTTTCTTTATCAGAGGTGTCTAATTTAACTTTACTCATCAAATCAAACATTTTCTTATTAATAGTAACTACATCAACTCCGGCAATGCCTTCAAATTGATCAAAAACCGTTTGCGCAAAAAAGGAATGGGTAACTAGTAGAAATAAAAATGCAACTAATTCTTTTCTCATAATATCTTAAATATAGTATTTGTAGTGTTAAATATATTAAATAATTATCAAAAACATTCAACGCGCATACTACTATTTATATAAAAATATAGTGTAAAGTTGTATTTTTACTTTTTAATTAGAAACTATAATCTCTAAGTATGAAAAAATATGTATCCTTTTTCACGAAGATAGCAATGCTCCTTTTGACACTTCAAGCTTGTCAAAAAGATCAAGATGATGTGATTGTAAGTCCTGTAACTCCTTCAACCAATTTAGAAGTTCAAAACTTTATTTGGAAAGGTTTAAATCAATACTATTTATGGCAAACAGATGTGCCAAACTTAGCAGACAACCGATTTGCAAGTCAAACCGCACTTGATGCTTTCTTGGTTAATTATAAAGTGCCAAAAGATTTATTTGATGCTTTACGAGTAAACTCAAATACGGACCGTTTCAGTTGGATGGTAGATGATTATGTAACTCTTGAACAATCCTTGCAAGGAACTTCAAAAAATAATGGAGTTGAATTTGGTTTGAGTTATAAACCTAATAGTACATCAGAAGTGTTTGGTTATGTTCGTTATATTATTCCAAACTCAGATGCAGCTACTAAAAATATCAAAAGAGGAGAAATGTTTACAGCCGTTAACGGCACTCAACTAACCGTTAGTAATTATGAAAGTTTACTGTATGGTTCCAATGACAGTTATACTTTAAACATGGCTGATTATAATGGAACAACCATTAGTTCAAATGGTAAAACTGTAGAATTAACTAAAACAACCTTAACAGAGAATCCGATTTTAGTAAAAAATGTCGTTACGATAGGCACTAAAAAAATTGGGTATTTGATGTATAATGGATTCTATGCAGATTTTGATCTACAACTAAATACTACTTTTGGCGAATTTAAATCGCAAGGTATTACTGATTTAGTATTGGATTTACGATACAATGGAGGTGGTTCGGTTAGAACTGCAACTTATTTAGCCAGTATGATTACAGGTCAGTTTACAGGAAAAGTGTTTGCAAAACAACAATGGAACTCAAAAATTAACGCCTATTTCGAAAAAGAAGATCCTAATGGCTTACGCAACTTTTTTACTGATAAGATTGGATCTACTCCTATCAATAGTTTGAACATGACAAAAGTTTTTATTCTAACTACTAAAAGCACAGCCTCTGCCAGCGAACTCATTATCAATGGTCTAAAACCTCATATTAATGTAGTTCAGATTGGTGATTTAACTGTTGGAAAAAATGTAGGGTCAGTTACACTATACGATTCACCTGATTTTGGTCCAAACAACAAAAACACCAAACATAAATATGCCATGCAACCGATCGTTTTGAAAATTGTCAACTCCGAAGGTTTTGGTGATTATTTCAACGGACTAACTCCAACTCATGAATTAAAAGAAACAATAAGTACTTATGGTGTGCTTGGTGATGTAAACGAACCCTTATTCAAATTAGCTATTGCTAAAATTACTGGTACTGGGAAAATGTCAACACAAAGCACAGGAAAACAATTTGATTTCTTCAAGGATTCAAATTCTATGAAACCATTTGGAAATCAAATGTATTTAGAAAAGGCTCCAGCGGGGCTTCAAAAAGCATTAGACTAACTATTAAATTAAAAAGGCTTTCTCTAACAGAAAGCCTTTTTTTTTATGATTATACAAGATTTACCAATTATAATTAATACCTAATTTGAAATTTCGTCCCAAAGTACTATACCCAACATTTTCCACAAAATCTACATTAAAGATATTTTGAACCGAACCAAAAACAGACAACTTGTTTTTTCTAATTTCGTATCGAGCCAAAGTATTTAGCAGTTGATATGATCCTAATTTTACTTGAGTAGTAGCATAGGTGTTTCCATCAAAAAAAGCATCTTTTCTAGAATCAATGTATTGGTAATTGATATTCCATAAAAAGCGGTTAGCCACTTTATAATCCAAAGAAGAATTGAATTTATGTTTTGGAATCAATCGGTCCAGCGCATCGTCAACTTGAGTAAAAGTATAATTTGAATTCCATTTTACATTATCACTTAAGGTCAATTGGATTTCTGTTTCAATCCCTTTAGCTTTATTTAATCCGTCAATATTAATATAATTGGAGGCATAGGTAGTTGGATTATAATAAAACCCAATAAAATTAGTTTGCTCTCGATAAAAGCCTACCATATTCCATCGTATTTTTTTGTTGGCAAATTGCGTTTCAAAACCCACCTCAGCAGTACTGTTTTTTTCTGGAGTCAAGTTTATATTGCCATATTGTGAATACAATTGATATAAACTTGGCGTAACAAAAGCTGTGCTATACGAGCTAACGATTTTGAATGGAAGTGTTTGAAAATCAAACGAAGGATTGATATTGTATACCAAATGATTTCCATACGCACTATGACTGTTCCATCGTACACCTACATTCAAATTAAATCCCGCTTTAGAAGTATACACTCCAGTTATATAGGGATCAATCATATTAAATTTGGTACTTTCTTTGGCAATGTCCCCATAGGGAGTTATACTATTAGTATCATGAAACTGGTATTGTAAACCCGAAACCAAATAAAATGAGTTGCTAAATTCATATTTGTTAAACCCATCTATATTAACGCTTCTCGATTCGTATTGAGCAAAACCAACTAAATTCGTATACGTATCCAACTCATCATAAGAACGTACTAGTTTGTTAAAACTAGAATTTAATATGAATTCTCCTTTATCGTATTTGAATTTAGGAGAAAAGCCAAAACGAAATTGTTTCGAATTTGTTGTATTTAATCGGGTATCGCTGTTTCCAGTATTATCAAAACCTCCATCATAATCATTTTTAATTTGATCATAATTCCCAAAAAAATCAAAAGTCATTTTATCCGATATAGAATAACCCACTTTAGCCATATAATTCAATCGTGAAAAAGGATCGTCTTCATAATTGACATTTGGATTTGGTGGGGCAATTTGAGAAATTCCTTTAGTTTCTGTGCTGTTTAATGAGGTAAAATAACTTAGTTTAGTGGTTCTTCCATTAACAGAAAACCCTTGATTAAAATCGGATGCTTTTTGATTTTGATGAGTAGCAGTGGCATTGGTTCCCACATTAAAATAGCTGCTTCCTGCTATTGTTGTATTACCTGATTTTTTCAGCTTGATATTGATTACTCCTGTTGCAGCACCAGTTCCGTATAAAGTACTTGCCGCGCCTTTCATAATTTCAATACTTTCCACTTGCTCTGCTGGGAGTAATCGTAAATCGTATTCCATACTAATTCCAGAAGCATCGTTAACCGGAATTCCGTCAATCAAAATCAGCACTTGACTGTTTTTACCTCCTCGAATATAATAACCTAAGTTTTTACCAGCAGCACTTTGACTGCCATTGATTTCAACACCAGCTACAGTATTCAAAATAGCCGCAATAGTTTGACCGGGCTTATTCCTTAAATCTTCAGTGGTGATTTTAGTAATTACTTTTCCTGATTTTTCTTTTGCCAAAGCAAATTTAGAATCAGACACTACAACTTCTTTTAGCTCTTGTTGAGAAGCTACTGTTTCTTTTTCTTGCGCAAAAACACAAGCAGATACTAGCACAAACAATGCGCTAATACGAACCTTTTTATTGTTCATTTAATTTAACATTTTGCAACAGCAGAACTGTTACTTTACTAATAAATAGGGAGAAAAGTATAGAATTACCCATACCCAAACCTTTTTTCCCGAAAGTTTGATACTCGATGTAATAGGCAGGTCTCCTGGCTTGCGTCTTGTTGTTTACCTTCTCATTCGCCAAGCGAACAATGGTTTTGTAGATAACAACAAGCTTTGTAGCATACAGTTGCGGGTACAGCTCAGGTATTTCACCTGATTCCCTTTTAATGCTATTTTGAAAATCAAAAAAGCAACCTCAATACAAATACAAATATAAGGCTAAGTTTGGTATAAAAAATTAAATTTGATTTTTAAAACCGATTAGACCTACCTTTGCAATTCTTGTAATCAATGCGATGAAATCATTTATTCAAAAATTAATTTTACTTATTACTGTACTGCTTCATAGCGGATGCAAACAAAACAATGCTCTTCCAGAAGCAACAAAAAGTAGTATTAAAAACGAAATTCAATACGCTAAAGGATTAGAAATATACCATCATAAAGGCTATTCTATCCTTAAAATTACACATCCTTGGCCAGATGCCAAAATATCATTTACCTATATTCTACAAGAAAAAAACGGAATTATTCCCGACAGTTTACAACAGTATCCCCGAATTTCGGTTCCTATTCAATCAATAGTAGTTACCTCTACCACTCACATTCCAGCCTTGGAATTATTAGGCGTTGAAAATACCTTGATAGGTTTTCCTAATACCGATTTTATTTCGTCACCAAAAACACGAACACGAATTGACTCTGGACAAGTGAAGGAAGTAGGAACTAACGAGACCCTGAATCCAGAGATTCTGATCGATATGGCTCCCGATGTCATTGTGAGTTTTGGTCTAAATAACAGCAATCCAACTTTGGATAATTTACAAAAAAGTGGATTGAAAGTACTTTTAAATGGCGATTGGAACGAACAATCCCCGCTTGGGAAAGCAGAATGGATTAAGTTTTTTGGTGCATTATATGGCTTGGATGCCAAAGCCAAAACGATTTTTACTTCTATTGAAAAAGGATACCAAACCACCCTGGCTTTAGCACAAAAAGCAAAATACAAACCAACAGTGTTAAGCGGATCGATGTACCAAGACCAATGGTTTGTTCCTCAAGGAGAAAGCTGGATGGCTTTATTTTTAAAAGAGTCGCAATCCAATTATTTATGGGCCAACACAACCGGAACGGGAAGTTTGACTTTGCCTTTTGAAACTATTTTAGAAAAAGCACAAACCGCCGAGTTTTGGGTTGCGCCAGGTGATTTTTCTTCTTTAAATGAGATGAATAATAGCAACCCGCATTATGCCAAATTTGAAGCGTTTAAAAATAAAAAAGTATATTCGTACGCATCACACAAAGGCGCTAAAGGTGGAATTTTGTTTTTTGAATGGTCTTCCACTCGCCCGGACTGGGTATTGAAAGATTTGATAGCTATTTTTCATCCTGAATTACTCCCAAATCATCGTCCCTATTTTTTTGAAAAATTAAATTAATTTGAATACAAACCCTCGAAATACAGTGCTTTTTCTTATCCTAAGTATAGGATTAGTCTTCCTTTTTCTAATCAATATTAGTATAGGTGCCGTTGCTATACCTTTAAAAGAAGTCTGCAACAGTTTACTTGGCACAACAGCAAGTAAATCTTCTTGGGAATATATCATTATGGATTACCGCTTACCCAAGGCTATTGTCGCCATTTTAGTAGGAATGGGTTTAGCCATTAGTGGACTCTTAATGCAAACCTTGTTTCGTAATCCTTTGGCGGGGCCATATGTACTCGGCCTGAGTTCAGGAGCGAGTTTAGGAGTAGCGTTAGTAATATTAGGTTCAGCATTTTTACCTGTTTTTGCTACTGAATTAGTACTTTCTTCCTACGGAATTGTGATCGCCTCCAGTTTAGGTAGTTTTTTGGTTTTATTATCAGTTTTGGCAGTTGCTCAACGATTGCGAGATACTATGGCTATTCTAATAGTAGGATTGATGTTTGGTAGTTTAACTAACGCTTTGGTGGGAACACTCTCCTATTTTAGTACAGCAGCACAATTACAAAAATTCACTTTCTGGTCTTTAGGATCTTTAGGTAATTTATCTTGGACTTCAATTGCCATTTTGTTTGTATGTGTTATGGTAGGTTTAGTTTTAAGTTTATTTAGTATTAAACCTTTAAATAGTTTACTTTTAGGTGAAAATTACGCCAAGAGTTTAGGATTGAATTATACTAAAGCTCGTTTTATAATCATCTTAGCTACCAGTATTCTAGCAGGAAGTATTACTGCTTTTGCAGGACCGATTGCATTTATTGGTTTGGCTGTGCCACATATTTCTAAATTAGTTTTTCAAACTAGTAATCATTTGATTTTATTTTGGAGTACGCTTTTGTTTGGCGCCATAATTATGTTGGTTTGTGATAGCATTTCGCAGTTACCTAATTCGGCAATAGTAATTCCTATTAATGCCATTACTTCTATTTTAGGAGCTCCAATTGTTATTTGGTTACTTATTCGCAAACGCAAAATGATCAGCTAATGGAGAAAACTTATATTCTACAAGCCAAAGACATTAGTATTGGGTACACCAATAAAAAAAACAGCACCACTGTTGCATCTGAAGTTTCCATTTCGCTAGAAAAAGGAAAACTGACTGCTTTAATTGGTGCGAACGGCATTGGAAAATCAACGCTATTGCGAACTTTAATCGGAATTCAATGGCCACTTTCTGGCACCGTTTATTTAGAAAATAAGGACATCCATTCCTTAGATAATTTGACTTTAGCGCAACATTTAAGTGTGGTTTTAACAGATACATTACCTCCAAGTAACCTAACTGTTTTTGAACTTATTGCTCTAGGAAGACAACCGTATACAAACTGGATTGGAAAACTTTCAACTGAAGATATTGCCAAAGTAAAAGAAGCAATGGAACTGACACAAATTAGTCATTTGGCTGATAAACGTCATTTTGAAATTAGTGATGGACAATTACAGATTGTTCTTATTGCAAGAGCATTGGCACAAGATACTCCACTGATTGTTTTAGATGAACCTACAACTCACTTGGATTTATTACACAAAGTAACTCTTTTCAAACTTTTGAAAAAACTGACACAAGAAACGGGAAAATCCATCTTATTCTCAACACATGATATTGACATGGCCATTCAATTGAGTGACGAAATGATCCTCATGACACCGGAATCAGTGGTGCAAGACCAACCGTGTAATTTAATAATGAAAGGAAGTTTCAATACCTTATTTCAGGAGGAACATATTGGTTTTGATGCCGAAAAAGGAAAATTCGTTATCAAAGGATAACTGAATTAACTCTTTAAACCGATTTGTCTTTTAGCTTCTCCCACAACAAAAGCAACTGAATTGGCAATATTAAAACTGCGAATTAATGGCGACATTGGAATAGTCAAATGATTTTCAAACAAAGCCAACACTGCTGCGCTTAAACCTACACTCTCTTTGCCAAATACCAACCAGTCACCGTCTTGAAATTCAGTTTCCAAATAGGATTTTGTAGCATGTGAACTCATCAAAAAGACACGGGAACGGTCTGGAATTTGATTCAACCATTCGTCTACATTTTGGTATTCAGTCACATCCAAATGAACCCAATAATCCAACCCAGAACGTTTTAAATTCTTATCATTGATCACAAATCCGAAAGGATGAATCAAGTGCAATTTGCTTTCGGTACCTACACAAAGCCGACCAATGTTGCCTGTGTTATTAGGGATTTCAGGTTCAACCAATACAATGTTTAACATTCTTTTATTTATTTCCGATTTGAAAATCATTCAATTCCATTACTTCGCCTGCTTGTAAATTATTTAACTCTACATTACCAACGCGAACGCGAACTAAACGCAAAGTAGGAAAACCTACATATGCCGTCATTTTACGCACCTGCCTAAACTTGCCTTCATTGATCGTAATTGAAAGCCAAGAAGTAGGACCGTGACGTTCGTCTCGAATCTTTTTTCCTCTAGCTCCAAAAGCGGGAACTTCATGGATCAAGAATGCTTTGCAGGGTTTAGTGAGGTATTTTCTACCATTAAAACCAATCTCAACACCTTTTTGTAATTGCTCCACTGCTTCTTGATTGATAACTCCATCCACCTGAACATAATATTCTTTTTCTACTTTCTTGCTGCGAACGAGTTCGCTCATCATGCCATCAGTTGTCAAAAGCAACAAACCTTCTGAATCTTCATCTAAACGCCCAATAGCCATTGTTCCCTCTGGAAAAGGGTACAATTCTCCTAAAAGTCGTTTCTTTCTTTTTAATTCATATACAAACTGACTCAAATAGCCATAGGGTTTATGAATAATAAAATGTTGATGAGACATGTGGTTGCAATTTGTGGCAAAAGTACATTATTATTGAAGAAAAAATAATTATTTTGAAGCACCAAATTCAGAGAATTACCTACTTTTACTACTTTCTAAATTTATCCTTTCTATGACTGCTATTCTTCCTTTTTTATTGGCCTTTATTGTAGCTTTAGCCATTGGCGTTTATATTGGCAAACTCTTATTTTCTGCTAAAACACAAGCTGAAAAAATCAGTTTAGAAGAAAAGGTTCTAGCGGGTCATGCCCAAATTCAAAACTTCAAAGAAGCGCTAGAAAAAGAACGAATGGAAAAAGAAGCCATTCGTAACGAGAAAGACAGCTTGGCAATTCAATTGTCCAAAAAAGAAGTTGATTTTGAAAATCTTTGGGAACGAAATAAAGAACAAAAACAAGAAGTAGAACAGCTTCAGGAAAAATTTACCAAAGAATTCGAAAATTTAGCCAATAAAATATTGGACGAAAAATCGAATAAATTCACCGAGCAGAACAAAGAAAATATGCAAAATATCTTGACACCATTGCAAGATAAAATTCAATTATTCGAGAAAAAGGTAGAAGACACCCACAAAGAAAGTATTGATTACCACGCGGCACTCCGTCAACAAATATTAGGCTTACGCGAAATGAATATTCAGATGAGCAAAGAGACGATCAATTTGACCAAAGCCTTAAAAGGCGACAGCAAAATGCAAGGTAATTGGGGCGAATTAGTTTTGGAACGCGTTTTAGAAAAATCAGGTTTAGAAAAAGGTCGTGAATACGAGGTACAACAAGCATTTACTACAGAAGAAGGCAATCGTGTTTTTCCTGACGTTGTTATTAATTTGCCTGATGGCAAAAAAATGATTGTCGATTCTAAAGTGTCATTAACTGCATACGAGAAATACATCAATGAGGAAGACGATGAGTTGAAATCCAACTTCCTAAAAGAACACGTCAATTCTATCAAACGACATGTAGAACAATTGGGAAACAAAAATTACCAGGATTTGTACCAAATTGAAAGCCCTGATTTTGTATTACTATTTATTCCAATAGAACCGGCATTCGCGATGGCTCTAAATGAAGACACTTCATTGTACAACAAGGCATTTGAAAAAAATATTGTCATCGTTACTCCAGCTACTTTATTGGCAACACTGCGAACTATTGATAGCATGTGGACCAATCAAAAACAACAAGAAAATGCTTTAGAAATTGCCCGTCAAGCTGGAGCTTTGTATGATAAATTCGAAGGCTTTGTAGCCGACTTAATTAAAATCGGGAAGAAAATTGACGAAAGCAAAGTGGAATATGCCGGCGCTATGAATAAATTAGTGGAAGGAAAAGGAAACTTAATTAGTAGTGTAGAACGTTTGAAAAAAATGGGAGCGAAAGCAAAAAAGGCACTACCCGACAACATTATTAATCGTGCCGAAATAGATGAAAATCAATCAGAATAATGAAAAACACCTTCAAAACAGTAGCCTCTTCTTATATCAGCATTTCAGAACTAATGCTTCCTTCACACACCAATTTTAGTGGTAAAATTCATGGAGGATATATATTGTCATTATTGGATCAGGTTGCTTTTGCTTGTGCTTCAAAATTTTCAGGAAATTATTGCGTAACTGCCTCTGTAGATACTGTAAATTTTTTAAAACCAATTGAAGTCGGCGAACTTGTAACCATGAAGGCAAGTGTCAATTATGTTGGAAATAGTTCCATGATTATAGGCATACGAGTGGAAGCTGAAAACATTCAAACAGGAGTGCTTAAACATTGTAACTCTTCCTATATTACCATGGTAGCTAAGGACAAAGAAGGTAAAAGTGTTTCTGTCCCAGGATTGATCATTTCAAATTTGAATGAAGTACGTCGCTTTTGCAATTGTCTTAAACAAATTGCCTTAAAAAAAGAAAGAGATTTACACGAGGAAATTTTTGATTACAGTTCTATCGAAACAATTGAAAGTTTAAAAAAATACAATGTTTCGATAGAGTTGAATTAAGATCAAATGCTTTGTTTAATCACTATCATTTGGTATCTTTAGTTATAGAACATAATTATGAAACTTTTCTACAGCCTATTACTTTTATCATTCAGTTTTGCAACATTTTCTCAAGAAAAATGGACAACACAATCAGGCACAATTGGTTTCGAAGCTTCGGTACCTTTATTTGAAGAAATCACCGCAGAAAATAATTTTGTTGAATGTATAGTAAATATCAAAAACAAAACTATTAGTTGTGTTGTGAAAATCAAAAATTTTGAATTCAAACGAAACTTAATGCGAACCCATTTCAATGAAATCTATTTGGAAAGTGACAAATATCCTCGAGCGACTTTTAAAGGTTTCATTCCAAATTTTGATATCGATAAAATTTCAAACGAAGGGACTATTTTAAAAATAAACGGAACTATAAAGATTCATGGGGTTTCAAAACCATTAAGTGTCAATGGGATTTTCAAGAAATCAAAAAATCAACTGCAATTACAAGCTAACTTTATCCTTGATACCGATGATTTTGAAATAAAAATTCCGAGTATGATAATCGCAAAAGTTTCTAAAAAAGTCCGAACTCAATTGGATTGTACTTTAGAAACCAATTAGCCTAACAAACAATTGCGTAACGCTTTTTCTAAATTTGCATATTGGAATTGGAATCCTGTATTTTCAATTTTATCAGAGGCTACTCTCCTTCCTTGCAAAACCAATTGTGCCATTTCACCCAAGACCAATCGCAACACAAAAGCAGGAACATTAGGTAACCAAATGGTGTAGCCAAATACTTTAGCTAAAGTTTCAGAGAAAATGGTGTTAGTTGTTTTATCATTTATTGCAGCATTGAATGGCCCTTGCATTGATGAATCTGAAATAGCTTTCAAATAAATTTGACACAAATCATCAATATGAATCCAAGGCATGTACTGCTTTCCAGAACCTATAGCACTTCCCAATTTGTATAGAAACAAAGGAGCCAGTTGTTTCAAAACGCCATCATCTTTTCCTAAAACCAACCCTGTTCGGATTTGAACAGTTCGAATACCTAATTCATGAATAGGAATAGTTGCCGATTCCCATTCTTGACAGACCGTTCCTAAAAAATCATTGGCTGGAGGAGTGGTTTCGTCACAAAGTTGCTCATCAGTAATTGCGCCATAAATACCAACTCCAGATGCTGAAATAAAAGCATCTAATTTTTTATTATTTAATTTCAAACAAGTAGATAACAACTTGGTTGATTTTACTCTACTATCCAAAACCGCTTTCTTCCTTCTTGCTGTCCATCGCTTAGAGCCAATATTCTCTCCTGCTAAATGAATCACATAATCGGCTTTCAAAATAGCTTCCTCATCAATGGTCCCTGATTCAACATCCCATTGAAAGTACGAAATGTCGGCATAATTTTGTTTTGCAGAACGACTCAAAATCGAAACTGAAAAACCGTTATCAATTAATAATTCAGTCAATTTTTTTCCAATAAATCCAGTACCTCCCGTCAATAATACATTTTTTTTCATAACTGAACTTTTTTCTCATTTTGAATTCATTACAAATATAAACAAATATTTTGTTTAACTTTTTTAATATTTAGTTAAACATTTTATATCTTTATGCTCTAATTTGAAAACGATTTGAAAATGGCTACTAAAAAATCAAC
>ERZ650308.1440-NODE-1440-length-12318-cov-7.562424_pt1 | contig 12318 bp, 12 predicted proteins | sample MGYA00376244_ERZ650308 | MGnify/ENA primary metagenome ERZ650308 (study PRJEB26733, sample SAMN07839295) | wastewater metagenome | biome: small river; feature: stream; material: water | place: USA: North Carolina | collected 2016-04-26 ...
CATGCGCGCGGGGTACGGATGTGGACAAGCCACGCAATTTGGCCAAGAGCGTGACCGTGGAATGAAGCATCAGCCTCACATCGAGGTCCAGTCTTCGCAAGTCCATGGCAAAGGCGTGTTCGCCCTGCGCCACATGGCCGCTGGCGAGACGGTGATCGAGTATGTGGGCGAGATCATCTCGATGGCCGAGGCGATTGCGCGGCATCCGCACGATCCGCAAGACCCGAACCACACGTTTTATTTTCAGCTCGACGACGAGCGGGTGATCGATGCCGTGCGCGGCGGCAACGATTCGCGCTGGATCAACCATTCGTGCCGACCCAATTGCGTGCCCCATGAGGTCAAGGGCCGCATTTTCATCAAGACGCGCAGGCCGGTGTTTCGCGGTGAAGAGTTGACGTTTGACTACGGCCTGGTCAGTGACGAGCCGATGACCGAAGCGCTCAAGGCGCGCTATGCCTGCCGGTGCGGCGCCAGCAAGTGCCGCGGCACGATGTTGGCTTCATCGCTTTCTTGATGCACATCAAGCCTTGAGGCGCCCTCAGGCCGCAATCTTGGGTTCTTCTTTCTTTGCGCGAAGACCCCACTGTGAAATGCTGGCCACTTTGTCGAACACGGTCCACCGCTGCGGACCGCACCCCTGCTGAACAGACGCCCGCTTATTGGAGCCGTCCGCTGGAAGCTTTGTGCCACAGCCTGGACTCGGGCCCCGAGGGCTTGACGGCCACGCAGGCCGCTGAGCGCTTGCTGCAGGATGGGCCCAACAGGCTGGAGGCGCAGTCGCACACCTCGGCTTGGGGCTTGTTGTTCAGTCAGTTCAAAAGCCCCTTGGTGGTGATCCTGATCGTGGCGGCCATCATCTCCATGTTGGCGGGCGAGTGGATCGATGCGAGCGTGGTGCTGGCCATCGTGCTGGGCAGCACCCTGCTGGGATTCGCTCAGGAGTTCATCGCAGGCAGTGCCATCGACAAGCTGCGCAGCCAGGTGCAAATCCACTCCAGCGTGTTGCGCGATGGCCATGTCTGCGTGCTGCCTTCGCACGCCATTGTGCGTGGCGATGTGGTGCTGTTGTCGGCAGGCAGCTTGATCCCGGCCGATGGCGTGGTGGTGGCGAGCAAGGACTTTTTCATCAACCAGGCGGTGCTCACCGGGGAGACCTTTCCTGTGGAGAAGAAGCCCGGCGTTGTCGGTCAGGATGCCAGCCTGAGCGAGCGCAGCAATGGTGTTTTCATGGGCACCAGCGTGAGCAGCGGCACGGCCCGCATGCTGGTGGTGCAGACGGGCAAAGCCACCGTGTTCGGTCAGATCGCGGGCAAGCTGGCGCTGCGGCCTGCCTTGACCGAGTTCGAGCGGGGCGTGCACCGCTTTGGCTATTTGCTCACCCGCGTCATGCTGGTGATGGTGGTGATCGTGCTGGCCATCAACATGCTCATGCACAAGCCGCCGATGGACTCGCTCTTGTTTGCCCTGGCCTTGGCGGTGGGGCTCACGCCCGAGTTGCTGCCTGCGATCGTGAGCATCACCTTGTCGCACGGGGCCAAGCGCATGGCCAAGCTGGGCGTCATCGTGCGCAAGCTCAACGCCATCGAAAATCTGGGCGGCATGGATGTGCTGTGCACCGACAAGACCGGCACGCTCACGCTGGGCGTGGTGCAGCTCGATGGGGCATTGAATGGCGAAGGCGTGGCCAGTGACGATGTCTTGAGGCAGGCCGCCATCAATGCCCACTTTCAGTCGGGCCTGGTCAATCCTTTGGACGAGGCTGTGCTGCGCGCCGCTGGTGCGATGGATCTGAGTGCGGTGCGCAAGGTCGACGAAATCCCTTACGACTTTGTGCGCAAGTGCTTGTCGGTGGTGGTCGTTGACCGGGGCGTTTGCACCTTGATCACCAAAGGCGCGCTCGACAAGGTGCTGGCGCTGTGCACCAGCTGTGGCGCACAGGCCAGCGCGCTGGACGAGCCGCAGCGTGCGCGCATCCATGCCTTGTTTGAGGGCTGGAGTGCGCAAGGCTTTCGCGTCCTGGGCGTGGCCTCCCGGCCAGTCGACGAGCGCCAGCAGCCTTACAGTCGCGATGATGAATCGGGTTTGAATTTCGAGGGCTTCTTGCTGTTCATGGACCCGCCCAAGGCCGATGTGCGCCAGACCATCACCGACCTGGCGCAGCGGGGCGTGCAGCTGAAGATCATCACCGGGGACAACGCCCTGGTGGCCCGGCATGTGGCCGAGGCGGTGGGCTTGAGCAACTGCCGCGTCGTCACGGGCCGCGCACTCAACGACATGGGCGATGAGGCGCTGCTGCATGTGGCCAAAGAGGCCGTGGTGTTTGCCGAGGTGGACCCCAATCAAAAAGAGCGCATCATTTTGGCGCTGCAAAAAACCGGGCACGTGGTGGGCTACATGGGCGATGGCATCAACGATGCGCTGGCCTTGCGTGCCGCCGATGTGGGCATCTCGGTGGACACGGCGGTGGACGTGGCCAAGGACGCCGCCGACTTTGTCTTGCTGAGCAAGGATCTGGGCATTTTGAGCCAGGGCATCGACGAAGGGCGGGTGACCTTTGCCAACACCTTGAAGTACATCCTGGCCACCATCAGCGCCAACTTTGGCAACATGTTCAGCATGGCGGCGGCCTCTGTTTTTCTGCCCTTCTTGCCCCTGTTGGCTTCGCAGATCCTGCTCAACAATTTCATGGCGGACATTCCCGCCACCACCATCGCCAGCGACCGTGTGGACCCCGAATGGGTGGCCAAGCCGCGGCACTGGGACACGGTCTTCATCCGCAACTACATGGTGGTGTTTGGCCTGATCAGTTCGGTGTTTGATTTCCTGACCTTTGGCGTGCTCTTGTTCATCTTCCATGCCGCGCCGCAAGAGTTCCGCACCGGCTGGTTCATCGAGTCTTTGATGACCGAGTTGGTCATTGCCCTGGTGGTGCGCACACGGCGGCCGTTTTACCGCAGCCGCCCTGGCCCCTGGTTGCTGGGCACCTCGGTGGCGGTGCTGATGCTGGCACTGGCCATGCCTTATTTGCCTGGCGTGGCCATTTTCGGCTTTGTGCCCTTGCCTGCGCCTTTGATGCTGGGGGTGGTGGGTTTGACCCTGGCCTATGTGGTGGTGGTCGAGTTGGCCAAGAAGCAGTTTTACGCCCACACCGATTTGAGGTGAAGGTGTGCGCGGCAAGGCCAAAGCGCTTGCGCGCGCACATTCAATGGGGACGCCCAACGTGGGGGTGATCAGCGTTGTGGCTGGCTGCCGCTCACATCCACTTCCACGCGGCGGTCTGCGCGCAGGCAGGTGATCAGCGCCTGAGTGGCCTTGCTGCCTTTGCACTCATTGGGCTGGGTCTCTGGCTGGCTGGAGCCCACACCGATTGCCGTCACTTTGTTGGCCGGGATGCCGCCGACTTGGGTCAGGTAGTTTTGCACCGCTACAGCTCGGCGCATGGACAGTTTGTCGTTGTAGGCTTTGCTGCCCAGGCGGTCGGTGTGGCCAGTCACCTGGATGCTGTCGATGTTGACCGTCTGCAGTTCCATGATCAGCTTGTCCAGTGCTTGCTTGCCATCGGCTTGCAGATGGTCTTGGTTAAAACCAAACAGGGAGTCGGCTTCCAGCTTGACCTTGACCCAAGCTTGGGGCGTGGGGGCGGGCGGTGGTGGCACTTCGACTGGGGCCGCCACAGGAGCTTGGGCCACCACAGGTTCGGGCGCTACATAAGGCGTGTAGGCGGCTTTGCGGGTGGTGGTCGGGCCGCCAAAGCGGTACACCAGACCCAAAGAAATCAGGTCCACATTGCCCCGACTGCCCACGGCATCGTTGACACGGTAGCGCTCGCCTTCCAGGCGCAAAGTCAGCGCTGGGGTGAAGGCGTATTGGGTGCCCAAACCGAATTTGTAATTGGTCTCACGTTTGCTGGGTGATGGGTCGATCACGCTGACGGCTCCGGTGCCACTGAAAGTGTCTTGGGTCTGTGCGTAGGCTGCACCCACACGACCGAGCAGTGACCAGCGGTCGGTGATGGGCAAGGTGCCCACCAAGTCGAGGTTCAGGCCCTTGATGCGGGCCGAGCCCGTGAGGCTGCCCGTTGGCGTGGTGTTGGCGCTGAAGCCAAAACGCCCCAGATCAAAGTAACCGGCTTCCACCGCCCAGTTGGGGTGGATCGGAAAGCCGATGAAGGCTTTGTAGCCGGTGTCGCGGCGGTCTTCGCTCAGGCTGTCGGTGGTCAGCCCTGCGCCCAGCAAGCCTTGCGTGATGCCGGCGTTGTCGATGTGCGCTTTGGATTCGCCCGCGCTGATGCCCATGTAGATGCCCGTGTTGGAGATGCTCTCCTGGGCATGCAGCACCGGGGTGGCCAATACGGCCAAAGCCAGCAGGGTGGGGCGGGGGTGGAAGTTCAGTCTTTTCATTTCTCTTTCTCCAAAAATAGGCGAAGTGCCTGTGTCAAAAGTGCCTTGTTCAGGCACCTTCATGGTTGGCGGTGATGGCCATCGGGGGCCTGCTTGTGCGACGGGGATGGCGCCTGCGATCGCGCTTTGGCTTGCAGCCAGCGCTGCAGCAGAATCAGCCACAGAGGGTCGCGCAAGGCGTCCACCAGCCGGGCCCTTGAGATGGCCAGGCGTTGTGCAGGGTTCAAATCCGAACTCATGACGCTTGTGCTTGCTCAATGGCCAGCAAGTCCAGCTGGATCTGCGTTTTGATCTCGTCCAGGATGGGGCGTGTGCGCAGACGACTGCCCCAAGCCCAACACAGGCCACTGAGCGCCAGCAAGGTCAGCGGCAAGGCCAGCAAGACCCAGGCATGGCGTGCATCGATGCTGGGCAGGGCACACCACAACAACAAGGCCACACCACCCAAAATCAGAGCCAGCAACAGGTTGAGTGCGCCCAGGGAATACAGCACCCAGCGGTTTTTCAGTGTGCACAGGTGCTGTGCCCAGGCCTGGCTGGCCAAGTCCGCGTAGCCTTGTGCGTGCACTTTGAGCAATTCAGGGGGCAGCACCAGAAGCTTGAGCAGCAACTCAAACATCAGTGTTTGCGCAGGTGCATCAACCAGGACACCGCCAGCGCGGTGGCGGCACCGGTGCCTGCGGCGATCAGCACCGATTTGAGCGGCGCTTGATGGATGTAGTTTTCTGCGAGGCGCTTGGCGTGGCGAGCTTCCCGTTCAAGCCGGTGTTGGGCTTGCTGGGCGGTTTCTTTGCCGCGCTGGGTCAGATCGTGCAGGCTGTCGTTGACGCGATCAGCCACGCGGTTGAGTTCGGGGCGTGCGTCACGCAAGGCTTCGCTGACGGAGCCTGCGATGCCAGCGCCAAGTGCCTGGATTTTTTCGTGAGGAAGGGTGGAGTCGGACATGGGGGCCTTTGCAGTGAATGAAACCAATGGAGGCATTCACTGTAAAAACCGTCGGCGCCTTTGTCTGTGGTGTGGCGCACCCTTGCCGGATCAGGGCTGTGCGTGGGCGTTTCGTTTTTGTTCGCGCAGCATGAACAGGTACAGGCTTTCGACCTTGTCGCGCGCCCAGGGGGTGCGCCGCAAAAACTTCAGGCTGGAGCCAACGCTGGGCTCGTGGGTGAAACAGCGGATCGGGATCAGCGTGCCCAACTCATGCCAGCCGTAATGGTCGGCCAATTGCGTGACGATCATCTCCAGCGTCAGGCCGTGCAGGGGATTGCGAGGTTGTTCTGGTTGCTTGGGTATGGTCATTGCTAGATTGTCTTTGGAATGGGAGGCTTTGGGCGGCTGATGTGCGCTAGATCAAAGACCTGTCATGTGTTTGCTGCATCATGGTCAGCGCTGTGTGGCCACTTATTTTAGTTTTGACCTCGCCCCGGCGCTGATGACCAGGAGCTTATGAGACGATATACCCCCTTGCCGGTGATGTGCCCGTGAGCACGGCGCCCCGGCCCCAGAACCAATTGCTGGCGTGTATGCCCGATGAGGAATGGGCGCGCTTGATGCCTTTCCTGGAAACGGTGCACTTGCCGTCCGGTCAGTCGCTGTACGAATCGGGGGCGGCCATTCGCCATGTGTATTTCCCTGTGTGTGGCCATGTGGCTTTGCATGGCATGACCGAAAGCGGCGATTCGTCCGTTTTGTCGCTGGTGGGGCGCGAAGGGGTGGTGGGGGTGTCGAGTTTCATGGGGGGATCGTCCATGAGCAGCAACGCCACGGTGCTGGCGGGTGGCGATTTCTTGCGCATGCGGGCCGATGATTTGTTGCGTGAGTTCGAGCGATCGGTGCCCCTTTTGCATTTGTTGCTGCGCTACACGCAGGCACTCATTGCACAAATGGCGCAGACTTCGGTGTGCAACCGCCACCACACACTGGAAAAAGCCTTCAGCTGCTGTGTCTGGACCGATCGCCCGGCAACGAGTTGCGTTTGACCCATGAACAAATGGCCAACTTGCTGGGGGTGCGCCGTGAAGGCGTGACCGAAGCTGCATCTCGCCTGCAGCGTCAGGGTTTGATCCGCTATTCGCGGGGGCGCATCGAGGTGCTTGACCGTCCAGGTCTGGAACAAGGTACTTGCGAGTGCTACGGGGTGATCAAAAGAGAATACGATCGCTTGCTGCCTATGCGTTTGGCGGTGTGAGTTCTACGGGTACCGGAGTCTTGTCATGAATGTTCGTTTTGTCTGATTTGTCCGCAGCTTTGCCTGAGCGCGATGGCCCCCGCATCGTGGGCATCGGTGCATCGGCGGGCGGACTGTCGGCGCTCGAAGCGTTTTTTGCGCATGTGCCGCTGGACACGGATTGCGCCTATGTGGTGGTGCAGCACATGGGGCCTGAGCACCCCAGTTTGCTCGGGACCTTGCTGCAGCGGGTGACGGACTTGCCGGTGTGTGATGCGCAAGATGGCGAGGTTCTTGCCCCCAATACGGTGCATGTCATGCCCTGTGATGGTGCATTGACGGTGGCGCGCGGTTGTTTGCATTTTCGTGCTGCTCACAAAGTGCCGGGTTTGCGTGGACCCCATTTGCCGATCGATGGTTTGTTGACGTCTTTGGCCCAAGACCAGGGTGCGCGTGCGGTGGGGGTGGTCTTGTCAGGCATGGGGCGAGATGGCGTGCAGGGGCTGCAGGCCATTCGCAACGTGGGTGGCTTGACGCTGGCGCAGCAACCGGACACGGCCACGTTTGCGTCCATGCCCCAAAGCGCGATCGATGCCCATTGCGTGGATGTGGTGGCGCCGCCGCAAGAGATGCCTGCACGCATCTTGCAGTGTCTGCAGATGGCCAAGTCCAAGGCTGCGTCCATGCCGCCAACTACTGCTGCGTTTTCTGAAGATGTTTTGCAGGCGATTGTGCGTTTGCTGCACCAGCAGCACAAACACGATTTTTCGCTTTACAAGCCCAGCACCTTGCTTCGCCGTGTTGAGCGGCGAATGCATGTGCACCAGTTGCCCACCATGGGGGCTTATTTGCAGCATCTGCAAACGCATCCGCAAGAGCAGGTTTTGTTGTTTTCCGAAATGCTGATCGGTGTGACCGCGTTTTTCAGGGATCCGCAGGTCTGGCTCGATTTAGCGCAAGAAGTTTTGCCTGGGGTGTTGCAACAGCCGCGCACAGGGCCTGTGCGGGCCTGGGTTCTGGGTTGCTCTACTGGCGAAGAGGCCTACAGCCTGGCCATGGCTTTGCAAGAAGCGCAAGATGACTTGGCTGCAGCCAGCTCGACCTGGAAGCCAGGCTCGGTGCAGATTTTTGCAACCGACCTGAATGCCACGGCCATCGCGGTGGCGCGCAAGGGCTGGTACAGCGCACAGGCCTTGGCCGACATGGGGCAAGCGCGCCGTGACCGTTTCTTTGTGCCCCATGATGGCGGCTACCTCATTCGGCCCGAGATCCGGGCCATGGTGCTGTTTGCGCAGCACGATGTGATCCAGGACCCGCCCTTTACCCAGCTGGATCTTTTGTTGTGCCGCAATGTGCTGATTTATTTCAATGCCATACTGCAACGGCGTCTGATGCCCTTGTTCCATTTCAGCTTGCGCCCATCTGGCGTGCTGGTCTTGGGCAGTGCCGAAACGGTGGGGCGCTCGCAAAGCCTGTTTGCCGTGCTCCACCCCAAGTCCAGGATTTACCGCCGCAACGAGCAAGCCCTGTTGCCCGGTTCGGTGGACTTTCCCATCCATCGCCCATTGATCGCACGCGCTGCCGTGCAGGAGTCGTCTGTGTCCCTGTTTGCTTCGAATACCGCTTCCAATTTGCAAACCCTGGCCGATCAGGTGCTGTTGCAGACCTTTTCACCGGCGGCGGTGCTGGTCAATCCCGATGGAGACATCCTCTACATCAGTGGTCGCACCGGCCGTTACTTGGAGCCCGCTGCAGGCAAGGCCAATTGGAATGTCCATGTCATGCTGCGCCCCGCGCTGCGCGCTCAGGTGGCTGTGGCGCTGCGCCAGGCTTTGCAGGAACGCCACGCGGTGGTTCTGCACGGCCTGCCTCTGGAGGGCACTGACCATCGCCAACTGCAAGTGACGGTGCAGGCCCTGCAAGAACCCCAAGCCCTGGCGGGGATGGCCATGCTGGTGTTCAAGGAAGTGGATGCGCCCGGCGCAGCAGGGCCTGCATCGGCCTTGCCGAATGCGGCCCTGGTGGCCGAGCTGCAAAGTGCGCGCGAAGAAATTCAGGCCCTGCGCCATGAGATGCAGGCGTCCAAAGAAGAGCTGCAGGCGCTCAACGAGTCCTTGCAAACGGCCAATGAAGAGTTGCAGTCGTCCAATGAAGAGCTGACCACCTCTAAGGAGGAAGCTCAGTCGATGAACGAAGAGCTGCAAACCATCAACGGCGAGTTGCAAACACGCCTGGATGATTTGGCACTGGCCCAAAGCGACATGCAAAACCTGCTCAACAGCACCGACATCGCCACGCTGTTTCTGGACAACGATCTGAACGTGCGCCGCTACACCGAGCAGGCGGTGGGTATTTTCCATTTGCGCGAAGCCGATGTGGGGAGGCCTTTGAGCGATCTGGCCAGCACGCTCGACTATCCGCGGTTGCAGGCCGATGTGCGGGAAACTTTGCGCACCCTGACGCCGTGTGCCAAGTCGGTGGTCGCCAGCGATGGGCGCTGGTTTTCGGTGCGCATCATGCCGTACCGCACCTTGGCCAACATGATCCAGGGGGCGGTGCTGACCTTTGTGGACATCAGTGTGGCCAAAGCACTGGAGTTCAGTTTGCGCGAGGCCCAAGTGGTGTCGCCATCGGCAGGAGTTGTGTCATGACCTCCAGACCCGCTTTGTTGCAGGCCCAGTTTGTTTTGCGTGAACGCGCTCAGGCGCTGCTTCAGGCCAAAGGGGCCAGCCTGACGGCGGCCAAAGATCCGAGCAGTGCCTTGCGTGTCTTGTTCGATCTGGCCTCCTCGCCCGACACGGCACCCGATGCCCTGGCCTTGCTCCACGAGTTGCAGGTGCACCAGGTCGAACTGGATTTGCAAAACGAAGAGTTGCAGCGCTCGCGGGCCGAGCTGGAGTCGGCCTGGGCCTACCAGCTCCAATGGCACGATGCCTCGCCCAGCGCCCAACTGGTGCTCGATGATGCCGGGCGCTTGATGGAGTGCAATGCCGGGGCCTTGAAAAGCCTGAACCAGGACATCCAGCATGTGCTGGGCCAGCGCCTGGATGCTTGGCTGGCTGTGGCCGATGTGCCGGTGGTGCAGGCCTGGTTGGCGCGTGCCGCGCAAAGTGCCGAGCCGATGCCATTGCAGCTGCAGCTCTATGCACAGGGGGCGGCTGTGCGCTGTGTGTGTGCGGCTGCGCGTGCCAACCCGATGGCGCCCGGTGTGCTGGTGGCTTGGGTGGATGCGCCGACCTTGCCCTGATGTGCGCGTGTGATTTGGCACACTGACGCGTGATTCATCGAAAGCTATCGTGGGCTTGTCTGGACGGATGCAGCAAGGGTGCTGCAGGCCCAGACCGGTGGTCAAGCCTTGTCTTGGCCGGTTCAAACACGCTGCACGACAGGACAACACCATGAGTCACAAAACTTTCTGGGCCGCGATGGCCTCTTGCCTGGTTCTTTTGGCCGCTTCGGGCTGCGCTGTTTCGCGTGGTCAGGAGACCGTGGGGGCCTATGTCGACGACACCGGCATCACCACCATGGTCAAGTCCCGCTTCTTTGAAGACAAGGACGTGGCCGGTTCATCCATCAGCGTGGAGACCCTCAAGGGCACCGTGATGCTGTCGGGCTTTGCCAAGAGTGCGCTGGAGCGCAACAAGGCCGAGAGCATTGCGCGTGGCGTCAAGGGGGTGACGGCCGTCAAGAACGAGATCGCCATCCGTCCCTGAATTTGTGGGGGCACGGGCATGGGCTGTGCACGCTGCACATGAGATTTTCAGGAGCCATGGTCCATGCCCATTCAGGCGCTCACCCCCGCTGATCTTCGCCTGAGCGTCGATCCGTCGTCGCTGGGCTTTGCCGACACGGCCGAGTTGCAGCACATGCCTTTGCCCTGGATTGGGCAAGCGCGCGCCGAGGAGGCTGCACGCTTTGGCATGGAGATGGCGCAGCCCGACTACAACCTGTTTGTGTTGGGCGAGGTGGGCAGCGGACGCACCACGCTGTTGGGGCAGATGATGCGCGCGCAGGCGGCCCAGCGCCCGGTGCCGCCAGACCTTTGCTATTTGCACAACTTTGACGAAGCCGAGCACCCCAGGGCTTTGCGCATGCCGGCAGGGCAAGGGCGGCAGCTGCGCCAGTTGATGGGCCAGCTGGCCAAGCGCTTGCAGGCCGAGATCCCCAAGCGATTGGCGCAAGACGATTTCAAGGCCGAGAGCCAGCGTATCCGCGATGCCTGCACACTTGAAAAAGACCGGGGCTATGAGGCGCTCAGCGCCTATGCCGAGGCGCACCGCTTTGGCCTGATGCGCGATGAAGGCCACATGGTGTTCACACTCAAGGACGAAAAAGGCGAGCCGGTGACCGCAGGCCAAGCCCTGGCCCGCACCCCACAGCAGCGCCTGGAGGTGGAAAAAACCGAAGAGGCTTTGCGCAACGAGATCAGCCAATATTTGGAAAAGACACAGTCCATGGAGCGGGTGATGAACGAGGGCCTGGCCGCCTTGCGCAGGCAGACCATCAAGCCGCTGCTGGAGCATGAGTTGCAATTGATCCGCCATGGCTTGCTGCCTGCGGTGCAGGGCGATGTGAAGCTGGGGCAGTTTCTGGAGCAGGTGCACCACGCGGTGCTGGAGAACCTGGAGTTGTTCCAGCCGGGCGACGATGAGGCAGCGCGCCTGGAAGCGCTGGAGGTGGTGCTCTTGCTGTTGCGCGTCAATGTGGTGGTGGACAACCATGCGCTGCAGGGTGCGCCGGTGATTCTGGAAGACAACCCGCTGTTTCGCACGCTGTTTGGCAGCATCGAATACGCCTCGGATGGCAACGAGCTGCTGACCGATTTTTCGCACATCCGCGCAGGCAGTTTGCTCAAGGCCCATGGGGGCTTTTTGATGCTGCATTTGCGCGACTTGCTCGCCGATGAACCGGTTTGGGAAAAGCTGCGCCGCTTCATGCGCAGTGGACGTTTGCAGATCGAAGAACCCGGCATGATGCATGCACCGATGGCTGCGGTTTCGCTGGAGCCCGAGGCGGTGGATGTGCAAGTCAAGATCGTGCTGGTGGCATCGGTCGCGGAATATTACGCGGTGCAAGCGGCCGATCCGGAGTTTGCGCGGCGCTTTCGTTGCAAGGTGGATTTTGCCGAGAGCTTCACGGCCACGCCCGACTCTGCGCGGGCCACGGCGATTTTTGTGGCCCACACCTGTGCGCGGCTGGACTTGCTGCATTGCGCCGCCGACGCGGTGGCGGCGCTGATTGAAGAGACGCACCGCCAAGCGCAAGACCAGGCCCGGCAAAGCGCGTTGTTTGCTCTGTGCGAAGCACTGGTGGTGGAAAGCAGCGATGTGGCCAAGCGCCGCGCCGCCAGATTGGTGCAAGCGGTGGATGTGCAGGCCGCTTTGCAGGCCCGTCGGGTGGCTGCCACGGAGGTGGGGGCATGACCGGCTTCATCCCGATGAACCTCACGCTCTCGCAAGCGCTGGGCTGGCTCAGCCAGGCTCGGCTGCAGGGCGCGGGCGATGAGGCGGGGGTTGAGGGCCTCGCCGCCGACCATGAGGGTGTGCAGCTGGGGGTACACCGGGGCGAGCGCGTCGACGTACTCGTTGAACAGCGCCACGGTGATGAACAGCACGCGTTGCTTTAAGGCCCATGCAGCCATGGCGGCAGCAGGTCAGCTTGCGCATGAGGTCATGCCTGGCTTGGCGTGGCAAAACGATGCAGGCCATGTATTGGGTGTGTACCTGCACGGTTTGTTTGAAGACCCCGTTG
>ERZ650308.1441-NODE-1441-length-12311-cov-7.314785_pt1 | contig 12311 bp, 14 predicted proteins | sample MGYA00376244_ERZ650308 | MGnify/ENA primary metagenome ERZ650308 (study PRJEB26733, sample SAMN07839295) | wastewater metagenome | biome: small river; feature: stream; material: water | place: USA: North Carolina | collected 2016-04-26 ...
TGTTTGAAACAATTCGGAAACTTGGGAGACGTTTCGAGTGGGGATGGCGGACGCTGGCGGACCGTGAATACTACGAGCGTCTCGAAAGATGACATTACATTTCCATGGGTTACCTATCCGAGTCTATAAAGACTATGCTAAATTGAGAAACGAACAAGGGGGTCATATGCTACATGTTGAAGGATCTTGCCACTGCGAGAAAATCAAATTCGAGGCCGAAGTCGATCCAACTAAGGTAACCATCTGTCATTGCACAGACTGTCAAGAAATTGCTGGGGCACCCTTTAGGGTTGTAGTACCAGTTACCAAAGATAACTTTAAGTTATTGGAAGGAGAGCCTAAATCTTATATTAAGGTAGCCGAGAGCGGCAATCGACGAGTGCAAGCATTTTGCTCAGACTGCGGTTCACCCATCTATGCCACAAGCGAATTCAATCAAGAGGTATTTGGACTTAGAGTAGGCACTCTCAAGCAAAGGGCTCAACTTGTTCCGACAAAACAGATCTGGCACCGCTCTTCTATGCCCTGGTTAAGCGAGATGAATGATCTGCCTAAATTTGAAAAGCAGTCTTAGCAAGTCCAAACTAAACAATCACAAATTCGAATCTCGCCCGACCCACCAGTTATCAAAAGCCTCTAGAGAAACCTGGGGTTGTTTCATTGTGGCTTAGTGAAAAGCGCTGACTGTTCGAAACAATAGATGATCTTTAGGGTTGTTATGGGTAAGGATGAGCTACGCTGGATCCAAACTGAGCCCCTCTAGAGGGTTGGCAAGTGTCGCGTTTCCGGACGCTTAGACACAATGAAATGTCGGTTTACCCGACAAATACAGAAGAAACCCTCAATTTCATTTCAGCCGCAATATCCGAATTGCCCCACTTAGCACCAGAAAACCAATTAGTAGTCCAATAATCCAATCCGGGATAGGACTGCTAAACCAAGCGACTAATATGCCAGCAACAATAACACCTAAGTTAGCCAACACATCATTTGCCGAGAAGATATAACTGGCTTTCATATGAACACCATCGTTCTTGCGCTTAGAGATAAGAAACAGGCAAGTCACATTTACCGCTAAAGCCAAGACTGAGATCCAAATCATCGTGCCGGCTTCAGGCTGTGCTCCGATATAAATTTGATAGCCCGTTTTCCATAAGGCTCCAAATGCTAGGAATAATTCAACGATACCGGCTAACTTAGCGGCAGTTAATTTATGCCCAGCCGCTTTACCAACGGCATACAAGGCAACACCATATACGGCAGCATCAGCAAACATGTCTAGGGCATCAGCAATCAGTCCGGCAGATTGCGCCAGCCATCCAGCAACAATTTCAATAAAGAACATCAAACCATTTAGAGCAAGCAACCATATCAATACTTTTCGCTCTTGCGTTTCCTCGCCTGAACCAATTGGAATCGAGTCAACTTGGGATTCATCAAGCACATGACTACTATCAATCCTTGCTCCAAAACCTAATGGAACTAATTTATCTAAAACTGTATCGGGCTCTTCTCTATGGCAAATGACTATCTTTCGATTGGGAATGTCAAAATCCATTGAGTAAATGGATAAGGAGCCCAGCGCCATACGGATCATCTGCTCCTCAGATGGGCAGTCCATAGCGGGCACGATGAAAGTGGTTTGGTGAACACTCATAACCATAATGCAGTGAGTCTAGTAAGTTTATTTAAACTATTGATATAGTGCTGTGCAAATGATGAGCCACCCGTAGGTGGCTTTCTTGCTGCGAGCATTTGCAGGTTACTGCTTAAATGGCTCTAGATCACCAGGCTTACGAAGCATCTTATTGACCTCATCTAAATGGAGCTCTTCTTGGACAATCATTTCTCTTGCGTACTCCTCTAGCAATACTGAATGAATTCCCTCTGCCACTTTAAGTAGCTCGTAGTAGGCAGATAAAGCCACCTTCTCATGAGCAAGACTTTCACGCAGAATGTCTCCAATATCATGCTGTTCAGTTTCGAGCAAAGATCCAATTTTTAGCGATGGATGACCACCCAGCAATGTCACCAACTCGCCTGCTTTATGGGCATGAGCCAAACTTTCATCAGCATTTCCTTTTAACCAAGAAACAATGGGGATACGGTTATACCCATACACCATTAATGAGTAATGGGTGTACTTAACAACCCCAGCCAACTCCAACTCCATAATTTTATTTAATGCCTTGATAGCCGTTTCATTGCTCATGATTGATCCCTTTTGACATTAATATTAGACACTTAATTTACACAATACATTAATTTTGGATTCCAGCATCACCCAGAACTCAAATTAATCCAAGTTGATAGCCGCCTACCTCCACCCGCCATACCCCATTGGCATGCCACCCATTTCAACGGACGTAGCAACATTATTAATTGCCTGCGCCTCACGACGTCTTGCTAATACGTCTTCTCGTTGATTTGCCGCCTCAAGATCCTTTTGCAGATCCGGCGCGTCCGTTGGTCTACGTATCACTATTCGATAATCGCCATCGAGCCCTTTACATAATGGCGTTATAGGTGACGATGCAACGGCCCCACTCGCCCAATGCGCTTTAAATGCTGGGGCCCCGTAACAACCATCACCTGATAATGGAAGGGATTTACTTATATCAGGATTTAAATGGATCACGTATGGCGATACACCCAAGGTTTGATTGTCACTGCTAATTAAAGCGCCCTCTGGTGTTGAGTGAACAACGATTGTGCCTGTGCATGCCCCAAGCAAAGTTATAGCTGCAATGTTTAATGCGAGGGTTTTTAGCATTTGCTTTCCCAGTAGGTTGAAATGATTTCTTAAAGCTCTATACATCTGACCACATGCGCATCAAATTATGATAGACCCCAGTCAATCGAATAACCTCTGGCGTACCATCTTCCACTTTGCGCAATTGATAGATGGCGTTATCTAGGTCATAAAGAACTCGGCGCTGATCATCTCCGCGAATCATGCTCTCGGTCCAGAAAAAACAAGAAATCCGAGCACCCTTTGTGACTGGCTCAACCCGATGAACAGATGAACCGGGATACATAACCATATCCCCAGCCTCGAATTTAATTCTTTGCTCACCAAATGTATCTTCTATAACCAGCTCACCACCTTCATATTCACTTGGATCAGTTAGAAACAATGTACATGAGATATCTGTACGGACGTGCTTACCACTTGCAGCATGTGTTCTAACGGCATTATCAATATGGTTTCCAAATCGATTGCTTGCGCCTTCATATTTATTAAATAAAGGTGGGTAAATCTTCTTTGGCAATGCGCCTGTAAGAAACTCTGCATTTCCAGCCAGGGCCTCCAAAACAATGGCTCTTGCTTTTTGAGAATCCAGCCCATCTTCTGGTAGCTGAAAATTTTTCTTGGCCTTTGCTGACTGTGTACCAGCAGTAATTGAACCATCGGCCCAATTAGCATGATCGATAATCTTGCGAATCTCGCGCAGTTGGGTTTTGGTTAATACTTTTGGTACATGCAACAACATATAGTCTCCGCGTTTTGATTGCTAGAATCGTACAACGCCCTGTAATTGGTAAGATCTGAGTGTTCCAGGTATCGCAAACCCACCATTTACATAAACTGATTCGTAGTTAGTAGTATTAAATACGTTCATCACGTTTAGCTTTAAAGAATACTCCTTGATGTCGTATTGCAACATGGCATCAACCCGAGCATATGCGGGGACCTGATTTACAGTAATTGCACCCGGCGTAGTGGTTAACCCATAAACTTGTCGCTGGCCAACACCAAACACGCCGCCGCCAACCTTCCAGCTTTCGGCAAACTTATATGTCGTCCAAACGTTATAGGTAAAAGGAGGTGTATTGCGCGGCCTCATACCTGCAATATTGGCATTTTGGCGCACCGTACCACTATATCCTTGCTCATCAATAATGGAGTTCATTAATGCGCCGCCGCTAAAAATATCCCACTTATCAGTAATGCTTCCCGTCAACTCCAACTCAAATCCATTGGTATGTCTTTTAACCGAATCAATTGAGCTTGAACTCGTTACATCGGTGTTGCGCTCCCATCTTTTGACCGCCTGGTATAGTGCGGCCCTAAGAGCCAAGCCGTTATCCGTAACATTCCACTTCGCACCAAGCTCAGTTACCGCACTTCTTTCGGCTGGATAACCTGTGCCCGCAGATAATTGGTAAAGGTCAGCCGTTGGATTGAATGAGTCACTCCATGTAAGGTAGTAATTAGAATTTAAAGTGGGCTGATGCAAAAGTCCCGCTCGATAACTTTGCTCGCCAAAATTTAAATTTGCCTGGCGCGATGAGCCAAATGTGGTGGCGCTTCCTGGGGCCTGGTAATTTGCCCTCAAAGAGTCATAGCGAATTCCGCCCATTACCTTCCACTCGGGTATAACCTCAACCATATCTTGAGCATAGGCAGATGCTGTATTGCCTTGATAATTAACCTGGGAAGATAGATTTTTTACTTGATTTCCATACCCGTACTTACAGGCATCTTTAACAATAACATTGTTACTAATTACGCTATTACTACAGCCCGTGGTATCAAATGAGTACCGCTCTGCATTTTCCTTGTAAAGCTCCACCCCAAATAAGAATTCATGCCCCATTGAACCAGTTGTGAATTTTTTATTGAAGTCAGATTGAAATGCGGTATCCGCTTCATTTCCACCCCTTGGGCCAGCTAAACCCAATGTCGTCACGGGAAACACCAAGGCGCCCTTATTAGACCAAAGTGAGCGGTCATACGAAGAGTAGCGAATCTTGGTATTTATCGAAGTATCCTTATCAAAAGTATAGAGCTGGGATAAGGTGGTCAATTGTGTATTGTTTTTCTCATAGTCCTGAGTTGTTCCACTAAATAGCGTTGCTGAATTAATAGGTTTCCCACCCCTAACAATCCCAACACCATAATCAGGAATATTGTCAGTGTTTAAATAGTAGTAACTGAGAGATATTTGATTGTTAGTGCCAATACCGTAACTTAAGGTGGGTGCAAAACCTGTGGTTTTATTCTGGACAACGTCCCGTGAACTCTTGGCATCCTGACCTACTGCATTTAAGCGAAATGCAGTGCTGGTCTCAGCATCGAGCACTGTATTCAAGTCAGCGGTTGCACGATAATAATCATAGCTACCCGCAGTTACCGCTACGTTACTTTTATTCATTAAGAATGGGGTTTTACTCACTTCATTAATTACGCCACCTGCTTGACCGCGGCCAAACAACATGGAGGCAGCACCCCTTAAAACGTCGACCTGTGTAACGTTAAATAAGTCTCGGTTGTACTGCGCAGTATCTCGAATGCCATCAACATAAAGATCTCCAAAGCTATAAAAGCCACGGATATTCATGTTGTCGCCAATTCGACCACCCTCGCCTGCATTAAAGGTTAAGCCTGGAACGTTTCGCAGGCCATCCTTTAAGGTGGTTGCATTTTGATCTTCCAGCAATCCTTCTGGAATAACGGTAATGGCCTGTGGAATATCAGATATTTCCTGAGTAATCTTGCCAATGTTGCTGTAATTGCGGTTGTAGCGGTTTGACTCTTCGTCATACTTTGCCTTCACTTCAACTTGCCCCATAGACTTAGTTTCTGGAACGGTAGTTTGGGCAAATGCCGCCTGGCTAGAGGTGACCATAATCATTGCGACCGCAGCACCCAAAGTAGCCCTAGATAACTGGGGCTCATTTGGGCGTTTCTTAATTTTTACATTCTTTTTTTTCACAACAAATCCAATCTAATAAACACTAGTTAATTTCAATTGGCTTGCTGCATCGCGTGGGGCTTATCCCATGTACGGCTGGCTACTATTTTTATACAAATTTTTAACGACTCATTCCCGGAACGTTTCTATAAACCTCACTGGGAGTTACTGCATTTTGTTCATTCATCAATTTTTGATTGATTACCGTGCTTGCACCAATACTAATTTCATCCCCACCGACATTACCCCCAGATCCAAATCTTTTAGGGGATGAGCAGCCGCTAAGGCCACATGCAAACATTAAAATAAAAAGATAAATTCTGACTAAAGTCATTACCTGCTTACTTGGTAATTAAAAGCTTGCCAAATTTTGTAGCCCTCAAACAATAAGTAGTTCCTTCATGCTCAATAAGTAAACTTTGAGAATCACCAAACAACTCCTTGCTGTTTATCTTCCGAGTGGCAAGATCTTCCTCTTGTCTATTCAGCTGAATAATTCTTGGCGCCAGACTAGACGGGAGGTTGTCTTTTTTAATGCTTGCCATTATTTACCCGGACTAGTCACAAAACCAACCTTCTCAACTCCAGCAGCATTAGCAAGACTCATCGCCTTTGCAACATAGTCATACTCAACTTTTTTATCGCCGTAAATATGCAAAACTGGCTGAGGGCTCGATTTAGAGGCTTGCTGCAATTGCTCATTAAGCTCTTTTTCAGAAAGGCGCTTGCTATCCAAGGTATATCCGCCATTTTGATCAATGTTTAAATTCAAGATTTCAGGCTTATTGACCTGTGGCTTGCTTGAAGCCTGGGGTAAATTTACCTCTACAGCATGCTTTAAGACCGGCGCTGTAATCATGAAAATAATCAGCAAAACCAACATAACATCCACAAATGGCGTCATATTAATTTCGTTAATAAATTGCTCCTCTTTGCTGTCAAATGATCCAAAGCTCATTTCAGTTCTCCAAAATTACTCTGAAAATGCTTTATCAGCATTGTTTCGGTGAAAGCCAGCAACATAGAAGGCGCGTAAATCATAAGCAAAACGATTGAGTCTGCTAGCAATGTATTGGTTACCCCTCAGTAGCGCGTTGTAACCCAATACCGCCGGGATGGCTACAGCCAAGCCAAAAGCAGTCATCACTAAGGCCTCGCCAACAGGCCCGGCAACCTTATCAATACTAGACATTCCACTGTCGCTAATTGTGATTAATGCTTGATAAATTCCCCATACAGTTCCAAATAAACCCACAAATGGTGCTGTAGAACCAATTGAAGCCAAAACAATCAAGCCTGAACCAAATTTTTCCTTCATATCATCAATGCTGTTTCGCAGGCTGCTGGTGATCCAGTCATTTAAGTCCAAGGAGTCATGCAAATGCTTTTCGGTATGGCGGTGATGACGCATTGCATTTTGGCCCTCTAATGCCAAGGCCTTAAATGGATTTGCATCTTGCTCGCTTGATTCAAGTGTCTCTAGGGCCTTATTTAAATCTGGGCTGTGCCAAAAATCATGCAGCTGTTTAGCCTGCTCCTTTGCCCTGTAAATCATCATGCCCTTCACTACCATGACCGTCCAAGAAGCGATAGACATCAAAAGCAAAATAATCCCAGTTAATTGAATTACAAGTCCACCTTCAACCCATAATTTAAAAATACTTAACCCTGAATTCATATACCTACTCCAAAATAAATTTAACTGGTAATTCGTAACACATTGGAATTGGTATATTTCCCTTTTTGGCGGGGAGAAACTTCCACTGTTTAACGGTCTTCAATGCAATTTGATCCAAACGAGAATAGCCAGACCCCTGCTTTAACTCCACGCTATCAAGCGTCCCGCCTGTACTGATACAAGCTCTTAGCAAAACCAATCCTTGCTCATTGAGTTTTCTGCTAATTGCCGGATATGGGGGTTTAGGATTATTTAATTCAGAGGCCTCAGAGTTAGGCATAGAAACAGGTGCTGACGCCAACGCTCCATCCTGCTTGCTCTCGGTAGCGCGCTCCTTACTAAGCTCACTATCTTTGATAACTTTGTCCTTTTCAATCTGCTTATCCTTGACTGGACGAAGATGGACAGAGGGCGTAATTGCCATGGACTGCCGATCAATAATTTGAGCCATCATTAAGACTGGCTCGGTTTTTTTAGAAAAATTAATGGCAGCTACCAATATGCCGATGATCAAGGCACCATGAAAAGCCGCAACTCCAAGTCCAGCCTTTTTGTAACCGAGCTCAGGAAAAGTAAGCGTCATCGCAAAAATTACTTATATCCAGCTTGGTCAAGCAATTTTTGTGCAGCAATTTGGTTTTTAGCAATCGCAGCGACAGAAACCTTTTCGGCTTGAAAACCACCCAAACTCTTTAACGCTGGGTTATCTACCTTTACCGATGGAACCGCCGGCCATTCATTATTGCCATTAGAAAAATATTCTTGCGCTGAATCGCTAGCCAAATACTCCAAAAACTGAATTGCCTCTTGTGGATGAGGAGCATTACGCGCCATACCACCACCGGAGATATTGATGTGGACACCACCAGCATTTTGATTCGGCCAAATAAAACCCACTTTTGAAATGGCAGTCATATCATCGCTCTTGTCAGATTGCATCATGCGAGCAAAATAATACGAATTAGCTAAGGTCACACCACATTCGCCAGATGCCACCGCTTTGATTTGATCGGTATCCCCACCTCTAGGACTTCTCGCCATATTGGCCACCATACCTTTGGCCCATTCCTCAGTTGCTGTCAGACCATCTCTTTCAATCAATGCCCCAACCAATGAAAGCATATATGGATGCGAGCCAGAGCGGGTGCAAACCTTGCCCTTGTTATCTGGGTTTGCCAATTTCTCATAGGTGTCAACATCTGATCTTTTAACCGTTGCCTTGTTGTAAACAATGACGCGAGCTCTAGTTGAAAACCCAAACCAAGGAGTACCTTTTGCATCAGCTGCTGCTCTTAGGTTTTGCGGAATACGCTCATCTAAATATTTTGATTTCACTGGCGCAAAGAAGTTGTGCATCTGAGCTCGCCACAATCTAGCAGCATCCACCAATAAGATCACATCAGCCTGACTTTTATCGCCCTCACTCTTGATGCGCTCAAGAATGCCATTATCGTCAGCCTCGATGCGGTTAATTTTGATGCCTGTTTTCTTAGTGAAGTCCGTATAAAGAGCCTCATCAGTTTGATAGTGGCGCGCAGAGTAAAGATTGAGCTCTTTTACTGGTTCTGCTGCAAATGATGCGCCACTAAATGCGAATGCAAGGAAAGCACTGGTAATTAATAATTTTTTCGTTTTCATTTTTGCCATTTATCTATTAATCATCATTAATGGCAGAAATTCTACTTCAAAATGAGAATCATTACTATTTGTAGTGACTTGTATTCATATAAATCAAGGACTTAGGTAATAAGACTAGTGCAAATAGTATGAAAAGCTGGTGAAATTAGGCAATTAAACAAGCCTATTCGCGAGAGATCATTCTCGATAGCAATAAGACTGGTATGAGGCCGGCAAACACAATCGTTAGGGCTGGTAGACCAAGTTCAGACAAACGCTCATCTGCAGCCAATTGATAGGTAGCCACCGCCAAGGTATCAAAATTAAATGGGCGCAGTAACAAAGTTGCGGGCAACTCCTTCATCACATCGACAAATACAAAAAGACCTGCAGTTAGAAGACTACGTTTTAGTAGTGGCACATGCACTCTTCTCAGTATCTGAAACTTTGTAAGACCTAAGAGTTCTGCCGATCCATCAATCGATGGAGTGATTCTCAAGAGTCCTGACTCAATGCTTTGAAGACTAGAAGATAGGAAGCGCACCATATACGCATAGACCAAAACCACAACACTTGCAGACATCCACCATGCTAAGCCTAAAGTTTCTAGTAAAGCCAGGATGCCAATTGCAAGCACTGCGCCAGGCAAAGCATAGCCAAAGCCAAGCAAGCGATTAACCCAAGCTAGGCGGGGTGAAATGCGTATTGAATAAGCAAAAAATAAAGCCAATACAACAGAAATGAAAGCGGTGATCAAGGAAACGGATAGTGAATTGCTGAGCCAAGAGACATAACGACCATCTAACCTGAAGCCCTCTTTAATCATTAGATGCACCAAGGCTAAAGCAGGCAGCAAAAAACCTAACAATAGAGTAAGACCTGAAAAGGAGAAAGCAAAAAAGGCTGCTTTACCCCGCAAACGAATAGGAATTGTTTTTTGATTTGCGGAGGGCGCATATCGAATAGAGGCCCTACTATTTTGCTCAATCGTAAAAATGACCAATACGAATCCTAGTAAGCCTAGAGATAGCTGAATTGCCGCCATGCGGTCACCAAAGGAGAGCCATGCTTTAAAAATACCAGTAGCAAAGGTTTGAACCCCAAAGTAGGACACCGCTCCAAAATCTGCCAACACCTCCATCAAAGCTAAGGCTAAGCCTGCAAAGATGGCTGGCCTAGCCATAGGCAAAACTAGCTTTATAAATCCCTGCATAGGGCTATAGCCCAAGGTCTCAGACACCTCAATGAGACGACGACTACGCTCTAAAAATGCAGTGCGTGATATTAGATAAACATAAGGAAAGAGGCAGAATGAGAAAGTCCAAATCGCACCAGCAAGTGATCTAGGATCTGGGAAATACGGCAATGTAGACACACCAAAGAGATCACGCATTCCAGATTGAATAGGGCCTGAGAATTGCAATAGATCTACAAAAAGATAAGCCATCACGTAGGTAGGGATCGCGAGCGGCAGCATTAATGCCCACTCAAATATTTTTTTACCTGGAAAGTGATAACTGGCAATAATCCAGGCATTGCCAACCCCCAATACCAATACCCCAACACTCACCCCAAAAATCAGAAGTAAGGTGGAGGCAATGTAATCTTTGAGTACATAATTCCACAAATGCGTTAAGGTATCTGTAGCAACCAGCTCATTGCCACCAATACCCCCCTCAAATAGAAACGGCACCACCAGCCCAAATAAGGGCAAGAACAGCAATAATGCGAGAGGCACTACCAGTCGACTCTTCAATTGGACAATCCGTTTAGACTTAAGCTAGCAATTAAACCATTAGCTTCATTAATGAGAAAATTATAGGGATGAACCCAGATTCTGCAATCCTCTACATTAAAGACCTTGAAGTTGACTATCCGAGCAGAGATGGCAACGGTCGCGTTGCTGCTGTAAAAGGCCTAGATCTTGAACTATCTCAAGGAGAGATCGGCTGCCTATTAGGATCCTCGGGCTGCGGAAAGTCTTCCGTTCTGAGGGCGATTTGTGGTTTTGAGCCTGTCAAGACTGGTGAAATTTTCTTGCGCAATAAGCTAACTGGCTCATCCAAAATCCATACCCCCACCAATCAAAGGCGCGTTGGCATGGTTTTTCAAGACTTCGCCCTCTTTCCTCACCTCACTGCACTTGAGAACATTGCGTTTGGTATTCATGGTTTACCGCCAGCGAAAAGAGATTTATTAGCTAAAGACTGGCTTAGTAGAGTTTCTTTGGCGGATAAAGCAAATGCCTATCCTCACGAACTTAGCGGTGGACAACAGCAGCGCGTTGCTTTAGCAAGAGCGATGGCACCAGAGCCAGATCTCATATTGCTTGATGAGCCATTCTCCAGTCTTGATGTTGATTTGAGGGAACGGCTTGCAAGTGAAATGCGCGATATTCTCAAAGCAAATAACATTACTGCTCTGTTAGTGACGCATGATCAACACGAAGCCTTTGCGATTGCTGACAAAATTGGTGTAATGAAGGATGGCAAAGTAGTACAGTGGGATGCCCCATACGAGCTGTATCACAAACCTTCTACACGCTATGTTGCCGACTTTATTGGTCGCGGTGTTTTCATTAAGGGAACAGTCGAGTCAAATTGCAAAATAGCGATTGAACTAGGTGAACTTGATCTAGATGGCGCTCTCGGCAATCAGGTCGGCGATGAAGTCGACGTTCTACTCCGAGAGGACGACATTCAACATGACGATGACAGTCCTATTCTTGCGGAGGTAATAAGCAAGACCTTTAGGGGTGCTGATTTTCTCTATACATTAAAGCTATCATCAGGCATTCATGTATATGCACTAGTTCCGAGCCATCACAACCACGCGATTTATGAAAAGATTGGTATACGCCTGGCAGCAGACCACGTTATTACATTCAAGCGCTAATTAATAGTCCTAAACGATTTGGCTCTGGCATCAATAACCTTTTAAAGCCAGTCATAGTAGATCAGCCGCGGCAAAAGAAAAATGTGGCCCCGAGGAATGACTTTAGTAACAAGACTGTTGTATTGCCACAAACCCTTGAAATACCTATTGAACTGGTTAAAACAGTGGCGCCTTAACTTCAGGGAGTCAGTTTATGGCCAAAAGCCCACCCTATTCTGTCGGTTAACCCGACAAACCAAGTGTCGCTTAACCGGACACTCCACAATGACGCTGTCGATGCCACCCTGCTCCATTAGCTGCCAATCGACACCTCAAAACCAGCCGCTTATCCAACGTCACTTTCCCCGCAGGTTTAAACAAATGTCTTGACTACTGTTCGAACACAATTCCACGTCTTTTAATCCGTTGGTCGCGAGTTCGAA
>ERZ650308.1442-NODE-1442-length-12308-cov-8.699910_pt1 | contig 12308 bp, 11 predicted proteins | sample MGYA00376244_ERZ650308 | MGnify/ENA primary metagenome ERZ650308 (study PRJEB26733, sample SAMN07839295) | wastewater metagenome | biome: small river; feature: stream; material: water | place: USA: North Carolina | collected 2016-04-26 ...
TTAAAAGCAAATCATTCCAAGCTTTGAGAATGATGGCCTCCTCGCCATCGCGTGTGCTTGCGGCGCATACCATTAGGCGATTATCTGCATGTATGTCCTGTTGCCAAACCTTACCTTGCTCCACGAGACCAGGATCTAAAGGAACATCAAACTTGAGGTTACCTACTATCTGCACGTCCTTTACACCCAAGCTGCGATAACGTTGCGCATCAAATTCAGTTTGAGCCAAGATACCTGCGAAGGCTTGAAACAAAGCGCGCCCCGCTTTACCAAAACGATTAACACGACGCGCACTTCGCTCTGATAAACGGGCATTAACCAGGAATAGAGGTAAGCCAATTTCTTTGCAGCGAAAGACAACGGTTGGCCAGGCCTCGGTCTCCATAAATAGACCGAGCTTTGGTTTAAAGGTCTTCAAGAAATGCTCTACAGCCCAACAAATGTCATACGGCAAATAGACTTGTCGAATTTGTCCGGAGGCAATCTCTTTAGCAAACAATTGTTTACCAGTGCGGCGTCCATTCAATGTCATGTGAGTGAGGAGAATCGACTCACCTTTAGCCAAATAAGCATCAATCAATGGCTGTGCAGCTCGGGTTTCACCTACTGAGACCGCATGAATCCAAATAGATCCTTGAGTAATGGGCTTGCTATAGCCAAAACCCAGGCGCTCTGGAATGTGATGCAGATAAGAAAAAGCGTGACGTGCGCGCCAAGCTAATCGAACAAATGCCAATGGCAACAAGAGATGCCATAGCAATTGATAAACAGCAAACCAGATTCGGGGACGTGCCCCGTACTCTGAATTGGTAGTCAAACTCACTTTTTCAGACGTTCGGTCAACTCGACCGCCTTACCCAGATAAGAAGATGGGGTCATCTCTAATAGGCGTGCTTTTGCATCCTCAGGAATCTTCAAGCCACGAATAAAGGTTTGCAAATCGGCTTGATTAATACCTTTGCCACGAGTCAATTCTTTTAACTGCTCGTAGGGATTCTCGATCCCATAACGGCGCATGACAGTTTGTACTGGCTCAGCCAATACTTCCCAACATGCATCCAAGTCAGCAGCAATTGCCGCAAGATTTACTTCCAGCTTACCAAGACCACGTAGGGCGCTGTCATAAGCTAATACGCTATGGCCAAAGGCTGGACCCAAGTTACGTAAGACGGTGGAATCAGTAAGGTCACGCTGCCAACGAGAGATTGGTAATTTTTCAGCAAGGTGACGCAGCAATGCGTTGGCAACACCTAAGTTACCTTCAGAATTTTCAAAGTCAATTGGGTTTACTTTGTGCGGCATTGTGGATGAACCAATCTCGCCCGCTTTAGTACGCTGCTTGAAGTATCCAACAGAAATGTAGGCCCAGAAGTCACGATCCATATCCAAAAGAATCGTATTGGCACGAGCAATCGCATCAAAGAGCTGTGCCATACCATCGTGTGGCTCAATCTGAATGGTGTATGGATTAAAGGTCAAACCTAAACGCTTCTCCACTACGTTCTTAGAGAAATTTTCCCAATCAAAATCAGGGTAAGCAGATAAGTGGGCGTTGTAGTTACCAACAGCACCGTTCATCTTACCTAGCAAAGGTACTGCTGCAATTGCATCGATCGCACGCTCTAAACGCTTAGCAATATTTGCAATTTCTTTTCCAAGAGTACTTGGTGAAGCAGGTTGACCATGGGTACGCGAAAGCAGTGGCACCTTAGCGTGCTCAAGAGCTAATTCAGTCAGAACGGAAAGTACTTTGCGAAGTTGCGGCAAAAGCACTTCATCACGTGCGCCACGCAACATCAAACCATGCGAAGTGTTGTTGATATCCTCAGAGGTGCAAGCAAAATGAATGAACTCACTAGCTTTAAGCAAATCAGGGCGACCAGCAACTTTTTCTTTTAAGAAATACTCAACCGCTTTTACGTCATGATTAGTAACCGCTTCAATATCTTTAATGCGCTGCGCATCCGCATCAGAAAAAGTCTCAGGAAGAGATAGTAAGAATGCTTCGTCAGCAGCATTAATTTTTGGCACATCAGGCAAGCCTGCTGCAGCCAAAGCCAAAAGCCAATGAATTTCCACAAACACACGCTGACGCATAAATGCCGCTTCAGAAAGCCAAGGACGCAAAGCATCTAGTTTTCCGGCATAACGACCGTCTAGAGGGGAAAGAGCATTAAGGGTAGAAAGCGGCTGACTCACGAATATTGCCTTTGCATTGAAGATGTCAATAAAAGCTAATTTTAATGCGTTTGGGAGTCCAGCAAACCCCAATTAGGATGGCTATACTTGATCCCATGAAACTTATCGGATCCCTCACCAGCCCCTATGTGCGTAAAGTACGCATTGTTTTTAACGAGAAAAAGGTCGATGTTGACCTCGAATTAGAGAATGTTTGGGCCGCAGATACCAAAATAAGCGCCACAAACCCTCTAGGGAAGGTTCCTTGCCTTATTTCTGACGATGGGGACGCTATCTACGACTCCCGCGTCATCGCCGAGTATGCGGATGGCCTAAGCCCTGTCAGCAAGCTTATTCCTGCCGATAACCGGGAGCGTGCCGCCGTTAAAACCTGGGAAGCCCTGGCAGATGGAATTATGGATGCCGGTATTTTGGCTCGTTTAGAGCGCACCTTACGCCCAGCAGAGCAACAAAGCCAAACTTGGTATGACCGCCAAATGGGCAAGATTGATGCCGCCCTTCGCGAGATGTCCGAGAAACTCGGTGAAAACGCATGGTGTCATGGCAATCAAATGACCTTAGCGGATATCGCTGTTGGTTGTGCAATTGGATATTTACTGTTTCGCTTTCCTGAAGTGAAATGGCAAACACAATATTCAAACCTAGATCGCTTGTATCAAAAGTTGTTGCAGCGACCTTCGTTTATAGAAACTGTACCGCCTGCTGCTTAATCTAATCATTGCTTAAATAAAAAATGCCAATCAAAACTGATTGGCATTTTTGTATCCGGTGACTGATGAGAATTATGCGGAAATAATTCCACCGCCTAAACAAATTTCACCGTCATAAAGAACAGCTGATTGCCCGGGTGTCACTGCCCACTGAGCATCCGGAAAGCTTAATTCAAAACTTTGCGCATCATTACCTGCGATTAAGGTGCAAGCTGAATCAGCTTGACGATAACGCGTCTTAGCGGAATAGCTTCCAGGTATTGGCGCTGTGCCAGATACCCAGCTAGCATCCATTGCAGAAAGCTTATGAGCCAATAGCCACGGGTGCTCGTGGCCCTGCGCTACATATAGAGTGTTATTCGGAATATCTTTACGCGCCACATACCAAGCATCACCATTACCATCCTGACTGCCGCCCAAACCAATGCCTTTGCGCTGACCTAAGGTAAAGAATGCTAAGCCCATATGCTCACCAACCGTTTTACCCTCTGGCGTTTTAATGGGGCCAGGTACACGAGGTAAATAGCGGTTTAAGAATTCTCTAAAAGGACGTTCACCAATAAAACAAATTCCAGTGGAGTCTTTCTTTTTTGCATTGTGTAAACCAATTTGCTCTGCAATTTTTCGCACTTCCGTTTTAGGAATCTCGCCAAGCGGAAACATCACGTTTGCTAATTGCTGCTGCGTTAAGCGATGCAAGAAATAACTTTGGTCTTTGCTCGCATCGACTGCTTTTAATAGCTGGACTTTTCCACCCTCATGACGCACGCGTGCATAGTGCCCAGTAGCAATCGCATCCGCACCCAAACTCATGGCGTGATCTAAGAATGCTTTGAACTTAATTTCGGCATTACATAAAACGTCGGGATTAGGTGTTCGCCCTGCAGCGTATTCGCGCAAAAAATCTGCAAATACGCGTTCACGGTATTCAGCGGCAAAATTGACTGCTTCTACGTCAATTCCAATCATATCGGCCACAGAAACCACATCCAGCCAGTCTTGGCGAGCAGAACAGTACTCGTCGTTGTCATCGTCCTCCCAATTCTTCATAAAAAGGCCAATAACTTCAAAGCCTTGCTCCTTGAGCATCCAGGCGGCAACCGACGAATCTACCCCTCCAGACATGCCAATAACGACTTTCTTGGTCTGGGACGATGGGATTGCGGAAGAATTGAGCGGGATCATCAAAAAATGCGAGAATTCAATATAAGCTGACAGACCATATTGTAGAAGTCTTAGCCCGGTTTCACAGGATTTTGGGCAAAAACCAAGCAAGCGGACTTAGGGGTAAGTAAATAGGTGCAATGAGGCCTATTTAACTAAAATAGATTTTTTGAAAAATTTTGCTTTTGGAGACATGCCATGCGCATAGGAGTGCCACTGGAAACAAGGCCTGGGGAAACTCGAGTAGCCGCCACACCAGAAACCGTTAAAAAACTCATTGGTCAAGGTCATACCGTCGTCATTCAAAAAGACGCCGGCGTAAAAGCCAGTCAACCTGACTCTGCATACGAGGCTGTCGGTGCAACTATTGGCAGCGCAGCGGATGCGTTTGGTGCCGAGATTGTTCTTAAAGTGCGAGCTCCTGAAGCCGCCGAATTAAAACAAATTAAATCTGGCGCCGTACTCCTTGGAATGCTCGATCCATTTGATAACGACATGATTGCTGCGATGGCCGCTCAAGGCGTTACTGCATTTTCATTAGAAGCTGCGCCGCGTACAACACGCGCACAAAGCATGGACGTCTTATCTTCTCAAGCAAACATTGCTGGATATAAAGCCGTCATGGTTGCTGCGAATGAATATCAACGCTTCATGCCAATGCTCATGACTGCCGCGGGTACTGTTAAAGCAGCTCGCGTACTCATCTTGGGCGCTGGTGTTGCTGGCTTGCAAGCTATTGCTACTGCAAAGCGTCTTGGTGCAGTGATTGAAGCATCTGACGTTCGTCCAGCAGCTAAAGAACAAATTGAGTCTCTAGGCGCTAAGTTTGTTGACGTTCCTTATGAGACTGATGAAGAGCGTGAAATTGCTCAAGGCGTTGGCGGCTATGCCCGTCCAATGCCTGAGGCTTGGATGAAGCGTCAAGCAGCTTTAGTTGCTGAACGTGCTCAACAAGCAGACATCGTCATTACTACCGCATTGATTCCTGGACGCAAACCTCCAGTCCTCTTGCATAGCGACACTGTTGCCAATATGAAACCAGGCTCAATCGTGATCGACTTGGCTGCAGGCAAAGGCGATAACGGTTCTGGAAACTGTCCTTTAACTCAGGCAGACAAAGTGGTTGATGTAAATGGCGTGAAGATTGTGGGCTACACAAATTTAGCCAGCATGGTTGCAGCGGATGCATCTGCACTCTACTCACGCAACTTGCTCGATTTCATGAAGCTCATTGTGGACAAAGAAGCGAAGTTGGTGATCCCAACTGATGACGATATCGTCACCGCTTGTTTAATGTGTCGTGATGGCCAAGCCATTCGCAAAAACTAATAGTAAAAAATACTAAGGAAACATTATGGATCTCGCTGCCTTTCAAAGCATCCTCACCGTTCAAAACATTACTGTGTTTGTATTGGCCATTTTTGTTGGCTATCACGTAGTTTGGAACGTTACCCCAGCATTGCATACACCTTTAATGGCGGTAACTAATGCAATCTCCGGCATCATCATCGTTGGCGCATTACTTCAAACTGAAGTAATCGGTGGCGATGAAATTACTCTGACCAGCATTATTGGTGCAGTTGCCGTATTCCTCGCCTCAATTAATATTTTTGGTGGCTTTATGGTCACCCGTCGCATGCTTGAAATGTTCAAGAAAAAAGCCCCTAAGGCTGATGCGGCTGGAACTAAATAAACCTAGAACAAGACCTATATAGAGACCAAAACTATGTCAAACATAACCGCTATTTCTTATCTCATTTCATCGGTGTTGTTCATCCTCGCTTTGCGTGGCTTGTCTTCACCAACCACTTCACGCCAGGGTAATACCTTCGGCATGATTGGTATGTTGCTTGCTGTGATCACGACATTCATGATCCCAGACTTCAAGCCTGTATTTTCATTAATCATTGCTGCAATCGTTGGTGGTGCCGTTATTGGAACCATTGCTGCTAAGCGCGTGCAAATGACTAAGATGCCTGAGTTGGTAGCTTTAATGCACTCCTTTGTAGGTTTGTCAGCTGTATTGATCGCGATTGCAGCCGTATTCAATCCCGCACACGACCATACTGGCGCACAAAAGATTGAACTCTTTATTGGCGCGTTTATTGGCGCGATCACATTCACTGCTTCAGTAATTGCTTTTGGCAAGTTATCTGGCAAGGTCAGCGGTAAGCCCGTTAGCTTTGCTGGTCAACATTTACTCAACCTGCTTTTGGCCATCTCAATGGTTGGCGCTGGTATCGCCTACTATATGGGCGATAGTCACGCAGCCTTCTTGGCAATGTGTGCCATCGCCTTGGTACTGGGTGTGACTTTGATCATCCCTATCGGCGGCGCCGATATGCCAGTGGTTGTATCCATGCTCAATAGCTATTCTGGTTGGGCTGCAGCAGGTATTGGCTTTACCTTGAATAACCCTGTATTGATTATTGCGGGTGCTTGCGTAGGCTCCTCTGGCGCGATTCTTTCTTACATTATGTGTAAGGCGATGAACCGCTCTATTCTGGCTGTATTGCTTGGCGGCTTTGGCGCCGAAGCTGCTGCCGGTGGTGGCGACGACGGCGGCCCTAAGAATTACAAAACAGGCTCACCTGAAGATGCGGCTTTCTTGATGGAAAATGCTGACACTGTGATCATTGTTCCAGGCTATGGCTTGGCAGTAGCTCGCGCTCAACACGCTCTGAAAGAATTGACTGAAAAGTTAACTCACCATGGTGTTACTGTGAAATACGCTATTCACCCAGTTGCCGGTCGTATGCCTGGTCATATGAACGTTCTCTTAGCCGAAGCTGAAGTTCCATACGACCAAGTGTTCGAGATGGAAGATATCAACAGTGATTTTGGTCAAGCCGACGTGGTCTTGGTGCTTGGTGCTAACGACGTTGTTAACCCAGCAGCGCGCACTCCAGGCAGCCCAATTTTTGGTATGCCAATCTTGGAAGCGTTTAAAGCTAAAACCATCATCGTAAACAAGCGTTCAATGGCGGCTGGTTATGCTGGTCTAGATAACGAGCTCTTCTACATGGATAAAACTATGATGGTCTTCGGTGATGCGAAGAAAGTGGTTGAAGATATGGTTAAAGCAGTTGAATAAGTCTAGCTCTAAAGCCTTTAAATAAAAGACCGCCTTCGGGCGGTTTTTTATTACACTAAACAAACTACTCAAAAGAGCGACATCACCTTAAAAGAGCTTGCTATGCCAAATTTCGTTGAGAATCACCTCAATATCGTTCAATATGCACCAATCATATTCTTTACCTCCATCCTAATATTCTTATTGATGGGCTGGCTATATGGAAGATATCGGACCCGCACAACCGAACATGTCGTTGTCCGCGATTCATTGGCTACAGCAATTTTTGGATTGTCCGCGCTTGTACTTGGCTTTACTTTTGCCAATGCAACCGATCACTACGACAAGCGGATGAGCTTAATACGTGATCAAGCGCATTCCCTAAAACAGGTTTATCAGTCAAGTAATTATCTAAATCCTACCGATCGTGTTGCTGTGCAAAACACCTTAAAGCAAATACTTAAGCAGAGAATATCTAAGTATGAAAACATTAAAAAAATGGATGATCTTGACGCGAACAATAACGTCTTAACTCAGTCCTTAAACACACTGAATGAAGAAGTCAACAAGGCAATTAGCCGAGCTCCAGTCAGCACCAAGGATTTAGCGGACAATATCTTGAGACCCCAACTTACGCATCTATTGGATACTTTCCAAGAAGGAATACTCAATGGAAAGCACCATCCCCCAGCAATTATTGACCGCTTCCTATTTGCTCTACTCTCAATAGGTGCCCTATTAAGCGGCTACTCAATGGCTATTAAGAAAGAGGAAGATTGGTTTCTGACGGCACTTTACTTGGGCTTGATGGGCTTTGCGCTTTACGTGATTTTTTCGTTGGAATTTCCACATCAACTTCAAGATGCGAATCTCCTGAATGCAGACTTTTTAAAACTTCAAAAGGCCTGGCAATAATCACTAAAAATTTACCTTCTTTGATAGCTATTGGATAAGTTGTCTTGCAGTACATACGCAACGCCATTAGCGACCAAGGAGAGGTCTTGATCAAGCATCCGACTACGGTAAGTCCAGCCAGCTGGTAATTTCAGCTGCTCGTTCAATACTGGAAGATCTTTAATGTTGAGTGCAGGATTCACAATTTGTGAATACGATTGCATAACATAAACATCACCTGCTGGAGATGTAAGTTCATAAACAGTACTACCAGCTCTATAGACAAAGTTGGTAGTACGAGCAACTTCATTGGCGGTGTAATTCTTGCTACCCATCAGCTGCTTCAGCAAACTCAACTTTACTGTTGCCCGTAAATTCATCTCAATGCCACCAAAAGTCTCTTTTACGTCATTGACGGTATTTCCGGCAGCCTGAATTTCATCCATCATCCAATAGCGCGGGCCATTTAAGATGGCAATTGAAGCATCATAATCTTTGACAATTGACTCTTTGGTTAACGAACTCCATTGCGCTTCTGGGCAAAGATTAAGGCCCTGAGTGTTAAATACCCTAACTTCAAGCTTGAGCCAATCGCGCTTACCAATCAAGACTTCACAATAGCGCTGATTACGCAGGTTGGATATGCTTTTTTCAAAGATTGGGCTTGATTGGGTTGGCGTTTGCGCACAAGCCTCTCCTATAGCCAGCACAAGAGATATCACCAGAAATGCGAATGTTTTATTCATGGGTTCACTGTACCAAATAAAAAAACGCCTGGTCTTTTGAACCAGGCGTTTTGTTTCTACAGCAAGCTAGCTGGAGGGGTGAGGCTATTACATCATGCCGCCCATACCACCCATACCACCCATGCCGCCCATATCAGGCATGCCGCCACCAGCAGACTCATCCTTTGGCGCTTCAGAAATCGCGCAATCAGTGGTCAACAAGAGGCCAGCAACAGAAGCTGCATTTACCAACGCAGTTTTAGTTACCTTAGTTGGGTCAATAACGCCTTGCGCAACGAGGTCACCGTATTCACCGGTAGCTGCGTTATAGCCATTGTTACCTTTGCTTGCTTGAACGGCATTAACAACCACGCCTGCGTCTTCACCAGCATTGCTAACGATAGTACGTAATGGCTCCTGCATAGCACGCAATACGATGCTGATACCAGCGTCTTGATCAGCGTTATCGCCTTTCAATCCCTTGATACCTTGCATTGCACGAATCAACGCTACGCCACCGCCAGGAACAATACCTTCTTCAACGGCTGCACGAGTTGCATGTAATGCATCATCAACACGAGCTTTCTTCTCTTTCATTTCTACTTCAGTAGCAGCGCCAACACGAATCACCGCAACACCGCCAGCCAACTTGGCAACACGCTCTTGCAATTTTTCTTTGTCGTAGTCACTAGTCGCTTCTTCGATCTGAACACGAATGTTCTTCACGCGAGCTTCAATAGCTTTAGCATCGCCAGCACCGTCAATAATGATGGTGTTTTCTTTGCCTACTTCGATACGCTTGGCCTGACCTAAGTGCTCAAGAGTTGTTTTCTCGAGTGTGAGGCCGATTTCTTCAGCGATTACTGTACCGCCAGTCAAAATTGCGATGTCTTCCAACATGGCTTTACGACGATCACCGAAACCAGGAGCTTTAACAGCACAGGTTTTGATAATGCCGCGGATATTGTTTACAACCAAAGTTGCTAAGGCTTCGCCTTCAACATCTTCTGCAATGATCAACAATGGACGACCAGACTTAGCTACTTGCTCGAGCACTGGGAGCAAATCACGAATGTTGGCAATCTTCTTGTCAAACAAGAGAACATATGGGCTTTCCAATACAGCAACTTGTTTTTCTGGTTGATTGATAAAGTATGGAGAGAGGTAGCCGCGGTCAAACTGCATACCTTCAACTACTTCAAGCTCGTCTTCCAAAGACTTGCCATCTTCAACAGTGATAACACCTTCTTTACCTACTTTTTCCATTGCTTCAGCAATACGCTGACCAATGCTGTGGTCGCTGTTAGCTGAGATAGAACCCACTTGAGCGATTTCTTTAGTGGTTGTGCAAGGCTTGCTGATTTTCTTGAGCTCTTCGATTGCAGCTGATACAGCTTTGTCGATGCCGCGCTTCAAGTCCATTGGGTTGTGACCTGAAACTACGTATTTCATGCCTTCGCGAACGATAGACTGAGCCAATACAGTAGCGGTAGTTGTACCGTCACCAGCGATGTCATTAGTTTTGGAAGCAACTTCCTTAACCATCTGAGCACCCATGTTCTGGAGCTTGTCTTTGAGTTCGATTTCTTTTGCTACGGATACACCATCCTTAGTGATGGTTGGGCCGCCAAATGAACGCTCGATAACCACATTGCGACCCTTTGGTCCCAAAGTTGTTTTTACTGCGTTCGCAAGAATGTTTACGCCTTCTACCATCTTGGTACGGGCGTTATCTCCAAATACGACGTCTTTTGCTGCCATGATTGAGTTCCTTTCTTAGGTACCGATTACTTCTGTACAACAGCCATGATGTCTTCTTCGCGCATTACGAGAAGCTCGTCGCTGCCGACCTTAACTGTTTGACCTGCATATTTGCCGAATAACACGCGATCGCCAACTTTGACGTCTGGTGCATTCAACTTACCGCTGTCATCACGTTTGCCTGGGCCAACTGCCAATACTTCGCCTTGATCTGGCTTTTCAGCAGCAGCATCCGGAATGATGATTCCAGAGGCAGTTTTTGATTCTTGATCTAAACGTTTAATGATTACGCGATCATGTAAAGGACGCAGATTCATTCCTTCTCCTATGTTAGTAAGTGTTAACTAATTAAAAAACCAATATAAATCAATGTGTTGCAATCTCTTAACACGAAGGCAACAAGCTTTTCAGCTGAATAAGCCTGTTTTAGCACTCGCGTGTAGGGAGTGCTGATTATATAGGTCTGATTCCAGGGATTTCAAGGGCAAATTCACCTTAAATTTCAAATAAGCATCCCGCGCTTTCTATAATAGAGGCAGGCAAGTAGGTAGATTCCTACATATAAATAAGCCTTAAGCCCTTACCCCTCCAATCCGTCCTGCCTAGACTGGCTATTCAATGATTGGAGAATGCTGATGAGCCCGAAATCCCGGCTGTACACGCTTGTAAAGGCCTGGAAGAACAAACCCTTCCAAGAAGTGCGCGATGCCTGCGGCCAGCCTTGGCTTGGTCTTAGCGGGGAAGCGCTTAAAGAACACCAATCCTGGTCCCAGCGACAAGCGATTAGTAACGAACCCATCTTTAATAGCCAAGGAACCAAGCTGACGAGCTCTTTATTTAGACCATTACTAGTTGCCACTGATACACAGTTCCTTAGACTGTTTATGGAGGGCTTGGACACCATTACGTATTGGTATCGTAGTGGTCGCTTCATTCCAGGCATCTTGCCCCTGCCAGCGCAACACCTAGCGTCCAGTAATTTGATAGATGCTTTGAGTGACCTGATTCTCAACTCACGACTCCCTGTTGGCCTTGTGAGCCTAGGGGTTCACAAACTCAACGAGACCGACTCCATGGATTGCTGCATGGAAGGTCTATTACGTATGCGCCGCCTTGGCGTCTTGATCCATGCTCTCGATTTTTATGGGGCCAACTCACAAATTCAATGGGTCAAACAAATGGAACCGGAGGGTATTCATATTGAGATGGGGCAATTTCGAGCTGATGGATTACCTCACCAAATGACTTCCCTGGGCGATAAATTCCACACCCAAATCTATGCCAGCAACATCACGCTGGTGAAGGATTTAGAAAATGGACGCCAGAACAAATTGCAGAAGTATCTGACTCCTACTCTAGAAGATTAAAAGCGGCATTTGACGTCCTCAATATTAAATAAGTAGCAATACGCTATTGCAGATAAGACTTGCACATATTCATTGAAAGAATTACATGATCGAAATTTCTGAAAAACGCTTGATTGGCCCCATTATTCGTTTACACCCCAACGACAATATTGTTGTTGCAAGAGTGGATGTGGGTATTGGCACAGAAGTGCCCAGTGAAAATTTCACGAGTCGTAGTCAGGTTCCAGCGGGTTACAAAATTGCTACTAAGAAGATTTTAAAAGGCGAGCCAATTCTCAAGTACAACGTGACTGTTGGTTTTGCAAATACAGATATCGAAGCCGGCACTATGGTTCATAGTCATAACACTGAGTTCAGTGAATTTGATCGTGACTATGCTTATGCGAGCGAATATAAACCTACTAATTGCTTACCT
>ERZ650308.1443-NODE-1443-length-12301-cov-7.039931_pt1 | contig 12301 bp, 6 predicted proteins | sample MGYA00376244_ERZ650308 | MGnify/ENA primary metagenome ERZ650308 (study PRJEB26733, sample SAMN07839295) | wastewater metagenome | biome: small river; feature: stream; material: water | place: USA: North Carolina | collected 2016-04-26 ...
GGTTGGCGTAGCCGTCGGAGTTGGAAGTGGGCCACCACCACCGCCACCGCCGCCTACAGAGACGCTAGGCGAGGCAGATGGGGTAGAGCTTGGGTTAGCGCTTGCGCTAGGGGATGAGCTTGAAGAAGCAGAGGGGGTAGGAGTCGGCGTTGCAACGGTTCCGATAGTGAAACTGTTCGACTTTGGCGAACGAGCGCTGCTGCCGATCGCATTGGTCGCCAAAACCTGAACAGTGTAGGTTCCATCTGCAACCGAGGCCAGCGAAACAACGGCCGAGGTTGAGCCTGCTGTTGCGGCTGTTGCGTTTCCAACATCCGTGCCGGCGGCATCAACCAAATAGACCGAATAGCCAGCGATGTCTGCACCGTTGCTTGCTGGTGCGACCCATCCGACGCTAAGCGATTCACCAGCGCGAGTAGCGGTTGGTTTCGCCGGAGCGGTGGGCGCTGTCTTCACTGTGAAAGCCGTGAAGCTCGAAGTCGCGCTCGTACCGTTGTCGTTCTTGCACGAAATGCTCATCGCATACTGAAGACCAGGGCTCAGGTTGTCGATGGTCTTGGATGACGTGCCACCCAAAACGGAAACCACCGATGGGCCACCGGAAATCAAACACGCAGTGATCGGCAGGCCACCGCTGTTTGACGGCAGTGCCCAGGCCAATGCGACTGAGGTTCCGGTTGATGTCGCCGAGATCGCCGTCGGTGCACCCGGGATCGATACCGCGTTCTTGGTGCTTGTGCCGATTACCGTCGAAGTTCCTGCGGAATTGATCCAGCGCACTTCAACGGTGTAGTTGGTTCCACCCGTCAGTCCAGTTAGATAGGAGGTGCAGTTCGAGGTGTCACAAACGGCGGTGCTGCCGCGCTGGCTAGCCACACCATCACCCGTAGCGAGAATCGAATAACCAACTGGGCCAACAGCGTTAGAGGGTACAGGAAAGCTGACCGTCATTACGGCTGCATTAAGAGCTGAGTTTGGCGATGAAGCATCCTTCAGAGAGACACCGCCTGAGGCAAGCGCAGGCAGCACAACCCCAACTAACGAGAGCGCTGCCAGAGAAGAAATAACTGTTTTTAGGGATTTCTTCATGGCTAGCCCACCAAACTGATGTTCTGGATGACGTTGCTGTTGCTTATCGCGACATTCAGACCAACCGTGTCCTGAGCAGTATTCAGTCCAGAGTCAGGATCATCGAGATAGTAGGTCTTGATCTTCCAAGCACCTGGTGTCAACTGGAAGCCATACTTGCCATCGGCGGCAGTCGTGTAGGTCTGAGCTGGCTGAGAGTTATTAGCATCTCCGGCCCACTCGGCACGCACGATTGCACCTGCAAGAGGCTCACCGTTAGTGCTGCGCGTCACAGTTCCGGTTAAGTTGCCCAAGCTTAGGGTGAGCGTCAAAACACCGTTCACTAGCGTGCCGTTTGCACAGTCGACTGCATCGAGGGTGACTGCAGAACCGTTTGTGTTTACATCACAGCTGGTGCGAGCACCAGCCGAGCCGCCACCCGGGTAGAAGGTGAGTCTGAAGTTTCCATTGTCTGGAATCAACAAACTTGCAACCGCCTGGTCATTCGTGCCCGAGCCGCTAATCCAACCGGTTGGTTGGTTTGAGCCATTCAAGGTCTCGATACCGACCCATGACCACTTGGCGAGGCTAGTGCCATTCGGCTGCTTGACCAAGACCTTTAGGTTCGGTGAAGCCAATGCGAATGATTGGTTGTTCACCTGCTCCCAAGTTAGGCCGGTATAGAGCTTCGTCGCGTAGGTGCCGCGTTCGCCATTCTGGGCGTTTACCTCAACTGCAAACAAACCGGTCGTGTCAGTGATGTTGAATGATGCACGTCCTGCACTGCTGGTATTTCCACCACCGATCCAGTTGCGGCACTGGCTGCAGTTTGCGTCCTGCTTGAAGAGAGAAACCCAAGCACCGGCTCCAACGACGCTGTTGTCTGGGCGGGTAACAGTCAAACGAGTGTTTGGTGGCGTCAGCGTGATGACCCCGAGATCCTGAGCCGCATAGGCAGTGTATGAACCGTTTAGCTGCGCAGGCAATGTGATCGAGCGGAGTTGAGCACAGATGGTTCCCGTGTCATTGTTGCCCTTCGTGCACTGGCTTCGAACCACATCCGTGTTTCCGTAAGGTGGCTCGAGGTACGCATTCAGACTTATCGCGCCGTTCACGTTCGGGTTGGCTGCCTTGATTTCAGTCGGGTCAATGAATAGCGAGACACGTCCTTCGTCGTTGGCGTTGGCCCAGACATTCCAAGAGCCGAACTGAATCGATACATTCGCGTTTGGAAGCACGTTGTTGTTCGTATCTTTCAAAATGAACGTAAGGTTTGGAGCGCGAAGGTTCAATACCAGTGACTTGTCCGACTGAACACAGCCGCCAGAAGAAGTGGTCACGGCTCCGCCAGAGACGGTCACCGAACACGGCGCTGACTTAGCTAGGTTGTATCCGCTATTCCATGGCACTTGGGCGGTCACCGAGTATGCACCGTCTGGAACAGCGATTCCGAATACGCCGGCCGAGTTGGAGTTTGCACCGAGCTGCCAAAGCTGTTCGTTGGTCACTGTGTTAGTCGGAACGACCCAGCTATTTGGCACGTTGCTCGAATCGATTTCACTCTTGACACGGCCGCTGATGGCAGGTGTTGCAACCTCGAGCGTGAAGACACCATCTGTTGCCGTCTTCCCCGAAATAGCAACTGATGAGCCGTTGCCACTCACGGTAACCGTGTAGGTCTTGCGAGCGAGGATGGCGCCGCCAGCCTGCTGCCCTGGGTCAACCTGAAGGTTGTAGGTGCCGTCGTCAACGCGCAGTGCCAAGCGACCGGTGTTTCCGCCAGTGTTGCCGACCCACTCGTTGTCCGATGCTCGCTGAAGGTTTACGTATGAGTTCGTGATCAACTTGGTCGAATCAGTCGGGTCTACGATCTTCATCTTCAAGTTAGCCGCTGCCGCAGTCAAGACGAACCGTCCATCGGTTAGCGAAACGCCAGAAACAGTCGCGTTTCCGCTTGAGTCAACATCAATGTTGTACTTCTTCGGGGCTAGACCCAATCCAGAACTTCCCGGGTTGACTTCAATCCAGTAGTGACCCTCGGCGACGTTTAGGCTTACCAGACCACGGTTTGCACCGTTGCCGGCTACCCAGGTGTTGTTATCGCGGTTGAACAGGTTGACCCAGGCCTGATTGAGCATAAAGCTTGGGTCGCTTGGGTCAACCAAAGTTAGCGCCAAGTTTGCTGTCGCTGCCTCAAGGGTGAAGGCGCCGTTAGTCTCGGCCGCAACTGCAACGCCCGCCATTGTTGTGACTGTGACGGTTGCGCCATTGACGGTGACCTTAAACATACGGCTAGCGAGACCTTCGTCCGAGCTACCAGGGTTTACTTCGGCTATGTAGTTGCCGTTAGCAAGGGCAAAGCCAGGGTGCGAACCATTGCTGTTGCCCGCCCATTCAGTGCGGTTGTTTCCCTGTGCGTAGAACATGTTTACCCATGCTTGCTCGAGCAGAGCGTGGCCTGCCGAAGGCGAAACAACATTGAACTTCACATTGGCAGAAGCAACAGTCACATCAAATATCGAGGTTGTCGCATCCTTGACCAGTGCTGCGCCACCGCCGATGGGTGCCAGAGTAGTCGAGCGGTCATTAGCAACAACCAAGTTGTACTTCTTGGTCGCAAAACCCGAAGCCTGCTGGCCAGGATTAACTTCCATCACATAGGTCCCAGGGTCCACGTTGAGACCGAGCTGACCGAGGTTGTTGACTCCCGAGCCCGGGAGCCATTCTCCTGTTGCAGCATCGCGAATGTTCACGTTTGACTGGCGAAGTGGCTGCGTTGGAGCATCAGGCTTTACCACGCGAAGCAAAAGATTTGCACCCTGAGGGGAGACGACAAATACTCCATTATTTGAGTTGATTACGGCCCCAGACCAACTCTTCAAAACCACGGTCGAGCCGGAATTGGAAACAGTAAGTTCATAGCGCTGTGAAGCCAGCGTGGTGTCGCCGGTTCCATCGTTCACTTGAAGCGCATAGTGGCCGTCGGCAACGCTGAGGCCAATCGTTCCACTGTTTGAATTTCCATTGGTCACCCAATCGCGAGAGTTTCTAGCCTCATCGAGCTGGAACACGTTTACATAGGCGAAGTCCAAAGTTGCGTGTGTGGTTGGGTGCTGCACGACCAGGTTGACGTTCGCACTCTGCGGGTATACAACATAGGCGTTCCCGGTTTTAGACACTGTCGTACCGTCAGACTTCTTGAGCGTTGCAACACCGGATGCCATGACTAGCGTGTATGAGCTAACTGCCAATCCGCTGGCAGAGTTCCCTGGGTTCACACGCAGGTTGTAGCGGCCGTCGGCGAGGTGCATAGAAGCTAACCCACTGCGCATCTCGGCCTGCCCGACCCAATTGTTTGTGGAACTATTGGTCACTTCGATACGGGCATCGTTCAGGTTTGCATTCGGGCTATTTGGGTCCTTCACCAAGAAGCTAATGTTCGGGAGGCTTGGACTAACTGGGTAAACGCCAGAAACCGGAGGCACAACGGTGCCATCAGGAGCAGTGACGGTAATGGTCTGGCCAGACTTGGTGACGGTGTAGTTCGCGGTGGCCAGGTCTGTTGCATCAAGCGGTTGAACCTGGAGAGTGTAGACGCCATCATCGAAGTGAAGCCCCGAATCCTCGCCCCAACTCTGCGCCTGGTCCACCCATTCCCCCGTTGAAGCCTGAAGGTTATATTGGACGCCATTTAGAACCGTTGCCGGGTTGTTGCGTGGGTCCATAGCCCTAAATTTTGCGGTGGCAACATTTGGAGACACCGGAACATAACCCGATATCGCCTGGATTGCAGAGCCGCCGACCGCAGAAACAGTGAAACCTCCGCTTGTGACCTCTAACGCATAGTCCTTGCTTGCAAAATCTCCATTCTCTCCACCAGCGACGTTTGCTGTCCACGAACCAACCGGCACTACGAGGTCGATGGTGCCCGAGTTGGACCACCCGTGAACACCGTAGTTGCCAAGACGGACGTCAACGTTGGTGTTGATCAACCCAACACCCGGGAGGTTTGGATCATTCACCTGCAGGTGCACGTTTGAAATTCCAGCGGTGACACGATAGGTGATGCCTGAGACCGGAGAGATAGTTCGCCCTTGGTCATCTCCGACGCGAGTTACAACTCCGCCAGTGACCGCTACCTGATAACCCGTTGAGATAGCGCGCTCGCGAGAGTCGAAAGGGTTGATTCGAAGCCAATAGTTGCCGTCTGGCAAGACATAAGAGGCAATGCCGTTGGTAGTGTCATTCGGCCCCCACCAGGTATTTAGGTTGCTGTTGTCGCCTAGGTCAAGATATGTTGGTGCGGCAGTGCCGGCAGCACTCAGCGCATTGACGACAAAGTTAGGGCTAGCTGGTACGAGCACCTTGTAAACGAATGCCGCGGCTGTTTGGTAGGTGCCGTTTTGGGTCAGTGAGTATTTTCCACTAGCGTCAACCCAGATTGCAGGGCCGGCAAAAGACGGCAGCGTTGCCGAGCCACCAATAAGAATCTGAGAGAAGTATTTTCCTGGCTTGAGACTTGGAAGCCCAGCGGCAAATGTTCCATCTGCATTGAAAAGGCTCGACTTAGGACCCTGGAGACCCCCGACGGCCGTCCCATCGCTGGCTGCCTGGGTGAAGACCACTCGACCGTGAACCCCAGTTGGAATAGAAATGTTGGCGGAGTCGGCAGCATTGCGAAGGACGCCGTGGATGTCTTCGCCGTGAAGCGGCAGCTGGTAAACGCCAGAAACTGGGCTTAGAACTGCGCTGGTGAAGGTGTCATCGCTATAGACCACTCGGGTTGCGCTCTGGCCACTGCCTGTAAGTCGCAATGCCAGGCTGCGGTTTGAGGCATCGATATCTGCATTGCCGCCAATGTCGATGGTGTTGTCACCTTGGACACTTGTTGAAACAGCCAATCCGAAGGCACCAGTTCTTACTGTAATGGTGGTCTTGTTAGCCCCATTAACCTGGTCGCTTGGCGGCGAAGCAAATGATCCAGCAGGAGCGTCTGCCCCACCTGGAGTCAAGATGTTCACACGCATGTTAGCTGCAACGAGTTGAACCGTGATCGCCTGCGTGCTCTTAGTAACAGCACCGATACGCGATGTCCAGGTGGCAGTGGTGGTGTCAGTGATTGGAGGTTCGACCGACAAAGCCAAATAAGAGTTTGTTGACGATGCATTTATGGTTGCAACACCACTCGAGTTCGTAACCACCGGGCTAGTTGGCACCCAGGTCTGGGTCGTGTGGTTGGTGTAGATCAGCGCCACCTGCGCACCCACATAGGGCTGACCGTCAACACCGAGGACGGTGACGGTCTTGGTGAACGTCGTGTCCACTGCAGTGGCCGGTGCAGTTTGCAGCGGCACGAAGGCCGACAAAACAAGTGTCAGGACAGAAACCCAAGTAAGACGTGACTTGACCGAAAACATGAACAACCCCCAGTTGTGCAAAAAAGGGGTAATTATTAGTAATGCCCCCGGCTTTCAGCGTACTTGTAAGTACAAAGGCCTGGCAAACAAATCAATAACGATTGGGCTCAAAGTCCGGACATACTTAGGTACGAAAAAAGGGCCACCGGTATTCGAGGGCCCTTTTCTTTAGTGCAAGTGTTATTCGGCAGCGGGTGCGGCAGTTGGTGCCCCGTGCAACTGGATACGCTTTGGCAGCGCAAAGACCAACAAGAATGCTACGACTGCGAGCGCTGCTGACATCAGCATTGCGTTGGCCGCGCCAGCCTTGAAAGTGTTGGCGATGATTTCTGGGGTTGGCTGCCCCTTGCCGAAGTTCAGGGTGCCGAACAAGATCGAACCGATGATTGCAACACCGATTGCCGAACCGACGCGCTGGGCGGTCTGAACCACACCGCTGGCTGCGCCGGCCTCTGAGTTTTCGACGGTTGCGACGATGAACTGCACGTTCGGGGCCAAGAAGAAACCGTTGCCGGCACCGGCAATGAAGATGCCGGGCAGCAGAATCCAGTTGCTTAGGTCAGCTGCACCAATGTTGGCAAGCAAGAACCAGGTGACGCCAAGGCCGATGGTGACCAGCGCCGCTCCATAAACCAGCACGCTTCGACCCAACTTGGCCGCCCACTTTGAGCTCTGCGATGAGAAGATCGCGGTGCCCACTGCGAACGGAAGCGTTAGCAAGCCCGACTCAAGCGCGGTGTGCGCAAAGCCGCCCTGCCATAGAAGGGAAAGGGTGAAGAATATTGAGGTGAAACCGGCGAAGTAAACCAGGGCAAGAATCGTGCCGAAGGTGAAGCTCAGGTGGTGAAACAGGCGTGGTGGCACGAGTGCCGAACCGCCGCGTTTGGTGAAGACAACCTGCCAGATTGCGAACAGAACTAGACCGGCAACACCGGCGGCCATGGTCCACCAGGTCCAGGCATGCCAGCCATCTTGCTGACCCTGAATTAGTGGAACAAGAATCGCGACCAGGCCGGCGCTAAGCAGCAAGACACCGAACCAGTCCATGCGGTTGCTGCGGTCGGCATGAGCGTCACCTGCAGGAAGCAGGCGAATCGCAAAGATAGCGGTCAAGATGCCGATAGGTAGGTTCACGAAGAACACCCAGCGCCAACCTTCGGCCTCGCCGAATGCCTGAATCAAAAGACCACCGGCAATCTGGCCAACTGCACTTGAGATACCGATAACCGAACCCATGATGGCAAAAGCCTTGCCGCGCTCTTTGCCGTTGAACAAAAGCTGAATGAATGAGCCAACCGCTGGCACAAAGATGCCACCGGCCAGACCCTGAAGAACACGACCGATGATGATGTCGAAGTCGTTGGCTGCGATGCCACAGTATGCGCTGGCCGCGGTGAAAAGCACGATACCGATGATGTAAACCCACTTGTGCCCGAAACGGTCCCCCAAACGCCCGGATGGGATAAGCGCGAGACCAAAGGTGAGGGCATAGCCCGAGATGATCCACGAAAGAGTTGACTCATTGGCGTTCAAGCTGGTGCGAATGCTTGGCAAAGCCACGTTCACGATGGTTGCATCAACCAGAGCCATGAAGAAACCGGCTAGAAGCACAGCTAGTGCCAACCAGGATGATCGTGGAGCTGGTGCAAAGGTTGGTCGGCCGGTCGGGTTTGCTGCTGCGCTTGGTGTCTGAGTCATTGCTGACTCAACCAAGTAAAGAGGGGGTTTATTCCGTTAGCCCCTCGGCGCACCAAGGGTTGCCCGAGCATCTTCAAACATCAGATAGAAGTCGTTAAGGCTCACCCCGGTTGCGTCATTGAATGCCTTGGCAAAGGTCTTGCCGGCGCCGATCTCGCGATAGACGGCAACGAACTTCTTCATGCCCACATGGGCCACCAAGAATTCGGTTGCGATGGCACCGATTCCGTATGGGTCCATCTTGCCGTTGTTTTCGGTTACCTCAGAGAGCTTGAGAACCTTGGTGCCCGGGTTGGTGGTGCGCTGCAACATCCAGGTTCTAGCGTCGGCATAGGTGTTGAAGCCTAAGCTTGCCGCGGTTTGGGTGCCAACGAAAACCGCCGGACCCTCCCAGAACCACTGCGGTGTGCCACAAGGAACACAGCTGCCAACCGAGCGCTCTTGAACCGAGTGGAAGAACTCGTGTGCCGGTGTCTGGCGCATGCCGATTGCGTCAACGGTTAGCAAGTTCTCTTTTTCGATGAAGGCCAGGTTCCAAACACCGGTGTCTGCACCGCCGCGTGCCGGTGCGCCCTCAAATGAGGTGGCCCGGTCTTCGGCCGCGCGCTGGCCATAAACCTTGGCAAACTCAACTTTGAGCCAATCAACATCCTTGGCTACAAAGCCGGTGTATGGGCCGGTGAGTTTCGGGTATTCAAAGGTGGTGGCCACTTTGGTGACACCCTGTTTGATCCAATCGATCCAAAACTGTGGCGTGCCAGTTTGGGCCACCACGTTGACAACTACGTCTTGCTTCTTGTCGGCCACATAAGCCGCGAATTCCTTGGTTGCTGCGTCGGCAACCTCGGTGCTTGATGCCGGCTTCATCCAGCCATTGGCCTTGTATGCACTGGCCGCATCGGCACTAATGATTTCGGGAGTTACCGGGTTCGGTTCGCCAGAGGCAATTGGCTTAGGGGTTGCCGGCTTGGCAACCGTCTTGATGCCCTTGTTCCAAACAAACTTGCTGCCCGACTTAACGCAGGTGAACTTGGTTGAACCGCTGCCAACCTTTACAGTTTGGGTGATGCCCGGCTTGGCACACTTGGCGCCGGCTTGAGGCGTGGCCGCTTGGGCGGGGGTGCTTGCTAGGGCTGCGATCACGAGGCTTGAAACAATGGCTATCGAGATTGTTTTGCGCATGATTAAAAATCTAGTGGTTTTGTGCTTCTCGAATAGACTTTGGCTATGAAGAAATTCACCCACGCCCTCGAGTAAATCCTCTTTTCATCGCGCTGGTTGCTGAGCCCGTTTTATCTTGGCCTCGTTGCCGTGCTCGTGTTGGTGTTGGTGCGTTTCGGTTTCGAGTTCGTCTCAACCGTTCAGCACGTGTTTGCTAACGAGTCGAAGACCTTCATCCTTGATGTTCTTGCCCTGCTCGACATCGTTCTGCTGGCCAATTTGATTCTGATCGTGATCTTCGCGGGTTACGAAAACTTTGTCTCAAAGATTGATGCCGCACACGAATCTGAAGATCACCCACACTGGATGGGCACCATCGACTTCTCGGGCCTAAAACTCAAGCTGATTGGCTCACTGGTTGCCATCTCGGTAATCGAACTGCTCAAAGACTTCATCGGCCTTGGCGAAGGCCACAAGGTTGATAACTCACTGATCTGGCGAGTCATCATTCACCTGGTCTTCGTGGTTTCGGGTGTCATGTTTGCCATCATGGATGCGATTGCCGCCCGCAATGAAGGCAAGCCGGTTCACGGCGACTAACTTTTGAAGGCGCAAGCCTTTTGTCGAATGGCTTGTTAGCGAACGCTCTTCAAGAACGCGCGCTTCACCGGATACTCCAAATAGTCGGCGGCAAACTCTAGGCGTGGGTCGCGCCAGGCATAGTCACGGGCAACCTTGGCCATCGCTGACCAAAAAAACACATTCAACAGGTCAACACCGAGGTGGCTGATCGAATCACCAGGGAAGGCCTTGCCAATCATTCGGCGCAACAGCATCGATAGGTCGCTCAGGCCATAGCGGTGAAGCGCAGCGCGCACGGTGAATTCAAGTTCGCGGGCACGGCGCGGGTTCCAGATCTGGTTTCCGCCTGAACCATCCCCCATCCGGCCATACAGGTCTGATGGCAAGTGCAGCAGGTGGTGAACAATCTGCGCATTCGAGGTGTGGGCGTTATCGAGTTGGTCTAGCAGCGGATGAAAAGCCTCAACCTCATAACCACATTTGCGCAAATCTAGAACGTCTGGGTAGTAGAGAAAACGATAAAACGGGATGTGCCCGACCTTGGCCTGGCCATCCTTGACCACAACGAGTTGGCTGACATCGCCACCCCACGCCTCAATGGCTGGGTCGACCTCAAGATCTGGGCCATCCTCGTGTGAACTCATGCTTCTATATTGCTAAGAATCGAGGGTTTATTCCGGTTTTCTAAGCAGAACCTCAGGTTTAAAAGGAAAGCGCCCGATGCCAAAGCACCGGGCGCAACCTTTATTACTTACTAGGAAAGGCGACAGAGAAGACTAGTTAATCTGGTTGACGGTTCCAGTAAGGGTGTTGAGTTCTGCTTCGAGCTCGGCCATTGCCTCGCCACCGGCCATGAGGTCGGTGATCTGCTCGCGGGTGCGCTCACCCTTTGCAAAATCATCGGCCTTCTTGCCGTGGATCAGCACAGCAAAGTGGTCACCAACTGTCATTGCGTGCAACACGTTGTGAGTAACAAGAATTACTGCGATTCCCTGGTTGCGCGCCTGCATGACGAGGCGAAGAACGTGGGTTGCTTCCTTTACGCCTAGTGCGGCTGTTGGTTCATCAAGAATCAATACCTTTGCACCAAAGTAAACAGCGCGTGCAATTGCTAGAGATTGACGCTCGCCGCCAGATAGTCCACCAACCAGGCGGTTTCCGTCTGTAACACGAGTAATACCAAGCTTGCGAACCTCGCGCACTGCAACTTCATTTGCGTGTTTGTTGTCAAAGTATTTGAACGGCCAGATACCTTTTGTTGGCTCTTCACCGACGAAGAAGGAACGAGCTACAGACATAAGCGGAAACGTTCCACCGAACTGGTGAACTGTAGCGATGCCTTGTGCCGATGCATCCTTTGGGTTATTGAAGACTATTTCTTCACCATTTACGAACATGCTGCCTGAAGTTGGCTTGTGGAAACCTGCAAGAATTTTGATAAGCGTCGACTTACCTGCTCCGTTATCGCCCAAGAGGCAAAGAACTTTTCCTGGCTCAACCTCAAGTGAAATATCTTCAAGAGCCTGGACTCCGGCAAAAGACTTAGAAACATTAGTAAGTTTTAGAATTGGTTTTGACATGAGTTGTCCGTCCTTATTTCTTCTTTTTTTCGCCAGTGCTCATTGCCGCACGGCGGAAAGTGTTGTTCATTAGAACCGCCGCTAAAAGCAGAATGCCTAAGATGAGCGCTGCCCAGTCCGAGTTCCAGCCAGTGTAGTAAACACCTTGGTTTACGATCGCAAAGGTGCAGGTTCCAAGAACGATTCCAAAAACCGACCCATAACCGCCTGTAAGTAGTACGCCACCAATTACGACGGCAATGACTGAGTTGAAGACGAACGATTGACCACCGCCTGTCTGTGCGCCATTGTAAATTAGTGTTTGAATTACTCCCACAAGAGATGAAGCGAAACCTGTTGCCATGAATAATGCAATTTTGGTTTTTTCAACCGGGATTCCCGCTGCGCGAGCACTTTGGGTGTCTCCGCCAAGTGCGAAAATCCAGTTTCCATACTTACTCTTTTGAAGTACCCAGGCAACAACCAGCGCTACACCAATAGCCCAGAAAATCGCATACTCAAATTGATCAAAGAAGAAGCCACCAAATAACTTTGTTGTCGTTTCATCACCAGCGATTGGAAGACTAGTTGTTCCAGTGAAAACGCGAACCAAACCAAGAGTGAGGCCTGCGAGCGCAAATTGCATAGCAAGTGTCACAATGAACGATGGCACGTTGGTGCGAGTTACCATGAGTCCGTTTAGGTAACCCGAAAGTGTTCCAAGACCTAAAGCAACCAAAACGGCAATCGGGGTAGGTAGCCCCCAAGTTCCACCAACAAGCGCAGTTGTAACGGAACTTGCAGCGACCACAGAGC
>ERZ650308.1445-NODE-1445-length-12300-cov-5.290404_pt1 | contig 12300 bp, 11 predicted proteins | sample MGYA00376244_ERZ650308 | MGnify/ENA primary metagenome ERZ650308 (study PRJEB26733, sample SAMN07839295) | wastewater metagenome | biome: small river; feature: stream; material: water | place: USA: North Carolina | collected 2016-04-26 ...
ATGTCGAAAGTAATGAGTAATGGAAACGGAAGAATCAAATTTCCAATTAACGAACCAGCAGAAGGAAAGAAAAAATCTCAAATAGAAGAATATTTAGATTTTTATGAAGGACCTGGCGTGCAGCATATTGCTGTAGCTACCGATGATATTATTACCACAGTTGCCGAAATGCGTGCCCGAGGTATCGAATTTTTAAGCACCCCGCCACAAGCTTATTATGACGCTATTCCAGAACGATTAAAAGACCACATGTCAAAATTTAAGGAAGACATCAATGAGTTACAAAAGTTAGGCATCATGATTGACGCAGACGAAGAAGGGTATTTGTTACAGATTTTCACTAAACCAGTAGAAGACCGTCCAACCCTTTTCTTCGAGATCATTCAAAGAATGGGTGCCAGAGGATTTGGAGCAGGAAACTTTAAAGCGCTTTTTGAATCGATTGAAAGAGAACAAGCACTGAGAGGAACGTTATAAAATCACCTCAAAATTACAGTATATGTAATTTTGATAACTAAATAGGCTATAAAATTGTAAAATTTGTGTTAAAGTAAAAAATTTGTTTGTAATAATGCAACAAAATAAATTACTTTTGCACTCGGAAAAACAAAGGAGTGGTTTCCTTTATACGTTTTTCATATAAGTTTTTCATAATTTATAGTTTTTTTGGTTGGTTAATAGCATAAAAACTCAGTCATTCTTTGATTGGGTTTTTTTGTTTTTATACTTTTGGAATAAATATTGCGTAGGATCAATATTACTATCATCTACAACATGAAAAAACTTATTTTACTTGCTCTGATCTTTGTATCCCTTGGGTTTGATTCTTCTCCTAAAGAAAGTGCTTTTCAAGCTGGGGAATGGATAAAATTCAGAATTCACTACGGATTAATAAGTGCGGGTTTTGCAACTTTAGAGGTGCAAGAAGCCGTAAAAAACAACAAAAAAGTATTTCATGCAATTGGTAAAGGATATACGGTTGGCATGTCCCGATTTTTCTTTAAAGTAAATGACAATTATGAAAGTTATTTTGACAAAGAAACAGGTAAACCGTATCAATATGTTAGAAAAATTGATGAAGGAGGCTATACAAAAGATCAAGAAGGTTTTTTTAATCAAGCCACTAACAAGATTTTAGTAAAAGATTATAAAAACAAAACCGAAAACTCATTCCAAGTAACCGAGAATGTTCAAGATATTATTTCGGCGTTCTTTTATCTTAGAAACCATCCCGATATTGATAAGTTAAAAGTAAACGAATCCATTTCAATTGATATGTTTTTTGATGATGAAACCACAAAATTTAAGCTGAAATATTTAGGAAAAGAAGATATAAAAACTAAATTTGGGGTAACTTCTGCTTTAATTTTTCGTCCATTGGTACAATCAGGAAGGGTATTTAAAGAAGAAGAAAGTTTAACTGTTTGGATCACAGATGACGAAAGCAGAATTCCAGTCAGAATAAAAGCAAGTTTGGCTGTAGGTTCAATAAAAGCCGACATTGAATCGTTTAAAGGATTAAAAAATCCATTCATGGTAAAAGTAAATAAATAATGAGCACAATTTCCTCGAAAATCTTAACCGATTTACAACATAAATTTGAAGCAATCAACCAAAAAACAGAAACCCATTTAGAAGGGTTACTTTGGGCAAAACCGATCACCTATTGGGATTATATTCAAACCGATGCTTTGTTGAATCTTCAAACACAACGCACTACCTTACCCGATGAAATGGTGTTCATCATGTACCATCAAGTGAATGAATTGTTATTCAAAATGATTCTTTGGGAAATCAATCAAGTGACACAAACAGCCCAGCCAACCACGCAATTTTTTACAGAACGTGTAACACGAGTGAGCCGTTATTTTGATATGCTTACCACTTCGTTTGACATCATGGGAGACGGAATGGAAGTAGAGCAGTACATGAAATTTAGAAATACACTTACTCCTGCAAGTGGGTTTCAAAGTGCACAATACCGAACGATTGAATTTGCATCTACCGATTTGATCAACTTAATTGATTTCAGGTTTCGAGCAACTATCGACAGAAATACGCCTTACACCCATGCATTTGAACATTTGTATTGGCAGGCAGCTGGAAAAGATTATCAAACTGGGCAAAAAAGTTATTTGATATTAGAGTTTGAACGCAAATACAAAGAAGAGTTTTTACGTCAGATGGAGGCTTATAATACCACAAACTTATGGCAAAAATTCAAACAATTGCCAGAGGAAGATCAAAAAAATATAGAACTTATACATGCCATGCGTCATTATGATAAAACCGTAAACATTACTTGGGTAATGGGGCACTTAAACGCGGCAAGAAAATACATAGAAAGTGGCCATGGAACCGGAGAAGCAACGGGTGGAAGTGACTGGAAAAAATACATGCACCCAAAGTACCAAAGAAGAATTTTCTTCCCCGAATTATGGTCAGAAGAAGAATTGAAAAACTGGGGAGAAGACTGCTAATACATCCAACTTTTGAAAAAAACAGCACTTATAATCATCCTTTTCATAACAATCCTATCTTGTAAAAAAACAGAGGTAGAATACGTTATTGAAGCCAACGAACCCGCCAAACCGGTAGTTGACTTCGGATTCCATTATGATGATTTTAATGTGCATTACGATACGATTTGGGCACAAGATACTTTTGAAAGAATACTTAAAAAACAAAATCTGAACGGCAAAAAAGCGGCTCAAATTATTGCTAAAATAAAAGATTCGATTCCCACTTCGGTTCGTTTTATGCGTCCGTATGTAGCATTACGATCCAAAGACAAATACCACAAACTACAATACTTAATTTATCAGCCCAATAAATTAGATTATTATTTAGTTGATTTGACCGATTCTATTGTTGCTTTCAAAAAGTCAAGACCTCTTACGTTCAAGTCAAGAACCATTGCAGGAACGCTTGACGGATCTTTATCAACGACCCTGAAAAATTTAAGAGTAGACCCTTCATTGGCCAATAAATTACTTAAAGTGTATGCTTGGTCTATTGACTTTTTTAAGTTAAGAAAAGGAAACAAATTTGCCATCAGTTTTACCGAACGGTACATTAACGATACCATTTATGATGGTGTTGACAGTCTTAGAGCTTCTTACATTGAATACAAAGGAGAAAAGTTCTATGCTTTCCCTTTTCAACAAGAAAAAAATTCCAAAATTGATTACTTTAATGACAAAGGGAAAGCCTTGAAAAACTTCTTTCTGAAGGCACCTTTAAAGTACATACACATTACTTCAAAATTCTCAAAAAATAGATTCCACCCTGTTCAATTACGATGGAAAGCTCATAAAGGAACTGACTATGCCGCTCCAACGGGAACTCCTATCATGACAACGGCATCGGGGGTTGTAGAACAAGCAGGGTTCACTACTGGAAATGGAAACTTTGTGAAAATTAAGCATGACAATACTTATTCTACTCAGTACCTTCACATGTCTAAAATTTTGGTACGAAGAGGTCAACGGGTAAAGCAAGGGGATATCATTGGAAAAGTAGGAAGTACCGGACTAGCCTCTGGTCCACACGTATGTTATCGTTTTTGGAAAAATGGCGTTCAAGTAGATGCCTTACAATTAAAGCTTCCCAACTCACAACCCATGGAAAGTCGTAACTTACCGAGATTCAACAAACAAATGCAACCGCTTAAAAGAGAGCTGGACAGCGTAATGGCAATTAAATTTAAGAATAAATAGCCGATCCTCATTTACGTACATTTTGATCCTTTTTATTTCGGGAGATTTCATTTTTGTAAAAGGGAATGTAGTAACTACTATACGGAACACCTCTAAATAGCATTCAACCTTGTCCATCCAATAAAAATCTGTATTTTTGAACTTTCAAAAGAAGCAAAAAAATGAACGAAATTCCAAAATTTGCAGTTATTGGAGGAGGTAGTTGGGCAACCGCTATCGCAAAGATGCTGTGCGTTAATTTACCGGAAATTTCTTGGTACATGCGCAATGAAGCTGCAATTGAACATATAAAAACACACCATCACAACCCCAATTACCTGAGTTCGGTAGAATTTGATGTATCAAAATTGCATCTTACCAACGACTTGAACGAAGCGGTGATGTATGCAGACTATATAATATTTGCCATTCCTTCGGCATTTTTAAGCGACGAAATGCAAAAATTGACCACTAGTCTCGAACATAAAATTATCTTTTCTGCCATTAAAGGAATTGTTCCCGAAACAAGTTTGATTGTTGGCGAGCATTTTAACCAAACCTATCACATCCCGTTTGAAGATATCGGGGTAATTACAGGACCGTGTCATGCAGAAGAAGTTGCGCTCGAACGGTTATCTTACCTTACCATTGCTTGTGGAGACGCTAGTAAAGCTGAGGTTGTGGCGAAATATTTGAGTGGGAATTACATCAAAACTAAAATTTCTGACGACATTATCGGAACCGAATATGCCGCCATGCTGAAAAACATCTATGCGATTGCCGCTGGAATTGCCCACGGACTTGGTTATGGTGATAATTTTCAATCGGTTTTGATGAGTAATGGGATTCGTGAAATGAAAAAATTCATTCGAAAAGTACATAAAATGAAGCGTAACATAAATGATTCTGCTTATTTGGGCGATTTATTGGTTACCGGATATTCTGTTTTTTCACGCAATCGAATGTTTGGAAACATGATTGGAAAAGGATATACAGTAAAGAGTGCGATGATGGAAATGAGTATGGTTGCCGAAGGGTACTATGCCACAAAAAGCGCCTGGAAATTGAACCAAAATTACAAAGCAAAAACACCCATTATTGATGCTGTATATGAAATATTATACGAAGGTAAAAACGCCAAAAATGTATTTAAAAAACTAACCGATAAACTGGACTAACTATGAACAAAAGATGGACGTATCAACTAATAACAGGAGGACTTTGGGCTGTTTTTATGATTGTTTTTTCTACTTTTTTTGTTGAAGAAACGCCGTTTCAAGAACAATTAACAACCCAATTATTTTGGATTAAATTTGTCAGTTATTTTGCGTTAGGCATTTTTCTATTAGGATATGTTAGCTGGAAAGGCAAACAGAGAAGAGATCATCAAAATAATAAATAAAAAAAAGCCCATTCGATTGAATGGGCTTTTTTATGAACTCTGTTTTATTATGGAATGACCTTTACGTCATCTAACTGCATTGTAGTTGTAAGCACATTACCTACACCATTTCCGCTGTATTCAAAGATAAAATATCCGTTTCCAGTTAAGGTTGCTGGGATGGTATAATCCCCACTGTTTGTAAAATTAACTGCATACCCAGAAGTTGCTCCTGTAGCAATAGTAAAACTTGATGTAATATCTACTAAAGTCGCTTGACCGATGTTTCCGCCAGCTGTATAATTGGTAGAATAATATACTTTTAATACGTTTCCTACATTGTATCCATCTTTTGATTTAAATGAAAATTTATACCCTGGAGTAAAGGTGACAGGCATGGCCAAATACGTTTTATTCACTGCATTTGAACCAAAAGAAGTCATTTGAGCATATTTGTTACCACTAAAGGTTTTGATGTCCCAAAGACGTGAACCTACGTAGGGATCGTTTACATATTTAGGAAGCGTAGCTCCCGATGTAGTTACGGCATATGACTCAAAGTTTTCATTGAACGTTGGCGCAAAGGTAATCGCGGTCCCGCCTACAGGAGGGAAAACGTCAAAACGAGGTTGCGTCAAATTAATATCGCTTTCGTATCGAACAATAAACTGATAATCCGAATTGTATTTTGTTACAACACCTCTTATTTTTCCGCTTAAAGTAGGCACTTGATTTCCAGTAAAAGCAGCAAAACTACTAAAACGAATGATTCGTTCTGTACCCCCTAAAGAGGAAGTAAGCATGTGATTGGTTGCTCCTCCACCAGAATCTACATCATAATAGGTTCTATTGATGGATCCATCAGAAAATTGAACTACGCTTAAATCAACCAATGTGTTTTGGTTTGCATCGGTATAGGCTTGAGCCAATGTAAGCGTTCTTACCATTGCCGATTCGGGGACTATTGTAGCTGAAGGCAACAAGTGAGCTTGCCATTCAAATTCAGAGATTCTTCCTAATGCTCCTTGATATAAGGATCCAATTTGCATGGATCCAAAAACTTTAGCCACATACAAACCTTTCAATTTAATGTACACTTTTCTTCCCGGCGTAAATCCTTTTGCAAAAAGCGAAGTTTGATTAACAGGTACACTAAAACCTATAGGGGCTGTGTTGTCTGTAGGGATGGATTGAAAAGAAATGGATTTATAAAACGTACCACTTTCGTCATTTGAAGTGACATAAGCTTCAATGATATCATCTGCGGTATAGGCTGTAACGGTTGAGTTTGCCGTTGCATTGATTTGAGCAACTGTTTTTGTTGCCGTCAATTCGTAAGTAGTCAATGTGTTTTGAGGAACACTATAAGCATCGTCATTAATACAACTTGTAACTCCGAAAGTCAAAGCGATTAATAGGGCTGATTTTATTATTAATTTTTTCATGGGTAGCTACTAATTATTTATTAAAAACTCTAATATCGTCAATTTGATACGATCCGTCTAAAGCTGTATTGGTTCCAGAACCAGTCACTTTAAATGCTATAGAAATGTTTCCTGTGTATTGCGATAGATCTACTTCTCCCGATTTAATAAATTCAAAATACGGACTAGCTGTCGTTGGTAAAGTAGCTGTAATTGGAGTCCAAGTAGCAGCCGTTACATTTGTTCCGTCAAAATTAGTTGAAACCAATACTTCCAACGTATTTGCAGTTGAAGAAACATAACTTTGAGACGATTGAAACACCAGGGTTTCTTGATCGTGCTGGTCCATATTTATTTTTGGAGAAATCAGCCAAGCTACATTCACAGCATTTCCTGATTGAAAGGAACTGAACTCTGCATAGGCATTACCGCTATATACTTGCTCTTTCCACAAAGCGGTTCCGGTTTGTGCATAATTGATCCAACCCGTCGAATTTAATACCGTGTTATCCACTGCTCCAACCGCAAAGTCTTCAGCAAACAATAATGGAGTAAAATTTGGAATGGTAATATCTTCTTCTGGCGAACACCCGCTTAGGGTAACCATAAAGACAAAGCCTAAAATTGCAAATAATTTATTTGTTTTCATTATTGTGATGAATTAAAAGTTAATGTAAAAATTAAGGAAATAGGTTCTTCCATATCCATAAAAATATTTGGGTGCAAAGGCGGGAGTTCCACTAGAAATATCTTGGTTTAACTCTCTAAAATTTGCATTTCTTGTTTGCTCAAATCCACCTGTTTTGTAGGTAACATCAAAAACATTATTGATCGAAGCAAAGAATCCAAAAGTTTGATTGTTTACTTTCCAAGATTTTCCTCCAGTAAGATTAATTAGAGTGAAATCCTTAAATTTTTCTTGATTTAATAATTGTTTTGCTCTTGCTTCTGTTGCCTCAGGGAAAGTTAACCCATAGGGATCAAGCGGGTTTCTAAAGAAATTATCCGTTCTTAATAAAGAAGAAATGTCTAAATAATTATTAGCTAAGTAATTTGCGTTAGCACCAATCCACCAAAATTTAGGGTCTCTGTACTCAATTCCAAGTGAAGCTGCTGTTTGAGGCCCACCTGATAATCGGTATCCTTTTAATTTTGCCGTTCCAAAATCGGTAACCGGATTGGTATTCGTCGGACTTGCTAAATTGTCGTTATTTAAAGTAACATTTGGATTGTTGTTGTAGGTGTATTCACCATAGGTTCCAGCGGCTGTTATTTTAATAGTTGACGTTATTTGATATTCAGCGCCCATTTCTAAACCGATATTTTGTTTTTCAATATTGGTAACGGTTTCAGCAACAAATGCATCTCCTCCGTCACCACCATCATCAGCAAAAATACCTTCTCCATAGAAAAATGAAGTTTCGGTTGCATTTTTGGTGTTGGCATAAAAAGCAGTAAATCGCGCTTTGAATTTTGGAGCTCTAAAGATATAACTGGCATCTGCACTTGTTATATTTTCGCTTTGTAAATCAGCAATAGAATTATCATTTAAACGTGCATTAGGAAATACATTTCTTAACACAGGCGCTTTAGTGATGTAAGCAGTATTGAAATTTACGTATTGTTTCCCTGAGATTTTATAAGTAAACCCTCCTTTTGTACTAAAGTTAGTATAATCGTATTTTTTACTTTTCCCGAATGAATTTGTAGGATATAAACCATTTTGATATAATCCTTCACGTTGGTAATCACTTTTGTTTAATCCTCCAGTAATATAAAAATCAACCTTTTTTAAAGAAAATTTAAATTGAGCAAATGCATCAATTGTATTGGCTATTAAATTGTAATTGTATGAAAATGCTTCGCCAACTAGCACTCTTCTGTTTGGGTTATTCAAATCGGATTGTTGTTCAGATCCAGCCTGAAAGTTATCAATATCATTATAATATTGACCCCCCAATAAGTCTAATAAATTAGCAAAATTGTGTGATTTTAATCGTTTGTAGGTAACACCCGCATTTAAAATGATTCGGTCAGAAAGTTGCGAATTCAAGATGCTGTTCGCTGTCCAAACTTTGTCATCCGTTCTGTCTTCATAAAGAATATAAGCACTGTGTCCGTCGTGCGTTTTGTTCGCTTGGTACATTTCTAACCAATTGATTTGTCGGTTAGCCAAAAAGCTAGTTTTAGCTGAAGCTGCATTGGCAACATTCAAAGGATCGTCTCCAATCCAATCTGTGTAATCGTTAGGGTTAAATTGCGAAGTATAATAACTAGGTAATTTTCTGTAATACGTCGGATCTGGGTTATCAACACTTTGATAATCTAAACGGCTATTTCCAATTTTACCTGTTTGGTGGGTAATTCCAGAATTCAAAGTAGTTCTATCAGTGATTTTCCAATAGTGATTCAACATCAAGATGGGTTCTTCAACATCTTTATCTCTAGAGTTTCTTTTTTTACCTTCTTGCCATCCCCAGTACGAGTTGTATTTAATACCTGCAAGTTGCGTTACTTCATCTGAATTTGGAGAACTTTTCCCTCTTTGGTTTTCAGCATAAATAGAAGTAAAGTTTAAGGAGTGTTTGTCGTTAATTTTCTTTTCAACACTTGCAAATAAAGAGTTTGCACCATAATCAGTTCCTTCAAAATATCCTTCTTGTGCCCATCTTCTAGATCCAGACACTACAAATGCCCAACCATCCTTATTCATTCCCGAGGCATGAGTTGCCATCGATCTCCAACTGTAATTGGTGTTGGTCCCAGAAAACGAAATTCGGCTTCCAGGTCTATAAATAGAAGCTCTTGTATTGATTTCTTGTGTTCCTAAAATACCACCAAAAGTGTAGTCAGATGGAGCAGAACCCATAGTAAATTCTTGATTTCGGGTAGCATCATTCAATCCGCCCCAGTTACTCCATTGCGGTCTACCGTCATAAATTTTATTCATCACCACACCATTGATCATGGTTGTTCCATTCTCATTATCTAACCCTCTTATTCGGAAACGAGCCTGACCCCAGTTGAATGCCGCAGCTTGTTGAAATACATCTCGTGTTGCTTGAAGTAGCCCCGAGGTACTTTCCGACCCGCTGTTATCATCACTCAAGTCATTTTCGGTCAGTGTTACAAGACTTAGTTGTTGTTCAGCAGTAATATCTTCTTCCAGCGTTACAACACCAATATCGGTAATTTTACCTTTTTCTACCTCTACGGTTAGTAATTGTTCTTTGTAGCCGCCACTTTTAATTTGTACCACATGTGATCCGGGTACCACATCGGTGAACACAAATTTACCGTCGGCGTCAGTCACTTCCGTAAAACTAGTATTTGTGATGGCCGCAACTACATTTTGTAATGGTTTTTGCGTTTTTAAATCGACCACTTTACCACTGAAACCAGTGCCAACCTGACCAAAAACAAAAACAGCTTGCATCACAAACAAAATACTTAAGACAAGTTTTTTCATAAATAAAATAAGATTAATTTTCTTTTAAAATTGTTAATTAAAACTTAACAACATACAAATGTACATTATTTTGATAATAGTACTACTTTTGATGATTATTTATTATAAATTTGATATAATATTAAACTCACATTGCATGAAATGTAAATACCTTTTAATTGTAGCTTTTGTAATTACGTCTTTGAATCCTTTATTTTCTCAAGCTAAAAAATACACCATTCACACGGTTGCTTTTTATAATTTCGAAAATTTATTTGATACTATTAATGGTCCAAATTACGATGAAGAATGGTTGCCTAATGGACCTCAAAATTGGACCTCCAAAAAATATCAAAAAAAATTAAGCAATTTAGCACGTGTACTTTCTGAAATTGGTTCTACCGACAATCCGAATAATGCTCCAACGTTTATTGGAGGTGCCGAAATTGAAAACAGAAGCGTACTGGAAGATTTGGTAAAACAACCTAAATTAATCAATAAAGAGTATGGAATTGTTCATTTTGAATCGCCTGACAAGCGCGGTATCGATGTAGCTTTATTGTACCAAAAAAAGCATTTTAAGGTGGTGAGCGCTTCCAATATTCCGTTGATGATTTATCAAGGAGAAGAAAAAGCTTCATCCAAAAAAGAGAAAGAAGAAATTACAGACGATCAATTGGAAGCAGACAAAACGTCTAGACGTGTGTATACCCGAGATCAACTTTTAGTAACTGGTTTTTTAGATGGTGAGGAAATTAATATTATTGTCAATCACTGGCCTTCTCGTTCAGGAGGTGAAAAAAGAAGTTCACCTTATAGAGAAGCTGCTGGAGCATTGAATCGAAGAATCATAGATTCTTTGGTAAGCATCAATCCCAACGCGAAAATTATTACCATGGGAGATTTAAACGACGGACCCTACAATCGAAGTGTAAAAGTAGCCTTGGGAGCCAAATTAAAAAAGACGGAACTCTATAATTCGGGCGATATTTATAATCCGTTTGAACAAATGGCAAAAGACGGAAACGCTACTTTATTTTATAGAGATTCGGGCGATATTTTCGATCAAATCATGATTTCTAAACCTTTTACCAAAGAGGATTATTCTTCTTTTAGATACTGGAAAGCGGGAATTTACAACAAACCTTTTTTAATTCAAACAACCGGTCAATACAAAGGATATCCTTTACGACATTCGGCCAATGAAGAAGGATTTAGTGATCATTTCCCTGTGTATATATATTTACTAAAACAAGTAAATTAATTTTAAACTATTTATAATACCATGAAAAACTTATTTTTTCTAGTAGTACTTTTTTGTACCACAACACTTGTAGCACAAGATACCATTCCGACTTCAAAAGCAGCAGAATATGTAGGTAAAGAAATTTGGGTAAAAGGCACCATCGCTTCATTAAAGTTAGCTCCTGAAGGGCGAAGTACCAACTACATTAATGTTGACAAACCTTACCCAGACGCCGAATTTACGGTTGTCATTTCCAACAAATATGCCGAAGAACACCAATTGAATTTGAATGAAGCAAAAGGAAAAAAAATACGTGTAAAAGGAGTCATTTCTGTGTACGAAAAAGACCCTAAAAAAACGCCGCAAATTTTCAATCCAACCCAAATAATTATTGAATAATGAGCATTTTGCCACCCTTTAATTTGACGCGATGGATTGAAGAAAACCGACATTTACTTCAACCACCAGTTGGCAATAGAAATGTATATATAGACTCAGAAGATTATATTGTCATGGTTGTAGCCGGCCCCAACGCCCGCAAAGATTATCATTACAATGAAACCGAAGAGATTTTTTATCAAATTGAAGGCGAAATATCCGTATTTGTTCAGGAAAAGGGTGTTAAAAAAGAAATGAAACTCTCAGCGGGTGACATGTATCTTAATCCGGCAAAAGTTCCGCATTCTCCTGCTCGAAAAGAAGGATCCATAGGATTGGTTATCGAAAGAAAACGAGCTGGAAAAGGATTTACCGATGGGCTTATTTGGTATTGTGAACAGTGCAATCATACCTTACATGAAGCGTATTTTGAATTACATAATATAGAGACGGATTTTTTACCGCATTTTGAATTGTTTTATTCGTCTGAATTTAAAAGAACATGTAAAAATTGCGGATTTATTATGGAAGCACCTTCAAAATTTAAAATTCCGAAATAATTCAAGGCAACATAAGTCACATTTTAATTAAAATATATTTTTTACCTTTGATAAAAAATTAATAACAACCGATAAAAATTACAAAATGATATCTGAAGCAGCTGTACAATTTGGTATGCAAGAAGCTTTGCAACAATTAGGAATTAAAGAAATCAACGAAGGAAC
>ERZ650308.1446-NODE-1446-length-12299-cov-6.505717_pt1 | contig 12299 bp, 23 predicted proteins | sample MGYA00376244_ERZ650308 | MGnify/ENA primary metagenome ERZ650308 (study PRJEB26733, sample SAMN07839295) | wastewater metagenome | biome: small river; feature: stream; material: water | place: USA: North Carolina | collected 2016-04-26 ...
ATGGTCCTTGCCACGTCTCGCGCACCCAAAGCTGATCGCCGGGCTTGCCGTAGGGGCATGCACAAATCGCGTGCCGGGCGGTTCCGCGCCCAGGAAATGCGTCGTGGGTTGCTTGGATTTGATACCCCAGCGTCGCGTGTCTTACAGCCTCGGCTTTTAGTCCGACAAAATCTTGGCTCTGAATTTTTCCGACCCGCCGCGTCTGCGTCTTGCTTCCATCCAGCACCGCACGCACCATGTACCCACTGAAAAGAATAGGGCGTGATTTCATGGATTCACCGCCACAACTTGACGCGATGCCCGGTGGCCTTTGGTAGTCAGGCAATCCACTTCGGCGCGAGAATTCCAAACAGGCGTCGCGTTTTCAGACTTGCACAGCGCGAAAGCAGCAGCGTTCTTTGTGGCGTTTGCAGCCATCGCTGCATCACGCGCTTCAATCGCTAAGCGCTCTTGGTCGAAATGATGGGCAGCGCCACCCCAGACAAGATAGAGTGCTGCGCAGCCGATCCATATTGCGATGGTCTTCATGATTTGCGAGCCTCCAGCATTGAATCTGCGATGCGATACCAATGTTTTGTCAGTGTCAGCAAAATTTTGTCATGAATCTTAATGTCGCAGCCTGAGTTTCCATGGCAATCAGCGGTCATTGCGGCAAGTTCGCCTTGCATCGCCTTCGCGGCAAAGTAGTCGCGCAAGGTCATTCCTGGCATGCCTGAGTTAAGGCCGTGATCTTCAGTGGCCGGGAAAGCGGGCCCGCCTGTTTCTTTTGTGCTCATGCTTCCACCTCGTTAGTCAGCGCCGATAGCTTGCTGATACGGTCATTGATTTCATTGACTGCCATTTGGAATTGAGCGCGCAACGTTTTCCGTTTCGCTTCAAGTTCCTTGACGGCTTGGCTCACTGGATCAAATCCGTCCGGCAACTTGAAAGTCACTTCGCACTCAGCAATTGCACCGGGTGCTTTAAACCCGTACATGTTGTATGTGAGCCCGTCAATTGAGTTTGTATTGCGATCCTCGTAATCGGCTGAGATAGCGGGCGTAACCCACATCTTCATCGTGATGGTTTTCATGCGACACCCCGCGCCAGTGAAGCCAAGTCATCAAGATCAGGATGCACTTCAGCATCAAGACGGCACTCGCATTCAAGAAGTGCAAGGCGCATTGCATAGTGGCCATGGCCAATGGCGTAGCGCCCGTCTGCCTCCATAACCTTATTGATGGTGGCAATCCACTTTGCAACGCGCTCAGGCGTCGGTGTCACGCTTTCAATGGCCTTCAAGCTGCCATCAAACAAGCCTTTTTCGCTTGCGGAAATTGCTCGCTGTTCGTTAATTCGCGCAATGCGCCCGGCTGTAGCGCCTACGCTTGCAAGATCGCCCAGCGCATGGGCTTGGCTGTGTGAGAGGGTTGGCATGGTCAAGCCTCCACCGATTTAGGTGTCCACAAGGCGGCATGTGCTTCACACATCAATATGGCGGCTTCGTACTCTTTTCTATGGGTACTTCCGACTGGATGTTCACGCTCAAGATTTGAGCGAAACGCTTCAAATGTGTCAGGGCCAAAGCATCCTGTTTTTAACAGCGGGCCTTTTTCGGTAATCCACAAAGTCAAGTTGTCTGAACGTGACCCAACAGGCCCAATGCTGAAATATGGGCGATCACCTATGAGATTGGTATTGGCATCGCCCAGGTTGGCACCGCTCAGGTAGGCACCGCTCAGGTTGGCATCGCTCAGGTTGGCATCGCCCAGGTTGGCACCGCTCAGGTAGGCACCGCCCAGGTAGGCACCGCCCAGGTAGGCACCGCGCAGGTTGGCATCGCCCAGGTTGGCACCGCTCAGGTAGGCACCGCGCAGGTTGGCCTTCTCTAACACCGCTTTTTCAAGCGCAAATCTCATTGCGTTTTGAGTGCCTTCTGGTGCTTCGCACTCATAGACAACGACGTGTGAGTCGTATCTGCTCTTGATCTGTACCTTGCTCATTTATCGCTCCTAGCCTGTTTGGTGGCTTGGATAGAACTGTAGCAAATGCTATTTCATTTGGCAATAGCAAATGCTATTCTTTCCGCAAATTATTCAAACTGTCTGAAATCAGCAAGAAATTGATATTTGTCGAATTTCTGCACGGCAGGCGTAAAAAAACCCGCATTGCGCGGGCTTCACCGGGAAAGTGGCGCCTACTTAGGGCACCACGGTTCGCCGGGGCAGTAGCGTGACGTCAGTAGCTGGTTAGCTTCGGTTCTGGCCTTGATCATTTCAGCTTCGGACTCGGCCACGATCCGAAAGGTTTCGCGGCACTGCTGGGCAATCGTGGGGATTGAAGGGAATTCGACGCCATCCGCATAACCGAGCGCTCGCCCGAGCGGCGCATTGCCGCCGAATTTGGCCGACAGAGCCTTAAGCCTGTCACGTCGCCACATTGATAGAGCCTCGGGTTTCATGGAAATGACGATAGCAGACGTTTCGATAGCATTGGCTATTGACTTGCATGTAGCATTTGCTATATCCTTGCGTTTATGAACCTTCGCACTTACTTCGCAAGCCCTGGCGCTCTTACCGTCGCCGAAATCAAAGAGCGTATCGGTGTCAAAAGCGATGCGCAAATCCGCCAATGGCAGCATGGCTATTCAGACCGTATTCCTAACCCTGAATACGCGCTGGCTATTGAGCGCGCAACAGATGGCAAGGTAACGCGCCAAGAGCTCCGCCCAAACGACTTTTGGAAGATTTGGCCGGACCTTTCGCACCTCGCACCAAAAGAGGCAGCGTGATGCGCCGCATCAATTCCCCATAACCCAACTCCTCCCTCCGTGCTAACCCACCCCATCAAGGGCGCACGGTTTGCCCCCTGGCCTGAGTGCCGGGGGCTTTTTTTAACAAAGAACTCATCCCCATGAGCACACCAGATTTCGACAAAGCAGTAGCGAGCAGAGGAAGCATGACCAGCCCATTCGGGAAGGTCGAAAGCCCACTGAAAACGCTTGTAGATGAGGACACGCATACCGCCTTTCTGCGCAAAGCCGCTCATCTGGAGCAAGTGACCGGTGAACTGCTTCGCAATCTTGTTTATTTGTATGTCCATGGTGAAACCCTCCCTGAACTTGTAGCGAAGCATCAACGATCTTTGATGGAGCAGCAAGGTCTGAATGCGGACTTGCTTGGACGGGTGGGCAAATGAACCAGCCGATCAGATCCCCATTCCGCTGGGCTGAGAACCCACGGCCAAGCATCTTTGGCACTGATCCGCATTTCACTGGAAAGAACTCGGCCAAGGCGAAGAAGGAAGTTGATCTGACGCCCAAGCCCAGCAAGTTCAGCGTGGCCATTGCTACCCCTGCTGAGTCTGCCCGCACCAACTCCATCAAGAGGGCGAAATGAGCTATTTGTCCCAACTGATCGACAAGCGCCGGGCGGCTGAAGCTGTGCTGTACGGCGTGAACATGGAGATCGCAATGGCTCAAAACCAACGCGAAGACGCCCAGCACTGGAAAGACCTGATGTATGCCGCCATCAAGGCACGCAAGGCCGATCCTGAAGGCTGTTTCTTTCTGGAGCAGGGCGACAAGGACCGGGTGGAAATGCTGGCGCGTAAGGCGGGTGCCTGATGTTTTTTGCCACGGCTAGGGTAGCTCCCGAAAAGGCGGTCTTCCGGCCCGCTCTGCCGATGTGCGTCTTGCCGGGCATATCGGAAATGCACATGACCATGACTTACAAAGAGCAACTGCTTAGCCCTAATTGGCAGCGCAGACGGCTAGAAATACTTCAACGTGACGAGTTCACGTGCCAGACATGTTACGACTCCGAGTCAACTTTGCACGTCCACCACAAGACGTATGTAAAAGGCCGGAAGGCATGGGAATACGAAGGGCACGAGTTAATCACTTTGTGCAAGGACTGCCACGAGAACGCGCACGCCCAATCTGATGCCTTCAAGGCGCTGGTAGCCAGACTGCCATTGGATGGCCCAGGCGATATTGCTAGTGGAATGGCGTTACTTGCTGGATGGGCGCATGGAAAGCAGGGCATGGACTTTATGGGCATGTTCAATGAACACCCATTTAACTTTGCTGTTGGTGAGATTGCAAACCTGATTACCGGGTTGCCAGACATTGAGCGAATTTTCCTCTTGCTTTCTGCAATGCAAAAGGCACCTGTTTGGGTTTTGGTTCCCGAGATCGATGCCTTCATTGATCGCCTTGACGCCAAGAAAGACGACCCGATTCCTGAAGGCTGGGGGGCTACAGAACTGTGACTGAAGCCTCGGAAAAAACAAAGAGGCCTGCATCTCAGTATTACTGGGGTGACTGGTTCAAGGACTTGGCGTTGCAAAGCTGCTCATTGCCTGCGCGTGGGCTATGGCACGAAATGAATTGCTTGATGCACCAAGGCGAGCCCTACGGCCATCTAACGATGCCAAATGGCAAGCCCATGGCGCCTATGCAACTTGGGAATCTTTGCAAAATTTCCGCAGCAACTTGCAAGAAACTTCTTGAAGAACTTGAATCGAACGGCGTTTTCTCTCGCGCAGAGAACGACACGATTTTTAGCCGTCGCATGGTGCGTGACGAGGACATCAGAAATCGTCGCGCTCAGGGGGGAAAAGAGGGCGCAGAGCACGGAATAAAGGGCGCTGAAGCTGGATTTAAAGGGGGGCGTCCAAAGTCCACAAAGGGGGGTTTGGAAACCCCCCTTCTACCCGGCATAGAACCCCCCCCTTCTTCTTCATCTTCTTCTTCATCTTCTACTTCGGTAGGTAAAGAGGACTCTAACGAGTCCTTGTCGCCGCCCAACGAGGCGCCGCCGTGCCCTACGCAAAAACTGCTTGTCTGTTTTGCCGAACTTGTGCCTGAGTTGCCGCAGCCTCGCCGCGAACTTTGGGATGGAAGCGTTGGGGCTGAAGCCATGCGCCAACGCTGGAAATGGCTGATGACTGCAGAGCGAGCCAACCAAACGCGCTATGCCGAAACCACGGAAGACGGGATCAACTGGTTTCGCCGATTTTTCCAAAACGTAGCTGCATCGGACTTCTTGACGCAGCGCACAGGAACCTTTCGCGCTGACCTCGCTTGGTTGATGAAAAAAGACAACTTCAGAAAAGTAGTTCAGGGCAACTACGTCAACAAGGATTCCAAATGAACGCGCCAATCGACGGATTCACCCTGGATGTGATGGCGGCAATTGATGCCGAACACGCTTTGTTGGGCGGGCTGATGCTGGATAACGGCCTTTGGGACCATGTGGGCGACATCCTGCAGCCTGAAGACTTTTTCACCGAAGACGGGAAGCGGATCTATGCCGCGATCATGGAATTGGTGGTGGCATCGAAGCAAGCCGACTTGATCACGGTTCACGAAAAAGTGAGCGATCAGGTTTCAATCAAACGCTTGGGCGAAATCTCCCAGTTTGTGCCGTCGCTCTCCAACATGCGCCGGTATGCCGAAATCATCCGTAGTCGCTCGCTTGGCCGCAAGCTGATGGGGGTGGGGGACAACATCAACACGCTGGCCCAGGATACAAACCGCCCAATCGAAGACCGCATCGAAGAGGCGAGCGGGCAGCTAATGAAATTGCTCGAAGGTGGCCCAGCCCGTGACGACTGGCAAGACCCAGACGCCGGTATGGTGGAGTTTGCGGACGGCCTGCAGCGCCGTATGGATGGCGAACAGAACTTTGTCCCCACCGGTTTGACGGATCTCGACAACCGCTTGGACGGCGGCACCCGCGAGGGCGAATTGATTGTGATCGCCGCGCGCCCCAGTATGGGCAAGTCAGCGCTGGCCACCTGCATAGGCGAGCACCAGGCCAAGCTTGGGCACTCAGTGGGCATTCTGTCAATGGAAATGCTCAAAGGCCAAGTGCAGACCCGCCGCGTGGCCATGGAGTCAAAGATTCACCTTTCAAAACTCAAGCGTCCCGAGCGTATGAGCGATTTTGAATGGTCCCGCGTTACTGCAACCATGGATGTGCTTCGCAAGAGGCCGCTGTTTATCAGCGATCAAACGGCACTTACGTTGCACCAGGTCCGCACGAAATCACGAGCGCTCAAGCGCCGTCGTGGCCTGCGCACTTTGTTGGTTGACTACATCGGCCTGATGGAAGTGTCCGACAAGAAAGCTAACCGGGCTACCGGACTCGGTGAAATATCGCGCGGGCTGAAGTCTCTCGCAAAAGAGCTTGGAATCACCATTCTTTTGCTGGCGCAGTTGAACCGTGAAGTGGAAAAACGCCCAGGCATGCGCCCAATGATGTCGGACTTACGCGAGTGCGGTGACATCGAGCAAGACGCGGACATCATTATTTTTGTTCACCGCGCGATCCAAGCCAAGCCTGACCTTGGCGACGAGTGGAAACGACATGCGGAATTGATCATCGGAAAGAACCGCGACGGCCAGACCGGCATCCTTGAAACCCAATACATCGGTGAAAACGTGCAGTTTTTGGACTGGCCCGCTGACATGCCAAAGCCACAAAGCAACGTCCGCACCAGAAATCAGGCGGACCTATGACGCATGGACTTCCAAGCCCACAAAAAGCGCATCTATCGCCACTGCCTGGACATGGCGCAGCAAGACCCTCGCTATGCCCTTTGGGCGGCAGAGGACTACGAAATCAAGTCATTCGGCGTGCTTGAAGGACTGCACGCCGCAGTGAAAGAACGAATCACCCGTAAGCAGCAACCCAACCAAGGAAACACAAATGGAACACACCCTGAAACCTGAATTCTCTTTTCTCACATTCACTGACGTCACCTTGACGAATGTGAACTTCCGCAAGGAACTGCACGGCGAAGAGCATGTGCAAGCCGTGGACTTGAACATGGGGGTGGACATCCCCAACACCTTGCTCGACCAGATCGCGCCCGGCCTGCGCAAAGCGCTGTACTGGAACATGGCCGCAGAGCAGGGCCAAGTGAAATTGGACGGCGTGGACAGCATCTTGCCAAACCTGAAATTCCCCCGATTGAACGGCGGCAAGTTCGCCCTGGATGACAAAAAGAACAAGCTTGCCGGGTATGACCTGCACATTGATTACGGGCTGGGCGACGAACAGAGCTCGATGCTATTTGACTGCTGCAAAGTGGTTCGGCGCGCGATTGAAACCAAGGAGGGCGGCACGGTTCACCTGACTTGGCAAGTTCAGTATTCCGGCGACCGCCTGGACGGCGAGACATGCGGCAAGCTGGCGCTGTTGGAGCAAGACCTGATTCAAATCAAGCTGATTCCGCCCGTGGTGGAGCAGGTTGAAGAGAGCGACGAGCCGCAAGAAAACCCGTTCCCGATCCAGGGCGGTGCAGATCCAGTGCAGAACCCTTTCACGCCCGAGCAGGCGCTGTTTGATTCGGTGAATCAAGAAGAAGCGGCAGGCGCCAAATGATTGTGGTGGGCATCGACCCAGGTCTGACCGGCGCATGCACTGTGCTGGATCACAACGGCCTGCGCGCTGTGTTCGACTTGCCCACCATGGCGATCCCCGGAGTAGGCGAGGGCGCCATGGTGCAACGCAAGATTGACGGCCGCGCTTTCTGCGCGCTGCTGCTGAAGCATTGCCCACCGGGTGAAAAGCCCATGGCAGTTATCGAAGCAGTGAACGTGATGGGCGGCAAGAACAACGCCATCCAGACACAAGGTTCCTTGCTTCGCTCGCTGGGCGCCCTGGAAGCCGTGATGGAGTGCCTGCGCTGGCCGCTGAAATATGTTCCGCCCCAGAAGTGGAAGCGTGTCTATGGGCTGATTGATTCAAACCTGACTGACACGCAGCGCAAGGCCAAGGCCATGGAATGCGCCCGCCGCCTTTACCCGCAATGCAATGAGATTGCCAGGGCCAAGGACCACAACAGGGCCGAGAGCCTGTTAATTGCGCACTGGATGCGTATGGAGGCTGCATGAAACGCACTTACTTGGCCGGGCCGATGTCTGGCCACCTTGATCTGAACTTCCCAGCCTTCCACGCTGAAGCCGCTCGACTGCGCGCCTTGGGCTACACGGTTGTCAACCCGGCAGAACTGAACCCAGACCCCGCAATGGACTGGGCAGAAGCCTTAGCCGCTGACTTCATCCATTTGGAGCACTGCGACAGCATCGCATTGCTGCCCGATTGGGAGAAGAGCCGAGGCGCAAACCGCGAATACGGCTATGCCCTTGGCCGTGGTTTCACGGTTGTGATGGCTGCCGACCTTGTGGAGCGCAAGGAATGACCGAAGCCCTCCACCTAGTCCTTTGCGACCCAGCAGAGGTGCCAGACCAGGCCAGCCGGGCCGTCAAAGCCCAGTTGTTCCCGTTCTGTCAGGCAGCTTGGGCGAATGGCGTAAAGCGGTTGTCGCTTGTCGTCATGGCCGAGCAAGACGAGAAGAGCATCCGCCAGCGCAAGTATTACCACGGGGTAGTTCTTACCGAGATCGCGGAGCAGGCAAAGGTGAGCGGGCAACGCTTCGCCATGCCAGTGTGGAAAGAGTATTTCCGGGACAAGTACGTGGGCTACGAGTGGGTGATTACGCGCAACCCAATCACCGGCAAGAAGAGCCGCCGCAAGGTGCGTAAGAGCACTGAGGAATTGGGTATCCGCGCCTACAGCAAGTTAATCGAGCAAGTGACCGCCGAAGCTGTTACTGATCTTGGCGTGATGTTCAGCGTGCCACGGTGGGAGGAATACAGGCCATGACCACCCTACGCTGCGCCCGCTGCAAGCGCCCATTGAGCACCGCGACCGTGATCCATGCGAGCCTTTGCTATCGGTGCCATTCCGAGCTTGACCAGGGTTCATTCCTGACCCGAGCCGAGCGCGAAACGATGCACGAAGAAGCCCGAATCAAAACCCAGCGTGAACTGATCCGCCGCGATATGTGGCCTGCATCGGTTCCAACACCAGAAGAAGTAACAGCATGACCTTAGACGACATTGAAACCGTGGAACAAATCAAGATGCAATGCACAGAAGAGGGCGATTGCTGGATTTGGGATGGCGACCGAAAGAACGGGCGCACGCCAACCATCTATTTGGGCGGCAAGCTTTGCAGTGTTCGCCGGGTGGTTGCCGAGGCTACAGGCCTGGAACTGGGTCGAAAGCTTCTCGCTACCAACACTTGCAACGATCAACGCTGCGTTGCCCCGCATCACATCGTCGCCATGACACAAAAGGGGCTGCAGAAGAGGGCAGCGGAAGTATTGAAGCATCAAAGCTCAATGTCACGTTTGATCAAGCTGCGCAACACCAAGCGCGCAACCCTGAACATGCAAACGGCCAGGGCCATACGCGCCCAAGAAGGTCTCAAGACAAACCGTGCGTTAGCCAAAGAGTTCGGAGTGTGTGAAACGCAGATAGGGCGAATCATGAAACACAAGGTTTGGCGCGAACTTGAAAACCCGTTCATGCAACTGATTGCAGCGGCCAATTCAACAAACTGGAGTCAAAGAGCATGAGAGGCGGTTTCAGACGAATCCACACCAAGCCGAAGTTCAATGCGGACCAAGTGCGCGAGATTGAGAAGAAGCGCAACTCAGGAATGCTCATCAAGCAATTGGCTTATGAGTACAAGGTAGACCGCAACACGCTTACCAGGGCATTGAACAAAACAGGAGCTTACGCATGAGGAAGAAGCCCACCACGCTAAGCCCAGTAGAGCGGGCACTTGTCGCCAAAAAATGGAATGAATCGACCTGGGACGCCAATATCCACGCGCTGCTTAGTGCGGATGTCGGAAAGTTAGTCGGCAAAGGCGGTTGTGTGTTTTTCGTGGCCATTGCTTTGGCCCGGCAAAACTGCCCAAATAGCCCAGACCATCGAATCATTCGCGCAACGATGAATGCAGTTTATGAAGTTTCCGAGACAGATGAAATTGATGATTTAACACCTGAGTTAAGCCGAGCCACGAAGTGGCTTCGGCTGCAACGCGTTGTTAGAACTCATGCACGAGGAACCCCATGCGGATTGAAACGATAGGCAACGCGACCCTGTATCTAGGCGACTGCCGGGACATTCTGCCGACGCTGCCGAAGGTGGACGCGGTGATTACTGACCCGCCCTATGGGACGACACAGTGCGCATGGGATGCGGTGATTCCGTTGGACGAGATGTGGACCGCGCTGGCTCATGTTCTCGAGCGCGAGGTTCCCGTCGTACTGTTTGGAAGCGAGCCGTTCTCGTCGTTTCTCCGCTCGTCAAACATCAAGCGATTCAAGTACGACTGGATTTGGGACAAGCCCAAAGGAACCTATGACCACACCAATATCCATGGATGAGCGGTACATGAACGGCACAAACTCTAGCAATTTAAGAGTGTGCGCAGAAGTCGAAAGCGGGGCAGATGTAATCATCGCGGCGGGCTGGTCTCATTCACGGGTTGGTATGGCATTGCTTCGCCTTGTGAGCGAGTGGGACGGCGTATCCAAGCCCCGGCGCATGACTCAGGCTGCAATTGATGCCTACGCTAAGACCTTGCCAGGGAGTGCAAAGGAGCAAGCGAAGCAGGCGCAGGCCGATTCTGATAGCTGGCTGCTGCATGAGCAAAAACTGATGCTAGGCCGGGTAAAAGCGCTGCCAAGCATGCGCGAACAGTTGGCACACATGGCGGGCAAGGTAGGCGCAATAGACCCGGCCAATGATTCGATAGCGGTGCTTTTGTGGTGGCTCGATAAGACTTGCACAACCTGCCACGGGCAACAGCGCGAGGTCATCAAAGACACGCCAATCCTGTCTGATGTTGTCTGCCCAGTGTGCAAAGGCAGCGGAGAGAAAAGGCTACCGTGCGGTGAGTCGGGTAGGCGATTGGCGACACTGATGGATGATTGCTTATCGGCTGCGCGGGAGTCGCTTAAAAAGCGCTTGCGTCATCAATAAAAACCGTGTAGGATAGGCGCTCAATGGTCGCCAGAGAGCGCTAGCATCGTGGCTAAAGCATGCCCGCAGTCTGCAAACCGCCTGATTAGCGCTTGCAGAAGTAGCGATGCTTAGTCATGTCTGCGATTTGACGACCGGGGCTATCACACAGCGCAGGCTAAGCAGTCACAGAGACTGCGCAGCATTGGACTGGCACTCCATTAACAGCATCAATTAAGCCCAGAACCACTTACAAGCCCTGCACTCAATGCTAAGGCGCACGTCAACCGTGTGACATTTTGAGGCGGGGCTTTTCTCTTTCTTGATTCATCACCCTGCAACTTGAGCGGGGGCGCTTAGGCGCGGAATTTCTGCGCGTGCGGTGGCGTCATCAAGTGACCGAGACAGCACCCCGCAGGCCATCGCAAGGGGTTAGTCTGATGTGGGTCTAACAAACAAACGAGCGTATGACGAAACCTGACCCACAGATTGAAATGATGGCCGTGGCCGATTTGGTGCCATACGCCCGCAACAGCCGCACCCACGATGACGCCCAGGTGGCGCAAATCGCGGCCTCAATCCGGGAATTCGGCTTCACGAACCCGGTGCTGATTGACGCGCAAGGCGGCATCATTGCCGGCCATGGCCGCGTGCTGGCCGCGCGCAAGCTCAAGCTAGAGCAGGTGCCGTGCATCATGCTGGATCACCTGACGGAGACGCAGAAGCGGGCTTATGTGATCGCGGATAACAAGCTGGCGCTGAATGCGGGGTGGGATAACGAGCTGCTGGCGCTGGAACTGGCGGAACTCTCGGAAGCCGGTTACGAACTGGCGCTGACGGGCTTCGAGAACATCGAGATCGACGCACTGTTGGCGGATGTCGCGTCCTCTGAAGATTGGCCAACGCCGCAGGACGATGCGGATAGCGACGAACCAGATACGGCAGACGACGTGCCTGACGCGCCGGTGTCGCGTGTCGGGGATGTCTGGGCCATCGGCTCGCACCGGTTGATCTGTGGCGACGCCACCGACCCAGCGGTGGTCGCCACGCTGATGCAGGGTGACACCGCGCAGCTTTGCTTCACCTCGCCGCCGTATGGCAACCAGCGCGACTACACCTCCGGCGGCATTGCCGATTGGGATGTCCTGATGCGCGGTGTGTTCGCACATCTGCCGATGGCGGGCGACGGACAGGTGCTGGTCAATCTTGGGCTGATCCACCGCGACAACGAAGTCATCCCCTATTGGGACGGCTGGCTGTCCTGGATGCGTCAGCAAGGGTGGCGGCGCTTCGCGTGGTACGTCTGGGATCAGGGGCCAGGCATGCCCGGCGACTGGCAGGGCCGATTGGCTCCCAGCTTCGAGTTTGTTTTCCACTTCAATCGCAGCACCCGCAAACCCAACAAGATCGTGCCTTGCAAGCACGCAGGCCAGGAATCGCACCTGCGCGCTGACGGGTCGTCCACGGCGATGCGCGGCAAGGATGGCGA
>ERZ650308.1447-NODE-1447-length-12296-cov-7.825341_pt1 | contig 12296 bp, 10 predicted proteins | sample MGYA00376244_ERZ650308 | MGnify/ENA primary metagenome ERZ650308 (study PRJEB26733, sample SAMN07839295) | wastewater metagenome | biome: small river; feature: stream; material: water | place: USA: North Carolina | collected 2016-04-26 ...
GTACTTGGAAATGTCCGGCAATTAAATGGGTAGGAATTCTTTCCTTATTCCTTGCTTCCTGTGATACACCTAAAGAAATCGGCGACGATTTGTTTAGTGTGGAGGTGGGATTAAATTACTCTGATACCTTGACGATTAAGTCCTCGACGGTATTGATCGATTCAATCTATACGGGTTCGCCTAATACCTTATTGGTAGGTAGTTTTAATCACCCTGTTTTAGGAGTAGCGGAATCTGCGGTTTTCACTCAGGTGTCTAATATCGATACTTTATTTGCGAAAAGTACGTCCGTTTATGACTCCTTAACCTTGCGTTTAGCTTATGCTAGCTACCAAGGAGATACCACTAAAACACAAACCTTAAGCGTATATCGGTTATTAGATAGCTTAAACAGAGGGACAGATTATTTTGCTAATTCGTCCATCCGAACAGATCCTACCGTTTTAGGACGTCATACTTACACGCCGCGTCCTATTCGAACGAAAGCGATGAATGGGGATTCGATACGCTATGACACACTTCGTTTCCGTATGTCGGATACTTTTGGGCGAGAATTATTGAGTAAATATGCGGATGCCACGGTGGCAGCTGGAAGTAAAGGTTTTAGAGATTATTTTCCAGGTGTCTTGTTTAAATCTACGTCTACATCTTCCTCGGCGGCGATGATAGGCTTTAACCCAGGATATTCTCGAATGACTTTGCATTTCCATAATCCAGGAGATACAACAAAGTATTACATGGATTATTATTTCAGTCTTTCGAATGCTCTTTATCCTGAATTATTAGCGCGTTTTAATCAAATTAAATCCACTAAATCGGGCGCTTTAGCAGGTCTTCAAAACCCAGGTAATTTAGTTCCTTCCACGGCAACTAGTGGATTGACTTATGTTCAAGCGGGGACTGGAGTGGCGACGAAAGTAGAATTTCCTTATTTGTTAAACCTAAAAGGGAATCGTAATATAGCTGTGAATAAGGCAGAATTAGTCTTGACTGCAGCAGATAATATTGATTTACAAAACACGATTGGTCAACTATCTATTGTAGAAACGAATGCAACAAATCGTACTTTACGTAATTCGTATGGTTTAAAATACTTGTTGTCTGAGGGTGGTTCTACGGTACTAACTGCGGCCATTGACCCTAGTTCGAAAACCTACACGTTTAATGTAACGACCGCGATGCAGTCCTTATTAGTGGGTAAACAAGCGAATACGGGTTGGTTAATCACTCCAGCATTGACTTCTAATTCATCTGGAAATACAAGGATTATAAATGAAAGTGCGCGTTTTGTGCCTTTGCAAGCCTTGAAAGCTCGTTTGAAAATCTATTATTCTTATATTGCCAAATAAACTCCGGCATCCATGGCGAATCTACGGGTAAGCTTAGTTCAAACCGATTTAGTTTGGGAAGATCCAGCAGCTAATTGTGCTCAATTAGAGGAAAAATTAGCTGTTTTGGCGGGAGAAACGGATGTTATTGTTTTACCTGAAATGTTTGCTACCGGCTTTTCAATGTCTGAAACGGGGGCAGAAATAGGAAAGGGACCCGCCCTTCAATGGATGCAATTGCAGGCGAATCGCCTAGGAGCCTTAGTCATTGGCTCTTTAAAAGTAAAACAACAGAATTCCTTCTATAATCGTTTGTACGCGGTGAAGCCTGATGGGTCCTTCCATGCCTATGATAAACGCCATTTGTTTCGAATGGGGGGGGAACACGAGTTTTATCAGGATGGCAATCAGCAGGTGATCGTTACCTACAAGGATTGGAAATTAGCTTTATTTATCTGTTATGACTTGCGCTTCCCGGTTTGGTCTCGCAATGTGAATATGGCCTATGATGCAGCTATTTATGTGGCTAATTGGCCGGCTCCTCGTGCGCATGCTTGGAGAACACTGTTACAAGCTAGAGCGATTGAAAATCTATCTTATGTAATCGGAGTGAATCGAGTAGGAACTGACGCAAATGAGTTATCCTATGCAGGAGATTCCTTGCTAGTCGACTTTAAAGGTGGCTTGCAACTTGATCTTTTAAGGGATGACCAGATTCTAACGAGCGAATTGTCCGCGACAGATTTAGCGGAATTTAGAGCAAAATTCCCTGCCCACTTAGACGCAGACGCGTTTACGCTGTCTTCTCTTTAAAAAACTTCTCTAGGTCTTTTATTTCCTTCATGGGACTATCACAAACTAGTTTACCTTGGTGTATCAGCAATACGCGGTCGCAGATAGCTTCTACTTCGGATAGGAGGTGGCTAGAAAATAAGATGATGCGATTTTTCTGCAGGCTTTGAATCAAATTTCTGATTTCATCTCGCTGATTAGGATCTAAACCACTCGTAGGTTCATCTAAAATGAGAAGGCGAGGGTCGTGTAATATGGCCTGTGCAATGCCTACGCGTTGTTGGTATCCTTTCGATAGTTCATTTATTTTCTTGTGAGCCTCTTTTTGAAGACCTACCCATTCGATGACTTCTTGAATGCGGGATTCGAGATTTTTGATTTGATGGATATTCCCAATAAACGCTAAAAACTCCCGAACATACATTTCTGGATAAAGGGGGTTATTTTCTGCCAGGTATCCGATGTGTTTTTTTAGTTCGATGGCTTGATCTTGGGGGTCTTTTCCATCCAGTATCACGCGGCCAGAGGATGGCTGAATAAGCCCCAAAAGCATTTTTAAGGTCGTCGATTTTCCCGCTCCATTGGGACCTAAAAATCCCACGATTTGACCTTCTTCTAAACGAAAGTTTAGTGCTTGTACGGCAGATTGTTTTCCGTACGTTTTACTCAGATTAAGGGCCTCGATGAACATAATAACAAAGGTAGTTAAAAAGGGAATTATTTCGTGTAACTTTGTGTTTCTGATTCAAATGCCTAAAAAATGCTAGATAAAATTCGCTTAGACCGTATCGAAGATGCCTTGGAAGATATTCGCCAAGGAAAAATAATTATAGTCGCTGACGATGAAGATCGGGAAAATGAAGGCGACATGATTTGTGCTTCGGAGGCGATCACGCCTGAGATAGTGAACTTTATGATTAAGGAGGCTCGTGGATTAATGTGTGTGTCCTTAACGGACGAGCGTTGCCAAGCTTTAGGGCTAGAGATGATGGTGAATCAAAACACCACTTCGCACGAAACGCCATTTACTGTTTCAGTAGACTTATTAGGAAATGGTTGCACAACAGGTATTTCGGCTTCTGACCGAGCAAAAACAATTCAAGCATTAGTGAATCCAGCTACACAGCCCTCGGATTTAGGCCGTCCGGGACATATTTTTCCTTTAAAATCTCGTACCGAAGGCGTTTTGCGTCGCACTGGTCACACAGAAGCTTCGATGGATTTTGCCCGCTTAGCCGGTTTTCAACCTTCTGGCGTGTTAATCGAAGTATTAAATGAAGATGGAAGTATGGCTCGTTTGCCTGATCTTCGAGTGATTGCAGATAAGTTTGATTTGAAATTAGTGACGATTAAAGATTTGATTGAATACCGATTAGCGAAGGAATCTTTAATCAAGCGCGAAATTGGTGTGAATATGCCTACGGAGTGGGGTTCCTTTGAATTAGTGGCCTTTAAACAAATCAACACGGGTGACACGCATTTAGCCCTTATAAAAGGCAGCTGGGACAAAGACGAGCCGGTGATGGTTCGTGTTCATAGTTCGTGTGTAACGGGGGATATTTTTGGTTCTTGCCGTTGTGATTGTGGAGAGCAATTGCATGCAGCGATGGAGATGGTGGAGAAAGAAGGTAAGGGTGTAATATTATATATGTTCCAAGAAGGCCGAGGAATCGGACTACTGAATAAATTGAAAGCTTATAAACTACAAGAGCAAGGCCGTGATACGGTGGAAGCGAATTTAGAATTAGGCTTTGCGATGGATGAACGCGACTATGGAGTAGGGGCCCAAATCTTACGTGATTTAGGCATTCACAAGATTCGATTAATCTCTAATAATCCGAAGAAAAGAGCCGGGTTAATGGGCTATGGATTAGAAATAGTAGATTCTATCGGAATTGAAATTCCTGCTAATCCACACAATAAGAAATACTTAGAAACAAAAAGAGATAAAATGGGGCACGCGATTCGGTAGAACCGCGCGCCTTTTTTTATTGATTCCCTAGGATGATGGGAGCACTTTTTCCTCCCATAATGATCACTTTTGCATTAGGGGATTTGGCTAATTCTTTTTGGGCAATAATCGACTCATACTGCAATTGCTTGTCGCTTAAACCTGTCGATAAAATCTTCTGGTAATCAGCAATACCTTGCGCTTCAACCCGCTTTCTTTCTGCCTCTTGCTTCTCTTTTTGTAAGACGAACTGCATCTTTTGTGCGTCCTGTTCTGCATTGATTTTCGACTCAATCGTCTGCTTCACAGAAGTAGGTAAGTTGATATTGCGAATCAATAATTGCTCTAATACTAAACCTCTTTTCTTGAAGTTCTTTTCGATATCTTGGTAGATACGTTGTTGGAATTCATTGCGCTTTAAGGAATAAAGGGCCACTGCATCATAATAAACGGCATTATCCCGAATCATCGTACGGGTAATCGGGCGAACAACCTTATCTTTATAGTCCTCACCTATCTCGCGTAACACGCGGGGTGCTTCGGAAGGGATGATTCGGAATAGAACGGTTAAATCAACGACTACTTCCAGACCATCTGCGGTTAAAACGCGGATCGCATCGTCTCCGGCCTTATCGCCTTCATCATGTACGCTAGACATCGTATAGTTTTGAGTTTTAGCATCGAATACCACCACTTTAGCTAATGGATTAACAAAATTTAGGCCGCTATTTAGGGTAGAACTTTGAACCTTACCAAATACACTTTGGACTCCTACTTCCCCAGCATCCACTTGTACTACGGCTGAGCTTGTTAATCCAAGAAGGGCGAATGCCGCGCCTACCATTTTTAATGTTTTACTGTATTTCGAGAATACAAGGTTAGGATTAGCGATCGCATTTCCTGCGACAAACAAAAGAATCCCTAAGAAGATCAAAAACATATTTTTTAGATTTAAATGTGGTCAAATTTATCATAAAGTATTCAATAATCCCTAATTTTGAATATGATTGAAATCAGAGGTTTGTCTAAATCTTTTAACGGTCGTGTCATACTCGATGACATTCAGGCGAAATTCCAACAAGGAAAGACGAATATGGTCATCGGGGGTAGTGGGACAGGGAAATCTGTATTACTGAAATGCATGATCGGGATTTTAGTTCCAGAGCAAGGTCAGGTCCTATATGATGGTCGTGATTTTTTGACTGCTCATCCAGATGTGGTGAAAGAGATTCGCCGGGAAATGGGTGTTCTTTTTCAAGGAGGGGCTCTTTTTGATTCAAAATCGGTCTTAGAAAACGTTCGTTTTCCACTAGACACCTTAACTTCCCAAACGCTCGAAGAAAAAAATGCGCAAGCGATGCTTTGCCTTCAACGCGTAGGGTTAGAAAATGCGGCCTTGTTAATGCCCTCGGAAATTTCCGGCGGTATGAAAAAGCGGGTAGGTATTGCGAGAGCTATTGTGATGAACCCGAAATATTTATTTTGTGATGAGCCTAATTCAGGGCTAGATCCCTTAACTGCGGTTAAAATTGACTACTTGATTCAAGAAATCACACAGGAATACAATATGACGACCGTCGTTATTTCGCATGATATGAATTCAGTGATGCGGATGGGCGAATCGATTATTTTCTTGAAGGAAGGGAAAAAGATTTGGGAAGGAAATTCAGCTACGTTAAATCATTCTGGAGAGCCTGCTTTAGAGGAGTTTTTATCAACTAAATTATTTTAATATGTTTTCTCTGCGAGCATACAATACGTTCGGGATTGAGGCGCAAGCAAGTCAATTCGTGGAGATCAGTTCTGTTGAGCAATATGTTGCCTTACGTAAATCAGGCGAATACGCTCATTTAAATCACTTTTTTTTAGGTGGAGGAAGCAATGTGTTACTGACTAAAAATCAGGATGCGCTTGTAGTCAAGATCTCCATTCCTGGGATATCGATAGTACAGGAGGAGGTGGATTTTGTCTGGGTTAAAGCAGGAGCGGGAGTCGTGTGGGATGAATTTGTACAGTATACCGTGAATCAAGGTTGGTCTGGTTTAGAGAATCTATCTTTAATTCCTGGTACGGTGGGTGCTGCGCCCATGCAGAATATTGGTGCGTATGGTGCAGAAATTAAAGATACCTTCGCCTCATTGGAGGCCTTGAATTTAGCCACTTTAGCCATTGATGTTTTTGATGCCAAAGCTTGTGCTTTTGGCTACCGAGAAAGTTTCTTCAAGCGTGCCGGAAAAGGGCAGTATTTAATTAGTTCGGTTACTTTTAAATTAGCGAAAAAACCTTCCGTGAAAACATCGTATGGAGCCATTCAGGAGGTTTTAGCGACGAAAGGTATAACGCAGCCTTCTATCCGCGACGTGGCTGACGCGGTGATCGAAATTCGTAAAAGCAAATTACCTGATCCGAAAGAAATCGGTAACTCAGGTAGCTTCTTCAAAAATCCGACGGTATCTGCCAGTGAAGCATCTCGACTAGTTGCCGAATATCCAGGGATTCCCCATTATCCGGTAGAAGGTAGTACAGACGTTAAGTTTCCGGCGGGTTGGTTTATTGAAAAAGCCGGTTGGAAGGGATTCCGACGTGGTGATGCAGGTGTACATGCAAAGCAAGCTCTTGTTTTAGTGAATTATGGGAACGCGACAGGTGGGGAGATTTTGGCCTTATCGGAAGAAATAAAGAAATCGATTTTAGACACTTTCGGGGTCGTATTAGAGACCGAAGTAAATATTTTATAACATGACATTACCGACTTTAGAAAATTTAGGAAAAGGCCCCTTCTTTTTAATGGCAGGATCTTGCGCGATCGAGAGCAATGACCTTGCTTTTGAAATTGCAGAGAAAATCGATGGACTGACGAAGGCCATGGGAATTCCCTATATTTTCAAAGGTTCCTACCGCAAGGCTAATCGGACAAAAATTGATTCCTTCACTGGAATCGGTGATATCAAAGCGTTAGAAATTCTTCAAGCGGTAGGAAAACACTATGCTTTGCCTACGGTGACTGATATTCACGAGAGTTCAGAAGCAGCCATGGCTGCAGCTTATGTGGATGTTTTACAAATTCCAGCCTTCCTTTGTCGCCAAACGGATTTATTAGCCGCCGCCGCTCAAACCGGCAAAGCAGTCAATATCAAAAAAGGTCAATTTATGTCTGGCGCTTCCATGCGCTTTGCCGTAGAAAAGGTATTGCATGAAAATCCAGATGCAGTGGTTTACTTAACAGATCGCGGTAATTCTTTCGGATATGGTGATTTAGTCGTGGATTACCGTAATCTTCCAGAGATGTCGGCCATGAATGTGCCAGTCATTATGGATTGCACCCACTCCCTACAACGCCCTAATCAAACGACGGGAGTAACAGGAGGTCAGCCAGCATTGATCGAAACAATCGCGAAGGCGGCTATTGCAGTAGGAGCAGATGGAATCTTTATTGAAACTCATCCAAATCCATCCATAGCAAAATCTGATGGAGCTAATATGCTGCCATTGGATCAATTGGAAGGGCTTTTAGAGAAACTCTTACGCGTTCGCGAAGCGATCGTTTAATGCATTTTATAGTTGATTTGAAGGGTGATATCTGTTTTTGATGTCCCTTCAATCGCATCTAATCCAGCCCCAATTTCTGTTCGATCCTGATAACGGATCTGTGCCCACTTAGCCGCCAATTGAATTTCTTTATTCCATTGAAAGGCGATTACGAGGTTCGTTTTTAAGGCCACTCCAGTATAAGCAGGTAATAAAAAGGAGTAGGGTACACCAGGTTCGTAGGCATATAATCGCGTATCATAGGAAGGAGAATTCACATAAGCAATTCTGGCTTGCAGATTCCACTTGCCCTGATCCCATTTTATATCGTGTAAAATCAAATAGCCAATCTCGGATCCTAATCGAGAAGCCATCGCGCGTAGGTGAAAGTCCCAGGATTTTAACGCGGTATAATGTCCATCTAGACTGATTTGCAAAAGATCATGGTCCTCTTTTCGAGTCCATTTTCCTTGAATGAATCCTCTAGCGATGTGCCGTTTTTCCCATTGTAGACGTGACAAGACTTCCCATCCGGAGGTATTTGCTTGTATTACCTGGTATTTAGGCCCAGGGAAGCGATAAAAATCAAGATAAGAACCAATTCTTATTTGCCGCGAAATCTGATAGCTATGGCCAAGGAAAAGGCCTATCTCATTCAGGTTCTCTGAGTTTTCTGATAGACCATTCGATTTAGGACTAAAATATCCGGAAGAATAGAGTCGAAACAAATAGGAGAGGTCCATTTTTTTTGAAAGTGACGTTGCCCCTGATTGTAAAATCGAATAGTGCTGTTGCCCAGCGAAGGCAAACTCGCCTACCATCCGAATATTTCGGATAGGGTATTGAAAGTTAATGGAATAGTTCTTTAGTATGGAGCCTGACCATTCCGGCTTTCTATAACCTACTCCCTGGGGTTTAGGTAAAGACCACTCAGTCAGAACTGCGTTAAATTGAAGTACGAGTGGAATGGATAATGGGGAATAGATGAGGTTAGCTCCCCAGGTTTTTTCTTGCATCGCCCGTAAGTGGCTTAATTCGGATGCTGTTCTGTGGAAGCCATCCTCGACCCTGGATCGCAGGTATTTTTGGCCTAACGAATCAACCCCTGTCGTGGCGTCTAGATTGCGATAAGAAGCAAAAGTTTGCATGCGTAAAAATTCCGTCAGTTTCAAGGTGGTGTTTAGGCCTCGGTAAAAGCCATATTCCACGCTTGAACTATAAGCTAATCCACCTAAATTGAATTTCTGGGTCGCTTTAATGCTTTCAAAACTCTTTCCCAGAGAGAATCCTCCCGATTGAACTAATCCCTGTCCCCATTGATTCACAAAGTCGCCCACAATGATTTTTTCTAAAATTCCTTTCGATTTATATTCGATAAAACCACTGCTAAAGTCGTTGAGGTCTTTTTCTCCCGCATCTTTTTGTAAAAGAAATCCGATTCGAAGATTCGAATTGAGCTGTCCTCGGTAACGCAAGGTTTGATTTGTTCGATCGCCTATATACCGTACTTTACTCTTTAAGTCGGGTTCTGTGAATCCCTTCTTTGTTTCCACAGTCCAATCTGTTTTAAAGAGTAGTTGATGGGTAGTAGCACTTGGCTTCCACCAACGTGGACTTAGTGGGTTGCAAATAAGGAAGTCTTTCGTTCTGCGAAGGAAGTCTAGATCCCAGGAGGGAATGGTTTGAAGCTCTAAAATCGATTGAAATGTACCGATTTGCTTGCGAAAGGCTAAGAATTCGCTAATCTGAAGTGAGCTAAACAGAAGGGAAGATTGAAGCTCTTCTTCTGTAACTAAATTAATGTTCAGTGGATTCGCTAAATAGTAATCGAAACTGGATTGCTTTTCTTCTTCCTCTTGCGTGGAAATTTGCGAAAAGACGGAGAAAGAGCAAAGCAAAAGCAGGATCGTTTTCAAGCGTTTTTTTTCTTGAAATTACCTAGCCTGTGACTATTTTGAGGGAAGGAAACTGATAATGAAAATCAGTTAGTTGAACTTTCGTTCAATGATAGTATGAAGCTCATTCCAGATTGCCTCATTTTCAGCCGCACGGTACGCTTGGTAGCGATTCATTAACTCGGAGGCCCATGTACTCGCTTCTGCTTCGTTATCGATATACTGAATCAGAGATTCTAATTGTTCCACATCGCCTTGGAATAATTCTTGAATGAATTTAATGCGTTGGTGTAAAGGAAGGGTGTCTGCAATGCGTTGAGTCATTTGAGACTCCACTTTAGACTTCAGCGAATCAGTTGAACCACTTAAAAGGTCTTTCAAACGGGTATATTCTTCCTCCGTCGAATCTTCCAAGCTTTCTGGCGCCTTGAAATACACATCGGTCGTTAATAAGTCAAATGGCTCCGCGGGTGTTTCTGCTGCAGGGTAGTTGAAAGATGGCTCCGCAGAAGTCTCGTATGGGATAGAAACCGGTTCATCTAGCACTGGGGCATCCGCTGCCTCATATGAATTCAATAGATCTGCAAAGCTAGGCTGAGCAATCTCATCGGCAGGTACCGAATGACTTTGAATCCAAGATACCCAAATAAACTCCGGAAGAGCTACTTGGTATAATAAGGTTTGTGCGATGCCTGCCCATTTTTCTTCAAAACGTGGGCTATTCCAAGGGAAATTAGGAAACGCTAGAGCGGCTTGAGAAGAGTTCAGCTGGGCTAATAATTCAATTTGAATCGTTTCAATGATGGGAGTGGGAACTTCCCAGGCTAATACCTCTTGAAATGTGATCGATTCTGCTGAATCATTCCAGTAGTGCAAGAAGATATTCGGTGTTGCCATGTTATGATTTAATTTCTAGTATTTCACAAGCCATTCGAGCGGCGGTTTGTTCCGCTTTTTTCTTAGAGTAGCCTTTTCCTTCCGAGATTTTTTCGCCGTCTAGCATCACCAAAGCGGTAAATTCACGGTTATGGTGCTCGCCTTCTTGGTCCAGTTCGAAAGCCACTTTTTTGCCTTCTTTCTGTGCCCATTCAATTAGCATTGATTTGAAGTTCGGGTTGTTTTGTACAACGGCTTCTAAGTCAAAGTATTGTGTTAGGATCTTTTTAATGATGAAGTTTTGGGTAAAGGCAAAACCTTTATCTAAATACACGGCCCCAATGAAGGCCTCCAGCGCGTCTCCATACATGGAAGTACGGGACATGGATGTTTTGCGTTGGACTTCGAATTCGATGACCTCTTCTAAGCCTAATTTGCGGCCAATAACGTTCAAAGATTCGCGGCTGACCATTCTAGAGCGGATTTCTGTTAAGAAACCTTCGTCTTTGAAGGGGAATTTTTGGAACAAATACGTCGCCGTAATCATGCCTAAAACGGAATCGCCTAAGAATTCTAGGCGCTCGTTTGACTCCTTATAGTTCTGAGAGATACTCTCCTTCGAGGCTGAAGCGTGTAAAAAGGCTAGTCGATATAAGGTTAAATTACTCGGACTAGCCCCAATAAGATGCGTGACCGATTTCTTTAAGAATTTCTCTCGCTCGTCTAGTCGAATCGGATCTAACCAGTTTAGGAGAGATTTTACGGCCATATTTTTTTCTTAGATTTTTCTGAAAATAACGGTTGCATTGTGACCACCGAAACCAAATCCGTTGCTCAATGCGACGTCAATTTTACGTGCCTTACCCACATTCTCCGTTAAGTCGATACGTTGATCGATTTCTGGATCGCGGTTAAATACGTTGATCGTAGGAGGTACGAATTGGTGTTGAATCGCTAATACAGACGCTACCGCCTCTACCGCTCCTGCACCGCCTAATAAGTGACCTGTCATCGACTTCGTCGAAGAGATCGCTAATTTATAGGCGTGCTCACCAAAACAATCCACTATCGCTTTAATCTCTTGAGGATCACCGATGGGTGTCGAAGTACCGTGTGTATTCACGTAATCTACTTCTTCTGGCTTGATGTTTGCATCTTCTAATGCATCAATCATCGATAATAAAGCACCATAACCCTCTGGGTGTGGAGCTGTAATGTGGTGTGCATCAGAAGAGAAACCTCCACCGATTAATTCTGCATATATTTTCGCGCCGCGTGCTTTTGCGTGCTCGTATTCTTCTAAAATCAAGGCACCTGCACCTTCACCTACCACGAAACCATCGCGATCCACATCGTATGGACGTGAAGCCGTAGCTGGATCATCGTTTCTAGTAGACATCGCGTGCATCGCTGTAAAACCACCTACTGAGGCGATCGTCACTGGCGCTTCAGACCCACCCGTTACACACACGTTAATACGTCCGGTACGAATGTAGTTGAAGGCATCAATGATCGCGTTGTTTGCTGATGAACAAGCCGAAACCGTTACGTAATTAGGGCCACGGAAGCCATTACGGATGGAGATTTGGCCTGATGATGAATCTGCGATCATCTTAGGGATAAAGAAAGGATTGATTTTCGGTGTTCCGTCTCCTTGTCCGAAATAAATCATTTCGTCCTCAAAAGTTTTCAAACCACCGATACCTGATCCCCAGATAACGCCTACTTTGTTTTTATTTAAAGTTTCCATGTCAAAATTCGCGTCAGCAATCGCTTCATCAGCAGCTACGACAGCGTATTGTGTAAATGGATCCATCTTACGAGCTTCTTTGGCATTAATAAAATCTTCTACCTTGAAGTTCTTTAATTCGCAAGCAAAACGAGTTCTGAATTTTTCCGCATCGAATTTAGTGATAGGACCACAAC
>ERZ650308.1448-NODE-1448-length-12291-cov-5.452762_pt1 | contig 12291 bp, 11 predicted proteins | sample MGYA00376244_ERZ650308 | MGnify/ENA primary metagenome ERZ650308 (study PRJEB26733, sample SAMN07839295) | wastewater metagenome | biome: small river; feature: stream; material: water | place: USA: North Carolina | collected 2016-04-26 ...
ACCCAATAGGAAAGGTCTCCGAATCAAGTTCAGTATAAAATCCGTACTCGTACTCCTTGTTTTCGAGTTCAATTTTTAAATCGTCTTCAGTATATTTTGACATTGTATTTTTTTTAAAACCCTTGAGCGACTGTGACCTAATAGGTCTGCACCACTATCTGATTCAAATAATTAAAGTATATAATTTTATAAAGAAAAAGATTCCCCACAACCACACGTTCTGCTTGCGTTGGGGTTGTTAAACACAAATCCTTTTCCGTTTAACCCGCCTGAAAATTCTAAAACCGTTCCTGCTAAATACAGAAATGATTTTTTTTCTACAGCAATTTTCACGTGATTATCTTCAAAAACCTTATCGTTTTCAGTCAGTTCTTTGTCGAATTTCAATTCATAAGACAAGCCCGAACAACCGCCACTTTTTACGCCTACTCGAACGTAATCTTTGGCAGCATCAAAACCGTCTTCTTGCATCATATCAATGATTTTTTTGCTAGCAGTATCTGAAACTTTTATCATGTGCTGAATTTTGTTATTTTTATTTTATCTAAATAAAGGACAAAGTTACTACAATTATCTATTTTTTTATAATTAATAACATTTTTATAACTAATGTTTGTATAGAAAAAATTGATTTTAGAAAAATGAAGTTTGTTTTTTTGTAATTTGGCATCCAAATAAAATTTAAAATGAAAATATATCCTATTGAAGCCGGAAATTTTAAATTGGACGGGGGTGCTATGTTTGGCGTGGTTCCAAAAACCATTTGGAACAAAACCAACCCAGCAGATTCAAATAATTTAATCGATATTGCCGCGCGCTGTTTATTGATTGAAGATGGAAATCGGTTGATTTTAATTGATACCGGAATGGGCAACAAGCAATCGGAAAAGTTCTTTAGTTATTATTCCCTTTGGGGAAATCATTCGCTTGATAAATCATTAGAATTGGTTGGTTTTCATCGTGACGATATTACGGATGTATTCATGACCCATTTGCATTTCGATCATTGTGGCGGGAGTGTAAATTGGAACAAGGACAAAACAGGATATGAAGTTGCGTTCAAAAACGCCCAATTTTGGACCAATGAAAATCATTGGCAATGGGCAACACAACCCAATTCTAGAGAGAAAGCTTCCTTTTTACACGAAAACATCATTCCGATGCAAGAAAGTGGCCAACTGAATTTTATCAAAAGACCTACCGGTGATTTTCTAGAAACCTCAGAGTTGGGATTTGGGATCTTTTTTGCAGATGGACATACCGAAAAACAAATGCTTCCCCACATTCAATACCAAGGAAAAACGTTTGTTTTTTGTGCCGATTTATTAGCAACCGCAGGACATATTCCCATCCCATATGTAATGGGTTACGATACCAGACCGCTTTTGACAATGGATGAAAAAACAAAATTTATGAATTTGGCCGCCGAAAACAATTATCATTTGATTTTAGAACATGATGCTCATAATGAAATCATTACGGTTGAAAAAACCGAAAAAGGCGTGCGATTGAAAGAGGTACTTTCTTTCCGTGATCTATCATAATCAAGTATTAAGTTATAGCCTAATTGTAACAAATTATAAATATATTTGACTCATCTTATAAAAATAATACAAAACACAAAATAACCTATGAAACCAATAAAAACAATTGTTTTTGCCTCAATTGCAATCGCTTCATTACTTAACAGCCCTGTTGCTCAAGCGCAAAACAAAAAAAACACCGCTGAAAAATTAATCCCAAAAAAGGGAGCCATTAAAGAAGCTGACTTAATTCGCTGGAGCCATTTGGACCTAGAAAAAGATACCATTCCGGGAATGAGTATTGACAAGGCGTATGCCGAATTGTTAAAAGGTAAAAAAGGAACTCCAATTATTGTTGGAGTGATTGATTCGGGACTTGATATTGACCACGAAGACTTAAAAGGAAAAATCTGGGTGAACAAAAAAGAAATTGCTGGAAACGGAATTGATGATGATAAAAACGGATTTATTGATGACATCAATGGTTGGAATTTTTTGGGTGAAGCTACCAATGAAAACCTTGAATTAACTCGTATCGTGAAAAAAGGAGACGATGGAAGCGATATCTATAAAGCTGCCAAAGCCGAATTAGATCAAAAATTAGCTGAATTAATGCAACAAAAACCTCAAGTGGACATGATTTCTAATGCAGACAAAGCCATTAAGGCGCATTTGAACAAAGAGGTATATACCTTAGAAGATATCAAAGCAATTTCTACTACAGACGAATCGTTGAAAAGAAGTAAAGCGATCATGTCGAATATTGCAGCTCAAGCAGGTCCTGGTTTTCAAGATGAAATCAAAGGATATCTTGATTATGTTTACGGTCAGTTAAATTATAACTTGAATGTGAATTTTGACGGAAGAAAAGTTGTTGGAGACAATCCTAATGATATCAATGACCGAAAATACGGTAATGGAAATGTAAAAGGACCAAATGTAGAAGATGCACTTCATGGAACGCACGTTGCGGGAATCATTGCCCAAACCAGAGGAAACAATGTGGGTGGCGACGGAGTAGTTGCAAACAACGTTCAAATCATGGCCGTAAGAGCGGTTCCAAATGGAGATGAATACGATAAAGATATAGCATTGGCTATTCGTTATGCCGTAGATAATGGCGCAAAAGTAATCAACGGAAGTTTTGGTAAAGACTATTCTCCTCACAAAGAATGGGTTTTTGAGGCAATCAAATATGCAGAAAGCAAAGACGTTTTATTTGTTCACGCTGCGGGTAATGATGGAAAAGATGTCGATTTTGAACCAAATTACCCAACAGATGAGGTAAATGGAGTTGAATTTGCTTCAAATTTCTTGACCATTGGTGCCTTAAATAACGGAACTGGAAAATCGGATTTGGTGGCTCCCTTTTCAAATTATGGTGCAAAAAATGTAGACGTTTTTTCTCCAGGAATGCAAATTTATGCAACGGTACCTAATAATAAATATTTGTATGAGCAAGGAACTTCTATGGCATCTCCAAATGCGGCAGGAGTAGCTGCTTTGATTCGTTCGTATTATCCAAATTTAAAAGCGGCTCAAGTAAAACAAATTTTAATGGATTCTGGAACTGCAATGCCAGTTGAAGTTGAATTAGGCGAAACCAAGGAAGTAAGAGCCTTTTCGAAAGCATCAAAATCAGGAAGTATTGTAAACGCTTACAACGCTTTGAAAATGGCTGAAAACATGTCGGCGAAAGCTCCAAAAGCAAAATTGAAAAATTAATTTTTTTTAACTGATTATAAAAATGGGCAAATTTTCTTCACTTATTAGAAGAAAATTTGCCATTTTTGTTTTTCATAAATTACATAAAAAACACATCATACAACCTTACTAAAATGAAAAAAATACTGTCCGTTTGTTTATTATTTATTGGATTTCATTTGACTTCAGCCCAAAACAAAACCTATTGGCAACAAGAAGCAAACTATAAAATGGTGGTGGATATGGATGTAAAAACCTATCAATACAAAGGAAATCAAGAGTTAATTTACACCAATAATTCGCAAGATACTTTACAAAAAGTGTATTACCATTTGTACAACAATGCCTTCCAACCGGGAAGCGAAATGGACCATCGTTTGCAAAATATTAAGGATCCCGATGCCCGAATGGTAAATAAAGTGCGTATAGCAGATAAAGACGTAAAAGAAAGTAGAATTTCGAAACTTTTACCGAATGAAATGGGTTATTTGCACGTTCAAAATTTTAAACAAGACGGCACTTTAGCAGTAGCTAAAGAAGTAGAAACAGTGTTGGAAGTTACCTTAAACCAGCCTTTACTTCCTGGAAAAAGCACGGTTTTTACGCTAGATTTTCAAGGACAAGTTCCAATTCAAATCAGAAGATCAGGAAGAAACAACAAAGAAGGAGTCGAATTATCAATGGCACAATGGTACCCAAAAATAGCCGAATTTGATTTTGAAGGATGGCATGCCGATCCCTACATTGCAAGGGAGTTTCATGGAGTATGGGGAAGTTTTGATGTGAAATTAACCCTTGACAAAAACTATATTGTGGGAGGTAGTGGCTACCTTCAAAATGGAAATGAAATTGGATACAACTACCAAGATAAAGGCGTTGAAGTAAAAATTCCTAAAAAAACCAAAACCTTAACGTGGCATTTTATTGCGCCAAACGTGCATGATTTTACATGGGCAGCCGATAAAAATTATATCCATGATGTGGTTGCTACTGATTTTGGAACTACCCTTCATTTTTTATATAAAAACAATCCGAAAATACTAGAAAATTGGAAAAATGCCCAACCCAAAACAGTGGCGTTAATGGCATTTTACAACAAAACCGTTGGGAAGTATCCGTACGATCAGTATTCTGTAATTCAAGGAGGTGATGGCGGAATGGAATATGCGATGTGTACGCTTATTTTGGGAGAAGGAACCTTTGAAGGGCTTGTTGGTGTGATTGCACACGAAATGGCGCACTCTTGGTTTCAACATGTTTTAGCTTCCAACGAAAGTAAACACCCGTGGATGGATGAAGGATTTACCTCGTATCTTGAAGATTTAGGATTGAACGAATTGGCCGAAAATAAAGTACAAAACCCTTTTGAAGGTGCGTACAAAACCTATGCAAAATTAGTTGAATCAGGTAAAGAACAACCTCTAACTACGCATGGGGATCGTTATGATGAAAACAGAAGTTACAGCATTGCATCGTATGTAAAAGGCGAATTGTTTTTAACACAGCTTGAGTATTTATTAGGTAAAGAAAATCTTTCAAAAACATTGAAACGATACTACTCTGATTTCAAATTTAAACACCCGGCGCCAAATGACATTAAAAGATCTGCAGAACGTGTTTCGGGTGCTCATCTAGACTGGTTTTTGTTGGATTGGACCCAAACTTTAAACACAATTGATTACGCTGTTTCAGACGTTGTATTTGATGAAAATTACGTAGGTGGTGCCACTTCAATCAAATTAAACAGAATAGGTAGAACCCCTATGCCAATCGATCTTTTGGTAGAATTTTCAGATGGAACAAAACAAGGCTATTACATTCCGCTACGTATGATGTCGTTTGAAAAAGCCAACCCTATGCCGGAAGTAAGCAGAACTACGTTGGCAGATTGGACGTGGGGAAACCCAAATTATACCCTCACAATTCCAGGAACTAAAACGATAAAAAAAGTGACGATAGATCCTTTAGGAATGATGGCAGATGTAAAAAGAGAAAATAACACTTTTGAAAAAAAATAATCAAAAAAAAGCCCCGAAAGAATCTTTCGGGGCTTTTGATTTATAGTGCTTTATTGGTTATAATAATTTCAAATATGAAATTTCATTATACACTTTATATGTTTTTGATTTTGCGTCAAAAAACTCCAATTCAGAATATTCTACTTCAATTTTATCGCCTTTAGAGATTTTGTTTTTGATCAAAAGTGAATCTCCTTCAAAAGCAAAAAGCCAAATAAATTCTTTTCGTTCTTTTGCTTCATTTACCAAAACAAGTGTGTTGAATTCATTCGAAGTCATGACTTCAAAAGTACCCGTAAATGAAAGCGCTGGTTCGTCTTCAACTACTTCTTCAGTAGCATCTTCTTCACCTTCAGATTGTAATTTTGAGAAAACTTCCGGACAAACAAATGCCATTTGAGTTCCTATTTCTTCGGCGATTTTACCTATAGCCTCTGCTTCATTGCCTGAAGTAAAACCAATTACTTTCTTTTCTTTATCTGACAATTTCCCAACAGACTCTAGCAAACATAAACCAAGAGCGGTTTCGGTTACTTCGGTTTTATCTTTGGTACATTCGCAGGCAAGATTGGCTAATTTTTTAATTACCTCCTCTTTTTTCTGCGCAAAAAGAACCGTTGGCAATAACAATAACAATAATAAGATTTTTTTCATGTTTACTAATTTAGGGTTGGAAAATCGGTCAAATCTAATAATTTAAACTCAATATTGAAAAAAAGCCTGCTCTTTTATTGTTTTTTTCTTAAAATAGAATTTGTAGCTTTACATCCTATTAAAATCCAACCGATGAAACAAGTAGTGATCCTTTTTAGTTTATTATTTATTAGCACATTTTCTTTTGGTCAAACGATAAAACTGAAAACAAGTTCGGTAAGTTTTGTTGAAAAAACAGAAAAAGGCAAATGGGGTGAATGGTCAGATTTTACAACAGCCGAATTATTGATTACAATTGACGCAAAAAAAGATCGAATTGTGGTTAATTCTCCTGAAATTCAAGTGTTTACCATCAAAAATTATGGAGATAAAATAGAAACAGAAACAGACAAAACCGTACCATTTGAATGCGTTGACAACAATGGTTCTAAATGTACCATATTGGTTATTACCCGAAAAAAAGAAGGGAATAGAATGCAATTTTACATCAACTATTCGGAAGTAAAATTTGTGTATAACATCTATAATTAAAGATAATTATGGATTTTAAATATCCTAAAAAAGAAAAGCTTAAGAGCAAAAAAACGATCGAACTACTTTTTACAGAAGGAAAATCTGTAGCAAAGTACCCGTTGCGCTTGGTGTATTCTAAAACCCAAAATCAAGAAGAAAAACTATTGTTTGGGGTTTCCGTTTCCAAAAAACATTTTAAAAATGCGGTAGATCGTAATTATTACAAACGCGTTTTAAGGGAGTGCTACCGACTCAACAAACACCTTATACTGGACCATCTAGACACATCATATGCCGTTTTGTTTTTTTACCAATCCAAAGAGCGATTGACGTATCAAGAAATCCATGAAAAAACAGTCGTTCTATTTGAAAAATGGATCCAGAAAATCCAAGAAACAGACGAAATTAATTAATTTATTATTATATAATTCAAACCTATACCACATGTTTGCTCGCCTTAAAAAAAGATATATTGCTCCCATAGTTGCCGCAGGATTACTTTTTGTTGGATCAAGTTTCAAGGATGATTTTTTTGAAATTGCGAAACAAATTGAAATTTTCACAACGCTGTTTAAAACCGTAAATCAAAATTACGTAGACGAAATCAATCCGTCTGAATTAATGGACAAAGCCATCAAAAGCATGTTGGCCGAACTCGACCCGTATACCAATTATTTTAACGAACAAGATGTTGTAAAATTTAAAATCAACAACACCGGGGAATACACAGGAATTGGGGCGATGATCACCCGAAAAGACGATCAATTAATCATCAAAGAGCCTTATAAAAATTACCCCGCAGACAAAGCAGGATTAAAAGCCGGCGATGCCATTATTCAAATCGGGGACATTTCGTTAGCAGACTATAAAGACGATGCTTCTCAGTTGCTCAAAGGAGCTAAAAACACAAAAGTGAACCTTACTTACATCCGCCAAGGAAAAAAAATGACCACACAAATTATTCTGGATGAAGTGGACATCAATGCCGTGCCTTATTTTAGTAAAATTGATGATAAAACAGGCTACATCGTACTCGCTGCTTTCAATAGAAAAACAACGAAAGAAACCAAAGAAGCGATAGAAAAATTAAAAGAACAAGGCGCCGAACGCTTGATTTTAGATCTGAGAGGAAACCCGGGCGGATTACTAAATGAAGCGGTAAATGTGTGCAATTTGTTTGTGCCAAAAGACGAAATTATTGTAACAACCAAATCAAAAAACGAAAAGTACAACGCGACCTACAAAACGACCAAAGAACCATTTGACTTAGAAATTCCGTTGGCAATTTTGGTAGACGGGAAAAGTGCTTCTGCCTCTGAAATTGTATCGGGAGCGCTTCAAGATTTAGATAGAGCTGTGGTGGTAGGAAGTCGTAGCTTTGGAAAAGGATTGGTTCAAAGACCCTTTGACATGACCTACGGAACGCAGGTTAAAGTTACGATTTCGAGATACTACACGCCATCGGGCAGATGTATCCAAGCATTGGATTATTGGCACAAAGATAAAAATGGGAAAGCCGTTCGCACAGAAGCTGTAAATTATAACGCATTCAAGACAAAAAACGGAAGAACAGTATATGATGGCGGAGGAATTCAACCCGATATTGAACTCGAAGAAAGTGCTAAAAGCACAATCGCTGAAGTGTTATTAAAAAACGATGCCATTTTTAATTATGCCACGCAGTATTATTACAAGCATCCCACACTTGGAGAAAGCATCCCCGAAATCACAGATGCTGATTTTATGGATTTCAAAGCGTTTATCAAACGTGAAAAAATAAACTTTGATACCGAAACCGAACTGGCGCTCAAAAACACGCTCGAAAAGGCAAAAAAAGAAAAATTAGACGGTACTATTATCAACGAATACAATCTGTTGTTACAAGCGCTCCAAAAAAGCGAAGAAGCCTTATTGGATAAAAATCAAAAGGAAATAAAAAAATTAATCCAAGAAGAACTCATCAAAAGATACCAATACAAAGAGGGATTGTACAACTATTACACTAAAAATAATACCGAAATCATGAAAGCAAAATTGCTTTTAGAAAACCCTTCTGAATACAATAAAATCCTTAAAAAATAATGCAAACGTTTTTTAAAATAGTATGCATATTTGCATTTGGATGGCTTCAAGCACAAGAAGAAGTCGTGCAATCCATCTATTTTGAATTTGATAAATTTTCTATTGATGAGAAGCAAGGGGAATCGTTGTTGCATTTCATCAAAACCACCGATTCAACTCGGATCGAATCAATCCAAATCTACGGTTATACTGATGATGTAGGGAAAGACGACTATAACTTTGTGCTTTCTAGTAATCGAGCCAACAATGTGCAATGTTTGCTCACTGAAAACGGTATCAGAAATAAAATAATTGTGACCATTGAAGGCAAAGGACGCATTTTGATTGAAGATGATATTGCCGAAAACCTACCCGAAAAAAGATCCAAAAACCGTCGGGTCGATGTGGTGCTCAACTTAAAACCTTTACCCAAAATAGAATTGCCTGGTTTTTATAACGGAATTAAAAAAAACCATGTGGTAGGCGATCACATTTATTTGGATGCTATTTTGTTCGAGAAAGGCAGCAGTAAACTCACGATGAAATCAAAAGCAGAATTAGACAAAGTTGCGCTGTTATTGGTGCGTTATAATACGTTGCATTTTGAGATCCAAGGGCACGTATGTTGCACTCCGCCCTATCAAAAAGACGCCATAGACAAAGACACAAAAAAAAGGCAATTGTCACTCAATCGCGCAGAATCTGTGTATAAATATTTGGCTTTTCGACGCGTGGCAAAAAACAGAATGACATTCAAAGGGTACGGAAACACGGTGCCGCTAGGAAAAGAACCCGAATACGACCGAAGAGTCGAAATATTAATCACCAAAATTTAACGGTTTACTCTTTTTTCATTTCGATATGCGGAATATCATCTTCAAGATAGACTTCGCTGGTTTTTATAAAACCATGGCTTTCGTAAAATTTTTGCAGGTACAATTGCGCCGAAATGGTGATTTGATCTTTGTTAAATAATGTTTTGATTTGATCAATGGCCTCGCGCATCAAGTGGTGGCCATAGGCGTTAGCTCGCGCATCGGGATGTACAATTACCCTTCCAATAGAAGCGTTTTCAAAATAAATTCCGGCATCAAACAAACGGGCATAAGCCACCAATTGACCCTTTACTTCGCCCATTACATGCACTGCTTTCTGATCTTTGTGGTCTATGTCTTGATAAACGCAGTTTTGCTCCACGACAAAGACCAAAGATCGAAGTTCTAATACTTCGTACAACTCGGTTAGAGAAAGTGTGTTAAACGGCTTTATTTTCCATTGGATGTCTTGGCTCATGGTTTTCTTTTTAAAAATTGAACCGATTTGATCATGGATTCTAATTCAAACATCAAATCGCGCTTTTTCTTGGAAGGCGCATAACAAAATCCTTCGATCACTAAAATTCGGTTGTTTTTTTCATCCATGATCGCATAATTGATGAATGGACCTCCCATTGACTCGTGTAACAACTCCCAATTTCCTTTGGTTTCATAAGTTTTTTTACCGTAAATTTTGGTTTCTGATAAATACGGCGAAAACGCTTTTTCGGTAATCATTCGGGTTTTTGGAACTGCTCCGTGGATATAAATAGTTCCGACAGAATCTCGTTTTCGTACAATTTGGTTCACCACATTTTTAGTAGGATTAATGGATGTAAAAGGAAGTTCATAAAAAATCAAACTTACGTTCCCGCTCGTTATTTCTTTCTTAAACCAAACAAACTTTTTACCATACATCACCATTTTGTATTTGATCGGAATGGGAATTCTAATATTGAATTTTTCGCTTAATTTTTGAGAATAATTAACCGAATCTTGAAGAATTTGTTTTTGAGATACTTCAATTTCAGATTTTTTGAAGGCTTGAATAATCAACGAATCGTTGGATTGAATAGAATCAAGTAACTCTTGAACGGTTCTTCCCGAAATATGAACCACCACTTGCGGATTCACATATTCGTTACTGACTATTTTAAACTGGCTAGTTGCCGATTTCTTGATGACAATAATGTTTCGGCTGTTGCTCATAAAGCCTTCTAACAGCTTTACAGGATATTGATTGAGCGTAAAGTTGGGCTCTTCTTGAGGAAGTCCTAAAACAGGTGATGCAAATTTATTTCGGACGCTATCCCCTACTTCACCATTCCACAATTGATCGTCAATTATTACCGATACATTGTTGATTTTGCCCGTTATATCTGTGGTTCGTTTCACCGTCTTCTTCTGACAAGATACCAGAAGAGCAACAACTAAAAGGCATAAAAAAGGGGCTTTTTTCATAATCAGAAATAAAGCCCAAATTTATAGAAGTTTTTTGGTATTATCCGTTAATTTTTAATTTCATTCCGGGTTTTAAATCGTCTTCTTTTAAATTATTCAGTTTTTTAATATCTGAAATAGAAACGCCAGGGAATTTTTTAGAAATTTTATACAACGAATCTCCAGGTTGCACTTGGTAGGTTTTTTCTTTTGCCTTAGAAGTTGTAGCGGCAATATCTTTTTTATTCAAATCAACCTCGGGTAGCGTATTTGCCTTTGATTTACCAACAATTAGCGTAGTGCCAGCCATCACATTATTTCCTTCAATATGGTTCCACGCGCGTATATCCTCTATAGAAATTTTATATTTCTTTGCAATGGTTCCCAAGTATTCTCCTTTGGCCACCACATGTTCTTTATTGGTTGTTTCAACCGCTACGGCCGGTGCATCTGGAGCAGTCAAAACCAATTGCATGCCAATTTTTACATTGTCATCTGGTAAGTTATTCCATTTTCTGATGTCTTCTGGTTTCAGATTGTGTTCTTTCGCGATAGAGTATAATCCATCGTTTTTAACCACTGTGTACAATTTGCTAGCTGGCATTTCTTTCACAGAATCTACTGACTTTTTCGATTCCTGCTTGGCTTTCTTTACAACGGGCGCTACAGCCACAGCCTCTTTTGTGTCAACGCTGGTTGGACTATTAATTTCTTTGCGAACAGAAGTCGTTACTCTTTCATTTTTAATGATTTTTAAACTTTCGCCTGCCATAATATTGGAGCCTTTTATCTTGTTCCATTTTTTTATTTCGGCAACAGTAACGTCAAATTTGGATGCGATTTCAGCCAAATTGTCTCCTGATTTTACTTTGTGGTATTTCACCACGTCTTTTTGAACGGTTACTTTCTCAACCGTAAATTGTGGTTTTGGTTTTACCTCATCGTTCTTTGTAGTCAAAGCAAGATCTTGATTCACCACCGGTTTTGAAAGTGTGTCTTTTACAGCAAGACTGGATTCAGAAATTTTAATTTTTAGATTTCTTCCCGATTTTAAATACGACGAGTTCAACCCGTTCCATTTTTTAATATCGTCTTCTGTTACCTCATATTTAGCGGCAATATCAGCAATGTTATCGCCTTTTCTAACCTTGTGGTATTTGATGTCTCCAGGATTGATTTTTACTGCAGCGGGTGCTTGATAAGGACGTTCGCGTTTGCTTTCTTCATAAGCTATGTAAGCATACACTTTGTCTTCGTTAGAAGTAAAAATGGCTATCTTATCTTTAGGAAGTCGCAAGAAATTCTGATCCCCCGTTACAAAAGGCACTTCATTTCGTTTGTAGGACGGGTTGTAAAACTTCAACTCCTCTACAGATATGTCTAATAAATCCGAGATTTGTTTGAAAGTCATGTGCTTTTTTACCATGATGGTATCGGTAGCAAAATGATTTGCGATGGGCTTTTTAGGCACAATTCCGTGTTCTTTATGGTATTCAAAAATATACATCGTAGCTAAAAAAGCCGGTAAATATCCTTGGGTTTCTTTAGGTAAATTTTTACGAA
>ERZ650308.1449-NODE-1449-length-12283-cov-17.665113_pt1 | contig 12283 bp, 12 predicted proteins | sample MGYA00376244_ERZ650308 | MGnify/ENA primary metagenome ERZ650308 (study PRJEB26733, sample SAMN07839295) | wastewater metagenome | biome: small river; feature: stream; material: water | place: USA: North Carolina | collected 2016-04-26 ...
TGCTTTCGTCGGTGGTGCTGGCAAGATCGCGCTGTAGCTGGATGGCGGTGTCGGTGGTTTTGCCGGTGAGGACATCGAGCTGGTCTTGCCATGCTTGCGCGGCTTGTGTCGCAGCATCGGTTTGGGTTGCTGCGTCGGTCATGGTGGACGTTAATTCCTTGACCTTGGCAACGATTGCATCCATCTCGGCCTGGGTTTTGCCTTCGACCGTGATGCCAGACAGGTAGGTGTTGACTTTTTCGCCAAGGTCTGTGGCTTTGAGGGCTGAAACGAGCGCCTTTTCAGCGGCGAGGCTGACGGCAGATTGCACTTCGGCATCAGACATACCAGCTTTGTTGGTGCCGAGGTCTGAATAGCGGTTGTAGACCATCTGGCCATTGATGTAGGCGGCCATGTCTACGGCAGATTGATGGCCGTTTTGGTCGAGGCCGGTGAACTGGTAGGCCGTGAGTTCAGCGGCTTTTTTGCCAGTCGCTTTGACAATGTCGGCATAGCTCGTATTGAGCGCATCCACCACCGCCTTGGCATTGGCATCGAGCGCCCCGCCGTACATACCGTTGACATATGCCCGGCCATTGGTGCCTGGGTCGATGCCTGAGGAGTAGCCGCCTTCGATAGAGGGTTTTGTGGCATCGTCTGAAAATAAGCTGTAAGCAACGATTGCAGCTGCAAGATATGGGGCAGCAGCAGAGAGTGTGGCAAGAGTGCTTGACGATGCGGCGGCCGCAGCAGATGCTGCAGCGCCACCAGCAGCAGCAGCCTCGGCGGCTGTCGCGCCAGCTGCTATGGCCGCTTCTGATGCGGCAGTGATAGATGCAACACTGCTTGTGCTGCCAACGCCAGTTAAGCCTAATGCTTCACTGACGGCAGTCATACCCCCTTGCATGGTGAACCCTGCCTGCCCAGTGACGGCACTGTAGGCAGTATTGCCAAGGCCCATGATGCTGCCCACACCATTGATGCCACCTGCTGCACTTGATGCTGCAGATGGAAATCCCAGTGCACTTGAAATACTGCCAACGACACCCTGAATAGTCATCTTCAACACCGTGGTCTTGAACATGTTTTTGATGCCATCCCACAGCGACTGGAAGAAGCCATGTCCTTTCTCAAAGGCACGGTAAAGGCTGTCGGTAAGGCCGTTGTAAATGCTGTCGTAGAACTTGGTCCACGCAGCGGTGGCGGCCTTGGCTTCTTCGACGGCTTCTTCTTTGGCTGCCCCCTCACGCTTTAAGCGAGAAAGTTCACGGATGGCAGCGGCTTCACGCATCAGCAAGGTGTAGGTCACTTCGTCGCCATTTCGGTCAAGCTTTTTGATGGCTTGCAGCTCGATAAGGCTTGCGCGCTGTTCGTCGCGCTCAGAAACCAATGCGGCAACTGCTGTCTTGCTGAGGCCTATTTCGGCGTTATGGAGCTTTTGTGATTCGATCTCTTCTTGCAGTTTGGCGTTGGCCGCGTCTAGGGACTGAAGGTATTTGACGTGGGCTTCGTTGGCTTCTTTGGTGGCTTTGATCTGCGCCTTGTGGGCATCGCTGAGTTGCTCTGTGGCCAACATGGATTCGAGCGCTGAAGATACGTTTTGACGCTCTTGGATTGACAGTTTTAGTTTGCCATTGCGCAACTGTTCCATGATCTTGATGGCAAGCTTTTGGCCTTCTGTCAGGGCAACTTCTTGCGTCAGTTCTGCGGCGCTGGCGGCTGTTTTTTCGTGGATCTGTTCAATGAGCTTGGCATATTCGTCGATGGTGGCGCGGCCGGTTTTGTCGGAGCGGCCCATGCCATCGACATTGAGCTTTGGTTTGAGTTTTTCGGCTGCTGAAGTCAGGTTTTGAACCTCTTCCATGCGGGCACGTAGGCGCTGGCCTAGGGTCTGCTCTGACCACATGTCAGATAGCTCCTGGCTCAGCCTGGCATAGGTCCCCTTGGCCTCCGAGAAGTTTCCTGCGAGCGCTTGCTGGGCCATTTCGAAATAGCCCACCAGGCCGATAGCAAGCGTGCGAAAGCCACGCCAAACCACTGTGACACCATCAGCAACGTACGTTAAACCGGAAATGGCTGTCTTAGTCCATGCCGCAATGCTTCCGTCATCAGCGAGTTTCTTGACCTCTTCACGCAATCCACCCGAGCCATTCATGACATCCAGATAGGCTTGTGCGGCCTCGTCAAGGGCGGGGATCATGCCGTTGACGAGGGTCTTTTTCCAGGCATCGCTGCTGACCTTGATGCGGGTGAGGTTGTCGTCGAGGTTGTCGGCGGCGGCGGCTTGTTCGGTGGTGAGTTTGACTTGCAACTCTTCCGCAGCGGCAAGGTCCTTTAGGAAGGGAAGCATCTTGGCGCCCTCTTTGCCATATAAGGCCATGGCGACAGCGGACTTGCCCGCCCCGTCTTGAAAGCCGTCCATGGCCTTGGCGACTGCCATCATTTGCTCTTCGGGTTTGAGAGAAGCAAATTCACGCATGTCGAGGCCGAGCGCCTGGATAGCCTTGCCTGTGCCGGCGCTTTCTTCGGTGGCGCTGGTCAGGTTTTTGGTGAGCCTATTCATGCTCTGGACGATGGCATCGGCGCCGGTGTCGGTGTATTTGCCGATGGCGGCCATGCCGCTGAGCGCCTCGACCGTGGTGTTGCCGATGATGGCCAGGTCGTGCAGGGCCGCACCGGCCTTGATGCTACCCTCTAAAAAGCTTTTGAATGCCCCAATGCCGAGCCCTGCCGCGATGCTGGCACCAATGCCCAAAGCAGTGCTCTTGATGCCAGCAAAGGCGCTCTCGATGCCGGTGCTGGTCATTTTGATGAGGCGCTCGGCGGCCTGCATTTGCGAGACGATGTTGGAGATGTCGGCCTCTAACTTGAGTTGGACTGCGCCTGCTTGCATGGTTATTGACCTCGGGTCGGAGCGCTCCAGCCTTTGAGGGCTGTGCGGATTTTTTGGGAGACGAGCTTGCGCTGGTCTGGCGTGGGCTGTTCGCTGAATGGGGCTGGGAAAGCGGGATCTGCAGCGTCTAGCGTGGTTGCCAGATAGTCGCCTGACAGGCGGCGCAACATGGTGGATTCCCAGGTTTGCAGGGCTTGCCCGGTGCTGTGCATCCAAGCGCTGATTTCGGCCCAGCTGATAGGTGCACGCCCCATGCCTGCCACCAGGGTGGGACCGACTTCGAACAGGTACTTGACCAAATAGGCCGCCACGCCTGCATCGGGAATGCTGGGATCTAGGCCTTCAAGTTGCAGGGTTTGCAAGCGGGTCATGCGCTGTTCGTCAGTGGGGGGTTTGCGGCCTGGTTTGGTTTTGGGGGTAGGAGCGGTGTGCAGCCAGGCCAGCTGGCGCACGTGAAGGCTTAGGTCGTCGTAGACGCCTTCGTAAAATTTGCCCAATCTCCCACGGCCTTTTGGACCTGATCCGCGATAAAGCCAAGCTCGGTATCGGCGTACATGGCTTTAATGGATTCGGGGTCTTTTTGGCCGTTGTAGTCGCAGTTATTGAGGCTGACGGTGATCGCTGCGAGGAAGCCTGATGTTTCGGCGATTTGATCCTCAACAGACATTTTTGATTTGCCGTGGCGCTTCATGCGCGAAACCATGCGCTGGGCTCGGTCTGAGCTGGCACGGGCAAAGGCCTTAGAGCCTGGACCGTAGACGGTGATGCTGGCTTGTTTGCCTTCATCATCCAGCATGGGTTCGTCGTCTGTGCCAACGAGTTTGACTTCGAAGGTTTCGGCTGCGGCTTTGGTTTTGAGATTGACTGACATGGTTGTTTTGCTTTACGTCATGAGGGGGTGGGTGGATAAAAAGACCAGGCGGGGATCAGGCCGCCTGGGTGGGTTACGGCTTGCGCTGTGGCCCTGAATCAGGCGGCGAGCACTTCGACAATGCCGACGCCGGTGGCGCTGGTGGTGATCTCCAGATCCATGGATGCACTGACGGTGTTATCGACACTGCCGATGCCGACGACAAAGCCGGTAACAATGGCTTGAAAGTAGTACTTGTCGCCGTTTTGATCGGTGATGAGCACGGCGTAGTTGTTATCGGAGTTCAGTGCTGTCTTGGCCAATTGCTGGCCTGTGTCGTCGGTATCCAGATTGAGCTTGACGGCCATGGTGCCTTCGTCAAAACTGCCCTTGTGTTTAACGGTGCCACGGGTGGCCACGGGATTATTTTTGACGACGTTGTATTTGCGGCCGAATTCGCCAAAGTCGATCACTTCGCCCACAGTGGTGTAGGTGAGCGCAGCGTAGCCTGTGCCGTCGAAGGTGGCAGGCACGCCTGCCGATAGTTTGAGGGTCGCGCCCGCAGCGGTATGAGAGGACATGATGGGGTCTTTCAGGTGGGGGTGGTTTGCAAAAGAAGGTGAAGGGTGACCAGGCCGGTGCCGTCTGGGTAGGCGTTGCCGACGCGGTAGGTGCCGATGCCCTGTCCGCTAGTGACTTCGAGCGGCTTACCTTCAATAAGGTTAGGCAAAGGGTTCAGGGCTAAGGTGATGCGAACGCTGTTGCCTGCAGAACCGAAGCCGTCAAAGCTTTGACCTTCGAAGCCAGATTCCAAGATGCCTGCAAAGCTGGCGCCATTGAACGTCCCACCGCAGTTGCACAGCGTGCGCATGACGGTGGCATTGGCTCGGGCCTGGATCTGGTTGAAGTCAGTGGCCATGGAGGACAGCGTGCAGTGTCAGGGTTAAGCGATGAATTACGCCGTGCGCGTGCCCGGTACACCGGTGAAGCGTACCTTTAGGCTTGTGACGCCATTGCCTGCCGATTCAAAAGCGAATGCAGCGGGACCGGTGATGTCACCAGAGGCTGGCGTGGCTGCGTTGTCGTCAAAGGCGGCGGCAGATGCGTCCCATGTGAGTGTTTCACCAATCGCAATGACGGCGCCGGAGACTTTGGGAACGGTGAAGACGCCTTCGGTTGCCAGTTCAGCCGCTTCGCCATTGGCGTAAGCTGCACAGGCGACACCGAGCACATTGCCGAGTGCGACGACTTGGCCGGAGGTGAGGGCTGCACCAGCGGTGAAGGGGATGACTTCGCCTTCTTGATTAAAGTTTTTCATGTTGATTCCTGGAAGTGAATGGGGTTGATCCGAAGGGCTGGATCAGATCCAGCCCAGCGGGTAATCAGGCGCCAGTGGCTTTGTAGAGGCCACGGAAGTCGATGGCTTTGGCAGCGAAGTCTTCACGGCACTTGTAGGAGATGCCATCGACTTCAAAGCCGACTTCGGTCTCAATCACAGGGCCTTCAGCGCCGTCCATATAGCAGTATTCGACGGTGTCAACTTGGCCGTTGTTGGCAGCCAGGTACCAGGCTGTGGCGCTGCTGGCATCGAGCAATGGCTCGACAATGGGCTCGACGCTGGTGCGGCCACCGGCACGGAATTCGTTTACGTCTGTTGCCTTGGCTGGCACGTAATTGGCACTGGTGAGTTGGTAGGCCGTGGTTTCGAGCGCTACGGGGACGATTAAGAAGCGCGGCGCGATGTTGAGCTCCTCTGCCTGCAAGCCCTTTTGCAAACGCATGGCGGTGCGGCCTGCGCTCAGGCTGGCAAGTGACAGCGCAGAGCCGCTACCAGTTGCCAAATTGGCATGGTCTGCGTGGAACAATGCAACTGAATCGGACAGCGCTGCGTTGGCAGTGAGCTGGGCGTAGACCAGGCGGTTTTCGAGGCGGCGGGCACTGTCACCAAAGGAGCTAACCAGGCGATCGAAGGCGCGCAGGTCATCGTTGATGATGGCTTGTCGGGTGAGCGACACGATGCGGCCATAGGTGACGACGGCATAGGTTTCTTTGCCATCGGCCAGGGTGCCGTATTTGAATTCGCCATGCTCGTTGGTTTGCAGCAGGCTGGGCGCACCGGACATGGCCGTGACCTGGATGTTTTTGAAGTCGGGCGCGTTCGGTGCGCGGCGAGCCCATGCTCCGTAGGTGCCTGGGTTTTCTTCATAAGCATTGCGCAGGCGTTTGTTGGCGACGTTGGCAAACAGGCTGGAGAAGTCGCTGGTGCCGTGCATGCCTGAGCTGCGGAAGTGCAGGATGCGGGTGGCCAGCGTGAGGCGATCCAGGCCACGGGTGTTTTGGCCGTTGGCTTCGAGGAAGTCGCGGCCCAGCTCCAACAGGCTCATGCCACGGTATTGGCGACCGTTGTCGTCCAGCTTGGTGCTGGCTGCCACGCGGTGCATGATGGCCTGCTCAATGCCAGCCATGCGCGTTTGCATTTCGTCTTGCACAGTCTCGATGCGCACATTGCGATGACCGCCCTGGCTTTGGTCACGCGTGGCCAGGTGATCCAGAATGGCTGCACGGGCCTGGTCAACGGATTTGTTGTCACGGATCAGGCCGGAAGCCAGACTGGCGACGTTGTGCCGGGCGCAGAGGTCTACGATGTCGGCAGCGCGTGCGGCGATGTCAGGCGTGGTGTTTGTCGATGTCGAAGCGCTGGCAGGTGTGCCGCGCTGCTCGATGACTGTGGCGGTGTTGCCGGTAGCGGTGGTGCCGCCGTTGGCGTTGGTATCTTCGTCCATTTGACGTGTTTCCTTTGAGGTTGAGGTTGCGGCGGATATGCCCACCGTGGGCGGGGACTGGGGTGCAGGCGCTTGCACTGCACGGGTTTCGATGAATTCACAGGGGAACGTGCGCAGCTGGTGCGTGGCCTCATCACTGGCTTGCCCGGTTGCGCCTGACTGATCACCGGCTGCGCGGATTTGGCTGTCCATGTCTGCAGGGATGGGGACCAGGGACACCTCATAGGGTTCCCAGTCAACGACGCGGTAGACCCACATGCCGCCGTCTTGTGCGGGGGGAACCATCTCTATGCGGTGGCGCACGTAGCCGACTGACACGTTTCGGATGATCTTGTCGGCAACATCTTGGACATAGCCAGCGACCGATTCACGGCGGCTAAAGGTTGCTGCGCATGTGCCCTGACCATTGGCGATCTGGGGGTTTTCTACAACACCGAGTTGTGCTTCCAGATCCCAAGAACTATGGGTATTGAGCAAAGGAGCGCCACGCTGCAAGCGGCCCAAACGCATAGAACCGTCTTCAACGACCAATTGTTCAAGGTAAGCACGGTCTCGGTACCAGTCGTAACGCTGAACGGCTGCACCTGTGGTGAAGACGATTTCAGCGGTGGCGAGCGGGGCTTGATCGCCTGCCTCTTGGGCACGGGTGAAGCCTCTTAGCTCCATGGAGCGACCTGCTAGCGGCAGGTCGTCACGGCGGGTTTGAGTGGATAATTTTTGCTGCATGCCACGCATGGTGGCGATGTCGCTGTTTCATGTTCAGGAAAACTGAAACAATATTTTTAAGGTTTAGGCGGATGTTGCTTTTGCAGTTGGTTTCCCAGCCGATTCAGCTTGTGCCATGGCCATGGTGCGACCTTTTTGCAGCATGACGATGAGGTCGAGCGTGCCGTCTGCTTTAAGGCGTTCCATGTCTTGCTTCAGTTCCTTGAAGACGGCATCTGGTTTGTAGCCTCGGCGGCGTAGCTTTTCGGAGAAGCTGGACAGGCCGCCTGATATTTCATCGAGATCAGCGGCGACGTCTTGCACGGGGTTGACGTAATCCCACTTAGGTGTTGACCAATCGCAGGCGTAGTCGATGGATTTGATCTTGCCCGACAGTTCAGCAGCATCGATGAAGGCTTGCCAGATGGGTGTGCACAGTTTCGGGATGAGCACAAGCCATTGCAACTGCTCAGCATTGCGCCTGAATTCGAGCATGGCAACGCGTGCGCTAGAGAAGTTGACCTCGCGCACGTCGCCAGTGAGCATTTCGTAGGTGATGCCCATGCCTGCTGCAATCAGATGGAGCTGGTGTTTGACGTACTCAACGTAACCGGGCATGGCATTTGGCTGAACAGTGGTCAGGGTCAAGCCAGTGGGGACTTGAACGATGCTGCCACTGCCCAGATTGCCGAGGTTGCCGTCTTTACGGATTTGCTCGTCCGTGCGCATGTCTTGGGGGTCGAGGTTGCCGATAGTGGACACGTCTCCGCTGGCCAGGACACTGAGGCGGGCTTCGAGGTTTTTGCGCGCGAGTTCTGCATCTTCATAAACCGTGAGGTCTCGCACACGGGCGATGACTGGTGCAAGTCGCGTGAAACCTCTGCCCTGCCCTGGGCGTTCGGGGTTGTAGAGGTGGATGATGCGCTCGGCTGACACAGGTGCGCTGGTAGCGCGGGATCTGCGTGGGCCAAGCATTTCGCCCGGATGTTGGTCAAACAACCAGTACGCAACGATCTTACCCAGCGGGTTGTATTCGATGCCGTTGATGACGGTGTTGGCGCCGTTGCTGATATTGCGGCTTGAGTCTAACCAGTCGATCTCTAGGAGCTGGAGCTGCAGAGGTACTGGCAAATCGTCCTCTGGGCGTCTTTGGCGAAGTCGGATCAATACTTCACCGTCTTGTTCCATGGCTCGGTAAGCGGCAGCCTGGATACCGTAGAAGTCGAGTCGCCCATCTGCATCACAGACTTTCGTCCATGCATCCCACAGCTCATCGATGGCTGCAGCATTCTTGGCAAGACTACGGGGGATGATGCCTGTGCCGATGACGTTGGCGACCAGACTACCAATACCCCGATTGATGTAGGGGCAGTTTTGTACCAGGCTGCGGGCACGAATGCGCAGCGTGGCTGCATCGACGGCATGGTCGGTATTGGCACTGGCTCCAGGACGGCGGGGCTTCCAGCCATCACGTTTACTGGCGCCTTCGTAGGCTCGGGTGAGGACTTCGCGGGCAGCGTGGCGCTTGATGCCTGCGACGGGGTTGAATATGCCGATGAGGCGGTCGATGATGTTAACCATGGTGATTTAGTCCCCGCGATTGGTGGCGAAGCCTACGCGGTAGGCGGCGGTTCGGCGTGTGGTGGCGGAGTTGGTGGACAGCACGCTGGCAACGTGGGAGCGTGCTGCCATGAGTTCTGAAATGCTGCGGTAAACGACGACGCGGCCATTGAATTCAACCTTCAGCTCGCCGGTGGCGATGGCTGCGTCGAGGTTGTCGAGGTCTGTTTGGGTGAGTGCCATAGGGTTTCCTTTTGAGCGGACAAACTATCGTTTTTTCTGTTCCACTTCCCGGAAAGCTGAAACAGTTTTGATGGCCCCCGCTTGTTTGAGATAGCGCCAGACGGTGGTACGCCCGATGCCTAGGCGGCGAGCAATTTCGCTTGCGTTTCGGCCATTGAAGAGCGCCAGCACACTGGCAACTTTTTCTTGACGTGTCGTTGCTGGTCTACTGGCGATGTAGCACTCTTCCCCTGCAAATTCCTGGCGGACTTCGTCCTTGAGCTTGAGGGCCGCTGCTGATAGTTCTGGCATCTCAGCCAATATGTAATCGAAAATTCGATCCACCAGATCAGGGTCAGCCTGTATCTTGGCATCGAGCGCTGGGGTGGGGCTGATGGGTTTGTCCATGGCTTACCAATCACGGCGGAAGGTGGGGGTTGCCATGCGGTTTGCCAATGTGGGCGGGTTGGCTTTGGCAAAGGGTCGCAGGCTGCGGGGGACGCGTTGTGGATCCCGGCGTTGCATGGCTGGCTTACCAGTCTCGCCCAAAGCCGGTGGTGTGCCCTGTGGCTGAATCGGCGGGCTCGTAGTCATGTTCGACCTCTTTCTGTTGCGGTTTGACGGGGGATATGTGAACGGGCACTGGCGCTGGCTGTGGGCCTGTTGCGGTTGGTGCTTGCGCTGTTTCGGTTTGCGTTGCGGGCGCAGGAATGTCTTCAGCCTGGCTGAGCAAATCCCACTGCGCAGGGATGAGGCGGTCTCGCAGTTGAGCCCAATGGTGCTCAAACTTTTTGTGCAATCCAAGCAGATAGGCTGCGCCGAGGTTGTAGTTCATCAGGTCGAGCGGTTCGTTGGCCTCACCCTTCTTTTGCTCCCACCAACTGACTTTTCGGCCACGCTTGTAGCCAAAGGTGCGGTATTCAGCGGTTAGGCCTTTGTAGTAGGACTCTGGCAGCTCATTGGAGAAGTGGACAGCACCTGGACCACTGGGACGCTTCCAGCGGGCTTGGAGGTAATCTTTGGCGGTATCGGGGCCAACGAACCACAGTTGGACACCGCCAGGTGCTGATTTGCCGCGCCAGTTGACGTCAACAATGGTGGGCTTGCTGCTGAGAATGGGACGGTTGGGGCGGCTGTGGCCTTTGACGGCGTAAATGTTGCGGTGTTTTTTGGATGCGGTGAAGTTGTACACATCTTGCGTGGCCGATCCGCCCGAGTCCACCAGGGCGGCACTGATACCCAGGGTCTGGCCGCAGGCATGGCGGTAGCGTGCTTTGAGCAGATCGTCTGCACGCTTCCAGGTTTCTTCATCGGAAGGTGATCCATGGATGACCTGGTAATCGACGATCCAGCATTCCATGCCTTCGCCCCAGGCGACGACTTTCATCTCCAGTCGATAGGCCTGGGTGTCGATGGCGGCGGTGAGAATCAGCCCCCCCATGGGTACGGTGCCAAGGCGGTAAGGCTCGGCACGTTGCATGAGCTCGTCGTAACGGGTGGTTTCCTTGGTGCGGGCCCAGCACAGTGCAAGACGTGTGTTGTAGAACACGATCATGGCTTCTTCGCTGCCCTCTTCGAGCTTGGCTTTGGCTTTGTCGTACTGCTTCATCAGCGCGATCCAGGGAAGCCAGCCGTAGGGCAAGAACATGGCACTGATGAGAAAGGATTCAGTCTCACCATCGCCAGGCTTCCCGTCTGACCAGAGGCCACGGGCAAACATGCGAGATTTGTCACCTTCCTCGTGCAGCCCCCCACACTCGATGCATGGGTACATGACGCGCAGGCCATCCTCAGACCGGATCAAGCGGAAGAAGTCCAGCGTCTGTGCATGGCCACAGTGGATGCACTCTGCCAGGGCTTCGCGCTGGGTGCCGCTGCGGTAGAGGTCGTTGACGGGTGATTCGCCTTCCAGTGTGGGCGAGCTGGGGTAATAGGACTTGCGATCGCGTTCGTGCGAGGTCTGGCGGGTCTCGACCAGTTCTTTGGGATCACCCTCGCCGCCGATGTTGTCTTTAGATCGATCAACCTCGTCATAGACGACGTAGGTGACGGACAGCTCGGAGAGATTGGCAGCTGCGCCAGCGGTGGCAATGTAGAGCGCACCGCCTGGGTAGGCTTTGATGTCGTTATTGTTGGTGCTAACACGGCTGCTGGGCTTGGCGAAGCGGTCGCGCATCTGGGGGATGGCGGCGACGGTTTTATCGATCCGGGCGGCAGCGCGTTTGTGCAGCTTGCCGGTGGGGACCACCCATAGGAAATTTTTGGGACGCTGGTGAACTGTCTCGAACAAGAAGTTGAGCGCCACCTGTGTTTTGAGCATTTGAGATGCACCCTGTACGACGACGCGTTTGCAGGGGTGCGCTGCGGACAGGCACTGCATGGGCAGCCTGGCGTGCGGTGTGCGTGAGGTCTGGTACTTACCCGGCTCTGATGCCCCCGTCTCTTTGGGGATGATCATAAATTCATCGGCCCATTGGTCAAGCGGCAGACTGGGATCAGGCTGGAGACCACGCGCAACAGCGTCGATCAGTAGCTGATAGCCGTCGTACATCACATTGCTCATGCGTGCCCCTTCACTGTGAGACCAATGCGCTCACGGAATGATGCAACCAGGATGTCTTGAACAGCACGGTTGTGACGGCGCAGGACTTGTGCACAAGCATCGGCACTTGTGAGCGCGGCAAGTTCGGCACTTAGGCTGTTGACGGCCGATTCCATGGCATCACGAATCTCACGGCCAATGTCGAATGCACCGCGCTCGATGTCTTCACGCACGACCAGGGAGCCGCGCAACTTGGCCGTTTCGATTTCTGCTTTTTCGGCCTCGGCTTCTTCTCGACGGGCGCGAGCACCTGCGTAGCCTGTATCGGGTACAGGCGTTTTGGTTTGTGCACTGGCTGGCTGTGTCGGTGGAGACGTTTCCACCGACTGAGTTGGGAAGAGTTCGACAGCGGCGGTCCCCTGCCCTGCAGCGTGATCAACCGATGCCTGCGGACTCAGCCTGGCGCGGGTATTTCGCTCCCATTGAGTATCAGCCAAGTGCTGATCGATAAGCTTATCTGGGCCAAAGACGCTGATGCGCTTCTCGTCCACCGCCTTACGAACGGCTTCACGACTGCCCCCTGACAGCCCGCGTGTCTTGCGCGAACGGGCATATTCGGCCTGGGTCAACAAATTTGGGTCACTTTTGGCCATGTGTCAACCTGCTTGTCAACATTTCCCCAGCCGATCGGCTAGCGAAAAATCGCGGTTCGAATTACCAGATCGGAAGAGCGTCGTGTAGGGAAAGAG
>ERZ650308.1450-NODE-1450-length-12276-cov-4.892562_pt1 | contig 12276 bp, 5 predicted proteins | sample MGYA00376244_ERZ650308 | MGnify/ENA primary metagenome ERZ650308 (study PRJEB26733, sample SAMN07839295) | wastewater metagenome | biome: small river; feature: stream; material: water | place: USA: North Carolina | collected 2016-04-26 ...
ATCATGAAAGGGTTATTAATATTGATAGCCAAATAGATGATTTAAAAATTATAGGTAGTAAGGCTTTTAATTCTAAAGTTTCTGGTTTAGGTGCAATATTTTCAGGCCGCATTAAATCAGTTTTAAATCAAGAACAAATTAACTTTATAACTAAAACTAAAGAAAGATTACAAGCTAGTATGGGTGACTTAATTCAACAAGGAGAATTAAGTCAAAGTGTTCTAGATGAATTAATACGTGTTGAGGTATTAAAAGCGGGTCTTACTAATAAAGGTTTAGGAAAAATGATTGTTGGTAATAATCATATGAACTACGGCATGGCTTTTATTCAATTAAGTGGTACTTATAATGATACATCTTTAAATAACCCTTTATATGGAACTGTTTATCACTCTAAGGATAAATACGATTTTATAAGAAAACACAGTATAGATATTTATGACAATACTCTTAGTGCTATGGATAGGGATTATTTAGGAGTTTATACTTTAGGACAAAAAGAAGGACATTATGACACTAAACAAGAAAGTATAAAAAGTTCTATGATAGGCGCTGGGGGTATGGAAGTTCTTCTTCAAGCCGATGATATTATAGTTGAAGATAAAAGTACGGGTAATTTTGTACATAAAAGAAAAGTTAATGGAGAGTGGGTTGTAGTAGGGCAAGTAGATGACAGTCGGAATGTTCAGTCAGTTCGTAATGTGGTAGATAGAACTGGATTTTCTGAAGTAGGAAGTACTACAGTAGGTTCTTCTACTATGTCTGCTTACGGTCGTAAAGGTGAAAATTCTGTTGACTACATATATACTGCTGAAAATAGAGCAGGTGTCTTTGCTAACAATGAATATCTATTAACCTTTGATAAGATTAGAGCAATGGATCCTGGTTCTGCTCGAAGAGTTGAAGGTACTGATAGTGGAGCATTAATTAAAGCAGTTGCTACTTTTGCTGGTAGGGTTAAATATTCTTCAATACAAAATAATTCTTTAGCGAATAGAGAAATGAATGTATTTGAGAATATAGAAGAACAAATTATGAGATCTTATGAAGCTGGAGAAATTAAAGGGTCTTTAAAAGCTTATCTAGATGCAAGAGATGAAACTCAGAGAGTAACTCTTCAAGATGGTAGAACAGGCTATGCTCCTTTATCTTCTAGTATTCATGGTTTGTATAATGCTAATAATTTCAAGTCTTTCTTTTGGTCTCATGGCGCTACTATTTTAAGAGCTCAAACAGAAGACAACAGAAGTTTTATGTTAGATAGTTTATTTGATACCTCTTCAGATAAAACTAGTGTAGATAGTGCTAAGAAATTAGCAGGGGCATTATTAGTTAACTTTGGTACTGATTTTCTACAAACAAAAGAAGGAAATAATTCTCAAGAAAATATTACCCAGTTAAAAAGGTCTTTAATTACTGAAATGATTAGAGGAGAATTTGGTAGTCATTATCAAGGAGTAGCTCTAGAACAAACTAGAGTTTTAGGCGGAAGAGTAGAAGAAATTTTCTCTAATGAAAAATTAAGAAAAGGAAGAAACAAAGAACAAATTGTTTCTGATTTATTATATGAAAAGATTGGCAATCAAGTTGGATTTAATGCAAGTAAAGTAGGAGCACTATCTGCAGTTTCTAGTGAACAATTAAGTGCAGTATTAAAAGGAGATTCTAAAGCTTCAGCTGATTTATTAAATTTAGTGAGACAAGGGATTATGGATCCTGTTGCTAAACAAGCACAGGCAGTGGGAGGTATTAATTTTAATAATAGTGCTCACACTCAGGCGGCTTTAATAGTTACTGCTGTTGACTTAATGCATCAAATTAGCAGTAAAGGATCTAAATTAAAAATAGCTTCTGATATAGATTTTGATAATGATAAAGTTAAAGACATTCTTCTTACTGTGTTAGGGTCCTCTAAATCAATTAGCGATGAAGAAACTGAGGATATTATGCAATTTTTAAGTGGCGTTAATTCCAATGTTTCTACTATTTCTGTATTTACTGATATTGTGTTTTCTTACTCTAAGGACGCTACTAGCACTCAATCGGTTGCTAGACATGAAGGACAACATTTAGTAACTCCTTTTTTAGGTGATATTAAAAAATATCAAGAAGGTGGAAAATTAAGTAATATACAACATACAGTAGCCAGTATCACTGCTATGGTTACCGGTCAAGAAAGTGGCATGATCTTTTACGATCAGATGGCTAAGGCTGGATTTAAAGATAAGCAAGCTATTGATTTAACTTCAGAAGAAAGTAACTACTTATTTAGCTCTTTTAATAAAGCTACATATTTAGGGTTTTATCAAAGTGGAGTATCAGGAGCAACTACTGATAATTATGTCAAAGAATATAAATCAATTAATAAACTTTTACTTGAAGGAGATTATGATTGGGATTCTATTCAAACAGTTAGAGATGCTAATGATAGAACTAAATTTGCAGATGAAGATGAAAGTAGATTAGATTTTGATGAAGACGGTAAGCCAGGTACTACTGCAAAAGCTTATGCTCAAGTACAAAGATTTGTAAATAAATTTCATGCTAATGAATCTGATTTACAAAAGGCACGTAGAGTTGACGATTATTTAATGATGGGAGGAGATAAGTTTGCTCTCCATCAGTTAAATGAGTTAACTACTATGATGTCTATAGAAAATGCTCGTTATCAAGCTGACCCAAATAAGTCTACAGGAAGGGATACTGTAAGTAATTTATTAGAGAGCATGACTAATAAACGTCAATATTTTAGCTTGCCTGAACTCTCCTTTGAAATGCAGAATGGAGAAATTATTACTAGAGCTCAAAGTAATAAATTAATCTCGACTATATTGCCTAGCGCGGAAGAGATGAGAGTTTTAGGTGCTGAGTATGCCGATTTTGTTGACCCTATATTAGGTCATTACAAAAATTTAGCTGCTGTATTTGTTCCTGGTACTATAGCTAATACCGCTTTTGAAAAAGTTAGATTGGCTGCAAGAGATAATAGAGCTATAGTATTAAGTACTGAAGAATATAAAGCAATGTCTTCAGTAATGGATAGTGCTCGTATGATGGTTCCTGAATTAGCAAAAGCTAGTGCTAGCTCAAGAACACAAGAAGCTTTTGCCGGCAAAAATAAATACCAAGGCTTTACTTCTACGGGTATTGGTAACTTATTAATGCCTTTTGATAGTGTTGCTTTAGCACAATCTAAATTGGATGAAGTTGGAATGACTGAAAATTTAGAAAGGTTTGAGTTAATGCGGCAATCTGATTTAGCTATAAAAGCTATAGAAGAAGATAGAAGTTATTATATTAGTGATAGTTTTAAACAGGTAGATAGAAGTGATCCTTGGTTAGACTCTATAACAGGTCCTACCCAAAAAACAACAATATTACATAAATTAAAAGAAAACCCTAGGTTAAAAAATGAGCCCGAATATAATCCTGCTTTTTTGTTACCCGCTGCGGATTCTTTAAGAGAAGATTTGTGGTTAGATGCGGTTACAGGTAAAACAACTAACCCTAAATTAAAAATAAAATATAAAGAAGATCGCAATTTTAGATCTCAAGTAAACTCTTCTCAAAATCTTTTACCTATTTTTGATTTTACTAGTCCTAATGTTGATATATGGGATGACGGTATTACTGGTAAATCATTTAAAGCCTCTAAACCTAAACTTAAAAGTATTAGTCAAAATCAATTATTATTACCTGCTTCTTCTAAACATATTCAAAATAGTAGTAATGTAATTAATGGTTTTTTTAAAGATCCTTTACAAGTTGGCCCGCCTACACCTAAACCCTATATTAATTTACTTAAGAAAGCTATTAATAATTTTAAATCAATTGATGATTTAAACTCTTTTGCAGATAAATTAGAACAAAATCTGGAAGATGGAAAATACAATAGTTATAAAGTTAAAGAAATAGAAAAAGCATTAAATGAATATATTCCCAATGCTTTTAATAAATTATATAGAACTCCTAAATTAAAAAATCAAAGTTCAATTTTATCTCAAGAGCAAGATGATTTATGGTCTGTTAAGCATACTGGTGTTACTACTAATAATTTAATTCCTTCTTCTATTTATTCTAATAGGGTAGATAAATATAAATACGGACAAAAGCTTTTAGAGTCTCAAAATGTAGATAAAGAAGATTTATGGCTAGATACTGTTACTGGGAAAGTCTTACCGCAATTACAAACATTAAATATTCAGTATACCCAAAAACAAAAGCTACTTACTTCTACTGATTTAATAGAGGATCCTTGGTTTAGTAAAAATAGTGATCAAATAGAAAATCACATTTTAGAAGGGGAAATTATAGAACCGCAAAAGCTTTTAAGTTCTGCTAAAAGAAAAATTATAAAAAATCCTTCTTTAAAGCCTGGAGAAAGAACTGAAATAAATATAATTCAAAATGAGGATGGTTCAAGTAGGATTGAGCGTCGTTATAAACTAGAAGGTGAGTCCGAAATTCTTAATAATTTAGACGATCAAGTATTAAAAACTACTGAAGATACTACAAGAGTTTTAGATTCTACTTCTATTAAAGATATTAATCCTTTAGGTAAAAATATAATTAATTTTTATCGCCGACAAAAAGCGGCAGAAGCTTTTGGGATTAGTAAAGACTTAGAAAAAGAATTTGATAATATAAAACGTGAAGCTATAGAAACTAAAAATAAAATTAGTGGTTTTGCTAATGTTGCTGCATTAAATGCTGATGAAAAAAAAGCAGCATTTGATCAGTTATATTCTGAAATAAAAAATAAGAGAGATATTGCTTATGCCATGTCTTCTTTAGATGAGAAAACAGGAGATAGTCTAAGTAATAAAAAGAACGAATATTCTAGTAGAGTACCTAGTGAAGCAGATAAATATATTTATCATGCTCAAGCTTTGAATTACGACGCTATGCTTGCTGAAATTTCTTTGATAGGGCATCAAGCTAATCTACGCCCTTTAACAGAACAAAATGTTCAAGATTTAGAAAGAAAAAGAAAGAAATTAAGTGAAGTAGAATTTTTATTAAATAGTAATCAAGATGTAGACGGTGCTTCTACATTTCTAGGATTAGGTAAAAAATCTTCTAGTTTAGCCGAAAGTGCCTTGTTTACTAATAAAGCTATTAGTCAAGACGGAGGAATGGTTGGACAACATATGAAGGCTATTAATAGTCTATCCTCTGAAATGAGAGGATTAGGTATGAGTAAAGAAGCAACTCAGATAAAAAGTCAATATGCTGTTCAACAAATAGACGCCACAATAAAAATGTATGAAAAGCGTATGGAAGAAATGCAGGCTTTTTCAGCAGAAAGGTCGGTACATAGTTCTAAGCGTAATGAAAAAGGAGAGCTTATTATAGATGAGGCAGTTCAACGTAAAATAGATAGCGCTTCTAGTGACTACACTAATAACACTCAAAAGGTTATTGAATATTTAAAGGACAAAAAATCTAAGTTTATGGCTGGGGTTACAATAACAGACCAAGATATTAGAAATACATTTGAGGATATTGATGTAAAAATAGCTGAAGTAGATACAGCTAATATTAGACTGGCTGAAGTATTTAGATCTCCTACCCCAGGTGGGACTGATCCACGTTTACATACGTATAGAGTAATGCAAGGTATTGCTGCTTTAAATCAAGTATCAAATATGTTGTCTGATAACAGACAGATAGGTGCTGAGAATAAAATGACTTATTCTACAGAAAGAGGACAAACAGCCACAATGATGGCTTCATTAGGGGTAATAACTTATGGAGGAGGAGATTTTGACGGGGATCCTTATACTGTAATATTTCATCAAGCGGCGGACATGCAAAAACTTATTCAACAAAAACAAAGTATTGTTGATCAACGTAAATTAAGTTTAGATAATGTTGTTAAAGCCGCTGATGATTTAAGAAGTCAAATTAATAAAATAGTTGTTTCTGACGGAGAACATTTAAAACAAAGAGAAAAATTAGAAGAAGCTCTACAAAAAAGAGAAGAACAAATAGAACAAATAAGAAATAATTTATATAGCGCTTCTAATGAATTAAACGAAGCAAAGAATAACTTTGAAAGACAAATTACTGACGGGCATAAAGGATTACAAGCAAGAGCTCGTAAACAAGTAGCTAACTATATGGGTCTTGACGAAAGATTATTTGTATCAAATAAAGAAATAATGTTTGATACAAATGGTAAAGTAATTCTTGATGAAGATGGTCAAGCTCAAAGAGGATTAAATAACGAGAAGACTTATGATGCAGATGCAATGTTTGTATTTATGGAACAAGGTTATAAATTAATGGAAGGTATTGAAAGTAAAAACACTAGTGTTCTTAGAATGATGGATACTATTGATTTACTTACAGGCTATAAAACTTCACCTGATGTATTCCAAAACGGTAATTTCTTAAAAGAGTTAACTAGTAGAGAGAACTTAGTGAAATCTCCTAATGGTAAAATTTCTGATGAAAGTCCTGCTATAGGAATGCTTAAGAATAGAGTTGCTCAACTTCAAAACACTATTCAACAATTAACGCCTGAGCAACAACAATTTGTTAATAACTTAAAAGATGCTGATAATGACCAGTATAGAGCTTATTTAGAGCAGTTTAATTCGCTGCAGAAAGATATGGAGGGTGCTTTATCTCTTCATAACTTAGAGAATCAACAGAAAGCAGAAGATAAACAAAAAGAATTCAGTAAAAAAGCCTTTATGAATCAATGGATTGGAGGTAATATTTATAGTGGAGTTATGTCAAACGACACTCTTAATAAGTTCATGGTTCAAGGAGGAGGAATGACTTTAACTGAAGGTTCTTTTGATATGACTTTAAAAACATTAGGTAAAGCTGGTGGTGAAGTTTTAGGTAAAACTTATAATACAATTATTGGAACTACATTTCAAGATGCTCCAGTTATTAGTTATGGTCGTCAAATGTTAGATGAATCTAGTGAACTACATTCTGCTACTAGAACGGAGTTTCAGAATCAAGCTGAAGGAAACACTGAAAGAAGACAAATTGCGGAACAAAATGCTCTTTCTAGAGGTTTAGAGAAAGGGACTAAGAAATTTGATAATGCAGTAAGAACTGAGCTAAGAAGTATTGGGTATAGTGAATTTGATGAATACCTAAAAGTAACTCAAAAAGCTGTTCTTAAATCTGAAGGGACCCAAGGATTTATGAAAAATATTCATCAGTTACTTAGAGATAGTATTAAGTTAAAAGATGGAGACGGGGACCTACAGAATAAATTACAAGAAGCTTCTGAAGAATACGATAGATTATCTAAACAGATATCTATGAATGATGAGCAAGGAGGGGATCCTACTACTAGAAAAGATTTATTGGCCCAAAGAGATTCTATTATTGGAAAAATGGCTAGTAATTTAGGTCCTGGACCTGGATTAAAATCTTTAATAGATTTAGATTATTTAACTAATGAAAGTTCTAAGACAGGATTAAGTAAGAATGAATTTGAGAGTAGATTTTTAACTAAGGGTGGAATAGATAGTAATAGGCAAATGTTAAATCACTATGCTAGTAGTATGGATAATTTAACGGAAGAAGAACGTACCCATTTATTAGATCCTTCTACTATTACAGAAGAGAGCGGTGCTTTATTAAAAGTCGCTAGAAATATGACTGCTAATAATATAGCCAATATGGTTACTTCTTTTAGAATGAGCGCTATTGCTACTGAAGGTAGAGGAGAAATTGTTAGAAGTTTTGCTAATTCTCATAAAGCTAAATTAGCTACTCAGTTAGGTCATCATACTGCAGTTAGACCTGAAGGAGTTATGCAGGATGGAATTGTAGAAGGAGAGGATCAAACAGGTAAGTACATTATAGAAAAGTATGGAGTTATAGAGTCAGAGAATAATGGAGCTAAGTTTGATGTTAATAGAATGCATAAGAATGCACTAGGAGCTCATTTAGGGTTAGAAGAAGCGCATTTATATAATGACGATGGAACTATGAGTGTTGCTTACAGAGATAAACTAGAAAAAGCTTCTAAAAAATTAAATATATCTACTGAAGAATATGTATTAATGTTTGATATTCATCACGAAACTTCTAGAGAACAAGTTAGAGGAGTTTTTGGTGAGGATGGTAAACAAATGGAACAGTTTACTGTTATGAATATGATGCGTAAAGATATAGCGCGTTCTATGTTAGATGGTAGAGTACCTGGTGCAGAAGCTTCTAAAATTATTAATGAAAGTATGGGTAGTGAAGTTCTTACTACTATGGCTCAATTAGCTTCAACAAATAAACTAGATAGTAAAGGTATGGAAATATTCTCTAGTATGTACAAAGGGGCTATAGGTTATATGCTGGAGGCTACCGATGGAGTTGTAGATGTAACAAGAAAATCTGATGGTGAAATTATTCAGATGAAGTTTAGTGAAATGAACGCACAACAAAAGCAGGCTTACATGACTAAATTACTCCATCAGCAAATGTTGGGCGCCGCTCCTTCTGAAGAAAGTGGATATACTAGATCTACTAATCAAGAAAGTAGAGATTTTAAAAATATGAATGCTCGATTAATTGCTAACAGTAAGTTAATTCTTGATGATCTTAATGGAGGTAAATTAGGAAACGAATTTATAGATGCTTTAGATAAAGCAGGAGCTAATACATTAACTGGACAGCAGCAAGAAATGTATGACGCTATGAGTCAAGAATTTGTTCGTAGTGCTTTAGATAATGATGAAGAATTTGATTCTTTAATGAGAATGAGTTTACCTACTAAAGGTGATAATGTTGCCGGCCGTAAAAGTGACTCGGAGTACAGAGCTCAAATGAAGAAAAAAGTAAGAGCTCAAATGAAAATTAGACAAGAACAAGACTCTAAAAAATATGCTACTAGTAGATCAAGACATGGTCAAGGTAGAGGAGTTATGAATAGAAGTTCTTTTATGAATAATATAAATACTAGTGCTTTAGATCAATTAAGTACTACAGCGGGTTCTAATGCCTTAGATTTATTTGTTCCTTTAGCCTTAACTGCAGTAGGAGGAGCTATTCAAGACGGTAGTGTTGATGGTGAACAATTAATGCAGTTAGGAGGGGCGGCTTTTACTGCTTTCCAATATGCTAGAACAGGAACTATAGAAAGCACTACTTTATCTCCTGATGAATACAAAAAACGATTAAATAGTGCTTCTGCAGTGGGAGGAATATTTAAATTTAAGAATGCTTTAATGAGAGAAGGTGATGAAAATGTTGGAGCTGCAGTAGCTTCTGTTGCAGTCCAAGAAATCACAGCCGCCGCCTTTAATACTATAGCAACTCCGTGGTTATCTAAAAATATTGCAGAGCATGGTTTAGGTGTTAAACATGGTCCTGCAATGAGTGCGTTAGATATGAAAAAATATCAAGCAGGGCAACAATTAGCTGGTAACTTAGGAGCAAGTTTAATAAGTGCAGTTTCTTCTACATTAATTAGTGGTCTATTAATGAGAGGAGTAGAAAGTATGAGTCAGAATGTAGGAGACGCTATACAATCTTTCTTGCCAGCTGTACAAGCTGTTAGTAGTGTTAATGAATCTATAGCTAAAAGAAGACAACAAGAGGCCGCTTACGAAGATTTTGAAGCTGAGACTGACAATAGTGAAGGAGAAGTAAGAGATTATATGGTTATGACGGAAGCCACCTACGATCCTAATGATTATAATTCTATGGCTGACTTACAAGAAGCTCAGGAAGTAGAACCTTCTAATGATGGAAGTTTATCTATTGGATTACTTAGTTAGATTTTAAATTATCTATTAATTTTGAAACTAATCTTAATCCAGATAATTCTGCTGTCTGACAAATTATGTTAGAAGAATGGGGAAGAATATTGCTAGTCATCTCAACTAAATTTCCTGAAGGATTGAATAAACATATTCTTAATTCAATTGGAATATCTCTAATTTCCTCAGGAATACTAAATTTGGTTGGATTAAAAGATAGAGGTTCAGAAGCAGGAGTTATATTTGCAAACAATACATTAGGTAAAGCAGTAATAGTATATACTAAACTATATTTGTTTAAATTATTCATCACAATTAAGAGTTATTATGTATTTGTAGATTCCCTCCCCTATTAAAATATAACTAACCGTGGATACAATTTCTTGTATTTCTTCAAAATCTTCACAAATAAATTTAAGTACAAAATAATATTCACACTCTTCTATAACTGAAACTTCAATATTAGAAAATTCTTCTAGTACTAAAGTACTTATACCATCAAATTCTGTATTTTCTGATACTTGTTCAACTGTTAAATAGCCAGGCTGTCTCATAATTTTTCAATTAGTAAATTTAAATAATCTCGTAATTTAATTAATTCTTGTATATACATAAAATTAATTCCTTTTTTAACTCTTCTTTTTAGATTGTATCTAAAATTATGTAAAGACGTCAAATGATCTCCTTCGTACTCTTCTATTAAATATAGAAAATATTGGGAAGGATTCATATTTAATTCTTGCAGTCTTTTATCTAATTTAATTTTTGCTTCGGCGCTTAATTTAATTTGAATGCTAGTTTTAAATGATTGAGGGATTGACTGAGATTCTATTGACATAATTATTTATAGGAATATCTTCTACGTCATTCCAGAAATTATCAGGAAAGTTGTATTCTCCTGGAGGTTTATATCTAGTAGGACTTCCTGTAGAAGCTTGAGTAATGTAGGGGGTGGTATCTAAATGTTCTGGGCACTCAGGAGAGGGATCTCTTAGTAAAGGTAAGAACGATCTATATTTTTCATTACCTCTAAAAGTAACAGTTACTTTTTTAAGTATATCCCTACCCGGATTATTCCATTCTAAAATTAAATACCTGTACCTCATTTTATGTGGTTTATTTACTGTACCTAGTTCAGTACTTACTATATATTGTCCTGAGATTAAAGTAGGGTTTTTAGATAAATAAATTGTTGTAGGAGGTATTGTTGCATTTGATATAGAAGCACCTAAAGATTTGCCTGCATCAAAAGCTAAATAAAAAGGAACTGGTAAAGAATTATATCTACTACAACTAGTGTTAGAGGTTGTAGTGCTTGAATTAGAATTAGTAGTAGTTCCATTAGAAAACCAAGGACCGTCTCCTGTTTCTCCGGTAGGAGCTGGAGACAATCCAACTGGACAACCTAATCCTACAAAAGATTGAGTATCTTTAGGTCTATTCCATGTAAGAATACTTTCAATCTCTTGACCTGAATTATCTTTATATTTAGTAGGTAGATTATCGTAAGTAATCTCCATTTGATATTCATTCTCAGATTTCTCCCATATTTTAAAATTTTCATACTCTTTTTCTAAAGAAGAATAATATTCTGTTTCTTTAAACTCATGTAATACTCTCCAATAGTATTGTCCTCCAAATCTATCTTCATCTACATAACCTGCATCTACTAAATCAAAATCTAAAGCATCAAGATCAAAGGTTAACTTTCTATAAGTCCTATTAACAATAGTTCCGTCTCTACGTGCTGTTTGTTCTCCAAGATTCCACGCTTTAATCGTGCCTAATTCAGGATAAGCTTGTTTTAATTCTGAAGTAGTTACCGGCTGAACTTCTAATTCTTGATTATCTACTTCAAAATGATCTGTATTAAATTTATCAAAAAATACCATTTGTTTTTAAAATATAAATGTATTAAAACTTCCTTCGATTGTTTGACCACATAGAACAGGATCAATAATTCTAGTAGTTGGTTTATTATTTGTGAATCTTTTAGTAGAGCCTTTTAAGGAAGGGCCTGGTAAAGACATATCAGTCATTCTTACCTGCGGTTTATTATTAGTAAATGTATTAAAACTTCCTTCTATAAAAGGCCCAGGTCTTTTTGGGTCATCTGGACAAGTATATAATACAAAATCTCCCATTCTTGTTGCCATTACCATAATGCTATTTTAACTATTTTTTTTAGATTTTTGCTTAGGTTTTATATTACAAGTAAACTCGCTTGCTCTATTGTTAGACATAACAAAAGTTTCTAGTTGTTTTTTACTCTTATTATTAGCGTCTATTGCTTTATTTATAAATTCATTATCACACCCATCAAAAAATAAATCTCTATGATGAATAGTGTGACGTTTAGCATTAATAATTAAATCTCCTTGTTTTGTAAATTTAATTTTACTACCATTAAAAGCAATAATTAAGTCGCCTGTTTTTGTGAATGTGATTATTTTGTATAGTTGAAAAAATGTTTTAATAATGAGTCCGAAATGTTGGGGTGCGCAAGCTTACCCCAACCTACGTACTCAACCCAGCCTACTTACTT